>LNFM01006415.1_pt1 | contig 19367 bp, 26 predicted proteins | sample 596031 | NCBI WGS metagenome assembly LNFM01 (sample SAMN04254537, study PRJNA301005) | activated carbon metagenome | isolation source: dual media filters at the Ann Arbor, Michigan drinking water treatment plant | place: USA: Ann Arbor | reverse complement strand
GCCCAAGTGACCGATTTATCACTCAACGAGCTGGTCACTACCGCCGAAAACTGCACCGTGCTCCCGATCGGCACATTCCCGACAGTGGGGCTCAAGATGATCTGTGTTCCCAAAGGAGCTCCTGGGAGAGCGCTACGGAATCGGTCTTTCCCGCCATCCTCGATTCCATCGTGGAGACCAACCGGAATCCGCTCGCCCTGGTGTGGCGCTTCGCTCTGCCCAAAACACGTCGACATAATCAACGCGGCGGCCAGTAGAAAACGAATGGTGCTCTTCAAAGGGGATACAGTACTGAGGAAAGCTAAACGGTACATAGAAAGGCAGTCCTGCTCTGCTATCAACAAAGTTGTGCGTTTCCTAAGCTATCGGCGGGTCGAACCACATAAAGAATGGGGCCTTTCGCCTAGCGAGGGTGGTGTTGTTGCTTAGTCCGGCCAGATAGTTTGGAGAGAACCGACTCCGACTGGAGGGGCATACCCCACTGGAAAACAAGCGTTCAGCTATGTCGAGAGGGATCTAAACCCATTGCCCAGCTCGTCGCACCAAGCACTTGGGCGACCGTCCGACTACGATTCACGGCAAATCAAAAAGTGTCGGAGTGATGTGAGGGAGACTCCCCATAGACTAGCTTTGGGGGGATAGAGGGCCGAAATCACTGGCTGAAGCCGACTCCGGAAACTTCCGCCGATGCTACACCACGTGCAAGCATCAAGAAACAAAGCAATCAGGCCAATGGTGGACCTCATGTCCAAGTATGGTTGCATAGCCGCCTTTTATTCACTGATCTACGTATCGAGATAGAATTCGACACGGCTGGAAAGACTGGCTCACTACAGGATCATCGCTGGAGTAAACCGGGTCCGAATGTAGATGGGAATCTCACCATCACAAAACTATTGGATTTCGTCTGCAGAGATTTGTTCGACATCGAAATAGAACGATCGATCCGCATCTCTCAGCGAAACTGGCGGTGCGGTCTCGTGCCTACATGCCCTCATTGATAAACTCTCTCTCGTTCAAAAGCCTAGCTGGATTTCCCGAGTGAATCTCATAGGCAGGATTCGTTTTCAAGGCCACCCCGCCAGCTGCCGCAATTGCGCCCTCTTGGATAGTAACTCCCGGCCCTGTCAGGGTATCCGCCCCAACCCAGGCGCCTCGTTCGACTGAGATTGTCTTGACCACTAAACCGAAAGCAGGGTCCAACCAATTGTGAATAAATAAGGGCCCTCTGACAGACAGGCATGCGCGGCAACCGATACCTCCGCCAGATTGTCGGTCCATACATCCTCGCCAATCCAAGCATGATCACCAATCCGTAATCGCCACGGATATTTCACCCGCACACCCAGTTTGATCACCACTCCAAAGCCGCCTTGTAGAGAGCGGCATCAATGAACTCCATAGTACCGGAAAACCTAAACAGTACCATAAACCCTGTACCCAGGTAGGCCTACCCGCTGTGAACCACCAATTTTCAAAGAGATCGAGCCGAACCGGAAGTTTTTCCGACAAATCCATGTTGACTTCCAGAATTTACAATTCTCCCAGATTTCGCCTATCGAAATCCTCCACGGCCGAAATGTAGAGAATGGTTGCTTCAGGCCTTAGCCCAGTATTGGCAGTTGCGGGAACGGTATTTTTGATTCTTTGCGTTCGCCGAGACCGACGACCGGTGTTTCAGTGACCGTTACCGCAGAGATCGCTGCTGGCTGATGGAATTCACTGGATAGAAGCCGTGGAAGCATCGCTGTTGTCAGAAGTAAGGATCAATGGCGTGCAGACATCGGGTGAGGCTTCTCGATGCCAATCGGACCCTTGCGAGGCGTTGGGAAAAAATAGCCAATTAGGGCGAGTAGTACCCACCTTGTCGAAAGCCTCAACGATGAGGTACATTGATCAAAGGTCAAAAAGAGTTCGCAAGGAAGAAGCTGTCAAATACAAAGATGTTGTGGGAAGCTAGGTCCTGATCCGGAAGTTCCAATCCCTAGTAATACTGAGGTATCCAAGCATGAATGTCAGCGCCCGCATCTCGGCCGCCAACGTCTCGCGGGATAGCAGATTGTCGGAAAGCAGATGCTCGCCGCGCTCGACGATCTCATCGGTCACCGGGTCGCGGCCCTCGGTCAGATAGCGGGTGAGGGTACGAAAGCTCGATTTGCCGTCGCGGCGCCTTCCGGCGATTGGGGCCAGCATTCGTTCACATGGCCGCGAAAGAGGTTAGTTCATTTAGCGTTGGAAACTCGCCGCCTCTGCGGCTTGTCCTGGCTGACGGGAATAGGAACGTCAAAGGACTGGTAGTAGCCAACGATGGCCGCCATGTCGCCGCCAAATCGATCCGAAACAGCGGCACGCTGCGCATGGATTTCTTCGATGATGTCGTCATACATCATCTCCGCCCAGGTCGATGCCTTCAAGCTCTTCGGGAGAACAGAGGGTGGGAGATTCGTAGCCATACTCTCGAATGATCCTTTCCGCGCGGCGTTTAATGCGGGCATTGTTGAGATGCTTGAAGTTCCACGTCAGAACGAACTCGCATCCGTAGTGAGCGGCCACCGCCCAATGCACCGCATCGGTTTCTGCTTTCGGGGGCAGCGGCCCCTTTGGGTCAACCAGCAACGTTGCCAATTCTATTATCTCCCCTACCAGGGGAAGTAGTTCGGCGTGCTCAAGCAGGCTCCGCCGAACGGCATATTCCTCCACGCTGATTTTCCCCAGAGCGATATCGCAAAACTCCACGTAAACGGGGGCTGCCACGCGGAGGTCGTATTTGATTCGGGATTCCTGCCACCAGTCGCGCGTGATCCTCTGCCGGTCGGCTTTCCTCGCATCGGTGCTGGGTGTGGCAATCAGGTAACGGAAGAAGCTGGTCTCCAGGTAGACCTTTGGTTGACTCATGGCGCGGGAACCTCCTCTTGCTCCTCACGGTCGAGCCGTTGAATGGCCGCCGTGATCTCGCCGAGCACCTGGTCAATGGCGTCCCGCTTGTGCTGAAACTTCGTCGCCAGGTGCTTCTGCAAACCGCCCAACCGCCGCAGTTCGTTGATGGCCTTTTCGCTCACTCGGCTCTTGACGGGCCGGTCGAGCGCCCGTCGCCGGATGTACTCGCTGACGGTCAAGCCGGCCTTGCCCGCCTCACCGGCAATGGCCGCTTTTTCCTCCGGCAGGATGCGCAGAATGATGGTCGCCTCGCGCTTCTTTTTCACTGTGCCGAAGGCCATGGTGCGCCTCCTTTCCCCAGCCCCAAGGGGGCGGCGCGGTGTTCCAGAAAGCCGCAGGCGTGGAGCCACGATAATTGTCCAGCAGGCTGCTGGACCAGGGGTCTCGGGGCAAAGCCCTGAGCAAGGTCGTAGACGGAAGAGGACGAGGAGCCGCAGGCGGATTGGACTCGAACGGGTGGATAGACGGAAACGAGCATAGCGATGTTTCGTATATACACTACGCGACTTGTCCTGTAATTGTGAGCTGCGCATTACCGAACTCTGGATCGGATGGCGTTGGCACCTCTGGCGCGTTCGGGCGGCTTTCCTTGGGTGTAATGGAAAAACTGGAACTGTCCTGAAGAATTTCCCCCGCCTTCTTGAATCCACTCTGTTTGCGGATCATGGACGGGGCGCTCCGATACATGAGCGTTCTTGTGCAATTGGGGATGTGGACTTCATGGCGGGCCACAGTGCGACCGGGTCATTTCCGTGCGTGTTCGTGCCGGGAATCCCGAGGAGCTCCGAAAGGCCACGCCCCCATGATCTGTTGATGGATTACATAACCTCAACCTTCGCGCTGTGCGTAAAACCCCTGCCCTGCTCAATCATGGTCAATTGCTGAAAATGTGAGGCTAGAGCTTGGCACCTGCTTTTTCAAGACTCAGTTCTCGTTGAAGTGCGGCGATTGCTTTTTCCATGGTTTCGCCGAGCACCCATCCATTACGATCAGATATTTCATAGAAGGTATCACGGCAAGCGCTGGTGACCTTCGTATTGAATTGAACATTCCGGCCTGTTCTGCGCCGCCGTTGTTTGGATTTCGCCGCCGTTTTTGCGGGTTCACGGCTTTGGAAATTCGCGCTCTCGGCAACCGTGCGAATCGCCTCCGTTGCCGGCTGAGGGCTCTTGGCTGGTTTTTTGGACACGAAACTGGACACATCAAAATCATCGGTGCCCTCCTCGAACAATCCTGCGCGCTCAGCCATTGAACGCCACCTCTCTGTGAGCATCCTCGGCTTGCGCGGGACGAAGCATTGCGACGGTTTCCCTGGCGAATTCCCGCGCATTCGCAATCGCCTTGTCCAGATTGCCTACTTGTGTTGAGTCGAGAGTCTCCAGCGTTCCGCCAAAGGAAAATAGCGCCCGGTACGCTTCGCGCTCGTGAACCTGGGTACTGAAGGCCGGAATGTTGTGCTTCTGGAGCTCGGCCTGGATATGCACCAGAGTTCGCGGTTTCAGAGCCGCGTTGGTGCGCGTGAAGAGAATAGCGAACGGGATCGTTTTGTGAAAAGCCTTTTCCTGCTGCCTGATGAGCTTGATTGCTTTCGTGCCTTCCGCAGCATCGAGCTGCGACCCCTGGATAGGAATGATGACCAAGTCGGCCCGGCTGATGGCGTAGGCCACCATCATCGAGGCGGTGCCTTCAAGATCGACGACTACGAACGGCGTGTTTTGCGCAGCCGCGTCGATTTCGTCAATAATCGTCGATTCCGAAATATCGGCAACCACGTTGATGTTCTGGGGCACCCTGCCCCGCTTTCCCCAGTGCGAAATTGGCTTATTGGGGTCAGCGTCAAGGATTGTCACCCTCGCCCCTTTGTGAGCAAGTTGGGTAGCGAGGATAACGGCGGCGGTGGACTTCCCTACCCCGCCTTTCGGATTCGCAAAGACTATGGTCGGCATATGGCTTCCTTCTAAGGAACTTCGAAACGCATTAAGGATATCCGATAGCTATCGGATAGTCAACAGATACCACAGTGTATCGGATACCTTCACGATACTAAGTAGCTACTAGATATCTCTCTAGTAGCTTGCCTGCTTGATTATCTCGCCAGCAGAGCAGGGGATTATCGCTCCAAGACCCGACAGGTATCCTACAGGGGCGAGAGGACGTTTGGGGACGTTTGGCCGCTGATCCTTGACTATTCACCCCCTACAGTTTCGGCCCCGCGTGATCGGGCTCGATCTCGGGGCTATCCAAGTCGCGGCTCATGCCCTTCATGAATGCGGCGCGGGCATCGTCATTGGCCACCTCGGGCGGTTTGAGCGGAATCGAGTCATTTTCGGGGGGATTGGGACGGGATTTCCTTGTACGTGCCAGGAACTCGGCCGTCCGGGCCGCGTAAACGGGTCTGGGGTGCATTTTGGGAGTCGGGCTCCGGGTAAGCCCTTGGGCTCCTGCACGGCCCTCTCAGGAGCTGGTGGGCGCTCCAAGAAGGGTTTCCGTAATCATTTGAGCCGGTTAGCCCGTTCGGAAACTTGATCGGACGCAGGAGAATCCGGCGGGGCAGGGAACTCGCGTTCGGGTTTAGCCTCGCGCAGGACATTTTCAAAGAACGCCGCTGTACGGGCAGCGTAATCGGGCTTGGGCCGTTACTCGTTGACAGAGAGACTCTTAAAGAACGGGGGCGACACGATAAAGGAACCGGATGCAGATCAAGCAGTTGCAAGAGCGCAACCGGATTCAGAACCGGATCGAGATGGTTCTCGAAGGTGCGAACCTAAAGCTGGGGATGGTGGTCAGTGATGTGCTGGGCTTGCCGGGCATAGGTCTGTGCTTTCGGACAGCTCGGCTTTGAAGTGAGGCCGAGACGATGTTGCCCATGGTGGAAAAGAAACCGAGAGACGAACTCAAGTAACCCGTAAAAGCCAAGGAGGCTGGCGATGAATAGGGGATACAGATCTGGAGAATTCACTTTGTCCTCCAATTCTCGAAGGCGGACTGGACAAGGGTCTTGATGTTGTTTTGAACAAAGTCAATGCTCGGAGTGTGTACCTCGAGCGCAGGGAGATCGGGTCAGAAGAAAATAGACATGGAACCTCTAGGGTTGGGACACGGTAGACTTCGTGGCGGCAAACATCCTTGTCCCAGTCCTTTTTGTTTAGCGGGCACGATACAAGCACGCGATTTAGTCCCCGTCTCGGAAGAGAATAAGGGAGCTAATAGCAAACCCAAGCAACTTTGCAGCCAAACTCTGGAATTCAGCGGGCGACTCAGAAATACCCAGATTTCGCCGATCGCGCCACCACAGTCGGCATAAAATGGTGCCGATTCGGGAAAAGGGATGGCCCCATTCCCACTTTGCAACATATGATCAGGAAGCTCTGAAGTCTTGGGGGCTTGGCCACTTGCGATGTTAGCGCCGACAGATAATGTCAGCAGTTTTGCTGATATTGACTCCGGGAATCGAGCACATTCTTGCGCCGCACACGTCCAAGTGCGCCGCGAAATCGAACACGGCGTCGCTAGCCAGACGGCCATCACCAGGGGCTACTCGATAGGGCACCCTCCCGCGCCGTCAACAGGAACATGAACGTTGAAAGACCTGCCTTGCTTAGGGTCCATCCGGACCGATCCGAGCACGTGGCTGAGCTTACCGGCACTTTTCGCCTCGCCCGCTACGGGGTTGGCTACTGCAGGCCTGATGAGCTGGGCATGATGCGGTCAGAGATCCGGCAACGGCGCTGCGTGTAGAGGTCCTTCATCAGGGACACTGAGCACTTCGGCTTTTCCGTCAGCGTGGGTGTGAGCATCTGACGCTGCCAGGAATCGTACCGCGACGACCGGCTCGATTCCAAACCCAACTTTAGAAACTTATAGAGTACCTACCGCGTCCCCGCCAAAGGGACACAGGGAGCCGTCGTCACCACCGGCAAAATTGCTGACTTTTTAACCCGGCGCTGACAGGTTCCTCGTCCAAGAGTCGGATTTCACTCCCAGAGGTCGATGGAGCCACGCGTCTGCAGGAAGGTGTCGGTCGGCCGCAGTTGGAACTCGCGCAGCGTTCTTTAACGTGTGGCCCGACGGAAACTATGGAACTCCTGGCCGTGAACACGGAAGAGGAAGCCGATGTGATCCCAGTTGAGGACGGCGCGGAGGACTGCATCGAATTCATGGAGAAGGAGCTAGTCGGGCACGGCGAGAATCCGGATGACCAAGGGACTCACCTTGCGCAGAACAGTTCTCAGGATCAGTTGCTTGAAGGGGGCGGATACGCTCATTCCTTCAGCCTACCTGCCGTCTTGCCGCCAGATCCCCGGCTTCCTGGCGCTCTCCAGCCTCTGACGGTCCACACGCTACAATAAGCGTGGATGAAAATTATCATTGCGGGAACAGGATTCGTGGGGATCACCCATGCTGCCGTGTGTGCGGAATATGGGCACGAGGTGTATGCCTATGATACTGATTCAGAAAAGCTTGCAGCGTACGAATCGAAGCAGCGGGAACGCATCAATCACTATGTCAACGAAACCGGACTAGCCGAAAGCATAGCGGAAAATGTGGGCTGTTCGCTGTTTTTTGTAAACCAGCTCGCGCCGGTAATCGAAGGCACGGAAGCCATCTTTCTGTGCTTGCCCACCCCCCCTAAGCCGAACGGCTCCTCGGACCTAAGTTTTTACTTTACAGCGCTGGAGGAACTGGCTACGCTACTGGCAAGCCGGAAGGATCAACGGCGCGTGCTTCTGATCAATAAGAGCACGGTTCCGGCGGGAACCGCGCGGCAACTGGAACGGTTCCTCCATGATCGCTGCGTACCAAATTTTGGCATCGCATCGAATCCGGAATTCCTGCCGGAGGGCGATGCCATGGAAAAATCGCGCCGGCCGGACCGGATCGTTGTGGGCGCGGACACGGAGGAGGATTTCAGCATTTGCCGACGTGTATATTCCCAGTTTGTGAACCATGTCCGGATTCACTACATTGAGACGACCCCGGAGACCGCCGAATCGATCAAGTACGTGAGCAATACGCTGCTGCTCACCTATATATCCTTTTGGAACGGCGTGGGGGCGCGGATCGGGGAAACGTTTCCGAACGTGCGAATGGAGGACCTCAAGCGCGGGGTGACATCCGACAGCCGCATCAGCACATGGGGCTCTTATGTATCAAATGGGGCCGGTGGGTCCTGTTTCGGGAAAGACATCCGCTCACTGATCTACCAGTTGAAGAGCCATGGCCAATCGGCGGACCTTCTCGAATCGGTGTATGAGGTCAACGAGTATCAAAAGAGCTACCTGGTTGACCGGGCAGTGAGCGAGGCTGGTTTTTCCTTCAATCAGAAAACAGTGGCGCTGCTTGGCTTGGCGTTTAAGAAAAAGACAAATGACATGCGGGATTCCTCCTCGCTGAAGGTTGTGGAAACCTTGCTTGCCAAAGGGGTGCGCGAGATCCGCGCCTACGATCCACTGGCGATTTCGGAGGCAAAGCGTTACTTCGATGCGAACCAGAACCACTTGTTCGAAAAGATCAGCTACCACAACGCCGTGGCGGAGACCTTGCAGGGGTGCGAATGTGTGTTTGTCTCCACTGACTGGGAGGAGTTTCGCGGCCTTTCGCGCAGCATCGAGACGCATGTACGGCCTGGCAGTCTGATTCTCGACGGGCGGCGGATGATCCCGGATTTTCAGCAGTTGGTCAAGGCGGGGTATCACTATCTTGCTGTTGGGTCGCCGCATCTCGCACCGCAGGTAGGACCTGATCTCGGCGCTCGGATTCCATGAGCTCACGACGAAGGTCAACCATCGAATGCAGATCGCACCGAAGATCTGTTTCTCTTCGATACGCCCGGCGGTGACGTGCTTACGCTGGTAGCCGGTCCGGCCGGGGAAGGGAAGTAGCCCATGGCCGATGCCCCGGGCAAAGCGACCGGCCACGCCGTCGCAACCGAGGTGGTAGCACTCCCCGCTTCATCTCCCGATGCGTCCGGTCTGGCCGCGCTGGTCGAGCAAGCCGAAGCGTTCTTTCGCCAAGCCCGTGCGGAAAACACCCGCCGCGCCTACACCTCCGACTGGAAGGATTTCGAACGCTGGTGCGACGAACGGCAGGTGCCGGCCTGTCCGGCGGCGGCGGCAGCGCTGGCGCTCTACCTGACTGCCTTAGCGGCTACCCATAAAGTCGCCACCCTTACCCGGCGTCTGTCGGCTATTAGCCAGGCCCACCCTACCGCCGGCTTTCCTTCGCCCACCGAAGATGCCGGCGTACTTGGGCTCATGGCGGGCATCCGTCGTAGCCGCGGCACTGCGGCCACCGCCAAGCGCCCGCTGCTGGTACCCGATCTACAGGCTCTGCTGGGGACCCTGCCGGACAATCTTCTTGGGCTACGCGACCGGGCACTTCTGCTGCTGGGATTCTCCGGCGCCTTCCGCCGCTCGGAGCTTGTTTCTCTCAACGTCGAAGACGTGCAAGAAACCGGGGATGGCCTCGTTCTCACGCTGCGGCGCAGTAAAGTCGACCAGGACGCCGCCGGTATTGGCGAAGGCCCGCTCTTTGTTCGCGTCAACCGCCATGGCCAACTGCTTCCGCACCGGCTCTCCGGCGAAGCCGTGGCGCTGGTCGTCAAGCGTTACGCTGCCGCCGCTGGTCTCGATCCTACCGAGTTTGCTGGCCACAGTCTCCGCGCGCGCATCGCCACTTCGGCCGCTATCGCCGGCAAGTCCGAACGCGCCATCATGAATCAGACCGGCCACAAGTCCACCGCCACCCTCCGCCGCTACATCCGCGATGCCAACCTCTTTCGCGACAACGCCGCCGAGGGGCTCGGATTATAGTTCCAGCAAGAGAGCAGCACAAGGTTGGGGATCGGCCTCGCGGGGCATCTGCAAAGTGACAACCGGTCTGGGCGAAAACCGCAACGTTGTCGGCACCTGTAATCCCTCCCCGACCCTCTCCCCGGCTCGCGCGGAACTGCGACGCCACGGTCACATTACGCATCGGCGAACGCGAAGTTCACTTGGAAAAATAGTTGACGCGGGACACTTGGGGAAGGCCGCAGCAGCTCGCGTTTGGGTTCAGCCCAAGGATTTAAAGTAAGCGATCGTTTCCCGCAGTCCGTCTTCGAGCGACACGAAGGGCTCCCATCCCAGCACCCGCTTGGCTTTGGTGATATCGGGCCGACGGCGCTTGGGATCATCCTCTGGCAAGGGCTCAAAGACGATTCCCGAACCAGTACCAGTTAAGCGATGAATTCGTTCCGCGAATTCGAGCATCGTCATCTCCCCTGGGTTCCCCAGGTTTACGGGATAGACCTCATCACTCTGCGATAGCCGGTAGAGCCCTTCCACTAGATCGCTGACGTAGCAAAAGCTACGCGTTTGCGAACCGTCGCCGAAAACGGTAATCGGCCGCCCGCTCAGCGCTTGCTCCAAGAACGCCGGCACCACCCGTCCGTCTCGCAATTGCATTCGAGGGCCGTAGGTGTTGAAGATCCGGGCGATATTCGTCCGCAGGCCAAACTCCCGATGGTAGGCCATCGTGATCGCTTCAGCGAATCGCTTGCTTTCGTCGTAGCAACTCCGCGGGCCCACCGGATTCACGTTGCCCCAATAGCTTTCCGTCTGCGGATGTTCTAGCGGGTCGCCGTAGCATTCCGAAGTGGATGTGACCAGATAGCGTGCGTTCGATGCCCGCGCCAATTCGAGTAAGTTACGGGATCCAGTCGAACCAACGTCAAGCGTCGCGATCGGATGCGCGTAATAGTCCTTCGGGCTCGCCGGCGAAGCGGCGTGAATGACGCAATCAAACGCACCCAGCTCCGGCAGCGGCTGACAGACATCGTGCTCCACAAAACAAAAGCGCGAATGGCTCTGCAGGTGAGCGACGTTGCGAGAGTGCCCCGTCAGAAAATTATCAACGCCTACGACTTCATGGCCATCGGCCAGAATGCGGTCACAAAGATGAGAGGGTACGAATCCAGCCGCACCGGAGACAAAATATCGCAAGAATAGGCCCTTTTCGATAGTGTAGCGTAGTAGTACGTCAGGTGGTGGGGTACATCAAAGGGAAGAGCGCGATCCATGTGGCGCAGGTCTACGGAGAGCGGAAACGGAACTTCGTAGGGCAGCATTTCTGGGCTCGCGGTGGCTTCGTGTCGACCGTAGGTCGGGACGAAGCGGTGATCCGCGAGTACATTCGTAACCAGGAGAAGGAAGATGAACGAATGCACTGGATCAGAGAGTGGCAAACGGACTTCACCAAAGATTGGAAGGAACAGATTAATCCGGCGTACACTAAGCTCCGAGAGGCGCTCGAAAAAACGAGAAGGTGGCATTGGCAGTGGATCGCCGCTTCCTGGATCCTGAGCTTCCTCGCCGGCATCAGCCTCACCCTATGGTTGGCTGAAAATAGAACAGTTTCGCCTCCTGAGCCGACCAGGCACCCAGCCCCCGGTGCACCCACCACCTTCTATCGGCAAATAGCTTCCGGGACCTCGCCGAGGACCGAACGGGATGAATGGTCACGGGAATATGTAGTTTTGGTCGGTCGGTCCCCCGGACGAAAAAGTCCGTCTTTAAATGTCACGACAAAAGTGTTGAGGTGTAGACCCTATTCGGTCTCCACATTCACACAGATATCAGGGCGGATGGACACTGGGAGGGCCGAGTGATTCCCTGTTGTTGAGGTGACTGGTTCTGAACTCGTCTCCGCTATTGCTCCTTCTGACACTGCGCGCTGGAGATTGATCAGATTCGCGGATGCGACGGCTACTTCATTACGGTTCGCCGGCGCGTCCCTTGTTCTGAGACTCTGTGGCGCGTCTTCTTCTTCGAGGCTGGCCTTCAAGCTGTCAATCCAGAGCATGCCCTCTTCCAAGAGAGAGATGCTTGGTCGACTTCGTTGGAATCCATGTCGCAGGTTCTGCCGAACACTGAACGCCAAGATCACGAAGCCTACAAGACCGCACAACCAAAATATCACCATCGACGCCTCATCGGGGATTATCGGCTGTGTTCAGAAGAACTTTAGCCAAAATTGCGACCTTAGATTTGGTCTTCCTGAGCGCGCTAATCCGGATTTACCGTTTAGCCGAAAAGGCTTTGCTGCGACTGGCTCTTGCGCCAAGCCTCAAAAGTTGGCAGGGATACCTCTTCCAACAGGGCCGTCTGTAGTCGGCTCATGGCCACCTCCCGCTGGGTTGCCGCAGGAATTCGCGAAAACCATTCGGGCTGTTCCCGTTTAATCACTTTCATGTGGTCTCGGAGTGCGCTCTCCAACCGCTCCGTGGAGTACTCCGCAACCCGAAGCTTTACCTGATCCCGACAATACTGCTGGTACGCTTCTTCTAGGCGTAGTGCTCTCCATTGCATCTCCGACTGTTCCGTCTCGGCTGCTTGCCGGCAACGCCGCCTTTCGCTGGTCTCAAAATCTTCAGGAACCACCAGATTTTGCTCAATCGTCCAGAGGATGAATCCGACTGGGTTTGATATTTTTGAGCGCCCCTTGCGGTCCTGTGCAATGAGGTGCTCGGCATACTCGATCTGGTCCAGCACGGGCTGATGCTCCGGAATGTCGAGCGCCATTTGGCGAGCTTTCCTCTCAGCTACACCACGTGTAAGCAGATCGTTGACCCATGATGGCAGCGTAGCGTCAAGGGCCGCTCGAGCCTCGGGATTGACGAAATTGCTGAACGTGGGCAGCGTTAATAGGCGCCTTCCCGGGGTCAGTACCAGCTTAAACTCGGCTCCGCGGGCTACTCGGGTTAGCTCCCAATCGGACAGGTATCCGATTTCGACGAGTTCGTCCAAAGAGGGCCCCAAAACGGAACTCGCTTTTGAAAGATGGGGATAAGCCCTGATGTTCATCAGTTGGCAGAGATCTTGGTACCGTTTTTCGATAGTTTGACCGCGGCTGGCGTAGAACCAGACGCTTAAATGGCCAAACAGCGCCTTGCTGATGTCCCGCCGAAGTCGAAGATAAGCATTGAAGTCAAGCGGTAAAAGATACCCTTGGTTCAAGTTCGTCAATTGCCAGTGCGACAGATAGACCTGGTAATGTTCCGATCGCGTCCCATCCGACAGTTCTTCACCCACCAGAACGACTCGATCGAAAACGTGGAACGTGTCGCTCAGAAACTGCCGGCGATCGGCGATGAAAATCGATGACTCCGACATAATTGTTGTCGCAACCATCCGCTTGCACCAATCATTGATCTCATCGTAGTGGAAGCCACCCTTGCGCAGCCGAAGAAGCTTGATCATATCCGACCCTGTGAAATGGATCGGATTCTCGATCTTGCCCATTGCTTCCCGTTGGTCAAGTGCGATCTTCATGAACGCCATATACTTGTCACGATCCGCTGTTGTGGGCAGACCCAAACTTGGAATGCCTTCGATGACCGCTTTGGCTTGAATCTTTTGTCCATCAGGACGTCTGAAGATTTGCGTGACGGTTCTAGAGGCTTGTTTATTGGTCGTTGAGGCGAAAAACCCGAGGGAATGAAGGCTCTTCTCTACCCGTACCAGATCGATTGGGGTCTCCTCAACAACAACAGGCGCCATTTCATCGCTCAACGAATACTGATTGCCCATGAACCTCTCTCTGTTGATGCTGTAGAATACTATGAACAGAACTATAAAAACCTATAGCGTTACATAAACGGTGAAGAATCAATAGCTTAGGCCTGCTTTTTTTCCACGCACCTACACTCAATCATCCACCAATCTACACTTCTATTCCACGTACCTACACCGAAACTTCCACGGATCTACACTTTGTTTCCACGAACCTACCCCGCATTTCCACGAAGCTACACTTTTCTTCCACGGATCTACACCAAATCCCCTCGAGGCAGCGACTACTCTTTTTGAGGTATGTGCCATGTTGGGCCGAAAGGCGGTCACGAAGTCGTGATGGTGAACGCAGGCGTGGACCAGGATGTGACAATCGCGGGGTTCGGGACATTCTTAAGGCCTCATTCGTGTCATGGGCAAATGGAAATCGCTATAGAACCCCATCAGTCACCGAAATTCTGGTCCGCATCTTTCCACGGAACTACACTCAGTTTTCCACGGAACTACACTTCCATCGAGTATGGCTCCTCTCGGATGTCCCCTGTAGCGGGTTTCGTTTGCCGAAAAGTACGGAAGGATTGACCGATAAAGCAACCAGGAACCGCCTTGTGCAGAACCCGCAGATGATTGCGGATGTTGCCTGAGTTGGCAATTCCACGCGCCTTCACCTCCGTAAAGTACAACAATTCGCTCTCTCTGGCGGGCTCCCCGGTTGTAATCGTTGCATTCTCGTGACATTGCCTCACCATCGAATTCAGAACAGCCTCGTCCGCCGATACGCTCAGGAGCTCTTGAATGATCGCAGCGAGTGACAGCAGGAGTGTGCCCGATGACGGATACGCTGAGTCAACACCCGCGGGTTTTAGACCAGTGGGTGTTGACTCAGATCCTAGGGGTCTTGCTTGGATTGATATGGCAATGGGGTGAACATAAAATACGCCTTTGCCGGTCTTGGCGACGTACAGGCGATCGCGCTGTTGTTGATCCTCTCTTACGCTGTGATCGCTCCAAACGCGATAAAGAGTAGGGATATTGCGGCGCACATCGGCTGGATGTTCGATTTCCAAGAAGCCTTTGTCAATCAGCCTGGGAATCAGCTCACGCACCGTCTTTATATTAATGTCGCTGTCGACGGCAATGCGCTGTAGGCTATAGTGAATCAATCGGTACCGCTCAGCCTGGACGGCCGGCGCGCCCCAGAGCATTTCATACACCTGCTCCTCCACTTTGGAAAGGGCATCCCGGGCGCTCTGGATTCGCCGGACGCGGGACTGCTCAAATACGGTACCGATACCCTCGGCCTGCCAAAGTGGTTGGCGCTGAACTAGATCACCGCGGACGGCTGAATCAACACCAGTGGGTCTTGGCGTAGGACCAGTCGGTTTTACTTCTTGGCCAGGCGTTTCGCCTGGCTCGGTGATATGGTTCCAAGGAAGAGAGTGACCAAACGAGTCGTTTGGAGCAAACCCCGGGGGTTTTGAGCCAGAACCCACTGGTTCTGGATGCGGCTGATCTGGTCTATTCGGCCGGAGGAAGCTAAGGTTTGCCCGGGTGATTGGACTGTTTATAATGTCCGCAACGGCCGCTTCCAAATCTTCTTCAGCTCGCTTTGGTCGTTTCTTGCTCTGGGACATCTGCGGATTCCCCTCTGGCGGCAACGCCATAGATTTCAAGAATCTCCTGAGAGAGGACTTTGTAGTCCTCCAGCGCCTTCGCTCTGGGATCGACGTCCACAATGAACTGGCGCTGCCGGATGGCTTTGGCCACTACAGCATCGGTGCGAATAGCCGGAAGGGTCCGCACTTTGTAGTTCTCGCTGACCAACCGAATCATCTTAACGACCATCTCGGTATTCTGGTACCGTTGATCGACGATCGTCGGGAGAATGCCGATACACCGACATTCTTTTTTAATCTGAATCTGAAGCTGCTGTGCGGTATTGAAGAACGCCGTTGCCCCTGTGACGCTTAGGGCATCCATTGAAATAGGGATCAGGTAGTCCGTCGTGTACACCATAGCGCAAATTTGCATGAGACTGAGAGATGGACCGATATCGATGAGGATGGCGTCATATTCCTCTTCAATGGGCTGAAAGATGTTTTCGAAGATCCGTTCACGACCAATGGTCCCCGTAGCTCGTTGCTCCGCCTCGAGGGTATCCCGATTGCTGCAAAGGACATCCAGGTTTGGAACCGGCTGTACGACGCAGTCCGCCAAGCGCCTTTTATTCCAGAGGAAGTCGTTCAGGTAGAGCTCTGGACGGATCTTTAGAATGCTGCCGATAGAACCTTGGGGGTCGGCATCGACGAGCAGGGTCTTGTATCCACGATCGGCCCAAAGGCGGCCCAGAGTCACCGCAGTGGTGGTCTTTCCAACACCGCCCCGTTGGTTTCCGATGGTTATCTTTATCACTTTCTGATGTCCTGACGGATCGCTTCAATGTGTTGGGAGGACCAGATCCGGTAATTGTTGTCGGGATTTCTTGCTGGTTCTGTGATGCGGCCGTCTTGTAGCATTCTGTAAAGCGTCTTGGTTGCAATGCCCAAAACCCGGGCTACCTGTGTCGTGGTCAGGTGGATTGCTGTTCGCTTGGTCCGCATATTTGGAATGCTTTCATTCTAGGGTGACTTGTAGTTGTTCGTCAAATTGAACAGCTGGCCGAGCAAAAGTCTGGACAAGGAATTCATAGTTGGGAAGAAGTTGGCGCGCTCGCGTAGCGACCACTAGTCCGCTTGGAGCAACACCCATGGGTGTTGATATGGCTGGTCGAGTGACCGCTCTGGCGGGGGCAAATGGTAGTGGGTTAAGGGCGTTCACCCATGGGTGGTAGAACAGAACCCACTCCAGGACGCTCCTATGTTGTCGGCTCTAATAGTTGCTTGGCCTCAAAGCGAAGAACCAAACGACTTCTTTAGGGCGAAGCCAACTCTGCGTGTCAGGGAATGCCCCTTCGGCCTCGTCTTGAATAAGGACAGATAGTCGACCACGACGCCTTGGGCTATAAGGAGGGGGTCTTGGCGCAAGACCCAGAGGTGTAGGCTGGCGATGGGCGCATTGGAAGCTGTACTTGGCTGCAGCGTCTTTGAAAGACGGTCCGGGGGCCATGGGCCAAAAGGAGTGGGTGTTGGCTCAAGGACATAGGGTGTGCCGGCTGGCTTTCCTCGTCGGAAAGTAGGGGGTGTTGCGGCAAATCCCATGTGGATTCGGCGAGGACGGGCGAATGGGATGCTGTACCCCGCGGCAGCTTACTTCAAGAAAGTCTCGAAATCTGAAAGACAACAGGGGGCGGTGTTGGCTCAAGACCCATCGGTGTTGAGCGAGTGAATAGCCTTACCTGAATGGTCATGTTCTTGATAGGGAGGCGGTGGACACCGCAACAAGCAGAGAGTTCCGTCACGTTGCTCGAGGCAAATGATCTCGAAACGGGCAAGCTCGAGGAGAGCGAGAAAGAGGGATATTTTGCTCGGTAGGAAGTCCAGTTCCTCGAACCACGCATCGATCTCGATCCATTGCGATACTTGCAGGTGCTGTAGTTTGTCGCGGGTCCATGACGCCATTACTTCGACCGAAGCTCCGTCTTCAGTGGGTTCGTAGGGGACATCTTTACTGGCGCTTCGTGCGCGGAAAACGTCGCGAAGGAACTGGGCTTTTTTCCGCAAAGTCCAAAGTGACGCCGGAATAGCGTCGAAGCCAGATTCGTCAGGGGTCGTGGCCGGACTATCAGAGTGGGCATGGCTTCTTTCGGTACTCGAACCCCTGCCGGACAAAAATTCTTTAGCTTGGGCGAGTTGATGATCGTTCAGTTCCCTTAGCTCGCGACTCAGTTCTTGGGCCAAGGCTCCCGAGGGATCAGGCAGCGCTGGGTCACCAGGGAGCAGGGAAGCCGACTTCCAAAGGATAAGCCTTGCGGCCATCTCGACCCACTCCATGCTGAGGTTGACGTCGAGAGCGGTTACCCGATCGATGTAGGCCAGATATTGAGCCGTGATTGGCGCCAGCGGGAGATTTGCTATCGAAAGATCGTTCTTCCGGACAATACTTAACAGCAGATCGAGCGGCCCTTCGTACTCCGGAGTTTCGACGACGAAATCGTTCATCTGGTATCCCTGTTGGTAGTCGCTTCCTCAAACGCCCCGGGATCCTGTGCCGCAAGGTCGGCCAGCGCGTCGATGAGAGCCCAGAACTCGTCTGGGGATCGAAATTCGCAGACAATGCGTCCCACTTCAAGGCGGACTCCCGCGGGAAGCTCCTTCAGGGTCTTGCCTACTTGGAACTCGGCGGAGCCAGCAATCTGCCTATGACGGGCGATTGTCTCCGCCTGTGCGACGGCAAGGGTGCGGGCCACCTGGTGGCGCTTCCGCAAGAAGGTGGCGTACGTCGCGCTAGTCCGAATGGTTTCCATCTGTGAGAGAAGGGAACTGCGGGGCAGGGAGAGGGCGTCTGCGGTGCGGGTTCCACCAAATCTATGAAGAAGTCGGATGCTATCCCGGTCGCTACAAGCGAAGAGGGCGGCAACTTCGCGACGCCCCAGGACCTCGAGTGGCGTCTGGCCGATGACGTCGATGATAGCGTCGAGACGGGAAAACCAGTCGGGGAAACGAGCCATAAGGCAGTATCTACCATTCAATACGATGTGGCAAGGTTCTGTCACAACTCAAGGTTCCGAATTGAAAGAACACTGGATAAAGGACGTTATCCAGTGTTATAATTCCAGCCATGGCCCAGCTACCCGAAACTCTCCGAAAACCGGCCGATTTCCACCTCTAGGAGTCGAAAGTGTCTCAGTCTCATACAGATCCGGGCTTTTCAGCAGAATTGGAGCGAAGCGGCGGTGGGTTGGTTGCCTTGATGGGGTGGGGAATTGCCACGCCGCTACTCTTCGCCGGATCTCCCCGGACGGCGCGTCGGTTCTGGGAGTTCTTTACCGCCGAGATTCCCAACGACAACACCCGAAAAGCGTACTTCTGCGCGATTCGGCGCTTTGATGCCTGGTGCCTCTATCGGAATCTGGACTTGCTGCAACTCCAGCCGATCCTCATTGCCGCCTATATTAAGGATCTGCAGACGAGTCTGTCCATTCCGAGCGTCAAGCAACATTTGGCCGCCATCCGGGTACTCTTCGACTACCTCGTCGTCGGCCAAGTGCTACCCATGAATCCGGCGGCCTCGGTGCGTGGCCCGAAGTATGTGATCAAGAAAGGCAAGACGCCGGTGCTCTCGGCCGACGAGGCACGCCAACTGATCGATTCCATCGAGACGACGACGGTGAAGGGTTTGCGGGACCGGGCACTGCTGGCGGTGATGGTCTACACGTTTGCTCGGGTGGGCGCCGTGATCCATCTCCAAGTCGAGGATTACTTTCAACAGGGAAAGCGCTGGTGGTTTCGCTTCCACGAGAAAGGCGGAAAGGTGCATGAAGTGCCGGCTCACCACAAAGCCGAGGCGCACGTCGATGCCTGGATTGAAGCCGCCGGTATCAGTGAGGAGGCGAAGAGGCCACTTTTCCGTACGTTTGGCCGTAATGGGGAAGTGACGGCCCGGTCGCTCTTCGAGGCGGATATCCTCCGGATGGTGAAGGTCCGTGGAAAAGCCATCGGGCTACCGGAGTCGACCTGCTGTCACACTTTTCGCGCCACGGGCATAACAGCCTACTTGGAGAACGGGGGAACAATCGAGAAGGCGCAGGCGATCGCCGCGCACGCCTCCCCGCGGACCACCAAGCTCTACGACCGGACTTCGGATGTGCTCACCTTGGATGAGATCGAGAAGATTGGGATTTGAGGCAACTGTTTTGGCTCAGCGGGAAAATGAGGACTGGAAATTGGTAGAAGAGGGAAGATTCCGCCCTACGGGCGGGGATTTTCAAGGCATAAGGGTCTA
>LNFM01010680.1_pt1 | contig 19374 bp, 19 predicted proteins | sample 596031 | NCBI WGS metagenome assembly LNFM01 (sample SAMN04254537, study PRJNA301005) | activated carbon metagenome | isolation source: dual media filters at the Ann Arbor, Michigan drinking water treatment plant | place: USA: Ann Arbor | reverse complement strand
GCCTGCCGCTGGACCGGTATCTCAGCCTGCTCGACATGCTCAACCCCATGCACCGGCTCTGGAGCGACGGGCGCTGGAACAAGCTCACCGTGGCCCACGGCTGTTACTGGAAGAAGTGCAGCTTCTGCGACGTGAGCCTGGACTACATCAGCCGCTACGAGACCGCGTCGGCGTCCACCCTGGCCGACCGTATCGATGCGATCGTCAACGAAACCGGCCAGACAGGCTTTCACTTCGTGGATGAAGCGGCACCGCCCAAGGCCTTGAAGGCCCTGGCCGATGAGTTGATCAGCCGCCAGTTGCCGATCTCGTGGTGGGGCAACATCCGGTTTGAAAAAACCTTCTCGCCCGAGCTCTGCCAGTTGCTCGCCGACAGCGGCTGCATCGCCATGAGCGGCGGGTTGGAAGTGGCCTCCGACCGCCTGCTCACGCTGATGAAAAAAGGCGTGACGGTGGAGCAGGTGGCGCGCGTGACGAAGGGCTTTTCAGACGCCGGCATCCTGGTGCACGCCTACCTCATGTACGGCTTTCCCACTCAGACGGTGCAGGACACGGTGGACGCGCTCGAATACGTGCGCCAGTTGTTTGAAAACGGCTGCATCCAGAGCGGCTTCTTCCACCGCTTCTCGTGCACCGTGCACTCACCCGTGGGCCTGGACCCCGCCGCTTACGGCATCGAACTGATCCCCCTGCCCCCGGTCACGTTTGCCAAGAACGACATCGGCTTCATCGACCCCAGCGGCGTGGACCACGAAGCACTGGGCATTGGCCTGCGCAAGGCGATCTACAACTACATGCACGGTATCGGGCTCGATGAGGATGTGCGCGCGTGGTTCAGCCACTTGCCGGGCAAGGTGCCCAAGACCACGGTGGGCCGCAACCGCATCGCCAAGGCGCTGACCCAGCCTGCGTGAAGTGCCTTACCCCCTCTCCCCCTGGGAGAGGCTGGGCCTGTCCTGAGCTTGTCGAAAGAGGGTGAGGGCCCCCACCCATCAAGCCATTTCAGCCGCAATCTGCCGCAGCGCCTGCTCGAACACGGCAGCAGGCTGCCCACCCGAGATCAAATGCCGGTCGTTGACGATCACCGCCGGCACCGAATGGATGCCGACGCTGGTGTAGAAACCCTCGCGCTCGCGCACAGCCTTCGCAAATTCGTCGCTCGCCAGAATGGCCTCAGCCCGCGCTTCATCCAGGCCCACCTCGCGCACACAGCCGAGCAGCACGGCGTGGTCGCCCATGGCTTCCGAGCGCGTGTGGCAGGCCGCGAGCAACGCCTTTTTCAAGGCGTGTTGTTGACCCGGTGCGCCTTCATGTTCGGCCCAATGCAGCAAGCGGTGCGCATCAAAGGTGTTCCAGATGCGGCCGCGCCCATTCGGGTTGAACTCGAAGCCCACCTCTGCGCCGCGCGCGCGGATGGTGTCGCGGATCTGCACCTGTTGCGCAGCGGTGGAGCCGTACTTCTGCGTCAGGTGCTCGCCGATGTCCTGGCCTTCCGCGCCCATCTTCGGGTTGAGTTCAAACGGCTGGAAGTGCAGCTCGGCCGACACCTCCCCCTGCAGCTTGCCCAGCGCTTCTTCGAGCGCGCCCAGCCCGACGGCGCACCAGGGACAGGACACGTCGGACACAAAATCGATCTTGAGGGATGTGGTCATGGCCGCGATGGTAGGCCGTGGCCCTTGACCGCAAAAGCCGCAGGGGCTTGCGCCACAATCGCCGCACACCCTGGCGCACTCCACACCACCGCAAACCCATGACCGACCGTTACGCCGTTCTCGGCAACCCCATTGGCCACAGCAAGTCGCCCCTGATCCACAGCCTGTTCGCACAGGCCACCGGGCAGGACATCGGCTACACCGCCATCGAAACACCGCTCGACGGTTTCAGCGACACCGTGCTGCGCTTTCGCGCGGGTGGCGGGCGCGGGCTCAACGTGAGCCTGCCGTTCAAGCTGCAGGCGTTTGAAATCGCCACCGAGCCCAGCGAACGCGCCCGGCTGGCCGGCGCGGCCAACTGCCTCAAATTCGAAGGCGACCGCATCCTGGCGGACAACTTCGATGGCGTGGGTTTGGTCAACGACCTGCAGCGCAACCTGGGCTGCCCGCTCGCCGGCAAACGGGTGCTGCTGCTGGGCGCGGGCGGCGCCACGCGCGGCGCGCTGCTGCCCATCGCGGCCCAAGGGCCTGCCTTGGTCGCTGTGGCTAACCGCACCGCCGACAAGGCACATGCACTCAAGCGCGACTTTGCAGCCCACACCACCCTGCAGACAGGTGGCTACGAGGCACTCGCTGGCCAGGCCTTCGACGTGGTGATCAACGCAACCTCGACCGGTCTCACGCAGGAAGCCTTGCCGCTGCCGGCGGGCCTGTTCGCGCCGGGCGCCATCGCCTACGAAATGGTCTACGGCAAGGGCCTCACGGCTTTCCTGAAGCAAGCCCAGGCCGCCGGCGCGAGCACCGTGGCCGACGGCGTGGGCATGCTGATCGAGCAGGCCGCCGAGGCCTTTGCCTGGTGGCGCGGCGTGCGGCCGGACACTGCTCCCGTGATTCAGCAGCTCACAGTGCCACTGGCCTGAGCACAGCCATCACCACACGGCCGGTGCGGTTGCGCTGCACGACGACCAACAGCACCAAGGCCAGCGCCATGAGCGCCAGCGTGCCGGGCACTGGTACGCCATAGACCGCCAGGGCGGCTTCGCCGATCAGGCGGTGCGCGAGCGCGGAGGGATGCAGGTCGTCAGAGAACAGAGAGGTTGCACAACTCGCCCCCTGGCTGCCGACGAAGCCAGCGCAGGGGAGGTCGGTGTTGTTGACGCCGTACAGCTGCGGCTTCAAGTGCACGTTTGCGGCGATGGCGGCCATGTCGAGCAACTTGATGCTGAGGCCGGCGTAATTCGACGGCAATGATCGCACTAGGGCATTGAACTGATTGGTGGCGTCGGTCGAGGCGGCTTCCAAGCCAGCAGAAATCGCTTCGGGCGTGACGCCCAGATCGGGCAAGGTTGAAATAAGCACGTTTTGGGCACCGCTCGCGGCGAGGTAGCCGATGGTGGTGGCCAGGTTGTTGAATGCCGACAGCGCCGCGGCCTGGCGCCCGGCGATATCGGCTGGCAAGATGCCCGTGAAGGCATCGCGGGCGTCCCGCATGTCGTTGCCGCCGCCCACCACCACATACAGGGCGTTGGAGTCCGCCACAAAACCGGCGCCCCAGATGCCGACGGCCTGCGCCAGCACACCCGGTGGGCTTTCGGCAGCACCGGTGCGGGCACCGGCGAATGCGAAGTTGTTGCCGCCCTCTCGGAACGGGTTGGCCTGGCTCGCCAGACCCAGCCCGGCGGCGAAAGTCTCCACCCACAGCGAACCATCGGAGTACCGGCCGTCTGCATACGGCTGCGCCGTACCGGGCAATGCGCCCCCGGTGGCAATGCTCAAGTTGCCGGTGTCCGACAAGCTGTCACCGAAAAAGAAAACGCTGGTGAATGGCCCGGCGTGGACCGCCATCGATGCTGCGGCCAACGCGGGCAGCAAAACGGCGCGCAAAAAGGACCGGATGCGCTGGATGTTCATGTGAATGTCTCCTGGAATTTTTGTTGGAATACGCCGCTGTGCGGCCTGTCGACGGGAACCCATGGGGGCATCTGCAAGATTCACACCGAAGATCGGAAAGCCTGATGAATCAGGGCTCTTCGGCACGGCAGGCTCCTTCGGCTGGGTGTTTCTGTCAATGCCACCGACACCGGGGATACCCTAGCCCCGGCACACCGCACAATCGACCAGTGAAAACCCGCCACTTCGCCCAGCTCGTGGGCCTGTCCGCCCTGTGGGGCGCGTCCTTCCTGTTCATCCGCATCGCCAGCCCCGTGATCGGGCCCATGGTGCTGGCGGGCTGCCGCGTCGCGCTGGCCGGTCTCACGCTCGCCTTCATCATGCGTGGCCTCAAACAAGGCTGGCCGTGGGAACACTGGCGCGAACTGTTGCTGCTGGGTGCGTTGTCCGTGGCCGCGCCCTTTCTGCTCTACGCATGGGCTCAACACCACGGCGGTGCTGTTCGGCACGCTGGCATCCAGCTGGTTCAAGGAAGACACGCTCACCGCGCGCAAGCTGCTGGGCTGCCTGTGCGGCTTCATCGGCGTGGGTCTCATCGTGCGGCTGGGCCCGGTGCAGCCCGATGCGGGCACCATCGCCGCGGCCCTGGCCTGCGTGCTCGCCGCCGCGTGTTATGGCTGCTCCACCCCGCTCATGAAACGCGCCACCACCCGCATGCAGCCGCTGGCGATCGCGGCCGGCATCCATCTGGCGGCCATGGTGCTGGTGTTCCCCGGCGCGCTGTGGGCATGGCCCGAGGCGCGGTTCACCCCGGCGGCGCTCGGCGCCCTGTTCGTCATGGGCGTGGTGACATCGGGCCTCGCCTACTGGGCGCACCTGCGCATCATTCGCCACGTCACACCGGTGGCGGCCATGAGCCCAGCCTTTCTCATTCCGGTGTTCGGCGTGACCTGGGGCCACCTCTTTCTCGGCGAGGCCCTGTCGCCCGGCATCTTTGCTGGCGGCGCGCTGGTGTTGCTGGCCACGGCGCTGGTCACCGGCTTCAACCCGCTGCGGCGCGCCGGTGTGGAAGATCCTGTGCCCTGACAGCCGCAAGCCGGTTCAGGGTCCACCGACCCTATACTGCGTAAATGAACGAAACGGTACATTCACGGCGCCGCCCCGCACGCAACGCGGCGCTGCCGAAGGAGACCACCCGCACCAACGACCCGGAGCGGACCATGGCCAACATCCTCGAAGTGGCCATGGCCGAGTTCGCGGAAAAGGGGTTGGCAGGCGCACGCATCGACGAGATCGCAGCCGCCACGCAGACCAGCAAGCGCATGATCTACTACTATTTCGAGAGCAAAGAAGGCCTGTATCTGGCCGTTCTCGAAGAATCGTATCGGCGCATGCGCGAGATCGAAAGCCAGCAAAACCTGGAAGACCTCGCACCCGTTGCCGCACTGCGCCGGCTGGTCGAGTTCACCTTCGACCACCACGTCAGCCACGAGAACTACATCCGGCTCGTGATCTCGGAAAACATGAACCGCGGCCAGTTCCTGGCGCAGAGTCAGAGCATCCAGCAACTCAACGTGCCCGCCATTTCGGCCATCCGCCAGCTCTACGAGCGAGGCGTTGCCTCGGGTGACTTCCGCACCGGACTCGACCCGATCGACATCCACGCCTCGATCTCGGCGTTGACGTTCTTCAACGTCTCCAACCGCCACACCTTCGGCCTGATCTTCAAGCGCGACCTGACGGACCCGAAGATCGCCGCCCAGCGCCGCGCCAGCATCACCGAGATGGTGGTGCGCTTCGTGCTCGCCTGAAGCACGCGCCCCGCACGGGGGCCCGCGTCACGACCCGACGGCCGGCGAGCCGACATAGGGTAATTACCAATCTATAAAAACTAACCAGTTCGTACATTATTGCTTCGAACGACTCAGGAGACAAACGTGATCCAGAACCTCATCGACAAATACTGTCGGGCCCTGTGCTGGCTGATGGTGGTTTTCCTCGCCCTGATGGTGATCATGGTGTTTGGCAACGTGGTGATGCGCTACGGCTTCAACTCCGGCATCACCTTGTCTGAAGAACTGTCTCGCTGGCTCTTCGTGTGGATGACCTTCCTCGGTGGCGTGGTGGCGCTCAACGAACGCGCCCACCTCGGCACCGATTCGCTGATCTCGCGCCTGCCGGTGGCCGGGCGCAAGCTCTGCCTGGCAATCACCTTGGGGTTGATGCTCTTCGTGTGCTGGCTGATCTACCAAGGCGCTTGGGAGCAGGTGAAGATCAACTGGGACTCCACCAGCGCGGTGATGGAAACCTCCATGGGTTACTTCTACGCCAGCGGCATGGTGTTCGCGCTGCTGGCCGCACCGATCCTGCTGCTGTACCTGTGGCGCCTGCTCTCGGGCCAGCTGAGCGAGAACGAACTCATCGGCATCCGCGAATCGGAAGAAGAGCCGATCACCAATCCGCGCCCCTGAACCACAGGCAGATCCACCATGACCATCGCCATCTTCCTCGGCGCCCTGCTGGCCGCCATGGCCCTCGGCGTCCCCATCGCCTTTTCCCTGCTGCTCACCGGCGTCGCCCTGATGTGGCACCTGGGCATGTTCGACGCGCAGATCCTGGCGCAGAACCTGATCGAGGGTTCCAACAGCTTCCCCTTGCTGGCCGTGCCCTTCTTCATGCTGGCCGGGGAAATCATGAACACCGGCGGCCTGTCGCGCCGCATCGTCAATTTCGCGATGGCGCTGGTGGGCCACGTGCGCGGCGGCCTGGGCTACGTGACGATCGTGGCGGCCTGCCTGCTGTCGGCACTGTCGGGTTCTGCCGTGGCCGATGCGGCCGCGTTGACGGCCCTGCTCCTGCCGATGATGGTGCGCGCCGGCCACGACAAGGCGCGCAGCGGCGGCCTGATCGCGGCGTGCGGCGTCATCGGCCCCATCATCCCGCCCTCCATCGGCTTCGTGATCTTCGGCGTCGCGGGCAACGTGTCGATCTCCAAGCTGTTCCTCGCGGGCATCTTTCCCGGCATCCTGCTGGCTGCCGGCCTGTGGGCCACCTGGTGGTGGACCACACGGCGCGAAATGCTGGAGACCCCACCGCGCAAGACCGCGGGCGAGGTGCTCTCCGCCATGCGCAGCGCGGGCTGGGCATTGATGCTGCCGCTGATCATTCTGGTGGGCTTGCGCATGGGTGTGTTCACCCCGACCGAGGCGGCCGTGGTCGCTGCCGTCTACGCGCTGTTCGTGGCCGGCGTGATCTACCGCGAACTGACGGTCAAGCAGGTCTATGAGGTGTTCCTGAACGCCGCCAAGACGACGGCCGTCATCATGTTCCTGGTGGCCGCGGCGATGGTGTCGGCCTGGCTGATCACCGTGGCCCAGTTGCCCGACCAGATCGTCACCCTGCTGCAGCCGCTGCTGGACAGCCCGACGCTGCTGATGATGGCGATCATGGTGCTGGTCATCATCGTCGGCACGGCGATGGACATGACGCCCACCATCCTGATCCTCACCCCGGTGCTGATGCCCATCGTCAAGGCCGCCGGCATCGACCCGGTGTACTTCGGCGTGCTGTTCATCATCAACAACTCCATCGGCCTGGTCACGCCACCGGTGGGCACCGTGCTCAACACCGTGGCCGGCGTGGGCCGCATGCGCATGGACGACGTCACGCGCGGCGTGCTGCCGTTCATGCTGGTGCAGCTCGCGTTGATGTTCCTGATGGTGCTGTTCCCTTCGATCGTCATGGTCCCGGCACGCTGGCTGATCGGCAACTGACCTCTCTTCCCCAAACCCGGCCTGTGCGTGGTGCGCCACGGGCCGTGGATCAAGCACAGCGCACTGCCTTACCCATTCTTTGGAGACACCATGAAACGCCTGATGCTCAAAACCCTCGTCGCCGCCATTGCAGTGACCGCCTTCGGTACCGTCCACGCGCAGGACAAGACCATCAAGTTCGCGACCCAGAACCCCAAGGGCCATCCAATCGTGATGGGCATGGAGAAGTTCGCCGAGCTCGTGGCGGCCAAGTCGGGCGGCAAGATGAAGGTCAACCTCTTCCCCGGCGGCACGCTGGGCAGCGACCAGGCCAACGTCTCGGCCATCCAGGGCGGCACGTTGGAGATGGCCTCGATGAACTCGGGCATCTTCGCCAGCCAGGTCAAGGAATTCGCGATCTACGACTTCCCCTTCATGTTCGCCAACTCCAAGGAGGCCGACGCCGTGGTCGACGGCCCGTTCGGCAAGAAGCTGCACGACAAGCTGCAGGAGAAGGGCCTGGTCGGCCTGGCCTATTTCGAGCTGGGCTTTCGCAACATCACCAACAGCAAGCGCCCCATCACCAAGCTCGAAGATCTTGAAGGTCTCAAGCTGCGCGTGATCCCCAACCCGATCAACGTGGACTGGGTCAAGGCCCTGGGCGCCAACCCCACGCCCCTGCCCTTCCCCGAGGTGTACGCCGCGCTGGAGCAGAAGGCCATTGACGGCCAGGAAAACCCGATCACCGTGATCAACGCCAACAAGTTCTACGAAGTGCAGAAGCACGTGGTGCTGAGCAACCACCAGTACAACCCGCAGTCGGTGATCATCAGCAAGAAGTTCTGGGACACCCTGGACGCCGCGCAGAAAAAGATCGTTGCCGATGCGGCGACGGAAGCCGCCAAGTACCAGCGCGAGCAGGCACGCGGCCAGGTGGCCGCTGCGCTGGACAACATGAAAAAGGGCGGCATGCAGGTGAGCGAACTCTCGCCGGCCGAGACCGAGAAGCTGCGTGACCGCATGCGCCCGGTGGTTGCCAAGTACTCGGTGGCCGTGGGCCAGGAAACGATGCAGAGCCTGCAGGCCGAGCTGACCAAGGTACGCAACAAGCAATGACCAGAACGCGCATCGCCGTGGCCGGTGCCGGCTACATCGGCCAGGCCCACATGGCGGTGGCGCAGGCTGGCGCGCGCTGCAGCCTGAGCGCGGTGGTCGATCCCTCGCCCGCCGCGCAGGCGGTGGCGGAGCGGGCCGGCGTGCCGCTCTACCCGTCCATCGACGACCTGCTGGCCCGCGACCGGCCCGATGGTCTGGTGCTGGCCACGCCCAATGCGTTGCACGTGCCGCAGGCCCTGCAATGCATGGCAGCGGGCATCCCCATCCTGCTGGAGAAACCGATCGCCACCACGGTGGCCGAAGGCCGGCAACTGGTGGAGGCGGTGGAGAAGACGGGCGCTCGCGTGCTGATCGGCCACCACCGTGCGCACAGCCCGATCATGGCCGCCGCGTGTGAGGTGATCGCCTCCGGCCGGCTCGGCAGGCTGGTGAGCGTGGTGGGCAGCGCCACCTTCTACAAGCCCGAGGCCTACTTCGCCGATGCCCCCTGGCGTCGTGAGATCGGCGGTGGACCGATCCTGCTCAACATGATTCACGAGGTGCACGACCTGCGCATGCTCTGTGGCGACATCACCGCCGTGCAAGCCTTCAAGTCACACGCCACGCGCGGTTTCGCGGTGGAGGACACGGTGGCCATCAACCTGCGTTTTGCCAATGGTGTGCTCGGCAGCTTCATGCTCTCCGACACCGCCGCCTGCCCACGCAGCTGGGAGCAGACCTCGCAGGAAAACAAGGCCTACCCGAGCCACGACGACGAAGACTGCTACGTGATCGCCGGCACCGATGGCTGCCTGTCGGTGCCGACCATGCGCCTGAAGACCTACCCGCGCGCCGAAGACCGTTCGTGGTGGAAGCCGTTCGAGGCCAGTACAGTGCCCGTGGTGCGAGACGATCCACTGCAACACCAAATGGACCATTTCGGCGCCGTGGCGCGCGGCGAGGCCAGTCCACTCGTCAGCGCGCGCGACGGCCTGGACAACCTGCACGTCACCGAAGCCATCGCCGAAGCGGCCGCCACCGGCCGCGTCGTCGAACTGGCCTGACCCCTCCCCTTCCATACCCCCTCACCTTCTGGAGCGACGATGAAAGTTCTCATGCTGCACGGCATCAACCTCAACATGTTCGGCAAGCGCGACCCCAAGCAGTACGGCACGATCACGCTCGACCAGATCAACGCGCAGGTCGATGCGCTGGGCAAGGAGCTCGGTGCGGAGGTGCAGAACTTCCAGACCAACTTCGAGGGCGCCATGTGCGAGCGCATCCACCAGGCCCACCACGACAAGGTGGACGCGGTGCTGATCAACGCGGGCGCCTGGACCCACTACAGCTACGGCATTCGTGATGCGCTGAGCATCCTGACCTGCCCGATCGTGGAGGTGCACATGTCCAACATCCACGCGCGCGAGGCCTTCCGCCACCACTCGGTGCTGGCCGAGATCGCGCAGGGCCAGATCGCCGGCTTCGGCGTTGACAGTTACCTGCTGGGCCTGCGCACCGCGGTGAACCTCATCCGCGCCAAGTAGGCCTGACATCCCTCTCCCTTCCGAACACCCACCGACCATGATCACCGGCACCACCGAGCTCATCGCCCACATCGGCTACCCGACGCACACCTTCAAGTCGCCGATGATCTACAACCCGTACTTCGAGCACGTGGGTGTGAACGTGGTGGTGGTGCCCATGGGCTGCCAGCCGCCGGACTACCCGGCGTTCCTGACATCGGTCTTCACGCTCACCAACATCCGCGGCGCGCTGATCACCATGCCGCACAAGGTGGTCACGGTCGGTCTGCTCGACGAAGTGACCCCCACGGTGAAGGTGGCCGGCGCCTGCAACGCTGTCAAACGCACCGCCGACGGCCGCCTGGTGGGTGACATGTTCGACGGCGCGGGCTTCGTGCGCGGCGTGCAGCGCAAGGGCTTGGACCTGCAAGGCGCGCGCGTGCTGGTGGTGGGCAGCGGCGGTGTGGGCTGTGCCATCGCCGCCTCGCTGGCCGGTGCCGGCATCGGCGCCATCGCGCTGTACGACGTGAACACCGCGTCGGCCGACGCGCTCGCTCAGCGCCTGAAGGCCAACTACCCACACATCGAGGTGAGCACCGGCAGCAACGACCCGGCCGGTTTCGACCTGGTGGTCAACGCCACGCCCATGGGAATGAACGAGGGCGACGCGCTGCCCACGGATGTCTCGCGCCTGGAGGCTCGCACCTTCGTCGGCGAGGTGGTGATGAAGACCGAGATGACCGCCTTCCTGTCGGCCGCGCAGGCCCGGGGCTGCCGGGTCCAGGTGGGCTCGGACATGTTGTTCGAACAGATTCCGGCCTACCTCGAATTCTTCGGCCTGCCCACTACCACCGCCGAGGTGTTGCGTTCGGTGGCGCGGCTGAGCTACTGAAGCCGGCGTGAGCGAGCGCGCTGCAACGCAGCACACCGCCCTGGGCATTGTGCTGGTGATCGGCGCCACGCTGTGCTTTGCCCTGCTCGACACCACCTCGCAGTTCGTCGGCCCCGTCGTACCGGTGGTGATGGCGGTCTGGCTGCGTTATGTCACGCAGACGGCCATGACCACGGCCTTGCTCTGGCCGCAGCGCGGACGCAGCCTGCTGCACACCCGCGCACCGGGCTTGCACCTCGGGCGCGGGGTGCTGATGGTGGGCTCCAGCGTGGTGTCCTTCATCAGCCTGCGGCATGTGCCGGTGGGCGAGTTCACCGCCATCATGATGCTGGCGCCGCTGGTGGTCACCCTGCTGGCCGCGCTGATGTTGCGCGAACGCGTGTCCGCGCTCTCGTGGGCCCTGGTGGCCGGGGGGCTGGTGGGCGCGCTGATCGTCATTCGGCCCAAGGGCAGCGACTTCCACGGCGCCATGCTCATGCCCCTGTTGCTGGTGCTGGTGAACGCGGCCTACCAGATCCTCACCAGCCGCATGGTGCGCACCGAAGACCCGGGCACCATGCATTTCTACACCGGACTGCTCGGGCTGATCTGCTGCTCGCTGGTGCTGCCCTGGGCTTGGGCTCCCATGGCCGACTGGCGACTCTGGGTGCTCGCCGGGCTGATGGGCCTGTTCGGTTCGATCGGCCACTACCTGCTGATCCAGGCCTACCACCACGCCCCCGCCTCTCGCCTCACGCCCTACATGTACGCGCAGATCGCCTTCGCCACGCTGGCCGGCTGGTGGGTCTTCGGCCATGCGCCCGACGCCTGGTCGGTGGCCGGTATCGCGCTCATTGCGTTGTGCGGTGGCCTGGGCATCCGGGCGCGGCGGGGCTGAGCCCGCCGCGTGCCCCCTGCTCAGGCTCGCAGGGTCTTCAGGCGCATCTGGTTGGGCAGCGGCATCGAGCGGCGCATCACGTCCTCGGCCAGCCACAGCGCCGAGCGGCGCGCGCGCTCGGCCACCATGGGCAGCGGCATCTGCTGGTAGTCGTCGTTGAACACCTCGAAGCTGTAGTCGCCCTCGTAGCCCAGCGCGTCGAGCTTGAGCACCAGCTCGACCAGCTGTTCGCTGTGCACACCTTCGCCCGGAAACACCCGGAAGGTGCGCGCGGTGGTCATGCGCTCCTCGAAAGTCTTGGTCTCCTGCCACATGAAGTCGGCGAGTTGCACGAGAAAGATCTTGGAAGGATCGAGGTAGTCGATCTCCTCCAGCGAGGTCTTGGCCGCAAAGATGTGGAACGAATCGATGCCCAGCCCGAGGTTGGGGCAATCGGCGCGGCAGACCACGTCCCACGCGGTGGTGAACTCGTTGACCGTGCGGCCCCATGAGAGGCCCTCGTAGGCGATGCGGATGCCGAACGGAATCGCCAGCATCGCCAGCTTGCGCAGGTCGCGCGCGATGTGGTCGAGGTCTTGCGAGGCGTGCACCGAGGTGGACGAACACGCCAGCAGCACCTTACAGTCCAGCGCAGCGCACATCTCGAGCATGCTTTTGGCGATGTCGACCTTGTAGTGGTGCAGGTGGCCCGAGAGGCCTTCGAAGTCGCGCAGCACCTGGAAGCCGGTGCCGCGCAGGCCGCTGTCCTTCACCGCCTGCACCGCCGCTCCCAGTCCGCCAGGATGCCCCACCAGATCGTTTGCCTTGAGCATCACCTGCGTGAACCCCGCGTCCTTCATGGCAGCGAGCTTGGCCTCCAGCGGACCCGCCAGCGTGATGGTGTCCATGCCGAAGCCGCTGATGGCTTCGGTCGCAGCACGGTTGGAGCTCATGGCCTCACTCCTTTTCACTGTGCACCAGCTCGAACACCACCGAACCCAGGTAGGTCTTGCTGATGGCGCCCCGCTGCTCGGTGTGGGCAGCCTGCGTTTCGACGAATTCCACGCCGAGGGCACGCAGCGCCTTCACCGCGGCCAGCACGTCGGGCACGCCGAGCCCGATGCGCTGCAGCCGCTCGTCGCTGTCGACCACGTTGAGCTCGGGCTCGATCAGCTGCAGCATGAACCGGTTGGCCGGGTCCAGGGCAGGCACGCGCAACAGCATGCCCTTGGGCATGATGCCGAAGCGTTGTTCATCGGGGATCAGCTCGGCACCAAAGAGCTCGTTGTAGAACGCGATCCAGTCGTTGCTGCGCTCGGGCCCGATGTACTGCACGACACCGAAGAAGTGGATGCCGGCGGTGGCCGGCGGGTGCTGGTCCACCGAGGGAATGGGCACAAAGTCCACGTTGTAGATGGAGAACTCCTTGTACCGGTCCACAAAGTAAATGCGGCTGCTGCCCGCGCCGTGGATGGCCGGGATGTTGAGCTCCATCACCTCGGCACGGGTGGTGACCGACCATGCGCCGCGCTCGAGCACGCAGCGGTAGGCCGCACCGGCATCGCGCACACGCAAGGCCATGGCAGACAGCGTGGCCACGCCGTTGCCGTGCCCGGCGCCCCGCGCGTCCACGGGGTGGGCGTTCACCACGATGTTGAGGTCGCCCTGGCGGTACAGCAGCACCTCGCGCGAGCGGTGGCGCGCCACCGGTCGAAAGCCCATCATCTCCAGCACCTGGCCCAGGGCCTGCGGTTGCGAAGTGGCGTACTCGATGAATTCGATGCCATCCAGCCCCAACGGGTTGGCAGCGTCACTGAACGAGGCTTGCAAGGGCTCTCGGCCTTCGGGGTGGTTGAGCAGCAGGTCACTCATGCGGGGTCTCCGGGTGGGGCACAGGCGCACCCGCACATGCAGGGGCCGCACTCTCCTGTCACTGTAGAAGCACTTGTCGTGAGCAAGGCGCTTGAACGCCCATTGCCGATCGATAATCGCCCATTTTGGTTCGATCATCGATCGAACTGCGGGTTTTCCACGGTCACCCAGCCCATTGCCTCATGGACGTCATCACGCCCCCGCCCACCCGTTCGCTGGACAAACGCGACTGGATCGCCGGTCTCGAAAAAGGCCTCGGCATCATCGAGGTGTTCGACGACCAGCACCCGCGCCTGACGGCCAGCCAGGCGGGCGCGCGCTGCGGCCTCACCCGCACCGCGGCCCGGCGCTACCTGCTGACTTTGGCGCACCTGGGTTACGTGGGCACCGACGGCAAGCTGTTCTGGCTCACGCCCCGCATCCTGCGCCTGGGCCACGCTTATCTGGAGTCGGCGCGCTTTCCGCGGCTGGTGCACCCCTTCCTGCAGCGCATTGCGGGCGGCACGCAGGAAATCGCCTACCTCGGCGTGCTGGACGGCGAGGAAGTTGTGTACATCGCGCGCAGCGGTGCGCAGCGGCACATGAACACCGGCTACATCCTCGGCTCGCGCATGCCGGCCCAGTTGTCCACGGCGGGCATGGCCATCCTGGCCGGGCTGGGCGAAACGGCGTCGGACGCCTGGCTGGCCGCCCGCACCCTGCAGGCCTACACGCCCTACACCCTGGCCACCCAACAAGCCTGGCGCGACGAACTGCAGCGTTTCAGCCGCCAGGGCTGGGCCATCCTGGAGCAGCAGCTGGAGTTGAACACCCGCGGCATTGCGGTGCCACTGCTGGACCGGCACAACGGCGTGCACGGCGCCATCAGCATCACCATGCCGATCAACCAGGAAAGCCAGGCCGACGCACTGGCCCGGGTGTTGCCGGCGCTGCAGGAAGCCGCGCGCGGCCTGCGCCCCTTGCTCTGAGGCTCAGGCGTGCGCCACCGGGCGGTTCAGCCGCCACAGGCGCAGCGCGCAGACTGCGGCCACCAACGCGCACGCCATGGACAGCCAGAACACGCTGACCAGCCCGAAGGCAGAGCTCACCATGCCGCCGGCGAGGCCACCAACGACCCCCGACAGGCCGTAACCCACCACCGAATACAGCGCCTGCCCGCGCCCGCGCAAGCGGCCCGGGAAGTGGTGCGACACCAGTGCAATGCACACCGTGTGGTGCGCGGCAAAGGTGATGGCGTGCAAGGCCTGGGCGAGCAGCAGCACCGGCCACACCAGCGGCAAGCCGGCGGTGAGCCCCATGCGCAGGGCCATGAGTGCGCCGGCCAGCACCAGCCAGGCCGAGAGCGAGAGACGCGGCAGCCAGCGGCCCTGGGTGAAGAACCAGCCGATTTCGATCACCACCGACAGCGCCCACAACAAGCCGATCACCCGCTTGCTGTAGCCCAACGCATCGAGGTAGAGCGAGAAAAAGATGTAGATGAAGATGTGCGCCAGCACATGGAAGAACACCGCTGCGAAAAACCAGCGCACCGCTGGCTGGCGCAGCACCGGCCACACGCTGGGCTGCACCTCGGCGGCGTGGCCCGGTTCGCGGAAGTCGGGCAGCAGCCACACGCTGATCGTCACAGCCGCCAGCGTGGCCAACGTCCACGCGGGAAAGTGCACCAGGCCAAAGCGCTCGAACCAGAAGCCCGCGGCCACCACCGTCACCAGAAACCCGAGCGAGCCCCACAGGCGGATGCGGCCGTAGCGGTGCGCATCGAACGCGCCGCCGTGGCTCACCAGATGCGCCAGCGCGGCCTCGCTCATGGGCATCATGCCGCTGGTGTGGGTGAACATCAGCAGCAGCAACACGAAAAGGCCCACACCGCCGAGGTCGAACCACAGCCCCAGCGAGAGCAGCAAAGCCGCGATGGCGCCATAGCGCAGCAGGCGCACGCGCTCGCCGGTGCGGTCGCTGAGCGAGCCCCAGAGGTAAGGCGCAAACAGGCGCGAGGCCGACTGCACCGAGGTCAACACGCTGATGGCCAGCAGGCTGAACCCCAGCTCCTTGAGCCAGAGGGGAAGGTAGGGATTGAAGAAGCCGATGTGCGCGAAGTAACTCGCACTGAGCATGGCAAACGGGAACAGTTTTTTCTGCTGGCTCACAAAAGCTTCCGTTCGCGTTGCGCTTGTCGAAACGCTCTGGCGGTGTTGGCGAGGGCTTCGACAGGCTCAGCCCGAACGGAGGATGGAGTGGCTCACACGGGGAGTGGATCAGCCGCGCGCTTTGGCCGCGATGTCGGGTGTGGGCAGTTGCACGTCGCCGCATTGCGCGCGGTGGCGCAGCGCGTGGTCCATCACCACCAGCGCCAGCAGAGCTTCGGCAATCGGCGTGGCGCGGATGCCCACGCAGGGGTCGTGGCGGCCTTTGGTGATGATCTCGGTGGGCGCACCCGCCACGTCGATGGTCTCGCGCGGGATCAGGATCGAGCTGGTGGGCTTGATGGCGATCGACACTTCGAGGTCTTGCCCGGTGCTGATACCGCCCAGCACGCCGCCGGCCTTGTTGGCCGCAAAGCCTTCGGGCGTGAGGCTGTCGCCGTGCGTGCTGCCCTTGTCGGCCACGCTGGCAAAGCCGGCGCCGATCTCCACACCTTTGACGGCGTTGAGGCCGAGCATGGCGTAGGCGATGTCGGCATCCAGCCGGTCGTACAGCGGCTGGCCCAGGCCCACGGGCATGCCCTGCGCGGTCACGCGGATGCGCGCGCCGCACGAGTCGCCGCTCTTGCGCAGCGCGTTCATGTAGTCCTCGATCGCGGACACGTCGGCCACGGGCGCGAAAAACGGGTTGTGGGGCACGTGCTCCCAGCTCTCGAACGGGATCACCACATCGCCCACCTGCGTCATGCAGCCGAGGAAGGTGGTGCCGAATTTTTCTTTTAGCCACTTGCGCGCCACGGCACCGGCGGCCACCGTGGGCGCGGTCAGGCGGGCCGAGCTGCGACCACCGCCGCGCGGGTCGCGGATGCCGTATTTCTGCCAGTAGGTGTAGTCGGCGTGGCCGGGGCGAAAGCTCTGGGCGATGTTGCCGTAGTCCTTGCTGCGCTGGTCGGTGTTGCGGATCAGCAGGGCGATGGGTGTGCCGGTGGTCTTGCCCTCGTACACGCCGCTGAGGATCTCGACCGCGTCGGGCTCGTTGCGCTGGGTGACGAATTTGCTGGTGCCCGGACGGCGGCGGTCCAGCTCGACCTGGAGCGGGCAGCCGTCGATCACGCAGCCAATGGCCGGGCCGTGGGATTCACCAAAGTTGGTGACGCAAAACAGGGTGCCGAAGGTGTTGCCGCTCATTCGCTGGATTATCCCTGAGGCACGCTGGTGCACCGGTGGGCCAGTCTGGTGCGTGAAGTGCGGCGGAAAACCGGTCGCAGGGGCCAGCGTTGAACAGGAACATTTCGTGCTTTGCGCTGCAGTGCAGCAAATGATGGCTGCGAAGCCCCAGAAAGGAGCACACCATGCTCGACCGCACCAGCACCTTGTTCTCGCACGTCAAAGGCACCGACAACCCCTGGGTCGGTGGTGGACTGCGGGACTTTTTCCTCTACCGCGATCTCGGCATCGCCGCGGCCACCCACGGCAAGGTGATCGCGCACCTGGTCAAGGCCAACCTGCCGCCCGAAGAAGGCACGGGCTGGCACCGGCACGAGGCGGACTTCCAGATCGTGATCATGATCAAGGGCTGGGCCAAGTTCATGTACGAAGACCAGGTGACGCTGGTGGAGGCCGGGGACTGTGTGCACCAGCGCCCGGGGATTCGCCACTACCTGTTCGACTATTCGCCGGACATGGAGTACCTGGAGATCGTCTCTCCGGCGGACTTCAAGACGGTGGATGTTGAGCCGGTTTGTGAGATTCCAAAACCTGCGCCTTGGGTTTAGGGTTCGGGGTCGGGGACTTCTGGCCTGCTGGGTTGGTGGGCCCGAAGAGGGTGGCTGAGTGGCTCCGCGAATGTCCTCCGGGGCCTGCGGCCCCTCCCCCTTTATTTCGCTGCGCCACTCAGCCACCCTCTTCGGGCCTGCCGACGTGCATGCACGCCAAACGTGGTGAGCCTACCCACTGTGGAGGATCGGGCGCCTGGGCGTTCTGCGCAGCGAAATAAAGGGGGAGGCGGCACCAGCCGCCGGAGGACATTCGCGGAGCAGAGCGGCCAGGCGCCCGATCCCGCGAGGTTCAGCCGAGAAACGCAACGAAAGACAAACCCTCAGAACTCAGCATCCAGCTCATCGATGTCATCCGGCTCAGCCTCCGCAGCAGCCACCCATTCCTTCATCGCCGGCAAGGCCATGATGGTGTCGCAGTACCCCACACACACCTCGTCGATCGCCACCCCGTAGGTGATGAAACGCGTGACCACCGGCGCAAACATTGCGTCCGCCATGCAGGGCTTGGCACCGAACAAATAGGGTCCGCCGTAGGTTTCCAGGCACTCCATCCAGATCGCTTCGATGCGGTCAATGTCCGTCTGCGCGCGCGACCAGAGTTTGAAGTTCGGGAAGTGCGCCTTGATGTTCATCGGCAGCGACGAGCGCATGGAGCTGAAGCCCGAATGCATCTCGCCACAGATGGCCCTGCAGTGCGCACGCGCCGCGCGGTCGGCCGGCAGCAGGCCCGCCTTGGGCTTGATCTCGTTGAGGTATTCGCCAATGGCCAGCGTGTCCCACACATGAATGCCCTGGTGTTCCAGCGCCGGGACCCGCATGGAGGCCGAGAGCAACAACATCTCGGCTTTCATGGCCGGATCGTCGGGGGAAATGACCTTCTCGGTGAACTCCAGCTTGGCCAGCCGCGCCATCAGCCAGCCGCGCAAGGCCCAGGCACCGTAGTTCTTGCTGCTGATCGTGAGTACCGTGGTGGTCATGAACATGCTCCTCGTTGACCCTGCGTCGTAGACCCTCCTCTCAGCAAGGCCTGTGCCACAAAAGTGACACGTGGCGCACCGGGGCGGTGCAGCGCTGGCTGGCGCGTTACTTGCCTGCAGAGCAACACGTTGTTTCAGGATCCCAACATGCTGTATCAGGCCTACCAGACCCAGTCCGACCTGCTTTCGCCGTTGCGACTCATGGCCCAGCACCTGAGCGCCTCGCTGTGGCTGCAGGACACCGAACGCAGCGTGGTGCGCAAGGTCGCGTCTGCCTGCGACGTGATCTCGCGGCTTCGCCTCACGCACTCGCGTCCGCCCTACAACATCGGCGAGGTGATGGTGGGCGACCAGGCCGTGCCCGTGACCGAAGAGGCCGTGCTCACCCTGCCCTTCGGCACGCTGCTGCACTTTCGCAAGGACGGCGTGGAGCCGCAGCCGCCGGTGCTCCTGGTGGCGCCGCTCTCGGGCCACTTTGCCACCCTGCTGCGCGAGACCGCGCGCACGCTGCTGCAAGACCACGACGTGTACATCACCGACTGGCACAACGCGCGCGACGTGTCGCTGCTGCACGGCGGCTTCTCGCTCGACGACTACATCACCTACATGATCCGCTTCACCGAGGCCGTGGGTCCGGGCAGTCACACGGTGGCGGTGTGCCAGCCCTGCGTGGCCGCGCTGGCCGCCACCGCGGTGATGGCCGAAGACGACAACCCGGCGCAGCCGCGCAGCCTCACGCTGATGGCCGGCCCGGTGGACTGCCGGGTGAACCCGACCGAGGTGAACAGGCTCGCCACCAGCAAACCCATCGAATGGTTCGAGAAAAACCTCATCAACCATGTGCCGCTGCCGCACGCCGGTTTCATGCGCCGCGTCTACCCCGGCTTCATCCAGCTCTCGGCCTTCATGGCCATGAACCCGGAGCGCCACAAGCAGTCGTTCCGCA
>LNFM01006414.1_pt1 | contig 19374 bp, 16 predicted proteins | sample 596031 | NCBI WGS metagenome assembly LNFM01 (sample SAMN04254537, study PRJNA301005) | activated carbon metagenome | isolation source: dual media filters at the Ann Arbor, Michigan drinking water treatment plant | place: USA: Ann Arbor | reverse complement strand
CCTTCGAGTTCAGCTCGAATTTGGTGATCACCACCGGGTGCTCGGGGCTCACGTCCGTCGCGCGAGTCAGGTAGTTGCGCAGGTGCTCGCGCTCGTGCGCCACGGTCATCGCCGCGCCCGAGAGCACATAGGATGGTCGAACGAGCACCGGGTAGCCGCCCAACGACTCGGCGATCGCCTCGGCGTCCTCGAGCTTTCCTGTGCTGGTCCACCTGGGTTGATCGATGCCGAGCTTGTCGAGAAGGCCGCTGAATTTCTCGCGGTCCTCCGCGCCGTCGATGCTCTCGGGGCTGGTGCCGAGGATCTTCACCCCGGCGCGGTGCAACCGAATCGCGATGTTGTTGGCGACCTGACCGCCCATCGAGACGATCACGCCGTACGGGCGCTCGCGCTCCCACAGCTCGAGCACGTTCTCGAAGGTGATCTCGTCGAACACGAGCGAGTCCGAGACGTCGTAGTCCGTGCTCACCGTCTCGGGATTGTAGTTGAGCACGATCGTCTCGAAGCCGAGTTCGCGCGCGGCGAGGATCGCGCTGACGCAACACCAATCGAACTCGACCGAGCTGCCGATACGATACGCGCCCGAGCCGAGGACGAGCACCTTCTTGCGCCAGGACGGCTGAACGTCGTCTGCTTGCGCGTGGTACGTGAGGTACAGGTAGTTGGTCTCCGCGGGATACTCCGCGGCCAACGTGTCGATCTGCGCGACGTGGGGGCGGATCCCGTTGCGGCGGCGCAGGTCGCGCACGATGTCCTCGGTCGTGCCTGTGCGCTTCGCGATGCCCTTGTCCGAGAACCCCTGCTTCTTGGCGCGCCCGAGAGTCTCCGCGCTGAGCTCTTTGCCGGCGTGGTCTTCGAGCTCGCGACCGAGCCGCACGGTGTCGGCGATTTCGCTCAAGAAAAACTCGTCGATCCGCGACAGGGCGTGGACCTCGTCGATCGTCATCCCCTCGTGCAGCGCCCGCGCGACGGCGAACATGCGCCGTTGGGACGGCTCCTTGAGCTCCTTGCGGATGTCGGTGAACTTGAATTTATGTGGGTCGATGCCGTCGACGCCGATGTCGATCATCCGAAGCGCCTTTTGCAGCGCTTCAGCGAAGGTCTTGCCGATCGACATGACCTCGCCGACCGACTTCATCTCCGAGCCGATCTTGTGCTCGACGCCCACGAATTTCTCTAGGTCCCAGCGAGGAACCTTGCAGACCACGTAGTCCAGCGCTGGCTCGAAGAACGCGCTCGTCCGCCGCGTGATGGCGTTGGGCAGGTCGGGTAGCATATACCCGAGCGCGAGCTTCGCCGCGACGTACGCGAGCGGATAACCTGTCGCCTTCGACGCGAGCGCCGAGGAGCGCGACAGCCGCGCGTTGACCTCGATGACGCGGTAGTCCAGCGAGTTGGGGTCGAGCGCGTACTGAATGTTGCACTCGCCGACGATGCCCAGGTGGCGGATCGTCTTGATCGCGATCGTGCGAAGGAGCTGGTACTCCTCGTTGTTGAGCGTCTGCGAAGGGGCCACGACGATCGACTCGCCCGTGTGAATCCCGAGCGGATCGACGTTCTCCATGTTGCAGACGGTGATGCAGTTGTCGCGGGCGTCGCGGACGACCTCGTACTCGATCTCCTTCCAGCCGCGCAGCGACTCTTCGACGAGCACCTGCGGCAGGCCCGAGGCGAACAGCTTGGGCAGGGCCGACTCAACGTCGTCGTTGGTCTCGCAGATGCGCGAGCCCTTGCCGCCCAGCGCGTACGCCGCGCGAAGGATCACCGGGAGGCCGATGCGACCCACCGCGGCGCGCACCTCGTCTTCGCTGTGGCACGCCTCGGCGCGGGCGGACTTGACGTTGATCTCGTCGAGCCGCTGGACGAAGCGCCGGCGATCCTCGGTGTCGCGGACGGCCTCGATCGGCGTTCCGAGCACGCGGACGCCGTATTTCTCGAAGACCCCGGCGGCGTCGAGCGCGACACCACAATTCAACGCCGTCTGTCCGCCGAAGGACACGGTAATGGCGTCGATGTCCTCGCGGACGATCACCTTCTCGACGAAGTACGGGTCGACGGGGTGGAAGTACACCTTGTCCGCGAGCTGGTCGCTCGTCTGGATCGTGGCGATGTTTGGGTTGATCAGGACCGTGTAGAGGCCCTCTTCTTTGAGAGCTTTGATCGCCTGCGAGCCCGAGTAGTCGAACTCGCCCGCCTCGCCGATCTTGAGCGCGCCAGACCCGAGGATCAGCACGCGTCGCGGCTTTTTCGGAAGATATTGACCGAACATCGTGTGCTCCCTCTCTCAGACCCGCGTCGAGCCGACGAGGCGCAAGAAGTCATCGAACAAGAACGCCGCGTCCTCGGGACCCGGCGCAGCCTCGGGGTGAAACTGCACGCTCGCCCAGGGCCTGGTGCGGCAGCGAATGCCCTCGTTGGACCCGTCGTTGACGTTGACGAACCACGGCTCCCACTCGGCGGGAAGCGACTCGTCGTCGACGACGTAGCCGTGGTTCTGCGAGGTCACGTAGCAGCGTCGCGTGAGCAGATCCTGGACGGGCTGGTTCTGCGAGCGATGGCCGTACTTGAGCTTCACGGTGTTGCCCCCGGCTGCGAGGCCGAGGAGCTGGTTGCCCATGCACACGCCGAAGATCGGCTTTCCCGAGGGAAACACCGCGGTCTTCAGCTGCTCGACCGTGCTCAGCATGTCCTTGGGGTCGCCCGGTCCGTTCGAGAGCAGAACGCCGTCGCACTCCTTCAGATACGGCCGCAGGTCCTTGTGAAACGGAACCCGGATCACGCTCGCGCCCCTCGCCACGATCGACCGAACGATCGAGTCCTTCGCGCCCGTATCCACCAGCAAGATCTTGAGCGGACCGCCCTCGTAGCGAATCACGTCCGGCACCGTCGTCATCGCGCACACGCGCGCCATCTCGACGTGCTCGGTCTTCGCCCGGGCGTCGACCGGGCTCGTCTTCTGATCGACCAGAAAGCCCTCCACCGTCCCGTGCTCGCGCAACTTTCGCGTCAGCGCCCGGGTGTCTACGCACTCGATCGCCGGGACACCCTCGCTCGCGAGCCACTGTCCGAGCGTCCGCACGTTGTCGTAGTGCGACGGGTTGGGGCTGTGCCGCAACACCACGAGCCCCTGCACTTGAACGCGTCCGCTCTCGTACTTGTCGCGCAGCTCCGCGAGGGGTTCGATCTTTCGCGGCGCCGGGACCCCATAGTTTCCCTGGAGCGGGTAGGTCAGAACCAGAATCTGCCCTTTGTAGCTCGGGTCAGTCAGCGTCTCGACGTAGCCCGACATTCCGGTGTTGAACACCACTTCGCCCGAGACCTCGCGGGCTGCTCCAAATGAGCGTCCCTCGTACACGGTTCCGTCAGCGAGCAGCAGCTTCATCGCCTGCATCGACGTCCTCGCGCGATCGGCGGCGGTGCGAGAGAGATTGGGAGGTCCGCCGAAAGGCGGCGCGGTCGTACACCATCGCGACGCGCCGCGCTACGAATTGGCGACGACCATCCCTATACTCGCGCCCCACACCATGCACGACCGGTTTTTACGCGCCTGTCGACGGGAGCCCGTCGACGTCACCCCCGTTTGGTTCATGCGTCAGGCAGGCCGCTATATGCCCGAGTATCGAGCGCTTCGAAGCAAGTACTCGATGCTCGAACTCTGCCGAACGCCCGAGCTCGCCGCGGGCGTCACGCTCCAGCCCGTTCGCGCGCTGGCTGTCGACGCGGCGATCTTGTTCGCAGACATCCTTCTGCCGCTCGAGCCGATGGGCGCGCCGTTCGACTTCGCCAAGGGCGAAGGTCCGGTGATCTTCGAGCCCGTCCGCCGTGTCGAAGACGTCGAGCGCCTCCGCGTGTTCGAGATCGAAGAAGGTCTCGGATATGTCCTGCAGACGATTCGGTTGCTTCGAACCGAGCTAGAGGGGCGCTGTCCTCTCATCGGCTTCGCCGGCGCGCCGTTCACGCTGGCCAGCTACCTGATCGAGGGCGGCAAGAGCTCGCACTTCGAGAAGACCAAGTCGTTCATGTACTCCGAGCCCGCCGCGTGGAACGCGCTGCTCGACAAGCTCGCCGAGGTCACGCGCCGCTATCTCCGCGCGCAAATCGAAGCGGGCGCCGAGTGCGTGCAGCTCTTCGACTCGTGGGTCGGCCAGCTCTCGCTCGATGACTACCAGACGTTCGTCGCGCCTCACGTCAAGAGCGTGCTCGAGGACGTTCAGCGCACGGGCGTTCCGGTGATCCACTTCGGCACCGGCACGGCGACGCTGCTCGAAGCGATGCGAGACGCCGGCGGGACGGTCATCGGCGTCGATTGGCGCCAGCCGCTCTCGACCGCGTGGAGCAAGATCGGCCACGACCGCGCGGTTCAGGGCAACCTCGACCCATGCGCGCTCTTCGCCCCCTGGCCCATCGTCGAGGCGCGCGTCAAAGCGATCCTGGACGACGTCGCGTCGAGGCCCGGCCACATATTCAACTTGGGCCACGGAATCCTGCCGACAACGCCGGTCGACACCGTCAAGCGCGTCGCGGATTTCGTGCACGCCTACGCCGGTCAACGCACGGACGGCTCCGCCGAAGCGACGACGTGAGCAGTTCGGTTCGACCCTCAGCTCCGCCCGGCGCCCGTTCGATCGCCATCATCGGCGGCGGTATCGCTGGGCTCACCAGCGCCTACCGCGCGACGAAGAAGTGGCCGTCGCACAGGGTCACGCTCTTCGAGGCCTCCGAGCGCGTGGGCGGCCCGATCGAAACGAGCTTCGAGCAGGGTTTTCTCCTCGAGCGCGGGCCCGACGGCTTCGTGCGCTCCAAGGGCAGCGCGGAGGCGCTCGCCCGCGAGCTGGGCCTCGGCGACGAGCTCATCGAGACGCGGCCCGAGTATCGCAAGCTGTACCTCTTCAAGGACAACGAGCTTCGCGCGGTTCCCGACGGGCTATCGCTGGTGATTCCGTCGGACGTGGGCTCGTGGCTCCGCTCGCCGCTCGCGACGAGCCGAGGCAAGGCCCGAGCCCTCTGGGACCTGGTGCTCCCGCGCAGGACCGCGAGCGGCGAAGAGACCATCGCGTCCTTCGTGCGAAGAAGGCTCGGCGACGAGGTGTCGTCGCTCTTCGCCGAGAGCGTGCTCGCCGGCATTCACTCTGGCGATCCCGATCGACTCAGCATCGACGCGACGTTTCCTCAGCTCGTCGCGATGGAGCGCGAGCAGCGGTCGCTGATCCTCGCCGCGCGCAAAGCTCGGCTCTCCCGTGGATCGACCGCGCCCGTGAGCGCGTTTCTCTCTCTTGCCCGAGGGATGGGCTCGCTCGTCGACGCCCTCGTCGCGAAGCTGCCGGCAGGGACGCTTCGCTTGCGCTCCCCGGTTCGCGCGCTCTCGATCGTCGGCAAGCGATGGCTCGTGCACACCGAGCGCGGCGCCGAGTCGTTCGACGCCGTGCACCTCGCGCTGCCGCCTCGCGCTGCGGCGCCATTGCTCTCGCAGATCGCGCCGGACGCCGCGCGGCTGCTCGCAGCGGTTCGCCACGTGAGCTCTGCGGTCGTGCTGCTCGGGTATCACCAACGACAGCTCGAGCGCACCCTCGATGCGTCGGGCTTCGTCGTCCCTCCCGGCGAGGACTGCGAGCTCACCGCGTCGACGTGGCTGTCGCACAAATGGCCCGGCCGCGCGCCGCAAGACCACGTCCTTCTCCGCGGATTTCTCGGAGGAACGCGCGACCCCGAAGCGCACACGCTCCCCGACGACGAGCTGATCGCCCGCGCGAAGAAGGGCTTCGCTCGCACCGTCGGGGCCCATGGTGAGCCGGTGCTCTCGCGGGTGGTTCGCTATCCCGTCGCCAGCCCGCAGATGGAGCTCGGACACCGCGCTCGCATCGAGCGCGTCGCGCGCCTCGTGGCAGAGCTTCCCGCGGAGCTTCACCTCGCGGCCGCCGGCTTCAACGGCGTGGGAATCCCCGACACGATCCGCCAGGCCCAGAGCGTCTGGCCGTAGCCATCGCCGTCAGGCGCTGCCGCCGCCCGAGCGCACGAACGCTCCCGGAGCGACCCCGATCGAGCGTCGATACGCCCTGTCCCACAGCTCGCTCAGCTCGCCGCCGAAGAGCAGCTCTTCGTCGAGGTCGCACGGGAGCCAAGCGCCTTCGCTCACCTCGCCCTCGAGTTGCAACGGGCCCCAGCCCGCGTAGCCGAGCAACAGGTGAAAGTCTCTCGGCTCGGCGCCGGCGAGCACGGCGCGAAATGCATCGACGTCACCGCTGACCGCGACGTTGGTTCCGATCGCGATTTCACCGGGAATCTCCACGTCGATCCCGCGCCGTCGATACAGCATCCAGCCCGAGCTCGGCGTGACCGGGCCGCCCCGACGCGCCTCGCGCTCGAACGCAGGAGACCTCGGGAGCTTCGACACGTCGCTCACCAGCTTCGATTCGACGAGGAGCTCGCCGACGACGCCGCACTCTTCGCCGTTGACCACCCAGCCGAGCGCGCCGTCGTCCGAATGTCGGCCGAGAATCACGACGCTCTTTTCGAAATTCGGATCGCCGAGCCGAGGCGCAGCGAGGAGCAGTCCGGGAGCAAGCGATCGTAGGCTCATGGGGTGAAAGCGGGGCCTCCGTGCGACGAACCCGAGGATACCCCGGCTCGCCGCCGCTCGCTCGTCCACAGCGCGCGATCCGTCACGTTGGTCGGTGACGCTCGGTGTCCCGGCGTTATAGAACTCGCGCGTCATGGCGAACGAGTTCGTGTTCACGATGCACGATGTGCGAAAGGCGTACCCCCCGAACCGCGAGGTTCTCAAGGGCATCACGCTCGCGTTTCTGCCAGGCGCCAAGATCGGCGTCCTCGGCAACAACGGCAGCGGCAAGAGCACGCTGCTCCGAATCATGGCCGGCGTCGACAAGGACTTCGCTGGCGAGGCAAAGCCGACCGCCGGGATCCGGGTCGGCTACCTCCCGCAGGAGCCTGCCCTCGACGAGAGCAAGGACGTCAAAGGCAACGTCGAGCTCGCGGTCGCGCACATCCGCGCGTTGCTCGTGCGCTTCGAAGAGCTCGGCAACAAGCTCGGCGAGGCGATGAGCGAGGCCGAGTCCGACAAGGTCATGGCCGAGTACTCGCGCGTTCAAGAAGAGATCGACCGCAACAACGCGTGGGAGCTCGACCGCCAGCTCGAGATCGCCATGGACGCGCTGCGGCTTCCGCCTGGAGACGCGCAGGTCAAGACGCTTTCGGGCGGCGAGCGCAGGCGCGTTGCCCTCTGCCGAATCCTGCTCGAGCGGCCCGACATCCTCCTGCTCGACGAGCCCACCAATCACTTGGACGCCGAGAGCGTGCAGTGGCTCGAGCAGCACTTGAAAGAATACCCGGGCTGCATCGTGGCCGTGACCCACGACCGATACTTTCTCGACAACGTAGCTGGGTGGATCCTCGAGCTCGATCGCGGCGAAGGTAGACCCTTCAAGGGAAACTACTCGCAGTGGCTCGAGGCCAAGAAGAAGCGCCTGGAGATCGAAGAGAAGCAGTCTTCTGCCAGGCAAAAGGTGATCGACCACGAGCTCGAGTGGGTTCGCTCGTCGCCTCGCGCGCGGCAAGCGAAGAGCAAGGCGAGGCTCCAAGCGTACGACACGATGCTGCAGCAGCAGGGACCGGAGAAGGTCCTCATCGCAGACATCCAGATTCCGCCAGGACCCAGGCTCGGCGACGTCGTGATCGTGGCCGAAAAGGTCAGCAAGTCCTTCGGCGAGCAGCTGCTCTACGACAACCTGAGCTTCACGCTGCCGCGCGGCGGGATCGTCGGCATCATCGGCCCCAACGGCGCGGGAAAGACCACGCTGTTTCGCATGATCATGGGCTACGACAAGCCCGACGGCGGCGTGCTCACCGTCGGCGAGACGGTCAAGCTCAGCTACGTCGACCAGAGCCGAGACGCGCTCGATCCGAACAAGACCGTCTGGCAGGAGATCTCCGACGGAAAGGACTTGATCCAGCTCGGCAAGCGCGAGGTCAACTCCCGCGCGTACGTGGGCGGCTTCGCGTTCAAGGGATCGGACCAGCAGAAGCGCGTCGGCGACCTGTCGGGCGGCGAGCGAAACCGCGTTCATCTCGCGAAGCTGCTCAAGTCCGGCGGCAACGTGCTCTTGCTCGACGAGCCGACCAACGACCTCGACGTCGACACGCTCAGGGCGCTCGAAGAGGCGCTCGTGGACTTCGCGGGATGCGCGGTGATCATCTCGCACGACCGCTGGTTTCTCGATCGCATCGCGACGCACATCCTCGCGTTCGAGGGCGACTCGCGCGTCGTGTGGTTCGAGGGAAACTACCAGGACTACATCGCTGACAAGATCAAGCGCCTCGGCGAAGACGCTGTGCAGCCCAAGCGGATCAAGTACCGCAAGCTGACGCGCGGTTGACCCGATGCCATCGGAGGACGTTCGTCGAGTGATTCGGCCCAGGCTCGACCCTCCGTTGGTCGACGCCGCGCTGGACGCGCTCGAGGCGCGCTCTCCGTCGGACCGCGCTCGTCGCGAAGGGGACGGCTGGGTGGTGCGCGACGAGGTTCCCTGGTTTCTTCTGTTCGCCGCGGTCGCGCTGGTGCTGTTGGCGGCGATCGCTCACACGGGCGCCGCGCGCGCCGCGGGCTATCCGCGCGCGCTTCGTCCGCTGCCGTGGCTGATGGACGCGGGCTGGCTCGCGTCGCTCGCGGGTTTTCTTCGGCGCTATTGGGGCGCGTTCTCCTTCGCGCTGCGCGAGCGGTCGCTCGTGTTCACGTGGACCTTTCGAGGCCGCGCTCTCCGTGAAGTGTCGGTCGACCCCGAGGACGTCCAGGCCGTGCGAGTGCTGTCGGATCGCACGGTGACGCTCGAGGGGCCACGAAATCAAGTCATCGCTTCCCCGTTTCGCGCAGGCGCGCTCGACCCGCCGTGGCTCGCTCGCTGGATCGCCGACGCCGTCGTCGCGCTCTGCGAGCGCGCCCTCGCCCGTTAGCGCTCGCTTGCTTCGCCGCGATCGCGCGCCGTGATCAGCGCCCGTTGGCGATCAGCAAGTGCACGGTCTCGCCGTCGCGGGTGGTCATCTCGCGGACGCGGTAGCGGCCATCGGACGGGCTGAGCGCCACGTCGCAGAGCTTCGCTGCGTTGTACGGACAGGCGCGACAACGCGACGGAGACGTCGTGTGGCTCGGCGCTCGCGAGCCCTTCCAGTAGCCGAGGGCCCACGACACGTCGCGCTCTGCTGCGTTCGCGTTGTGCGGAAACACAAACAACGTGAACGCGTTCGAATCGAGCCGTCGCACGCCCAGGCCCGCGATCGGGTCGGGCATCTGCGAGTTGGTCGGCACGCGCCGCTCGCCCCACGGCGCGACGTTGGCGATCTCTGCCGCGCGCTTCGCCATGGTCTCGGCGAGGTTTTCGGGCCGCGGACCACCACGCGGAATCACCGCGACTGCGTGCACGAGCTCGCTCGTGTCGAAGCCGCTCGTGTGCAACAGCTTGCCGTACGCCTCGACCTGCACGACGTGCGTGGGATAGAGGTCTCTTCGGCCAGAGAATTTCCACTCGAGCAAGAGCCGCGCGCGGGCGCCTTCGAGCTGCACGCGATCGGCGCGCCCGATGAGCGGAACGCCTTCGACCTCCCCCGCGAGCCCCAGCTCGACGAGGCCCATCTTCTCGCCCACCTCGATGCGACGGGTCACTTCTTCTTCCGTGATCGGCTCTGCTTCGGCCTCGAGGCGCGCGTGCCCTTCGTTGCCTGCCGCGAGCTCGGCGCTGGTGACGCGCACGTCGTGCTTGGTCCCCAGATGCACCTGCATCTCGCAGTAGTACTGGTTCGCCAAAGTGCTGACGGCGACTCGCCGCGGCGGAATCGGCGGCGGATTCGCGACGAGCTCGCGAATCAGCGGGACCTTGTCGCCGACGAACATCGCGTTGGCGATCGTCTCGAAGCCGTCCTTGCGCACCTGCGCGTAGAACGTCTTGAGCGACACCTCGACGAGCCCCGCCCCCTTGAGCATCTCCCACGCGCCTTTGCGCGAGCCGCGGCCCACCAATAGCGCGACGAAAGAACGAAAGAGCTCTCGCTCTCCTGCTCCTTCGCTGTTGCTCGCCGGGCTGTCGGTTTCGACGGTCATCGTCGCGGTGCGTCACTCTAGCACCGACCTCCCACGGCCCAACCCCTCTCCCCCTGTCAGCACAACGAATTCAACCTTTGGTCTCGTCGTGGCTCGCAGCGGCAGCAGTGCGACGAGCATCTTCTTCGGCGATCGCTCGCTTCAACCACACCTTGGCGTTCTTCATCTTGCCCACGACTTCGGTGCGCGCACATAGCGCCTTCCAAGCGGCCTCTTTGTGCTCGACGGCGAGCTCGGCGATCTCCGCGCGGTGCTTGATCCAAACGCTCACGGCTTCAGCGGGAAGCTCGATCTGCTCGAGGTCCACCTGAAACGCCTGCAGCGCCGAAGGAAGCTCTGCCGGCGGCGGCGGCGGCACTTCTGCGGCGGTCGGCCCGTTGTCGTTGGCCGCAGATTCACCGCCGCCGAGCTGCGGAACGTCCACGTGAGCGCGGCTGACGTGCGCCGGGATGGTCTCGATCTCGGTCTCGTCGAGCATGCCGAGGCCGAGGATCGACAGCGTCGCGCGGCGCTTCGCCTTGGTCTCTGCCTTCATCAACCCGTTGAGCGGGTCGCTGACAGGAACCGTCGCCACCGCGGTCTCGACGCGGCCGTTGGGGTGCGTCGCGCGGCAGACGGCGTAGATCATCTTGGTGCCCGCGACGTCGATGACCCGCGGCCCGTCGATGATCTCGCGGTTGAGCCTGTGGATCGCCGCGAGCTGATCGGTCGCGCCGCGGGTCGGGTAGAGGATCTCCTTGCCGTTCAAGCGCAGGATCGCAAACGGCTGCGTCGCCGCGGTCAATCCGAGCGCCTCGCACATCTGCGTGTAGAACCTCGCGCGCTCCTCCGGAGACAGCGCAGAGATATCTCCGCGAAGCACCATCGACTCGACGACGCGCGCGGTCGTCTTCTGGTCGAACTCGCCGATGTCCTTCACCGGAGCCTCGACGGGCTCGACCTTCTTGATTGCTTTGACGGTCATGATTGCGTTCACCCTTTCGTCGCCTGGCGACGGTGCCTTTGTTGAATTCGTGCCGCGACGCGAGCCTCTCCCAAGACTTCGCGCGCTCAGTCGCAGTCGCTCTCTTCCGCTTCGACGCGCGCGAGCCACGCGTCGCGGCGCTCGTCGCACACCGACGAAAACTCGGCGTCGAGCGCGAGCAACGCGTCCTCGTCGAGCTGCTCTCGCGACAGCTCGAAGTCCGCGACGAAACCGTCGTCGTTGACCGGCGCGGGCGCGATCGAGATCGAGATCGCGCGCTCGACGTCCATCGCGGTCGGAGCCAGCGAAGCGCCAGGGGTCCACGAGGTCTCGGCGGTGTCATTGGCCGCAAGCTCCTCGCGGAGCACTCGGATCATGTTCGCGCCCGACTCGATCTTGTCGGCCACTGAGAGTTCGTTTGCCATCGTGTCTGTCTCCGCCTTCTCGTGATCTTCAGCTTTGCGGGTCGCGCTCACGTGCGTACCGGACGCTTACAGAGCACCGCGGGAAGGCCGTCGTTGTCGGCCACACGAAACGCGAGCACCAAGACGCTCATCGCGTCGCGTCCGGCGACGGACACCTCTGCGCGCGCCACCGCCGCGCGCCGAGCGGGCGTCGCGTTGTCGTTGGCCGGAGTGTTGTCCCAGAGCGTGAAGAGGTGCATCGCGTCCTCGTTTCCGTCGCCGCACTCTGTTGTCTCGAGTGCCGCTGACAGACTCGATAGTGGGCTCGGAACACGACGCGGTCAATTCAACAGGGACATACTATGTCACGCCAAGAAACGCCGAATTGCCGCTGTAATTCCATGCAGAACTCTCAACGGTAAACCAGGACAGATAATGTCACTCTTGGACGCGTGCGAACCCCCGCAGCGCGTTGTCCAGCCCGCGCTCAGCCGCGCCGCGAACGCAATCGCGCCCGCGACGAGATCCTCGGCCCCCACCGTGATTCGTTCGATCCCGCGCCCCGCTGGCAGCGTCAGCGAATGCGCGGAGACTCGACGTTCGTGATCGACAGGTAGATCTGCGCGGGCGGCGTCCTACGCCCTCGCTCGGGCGGCGCCACTGGCTCGCTCCGAGACCCGAGCCGCGCAGCGTCGATGCCCTCTTGCGTAAGCCGTCGGACGAGGTCGCGTCCGCGCGCTTCGGCCACGGTCGCGTTGCCGTCGCGGTCGCCAGGCAAGCGCTCGGGCACCACAACGACCACGCGTCGGATCGCGGTCACCGCCGCGATGGCTTCGGCCAGCGCAGAGATCAACCGCTCGCTCCGCGCGTTGAGGGTCGCGCTGTCGGGCTCGAACTGAATCGCGTCCGTCGTGCGAATCGCCTCGCGCTCGAGCCTCACAGGCCCCGCGCAACCAGCGCGATCCGGGTTGGTGCTCGGCGATCCAACGACCGCCGGACAAGCATCCATCGAATCCGGAACGAGGTCGCGATCGCGATCGGGCAACGGACAGCCAGGCGCGTCGCGGTTGGCGTAGAAGCCCTGAAACTCCTCGACGCACTGATCGCCGGAGTTTCCGACGCCATCGCGATCGTTGTCTCCGTCCGGGCAGCCCAACCGCGTCGGATGCGGCTGCGGTCCCTGCGGAACCTGCGGGCACTGATCGACGTTGTCCGTCACGCTGTCGCGGTCGGTGTCGAACGCCGGACAGCCGAGGCGGCGCCGGTCGGTGTTTCCGTTGGCCGGTTGATCGGGGCAGCGATCGAGCGAGTCGAGCACGCCGTCGTTGTCCTGGTCGGCGTTGTCGTTGCTGATCCCCGACCCGCGGTCGACCGCCCGCTGCTCGTCGACCGTGCGAGCCGGCTCGCTGCGCGGGATGCGAAACACGAGGTCGAGCCCCACCGTCCAGAACTGCGCGTCCGAGCTGGGTCGCGTGTTGGGCCCCTGCACGACGTGGTGGTAGCGAGCGGTCGGTCCGATCGCAAACACCCCAGCGATCTCGTAGGTGACCCCGAGTCCAACGTCGAACGCGAAGCGTGTGATCGACGAGTTGCCCGTTCCGCTTGGCATCAGGCCGGCGTTGGCGTTTGCGTCCACGGAGATGCCCAGCGAGCGCCAGATCGTCGGCATGAACCGCAGACCGCCGCCGACCGTCGTCAGGCGCCCGGGATCGCGCGGCATGCTCGTCAGCGGGTCGTTGCCCGAGAAGAAGAACCCCGTCCCAGCGCCGAGCTGCACGGCCGCAAACGAGCTGAACTCGAGCGACACACGCAGCGAGCCCATCACGTTGACGCGATCGAAGCCGAGGATCTGGCGCTGGACCGGCGGAAACATCGTTCCAGCGCCGACGTCCAGGTGAAACCGAAACCGCCGCGCAAATGACTGCGCTTCGGCCACCGCTGGCATCGTGGTGATCGCCGTCAGCGCGCCGACCGTCGCGAGCCCCATGATCCAACCTGCGTTGCGCCTCGAACTCATAGCCGAGGGACTCTATCAAACCTCCCTCGCCCACCGCGCGTTCTGTCGTACGTCGCAGCGCCCGAAGGGAGAAAAGTCGAGAGCCCGAGAGTTCTTTCGAACTCTCGGGCTCTCTCCGCTGCGCGGTGGACGGGACTCGAACCCGCGGCCTCCGGCGTGACAGGCCGGCGTTATAACCGACTTAACTACCACCGCGTCTCGCGACTGTCATCGCGACGGGCGCGGTATGTATCCTCGCCCCCTGCCCCTGTCAAACCCCTTTTCGGCGACGCGATGACTTTTCTCGCGAAGCCGCTGGTTCGACCGGCCGTTTCGCCGACGGGATCAGCCCTTGAGGGCGTTGGCGGCGATCACGATGCGCTGGATCTCGCTCGTGCCCTCGTAGATCTCCGTGATTCGCGCGTCGCGGTAGTGGCGCTCGAGGTCGAACTCCGTGCTGTAGCCGTAGCCGCCGAACACCTGGATCGCCTGGTGCGTCACGCGCGTGGACATCTCGCTGGCGAAGAGCTTCGCCATCGCGCTCTCGCTCGAGTGACGAACGCCCTTGTCCTTGAGGTACGCCGCCCGCCAGATCAACAGACGCGCGGCGTCGATCTCCGTCGCCATGTCCGCGAGCTTGAACTGAATCGCCTGGTGCTGCGCGATCGGCACGCCGAAGCTCTTGCGCTCCTTGCTGTACACGACCGCCTTCTCGAACGCGGCGCGCGCGATCCCGAGCGCCTGCGCGGCGATCCCGATGCGGCCGCCGTCGAGCGTCGCCATCGCGACCTTGAAGCCGTTTCCGTCGCCGCCGAGGCAGTGGCTCACCGGCACGCGCACGTTCTCGAAGAAAATCGTGCACGAGTGCGCGGCGCGAATGCCCAGCTTGTCGTCGTGATGGTTTCGCGTGACGCCCGGCAAATCGAGCGGAACCAAGATCGCCGTCGCGCCCTTGTGCCCGATGCCCTTCGTCGTCATCGCGAACAGCACGATCGTGTTCGCGAAGGGACCGTTGGTGATCCAGTTCTTCGAGCCGTTGATCACGTAGTGATCGCCGTCCCGCTCGGCGAACGTCGCCATCGTAGCCGCGTCGGAGCCCGACATCGGCTCGGTGAGCCCGAAGCAGCCGAGCTTCTGCCCGCTCGCATAGGGGCCGAGAAACTCTTTCTTCTGCCAGTCGTTGCCGAACTTGTAGACCGGGTCGCAGTACAGCGAGTTGTTGACGGACATGATCACGCCCGTGCTCGCGCACGCAGCGCAGATCTCTTCGAGCGCGAGCGCGTAGCTCACCGCGTCGAGCCCGCCGCCGTCGTACTCGTTGGGGATCGCCATGCCGAGAAACCCGAGCTCGGCCATGCGCTGAACCAGGTCTTGCGGCCAGATCCCGCGCTTGTCGAGCTCTTTGGCCCGCGGCGCCACCTCGCGCTGCGCGAAGTCGCGCGCGCTCTTCTGGACCATCAACTGCTCTTCGGTGGGAGCGAAATCCATCAGTGACCTCTCTTCTCTTTCGTCGAGCGACGCGCGCTCACTTGCCAATGAACTTTCGGGGCGCCTTCGGGTCGGTCACGAAGGTCCGCATGCCCGACTTCTGATCCTCGGTGCCGAAGCACACACCGAACGCCTGCACCTCGAGCTCGTTGGCCACCGGCAGCGGAACGTCGTGCCCTGCTCGCATCACCCGCTTGGCCTGCGACACCGCGATCGGCGCGTGCGCAGCGATCTGCAGCGCGATCTCGTCGACCTTCTGCACGAGCTCGGCGCTCGGAATGAGTCCGTCGATAAGTCGAATTCGCTCGGCTTCGACGCCGTCGATCGCGTGCCCGCGAAACACAAGCTCGCGGCACTTGCCCACGCCCACGCGGCGCGCGAGGCGCTGCGTCCCGCCGAAGCCCGGAATGACGCCGAGGCCCACCTCGGGCTGCCCGAAGCGCGCCTTCTCGCTGGCGTAGATCAGGTCGCACGCCATCGCGAGCTCGCACCCGCCGCCGAGCGCGAAGCCCTGCACCCGCGCGATCACGGGGAACCTCGCGTGCTCGATTCGTTCGCCGAGCATGTGCCCGTTGCGCGCGAAATTCCGCGCCTGCTCCGTCCCGTAGTTCGCCATCTCAGCGATGTCGGCCCCGGCCGCGAACGCCTTCTCCCCGGCGCCCGCGAGGATCGCGACGCGAACGTCTGCGTTCTCTTCGAGGTCTGCGAACGCCTTCGAGAGCGCCGTGACGACGCTCGAATTGAGCGCGTTGAGCTTCTCGGGACGATTGATCGAGATCCGGGCGATCGGCCCGTCGACTACGACTACGACGACATCACTCATGGCGTCGCGGTGGTAACACGGCCGCCCGAGGCCCCCAAGCGCAAGGACCGCCCGTTCGCGGTCGATCAGCCGACTCTCTGACCGTTTTCGTAGCGGTAGAACCCTCGCCCGGTCTTTCGTCCGAGCCAGCCCGCTTCGACGTGCTTTCGCAGCACGTTCGCTGCTCGGTACTTGTCATCGCCGAGGTCTCTGTGGAGCACCTCGGCGATCGCCAACACCGTGTCGAGCCCAATCAGGTCCGCCAGCTCGAGCGGCCCCATCGGGTGATTGAGCCCCAGCTTGACGCCCTCGTCGATGTCCTTCGCCGTCCCGATGCCCTCTTGAAGCGCGAAGCACGCCTCGTTGAGCAGCGGAATCAAGATCCGGTTCACGATGAAGCCCGGGGCGTCCTTCGCGGTCACCACCGTCTTGTTCATCTTCGCAGCGAGCTCGATCGTCGCTGCGTACGTCGCGTCGCTCGTCTGCAGCGCTCGAATCACCTCGACCAGCTTCATCACCGGAACGGGGTTCATGAAGTGCATCCCGATCACCAGCTCGGGCCGGCTGGTCACGGCCGCGATCTTCGTGATCGAAATCGAGCTCGTGTTCGACGCCAGGATCGCGCCCGGCTTCGCGGCGCCGTCGAGCTTGCGAAACAGCTCCAGCTTCAGCTCGACCTTCTCGGTGACCGCCTCGACGCTCAGGTCGCAGTCGGCCAGGTCCTGAATGGAGCCGACCGGCGTGATCCTCGCCAGCGCCGCGTCTTTGTCCGCCGCGCTCAACTTGCCCTTCTCGACGAGCTTGCCCAGCGTCGCCTCGAGCTTTCCCTTGGCCTTCGCAGCGAGCTCGACCGTCGCGTCCGCGAGCTTCACCGCGTAGCCCGACTGCGCGGCGACCTGCGCGATCCCTGCGCCCATCTGTCCCGCGCCGAGCACGCCAATTGTGTTGATCGTCGTCATGGTTTTTCTCGGCTCGTTTGATTGTGTGTGCGATCAAACGCGCTCGACTACGACCGCGACCGCCTCGCCGCCGCCGATGCACAAAGTCGCGAGGCCGCGCTTCTTGTTCTGCGTCTGAAGCGCGTTGAGCAGCGTCACCATGATGCGCGCGCCCGAGGCGCCGATCGGGTGGCCGAGCGCCACCGCGCCGCCGTACACGTTGGTCTTGGCCTGGTCGAGACCCGCCTTTTGCGCGACCGCGAGCGAGACCACGGAGAACGCCTCGTTGACCTCGAACAGGTCGATGTCGTTCACGGTGAGCCCGAGGCGGAGCAGCGTCGTGTCGATCGCCTTGGCCGGCGCCGTCGTAAACCACTCGGGCGCCTGCGCGGCGCTTCCGTAGCCCACGATGCGCGCGAGCGGCGTCAGGCCCATGCGCTTGACCGCGTCGCCCGAGGCGAGCACCAGCGCCGCCGCGCCGTCGTTGATCTTGCTCGCGTTGGCAGCGGTGATCGTCCCGTCCTTCGCGAACGCCGGCCTCAACGAAGACATCTTGTCGGGGTTGCCGCGCTTGGGCTCTTCGTCCTCGCTCACGGTGACCGCGCCCTTCTTGCCTTCGATCACCACTGGGACGATCTCGCGCGCGAACACGCCTTCGGCCTGCGCCGCCAACGCTCGGCGGTAGCTCTCTTTCGCGAAGGCGTCCTGCGCGTCCCGCGGGATCGCGCACTCTTTCGCGCAGAGCTCGCCGGCCACGCCCATGTGAAAGTTGTTGTACGGGTCCCACAAGCCGTCGTGGATCATCCCGTCCACCATTTGCGCGTGGCCCATGCGCGCGCCGTTGCGCGCCGAAGGGAGGTAGTACGGAACCTGCGACATGTTCTCCATGCCGCCCGTCACGACCACTTCGGCGTCGCCCAAGAGAATGCTCTTGGTCCCGAGCATCAGCGACATGAGCCCGGACCCGCAGACCTTGCCCACGGTCGTACACGGAACGGTGTTGGGCAGTCCTGCGTAGATCGCCGCCTGTCGCGCTGGCGCCTGACCCTCGCCCGCTGTCAGCACGTTGCCCATGTACACCTCGCGCACCGCCGCGTGAGGGACCTTCGAGCGATCGAGCGCCGCGTTGATCGCCGTGGCGCCGAGGCGCACCGCGGGAACCTCCGCGAGCGCTCCCTGAAACGAACCGATCGGCGTGCGGGCGGCACCAACGATGAAGACCTCGATCATGCTGGACATGTGCTCGTGCTCCTTGCGGCCCGATGGCTCGTGCGCCGATCGAGCGAGTTTCGGTCTCGGTTGCCCGATCGTTCGTTCGTCGGGCGCGCGAGGTATTGACCGCGTCCGGCCGCGCCGGTCAAGCGCAGACCCTGCCGATCGAATCGACGGCGGTCGAGGGGCCGAGCGACCCTGCGGCCGCCCTTGTTCAGAAGCCGCCAGAGGCGCCGTTGCGACACATGGCGCAGATCGCTGGCGGGCTCGGCCTCGAGCAGCTGGCTGGACAATAGTTCACGCGGTTGAACACCAGCGCGCTTCCCATCCCGTCGTTGAACTCCTGACACTCGCTCGAGAGACCGCGAACGGTCATCTCGCCGTAGCCGCCGTTGTCGACGAACCGCTGCGCGCAGGACACATCCGCGGCCGTCCGCGTGCTCCATCCCGGCAGCGGCGGCAGCGCCCTCGGCATCGGCGGGCGCGTCGCCGTGAGCGTGGTCTCGACGCACGACTCGGACAGCACGCAGTTGGTTGGCCGCACCATCATCCCCATCGCGTCTGCGGGCGCATCGTACGAGCGCAGGCGGTAGCACAGCCTGAACGTCCCTCCGCAGTCGACCGTGAGGTTGCTCGAGCTCCACGTCGGCGCAGGAGGAGGCCAGGGAGCCATACCCGTTCGGGACGGACCGCAGCTCGTCGCTCCTCCGCCCATGTCGATCGACGACGAGGCGCCCAACACGCGGGTAAACGTCGCGTCGCCGTAGATGAAACACGGGCTGACGTTGGTGATGTTCCACGTGCCCTCGGAGAAGCAGTTGCACGCTCCGGGGCCGCGCGTGACGCCGGGCGTGGGCAGCACCGCGCCCTCGCAGGCGCCCCACACGGGAAACTCCGTCCCCTGGCAGGTCGTCATTCCGTCCCGGCATTGACCGCGGTTTCGGTTGACCCTGAGCCCCGTCCAACACGGCGCCGTCATGCCATTGGCCGCGCACGGACAGCCTTCGCGGTTCTTGTCCGGCGGACAACGCGGGTCGTCCGTCGCGGGGTTCACGCCCACGTCGAACGGAACGCGCCCACCGTCCCCGTCGCACATGAACGGCGGGGGATCCTCCGCGAAGAACGCGTCTGGATTGATTCGAACCCGCCCATCGTTGGCGCTCGACGCGTCGGACCCCGAGGTCCCGCTGTCGAAGCCTCCGCCGCCGTCCATGCCTCCGCCGCTCATCGAGTCGACGACGCCGCGGTCGCCGCGCGCGTCGCTGCGACTGATCGTGGTCTCTTCGATCGCGCACGCGCTCGCGGCGACCGCGCACGTCGCGACGATGGCGTGCCGAATGATCCTTGTCGCTCGTGTCTCGATTACGCGCATGGGTTCGGAGCTCCTCTCACGAAATGGTACACGGGGCACGCGGGGGCGCGTCACCCCATAGGCGCCGAAAACGTCACGGCTGAAACAGAGAGG
>LNFM01021829.1_pt1 | contig 19375 bp, 25 predicted proteins | sample 596031 | NCBI WGS metagenome assembly LNFM01 (sample SAMN04254537, study PRJNA301005) | activated carbon metagenome | isolation source: dual media filters at the Ann Arbor, Michigan drinking water treatment plant | place: USA: Ann Arbor | reverse complement strand
GGCTGTCGTATCGGGCACAATCGGCAGCGGGCTCATGGCGCAGGCGCAGCGCATCGGGCGTCATGATGGTGATCGCGGCGACCGGCTCCCGGCGCCGGGCCAGGATGTTGAGAATGACGTCGGCGGAATGCACGCCCTGCTTCAGCGCCTCAGCGCAGGCGGCTTCGACCGCGGGCAAGCCGTCACTCAGCACCGTGGTCAGGATATCGACCATCTGCCGGTCCCCATCTTGCGCCGCCGCCAGCTTCCGGCGCACCCGGTCCAGCGCGGCCGGAAGGATCCAGTCCTTGAAGGGGGCGCCATTGCGCAGGGCGCCCGGCTTGCGGGCCAGCACCGGCACATAATGCCAGGGATCGAAGGTCGTCTGATCACGGCCGTAGGAACGAGCGTGCTCGCCGACGATGCGGCCGTCCTGGCGCAGCTCGATCCGGTCGGCATAGGCGCGGATCTCGACGGGCCGGCCGATCGCGCTCGCCGCGACCGAGTACTTGTTGTTGTCGAAGCGGACCAGGCAGGTCTTCGACACCGCCGCCGGCAACGCATGGAAGCCGTCGAAGCGCCCAACATAGGGAACGAGGCTTGGCCGCTCGGCTTCGAAGGCTTCCCAGATCGTGACGTCGCGTCGCTCGGGATGGCGATGCGCCTTGGCATAGCTGATCACCTGATCCATCAGCCAGGCGTTCAACTCGTCATAGTTCTTGACCCTGAGCCGGGGCGCGAAGAAGCGCTCGCGTACCAGGCCGACCTGGTTCTCGACCTGACCCTTCTCCCAGCCAGAGGCCGGCGTGCAGGCGACGGGATCGACCAGGTAGTGGCTGCACATCTGCAGGAAGCGCCGGTTATAGGCGCGCTCCTTGCCGACGAAGATCGTCTCCACCGCCGTCTTCATGTTGTCGTAGATGCCGCGCGTGCAGGCGCCCTTGAAGAAGGCGAAGCCTCGGTCGTGGGCGTCGAAGACCATCTCCTGGCTCTCGCGCGGATAGGCTCGCACGAACAGCATGCGCGAATGACAGAGCCGCAGATGGGCGACCTTCACCTTGGTCGTCGCGCCGTTGACGACGACGATCTCGTGGCTCCAATCGAACTGGTAGGCTTCACCGGGCGCGAAGCTCAGCGGGACATAGGCATCGGCGGTGACGGCCGACTGCTCGCGGCGCCAACCTCGCGCGTAGCGGCGAACGGCATCATAGCTGCCCTCGTAACCGCGGCCACGCAGCTCCTCGAAGATCCGGATCAGCGTCAGGCGCTCACGCGCCGACTTGCTCTCATTGACCATCAGCAGCCGGTCCAGATCCGGACGCCAGGGCCCGATCTTCGGCTGCGGCTGAACCGTCCGCTCGTACTCGAACGACGTCGCGCCCGAGCGCAGCACCTTGCGCACCGTGTTCCGCGAGACGTGGACCGAAAACTCGCGCCGGATCCGCGCAATCGTATCCACGCCCTTCATCCCCCGCCCGCCCGTCTGAAACCAAAACGGGCAGTCTCACCGAAAACGGCTCAAGGGGGTCAAAGTTGGACGCCGATCCCCCGCCTTACGGGGTCAAACTTGCACGCCGAAACACAATGAGGGAGAAGCTGCCGGCGGCGTCCGCGTCCTTGATCAGGGTGGCGTAGACCGCGCTGGGGAAGGACGGGTCGTCGAGCTTGGCGCTCAGGTAGGCCTTGCCCTCGCGAGAGGTTTTCGACCACGCCGCGCCGGCCTCGACCTTGCCGGCGAAGATGCGGTGGCTGGGGCCCCGGTCGCCTTCGGCCTCGTTGCGGACGAAGCGCAGCTTCGCGGTGAGGGTCATCGTCGCGATCGTGCCGGCGAACCCACCGTTCTCGTCGCGCTTGAAGTTTCCGAACGTCGCCATTCTCGTCTCCTTGGGTCTGTCGGGCCGCGACCACCGCGTCCTCGATGGCGTCGACAGGGCTGGGACGGGACGGGGGGCACCCGCAGAGTCGAAACACCGTGGAGATTCGAAGCGACCGTTATCAGCCTACGTCGATGAGACGGCGAACACGGATCATAACATATTCGACGAGGCGCAACCCGACTTTTACACGGCGGCGCTGATCACCCGCGGCGACTTCGATTCCGTCTTCGCGAAGGAGATCATGAAGCTCGCCGGGCGATTCGGGCAAGTCGCTTTGCACGGCAAGGATCTGGGCATTGGCCGACTGGAGACCATAGCCCACGACCTAGAGCGGCTGCTGCGGCGGGCTAAGGCCTCCTTCTTCGTCTCCCGGGTAGAGAAGAAGTACCTGCTGGCCTCGAAGCTCTTCGACTCGATCTTCGACTCCGGCGAGAACGCTGCGGTCGCCTGGCATCATTACAACGTCCGGCCGATGCGGATCATGCTCTGCATGAAGGTCTCGCTCCTGATCGACGAGGAGACTGCGCGGGCCTTCTGGGCCTGCATCCTCGAAAAGAAGGAGGATAAGGCGATCGCGGCCCTCCCCGCCGTGTGCGCGGGTCTGCTCAGGAACATCGATCGACTGCCCGATGCGCGCTCGCGGGAGATCGTCGGCCAAGGCCTGGAATGGGCGAGGGACAATCCACAGTCGATCCAAATCCACACCGATCGGAAGATCGCGCGCCAAGGCCATTTCCCGAACATCGTCGGCTTCGGCAACCTGATGGACGGCCTCCAGGCGCACTCGGAACGGGTTCGCGCAAAGGTGGAGAGGATCAGCCATGACTAGCAGAGCGAGTTCAAGCAGACCCTCGCGGCATGGCACGACATGTTCTCCAACGCGTCGCCGGAGAAATTGCGTTGGGCGGGCGAGGAAATGAGTTTCCAGAAGGTCGAGGGCAGCACGTTCGAGGTGAAGGAGGATCAGGACAGCCCTGGCATCCAGGTGGCCGACGTCGTCCTCTGGCTCTACAGCCAACTCCGGAAAGGCAAGCCGCTACCCGATGGGTGCAGGTCCCTGATCAAATACGTCCTTGAAGTGGGATGGGAGAACGACTTTTCGTTCAAAGGCGTCCAGCGGGAATACATGAGGCAATTCGGCCCCATGCTGGCGAAGCCGATGACCGAGGAGGGCATGGCGTCGGCGCGTGAGGTCGCGGACACGATGGAGAACGCAAGAAAGCGGTCGATGCAGCGGTACGAACAGGACCAACTGCCGCCCTTCATGCGCGGTCAAGAGCGGACCGTCATCGGCACCGAAGATTCCGAGTGAGCCGAGGCTGCCTATCGTGCCACGCGGCGTAGCGGGTGACGCGTAGGGCTATGTGCCATCCACCACGAGGCATCGTGGATGACGGGACTTGCGTTCCGTTGTCTGAGGTGACGTTTCCCACGCTTGTAGGTTGCATTCGATAAAGCGATGGTCGTCGCATGGTGAAATCCTCCAAGCCTTCGTGGCCGGCTGACTGGTTCGACGACGACGAGGTCGTCTCGTTCAGTCCTTCGGTTGCGAGCAGGCTGGGACGGTGGTGGCTGGAGAACGTCTTCGCTTCGTCCGGGATCTCGCCGCGTGATTTCGGACGCCGGTTGGTCGCTGGCCTGAACCTAGACGACAAGGTCGAGTTCCTTTCGTTCGACCGGCGCTACCGGCGCGTCTCAATTCTTTTATCGGGCATCGATGGAAATACACTGGTCTACATGGCCGGACACACCTTTGTGCTGTCGGAGATGAACCGTAAGGTCGACGTAGATCTACTGGGGGTCGAGGAACCGTATCAGGGACTAGGCATCGGCACGACGCTCATGTCCAACCTGTTCGAGCTCGGGGAGACCGTTGGAGTGACGAAGATCGGCCTCAAGGCCGGCTTGCACATCGGCCCATACGTCTGCGTGAAGTTTGGGATTTTCCCGACCGATAGCGAATGGGAGAAGGTGAAGGCGCCCATCGCGGCCAAGCTCCAAGCGCTGGGGAGGATGGTTCCGGACGATGTCCGCTTACGGGTTGAAGGTGCGCTCGCCGCCGATGACGGCGCCGCCATCGCCGTGATCGCTGCCGAGGAGGTCGAGGTGATGAGCAGGTCGGAGTTCGGCGGGCCACCCCGGGACGTGCCGCTGGGAAGGGCCCTGCTGGCCGATACGAAGATCAGGTGGTATGGTGAGCTTGATTTCGCGGACGACGTGGCCATGTCCATCTTCCGCGAACGGATCGCTGGGGCCAAGACGAGGAGGTCGCCATGAGAAGAGTTGAGTACCTTCGACATCTTGAGCGCGCCGCCAAGTCGGCGGGGCTGTCCCCGGCTGGGCAGGTGGATCGTTCGACAAAGCCTTTGTTGCCGCGCTCGCCGGCGACCGATGGTGCGGTCGCGGCGATCATGCGCAGGATCGGGATGAGCGATCGTCAGGTGATCGATCGCTTCGGCTATGAACCCGCCACTCCAGATATCCCCCAGGACTCCCGCAAGATGGTTGCTGGCTAAGAGCCGCTTTGCCTCCGCGACTAAGATTCGATCGGGCGGCGCGGGCTCACAATAAGTCGACTACCAGTAGCGTAGTCAGGCGTCTGGCTTGTGTGCCTGCTTCCACGTGTCGGAACGTTTTTCCATGGCGAGCTGTGTCGCCGTGGTCTTTTTGGAAAGCTGCGAGAAGCACTTGGCATCGATGAGCTCCACCGCCGAGAACTGATCTCGTTCTTCCATCAAGGTTAGTATCGGCTGCTCGTTGTAAAGAACTGCCATGATCTTGGCGGCTTCGTCGGTCATTGGTCTCTCCCTATGCTGGCAAGTCCAGATTCGCCGATTCGTTCGCAATAGAAAAGACCGGCCTTCGGGCGGCTCCTAGCCGGGTAGAAGCTACTCTGCGGCATCCTTGGAGGGGGCTCCCAAAACAAGGTCGCCCAGCATGCCGGCGATCTCCTCGATGGTCTTGGTTGCGGTGCTCAAGGCGACCTTGTCGGCAAGGGTTGGGCTAAACCTCCTTACCTCGGCGGCGGTCACGCGATGCCAGAGGGGCAGGATGCGGCTCTCGCCGGCGATTTCCTGCTGCGTCAGCCCGTCGAGTTCCCGCTGGGTCCACTCCTTCTGGAAGAAGGTTTCCGACAGGACCACGACTCCGAAACGGGATCTCGCGATGCCCTTCTCGATCGATCGGCGCAGGCTGTCGCCGATCGACAACGCCAGCTCGTCGTACCAGACCGTGCACCCGCGAGCACGCAGCGCTTCCGCGAGCGGCCTGGCCACCTCGTCCTTGTCCTCCGACGCATGCGAGATGAAGAAGTCGTAGTCCGGATCTTCGCTTGCCACCTGCGCGAACACCGAGGAACTCGCGCGGGTGATCGACCGGGACGACGATGAGATGGACCGTTGAAGCTCATCTGCCGCACGGCGCTGGCGATCGAGTTCGCGCTTGTTCTCGTCGCGCAGCCGCTTGGCCTGGTCGGCCTCCTCTTTGGCAAGCCGGGCCTTCTTGTCGCCCAGCGACTTCTCCTTGGCGGCCTGTTTGCGTATCAAGTCGCTGTCCGATCCCTCGATGCGCGATAGTTCGTTCTGGAGCCCCGATAGGACCTTCGACTGGTCGGCCACCTTCCTCAGTTCCTTCGCAGAGGCCATCGCGCGCTGCGCCCGGTCGACTTTGGCCATGACGTCACTGCGCTTTCTAGCAACGTCCGCGCGCTTCTTCTGGATGTCGGCGATGTCACGCATCAGCGCTGACACATCGGAGGAGAGGGAACTGATCGACATGCCGGCGAGCCTCGTTTCGGTCGGTCTTTAGGTGGCGATCCTGCTGTTGGGCATCAAGTCGCCCCGAGCCTTGCCGGCATCGCGACGGCTGCCGCAGGAGCACTCCATTCCATGTCAGTGCGGCTGCACTAATCGCTGCAATTCGCGCGACGGAAGCGCAAGGGTTCGGCGGTTTCCTGGGGCAGCTATGGGGACAAGATCAGGGCAAAACTGACTAAAATACCCGGGACGAAGATGGAACAGATCGCATCGGAATTGACCGTCTCGCTCGGGGACGATCATGAAAAAGAATCGCTCTCGTTGGCCCACAGACGGTGTGCCAACCCAAGTTCATAGATGATCTCCTCAGCGTCGGCATAGGCCACTTTTGCGTGATCTCGGACTTCACCCGGGGCCTCGACGGTAGCCTCGTCAAACCTTCGGAAAACTTGAAGGATCGCGGTCTCAAGGGCCGCGATCCGGGCAATGGCAATGTCGAGGCTGAGCTCGGTCTCCTGATGTGGATTCATATGCTGCTTCCTGGCTGCGATGGCGGCATGGGGCGTCGCCGCCTTGCCACCATCATACCGATTCGATTTGCGACGGCTCGACCGATATAGTCGCCAAGTACATCCGTGGTGGGAACTGCCCATACTTCCGGCCCTGCGTCTTTCCCGCATGGCCCTGGATTGTGTTTCGGCCCTTTAATTGCGGAGAGCTGTCAACCTCGGATTTTGCGCCGTCATCGCCGGGGTCATGGTCCTTTCCGAGGTCGAGCGCCTCATGATGATGTTCGGGTCGGGTGCCTCAACGTGTGCAACGACGTTCCAGTGGACGTCAGCCGAAACAACGAGGTCACCACAACCGCCGTCCCGGCGGGGACATCGCGAGTGCCGAGATTGGCGCCCGTGAGCGGGTTATGCAGGAAGCGCCTACGCCGTCTTTTCGCTCCCCCATTGGAAGCTGGTGCCGTCGACCCAGATGCAGTGGAGAAGCACGGCCATCTTGCGTGCGACGGCCACCTTGGCCTTCTTCATCCCGATCCGCTTGGAGAGACGAATGCCCCATGCTTTCAGCGTCGACCATTTCTTGGTTCGATGCATCAGGACGCTGGCTGCCTCATAGAGATAGGTTCGCAGCAGGCGATCTCCCCAATGCGAGACACGGCCGCTGACATCCGTTTCCCCGGATTGTTTTCGCCGCGGCGTCAGGCCCAGGTACGCACCGACATCGCTGGCCGAGGAAAAGCGCGTGGGATCATCGATCGTGTGGCGGTAGGTCAGCGCCGTTACCACGCCGACGCCGGGAACCGTCATCAGCCGGCGCGTAGTGCAGTCGTCATGAGCGAGACGCCGGACCTGACGATCAAGTTTTTCCTGCTCCTCGCAGGTTTGCTCATGGACCCTGAGGAGCGTCCCGATCACGGATCGAAGCGGATGATCCTCGGCAAGCAGCTCCAGGACCTTTCGCCAGAACTGTGATCCAATCGATCGGCTGAACTGTAGCCCATGCTCCTTCAGCATCGAACGGACTTGGTTCTCCAGATCGCGGCGGATGGCGACAAGCCTGGAACGCGCGACGAGCAGGGATCGGGTTGCCTGGCTCTCCGGACTCTTCACTTTGACTTCTCGGTACCAACCGACCCGAACCAACTCCGCCAGGCCTTGGGCATCGTTCTCGTCGCTCTTGTTCATTCGAACCGACAGCACTGCCTTCGCGTGACGGGCATCGATGCACACGACGGGCAGACCGATCCGGTTGAGTTCATGCCACAGCCAGCTCGACATGGCGCCGGTCTCGAAGCCGATCCGCTCGGCACCCGGCGCGCGCTTGCTCAACAGTTCCGCCAAAGCGCCGGGATCGGATCTCGCGCGGCCTTGAAAGACGACCTTTCCAGATTCATCGACGACGCAAACGCTGGTCTCTTTCTGCGATACATCCAGACCGACATACTGTTTCATGACGACCATCCCGTGCTTAGGCCGGCGCCGCTGCCTGCCGTCCATCATCTTGATGTCATGGCATCGTTGGCAGCAATTACCTCATCGTGTGCAAAGATTGGACGCCGATTGGGGGGCAACATTGCGTGCCGTTTGACACTGGAGTGTCCGATGCCGCGTTTTCGAAGTGCCTATCCGCCGGAGTTCCGGCGACAGATGGTGGAGTTGGTCCGATCCGGACGAACGCCTGAAGAGCTTGCCCGAGAGTTCGAGCCGACCGCGCAGTCCATTGCAAACTGGGTTCGCCAGGCCGAGCGCGACGCCGGCAAGCGCAGCGATGGGCCGACCAGCGCCGAGCGCGCCAGGAGCGCGATATCCTGTCAAAGGCGGCGGCCTGGTTCGCGCGGGAGAGCAAGGCGAACCCGAACGGGTTTTCCGGTTCATGAGCGCGCATCAGGCCGTCTTTCCGATCAAGGCCATGGCCCGTGTCTTCAAGGTCTCCGCGTCAGGCTACTATGCTTGGCGCGGCAGGCCTGCGTCGCTGCGGGCGGCGCGGGACGTTGACCGCACCCGGAAGATCCGCACGATCCATGGCGCCTCGCACAAGACCTATGGCGCGCCGCGCATTCACGCCGAGCTCAAAGCCGACGGCGTGGCGATCGGCAAGAAGCGCGTGGCTCGCCTGATGGGCGCCGCCGGCCTTGTCGGCGCCAGCCGGCGCAGGAGCGTCAAGACGACGAAGCGTGATCCCAATCATCGGCCGGCGCACGATCTGGTCCGGAGGAACTTCTTCGTCGAGAAGCCCAATGAGCTATGGGTCGCCGACATCACCTTCGTGCCCACGCTCGCCGGCTTCCTGTTCCTGGCGGTCGTGCTGGACGCATGGTCCCGGCGCATCGTCGGCTGGGCTTTCTCCGCAGATCTCAAGACCCGTGTCGTGCTCGACGCGCTCGACATGGCGCTCGCCGCGCGCAAGCCTGAGAACGTCATCCACCATAGTGATCAGGGCCGCCCAATATACCTCGTTGGCTTTCGGCAACCGCTGCAAGGACGCCCGCGTCAGGCCCTCGACCGGCTCCGTCGGCGACGCCTACGACAATGCCATGTGCGAGAGCTTCTTCGCGACGCTGGAATGCGAACTGCTCGGCCGAAACCGCTTTCGCTCGCACAGCGAGGCGCGGATGGCCGTCTTCCACTTCATCGAAGGCTTCTACAACCCATCACGCCGCAATTCGGCACTGGGATACCTCTCGCCCATCGAATACGAAAGGAAGCGTCATGAGCTAACATGACCCGCCCAAGCCGTGAGCAGTCCACGGAAGCGGGTCAACGCCAAGCAAATACATGAACCGGTATCTCGGCGAATTCACTTTCCGGTCGAACCACAGCGCTTGTCAGAACGCGATGTTCGATCTTCTGACCTCGGCGCTTTGATGAGCCGAGATAATGCGCTGTCGAGACCGGCGGATTTTGCGGGACCTATGCCTTGAGTTTCTTCTTAAGCAGCGAAGGCATCAAGCTTGCCCGTTTTTACCGCTTCACGAAGCGTCAGTATAGCGCCGCGGGGGGAGTCGGCTGCGGTCCCCGACAATCTCAGGGCCTTCAAATGTGCGCACGATCTCTCGCTGGTCGGCTGATAGCCGATCAGCCGAAGCGGCGCGACCATTGAGGAGTTGCATTCCACGTTCGTAGGCATCCCGACGCACGGGGTTGCCGTACTCGGAATCCGAGCGTGACGCCGCATTATATAGGCGGGACATTTTTCGGCTCCTAACTCATAAACTATACGCGCTAAGCGATTAACAACCGCCTAACGCGAAACGCCGTACCCCAGTTCCTAGAGGGCTTACACGACGTCTCGGACATAGTATATGGCCCCGAATCGCCTAGGAGCAAGCGAAAACCCCAGCGCCTCGTAAAGGCTGGTGGTTCCTGGTAAAGGGTGTCTGAGCAAAACACGCCTTCGCCCAAGGACAACAGCGTAATGCTCTGCTGCCGTGACGGCAACTTCAGCGACCAAGCCCCTCACGTGGTTTTGCTGGGTGTTGAAGCGTTCAATCCAGCGAATTGTGACGTTCTCGTTGCCCCGCGACGCCATGCCGGCACAGAGCCCGCAAAGCACGTCGCCATCCCAAATGGCAAGATCGAAGCGCCGCGGCGTCCTAATCATCTGATTGTAAATCGCATCCCAAGGCAGTCCGCCGTCAGGGTGGGTAGCTCGGAAGTGCTTAATCGCCTGCCAAAAAGTCAAGGCCCGCTCGTCAAACGGCATAATCTTCAGGTTGCAACTTGCGGGAACCTTCGGGGAAAACTGGTTCCACGTGACGTCATAGGCCGCATCGCGAAACCCCTGGTATCGGAGATGTGCAAGGGCGTACCCCGATGGGGCTACCAAAGCTGAGGGAATTCCAGAGGGTGATCCTGACAATCAATTCACCACAAGCTTTTGCGAATCTTGCTGTTTTGCCAAAACTAGACTAGTTACAGGCGCAGAATGGCGAACGCCGACTGGGCCCCGAATGCGCTGTAGTTCCGTGCCACTTTTGGAAGGGGGCCGGGTGGTTTGACGGGCTAACACCCGCCATTCTGCAAAAAGAGCATGTGAAAGGTGGGATTCAGCCACCAGGTCACGAAGGGATTATGAGTCATCCCGCGCTCCTTTTCTCCGGCGTCTAAACACCGCCGGTCTGATCCCCGGGGACAGGGATTTGGTGGGGCTCCTGCGCATCCGCGCTAGGAGACCTATCTTCTTTCGGGGCATCGCCCAGAGAATTTTGGTTCGGAACGCTTACGCCGGAAACGTCCGCGCCCGCGCGAGTAATCCTGTAGCGCCCGGCGCTTTTCCGCTCTAGCCATCCTCGCGCCGTATATGTCGAGAGCGTCGAGCGGAGCGTCTGAGAGTTAATGGGGTGGCCGAAGACCCCCGAGTGTTCCAGCATCTCCTCGTTTGTCATGACCTCAGGAAAGCGCCGCCCAAGCTCCTCAAAAAGCTCACGCCAAGCAGGCGTCATACGAGCAGCCGCGTACTCGGCCCTTTTCACCCTCGGCGCACTGTCCGCCGTCTTAACAACAACGGGCGTGCGCGCGGGGTCCCCGACCGACTCGCTCACATTCGCGAGCATGTCCTCGTAAGCGCGCAGCTCCGCGCCCGCGACAAGGAGCATGCGATCAAGCTCATCACGTTGGCGTTCGAGATCAGCCAGCTGACGGCGGCGGTCGTTGATTCGTGATGTGATAAACGCGTGCATGAACGCTGTTTAGCAGAGCGTTCGTTTCAACGCAATCCGTATCTCGTCATTTACTCGATTGACGGACGAGCGTCCCGAACGCTTGCATCGTTGGCGCAACAGCAAAAAACGCATAACTTGCGTCAAGGGGATAATCCCCAAAGCCTGCAGTTCATTCACTTAGCCGCCCGTTCAGGCTCTCTCGGAAACGACGCCATCGTCGGCAGCTAGACACTCGATCACGTGCCGATGCTTGTTGAATCCCCTGCACGACCCGCATGCCCACTCACCGGTATGGCAGGAGAATGTCCACCCGAGGACGGATCGGGGTACCGCCGCTTTCCGGGTCAGATCGAGCGTCGACACTACAAATGCCGGCGCGACGACGCACACTCCGGCTTGAAGGCATACAAGCCTGTCGAGGGCATTCACGAAATCCACGGTCCCATCCGGATGGGCGTCGTCGCCCACAACTGTCCCGACGAGGATCTCTGTCAACGGTGTCGCGGCGAATGCCGTCGCCGCCAGGGTGACCAGCATCTGGTTACGGTAAGGCCAGAACTCAGCCGCGTTCGAAGATGCGGAGAGAGGAGGGCCGGTGGGCAACATCGAGCCGTGTCCGAACTGAGCCAAGTCTATACAACGGATCTGAAATTCGATCCCGACCGCGTCCGCGACGCTGCGCGCTGCGCGTTCCTCGCCTTTGGCTCACTACGCGGACCTGCAAACGGTGAGCGTTACAGATCGCGCATGCGATCGCGTTTCGGCAGGTCCGGTCAGCTGCCGCGGCTTCCCGGGCGCGATCAGAAGCGCATTGCGAGATGATGGCAGGCGAAGGCGCGCGGATACGTACGGTTGGAGGGCACCTGCCACGTATGGTGTGAAACGCGATGCGCCCGTCCGCGGCTCTCCGACGGCTCAATCAAGTCCGTTGCAAGCCTCTTCGATAGGTTCGCGAACAGCACGTCTGTCTCGCCCTCCAGGAGGTAGGCCACCATGGCCGCTACAGAAAAACGGAGCGTATCTGCAAGTGAGATACTGTTCGCGCACATCGGCAACGTATGGGGCCACCGCGCCGTCGGAGCGAAGCACCTTGGCTTCGACGGGCCAGGCTATGCGCTCGTTGTCAAGGAGCACGAATGCGATGTCGTACTCGGGTGCCTGCGCCGGTGGAGGTAACCTGGTCTCGAACTCGCGGAAGGCATGGCGGCATGTGAACGGCTCGTCACCCGTCATCGCCTCCATGAACGCACTGAGGCTGCTCAAGGCCTCCGGTCAGCTCGAAAAGCTCGTCGTCACGGCTGCGCAAGCTTTTGTCGATCGATGTGCTCGAAGCTGCAGCGATACTGCAAAGTGCGTTGACGTCAAAGCGCTAACACTTCGAAAGCAGCTTCCCCTTCACCGCACCCAGTCGTGTCTCATAAGGGAAATCAGCTGTCGCGTCGTGGATCCAAAACCGGCCGTCCCTACCGCTGACGAGAAGCCGCCCGGCGTCCCCGCTTCGATCTCCAACATCGACAAGAACAGGATCGTTGCCGGACTCTGGCGATCCTCCTTCGGAGTGTAGTTCGACGACGACCAACATCGCGTCGTCGTCTTCGACGATGCGACCGACGGCCTGCCTTGGGAGCGTCCAGTGGGTCAGGATCTCAAAGCCGCCCGATGCCGCGAAACCTATCTGAGGAATGGCTGACATCGTGTCGGAAACGGCCAGCCAAAGGGGCCTGAGTTGGAGCAGCGATACTGAATCGGCGATCTGCTCAGGAGCAGCGAGACGGGACGGGGCGGGGCGAGGTGCCCCCGTGAGGTCATCTAGATCGCCGGCCCACCGTCCTTCCGGCCAGTTGTCGCTCGTTGGTAGTCCGCTCGTCCCATTTCCGCGGAAAAGCCACTCGAATTCAACCGAAAAGGCCTGTGCGTACAGGCGGGCAGAAAGCGGCGTGAGCCTGTTCTGCCCGTTTTCATGGCACGCGTAGCTCGTGCGAGGGATCGTGAGGTAAGCCGCGGCTTTCGATGCGCTCGTCAAGCCTGCCATGATGCGCGCCGTGCGCAGTCGAGCATCCTGGCCATCCCAAGGCCTCCCGCCCGTTAGTTCCTGTACCGCCGGCAGGATGCCGTGCAACGGCACTGCTTCCATGATAAGCAGTCGACGCCGCTCGGCCGGCTGTAGGCCCTCGGGCACCACCAAACGGGCCGACTCGTCAGCCAGCCACTGAACGGGCACGCGAAACGCTTCGGCGTGGGCGGCGCATCGTTCCGGTGTCAGCGGCCGCTGGGCGACTTCCAGCCCCTTGTAGGTGTGGACATTCCAGCCGTGTTCGGTGGCCGCCGCTTTCGCTGATCGGAAACCTGCAGCCAGTCGAGCCCTCATGAGACGCTCGGCGAGAACCCTATTTCCGTACTGCAAGCCCCTGCCTTCATCCGATGTTTGACGACATTCGGATTCTGCATCCGAGACGGGCGCCGGCGCAAGGTGCAACGCCAGTGGTTCCGATACGGTCGGCAAACAGTGATTGTGGCTCTCCGTGTATGCGAAGGGCTCCACAATATGCGCGTTTTGATTGTCGTTTTTTGCATTTCAAGGAACCTGCTTTTTCGAGCACCCGTCTGCAGACGGGTGCTCGAAAAAGCAGGTTCCTTGAAAGCGGCGTGGGGAACTCAAAGCTGATCAGAACGGCGATCGCCAGCCTGTCCGGCTCTTTTTGGCGCTAAAACTCGTTGCATGTAGCGCTTTAGCGCCTTTCACCGATTCGTGGCGCTAAGACATTATTCGCTTGTAAGCCTGTAGGCTCAGGTCGATCGGCGCAAGGCGCCGTGCCGAGGGCCCGAGATGCCAAAGCCGACTGATAGAAAGTTGGACAGGAAACTCTCCCTTTATCTGGACGAGGAGACTGTCAGAAAGTTGAAGTACCGGGCGGCTGACGAACGGTGCGCCTGCAATGATTTGATCGTCCAAGCCATCGACCTGTATCTGCAGCCGACAACGGCGTCCGCCCAACGCGAACAACCCACGGTGGCGTCGATCGAGGTCCTTGAGGTTGCCGAGCAGAAGCCAACGGGCGACCGACAGCCAAGCCCTGAGACATCAGATATTCTCAAAGCGATACATCAGTTGATCGACGTCATGGCTCAGCGTGTGTCTGAGCCGTCCTCTCCCACACCGTCTCAAACGCCAATTCAGCGGTTTTTGCCTCCCATGACATGGGAGGAGCAGCAGGCCTTGGCCAGCTGGACCCAACCCACGTCGTTAGATCGCGCGATCGCGATATTGTTCAGCGTCTTGGAAAAACGGGAGGAGCCACTCACCAAGGATCAGGCCCTGTCGATTCTGGTCGAGCAGCGAAGTAAACGGGTGCCAAACCGAACCCCAAGCGTGCATATCGACGCGGTAATCCAGGAAGGCGTGGACCGAGGCGTCTGGATCGTGCTGGAGAATGGGAGCATCTGGCCGAGCCACCTCTTTCCGATCGACGACGGCCGAAGGTACGAGGGCCTGATTTCCAGGTTTGGCGGCTAGTTTGCTTATCGCTACGATCGACCGCCCGGTAGCCAGACCATGAGGCTCGTCCTTCCCTATGTCCAAGAAATCGGGTTCCGGCCGACGAGCAAGCACAAGCGCCGGTCCGTCACGGTTCGCGCCTACGGCAGGTTTGAGGTTTCGGAGATCAACGGGCGGGAGGCGGACGAGATAGTCACACCCAACGACTGGGAATGCCTCGATCGCGCTCACCGAACCGAAGCAAAAAGTGCTTCGGTTCGGATCGGCTATGGGGACAGAGTGTTCAAACCCGTCCATCTTGGGGGGATAGCGGCCACCCCAGAATCCTATGAGTCCGCGCTCAGGATAGTCGATCCAAGCCCAAGGCAGGTAAAGCAACTCGCACGCGATGCGTGGTGGACGCCCGCGCTCGCGCCTCTCGATCCCTCGTCGGGTGCGGAGCGCTTCCCCTTGGCTTATCCCATGTTAAAGGGAGTCTCGGAACTTTCAGGTGAAAGCGTCGTCACCAAGAGTGGCGACGGAAAGCAGTTTTGGTCGGAATCGGCGCGAGAACTGCACGAGAACGTCGTCCTTATCGACGGCACCGTGCACGTCGCCTGTTACGATCCGGTGTGGGCTTTGCGCGGCATGCGACGACTGGCTATGCTTTTAAGCCCGCTAAGTCGCCTGCAGCATGGGCAATTCAGGCTGGACCGGCTCGACGCAGCGCTCGATTTCCATGGGATGGCCAAGAGCTCGTACCGTTTGGCACCCGAGCGGTCGGGGCATCCGGCAGCGATGTCCCGCTACTTGCGTCGAGACGACGTGGTCGCTCTCGCCGAAGGACTGATGCCGATCTTGCCGGCGATCAAGCACGCGATCGCCCTACAGGCGGTCGAGTCCGACGTCTCAGAACGTCTCTTCGAGGTCGCCAGCAATGTCACGAGCGCGATCCCGTTGGATCGACATCGCGCCGAGGAACTTCTTGAAGCGATCGCCACGGCCCTGTCCGGTGGTGCAAAATTTCCTGGTGCGATTATCGGTCCGGCGGACCAGAGAGCACTAAACTCAAGCGTCGCCAGATGGCGATTCGAACGCGAGTACCTCGATGAGTTCGACCGAGATGCCCTCGATGGTATCTGATACCCAATGTCGAACGGAGCGACATCGCCTCGACACATGCTGATCTGAAGAGGGCTGCAGGGAAGGCCTGGGGGTGATTGACGCCAAGTCGATGTTTTGATCCAGCTAACGTCTCGCAGCCTGAACGTGGTCAACAGACGCACAAGTTCACCCCGCTCAGGCTCGGTATGGCATGCAAAAGCTGACGGCCATGGCGATGCCTAATGCCACCTGCGACAGGGCCAGGGACATCGCGCAGACCGATACCTATGTCGTCTCGCGGCGAGAGCGGGAGAAAGTTGAGATGCTCTTCGCCCATCTCAGCGCGTCCTGAGGCTCGACCGGCTGCGACTCCGGCGATGTCCCGCTGGCACCTTTGCTTGAGCGGTCTGAGCGCCGATGTTTGAGGCCCCTGAGGGCTTCGACACATGACGATTTCAGAGCTTACGCTTAAATCCAGCGACGACGAGCCGGTTCGGCGGTTCGAGGTCTTCACTGGGACCGGGCGCCGACGAGATTGGTCGGACGACGACAAGGCAAGGATCGTGGCGGAGAGCTACGAGCCGGGCGCGACGGTGAGCGCGATTGCGCGCCGCCATGCCTTGTCTCTTCAGCAGCTTTTCGGCTGGCGGCGTCTTTTGCGGCGAGCACCAGAGCCGGCATCATCGCCCATGTTCGTGCCCGCGGTGGTCGATGCAGTTCGTTGCGAACCCGAGACCGTGAGGCAGCCGGCCACGCGTCGTCGTCGCACTGTCGCCAGGCCGAGCGGCGGGATCGAGATCGAGATTGACGGCGTCGTGGTGTGTGTCGGAACCGGTGCGAGCCCGAAGACGATTGCCGCAGTGATCGGCGCGTTGAAGGGCAGCGCGTGATCGGCCCGACCGGCGCGGTCCGCGTCATGGTGGCGACAAAGCCGGTCGACTTCCGCAAGGGTGCGGAGGGCCTGGCCGCGCTGGTGCGCGAGAGCATGGGCGCCGATCCGTTCTCGGGCGCGGTGTACGTGTTCCGGGCGCGGCGCGCCGACCGGATCAAGCTGGTGTACTTCGATGGGACGGGCGTGTGTCTGTTCTCCAAGAGGCTGGAAGACGGCAAGTTCCAGTGGCCGACCATCGCCGACGGTGTCGTGCGGCTGACAGCGGCGCAGCTTCAGGCGTTGCTCGAAGGCCTCGACTGGCGACGGGTGCATGAACGGCGCGAGACGCGCGTCCCCGTCGCGGCAAGTTGATCGTTCCAGACTGGCAAGCCACTGTAATCCATGATTGAATCGGCTTCGTGAGCAACGCGGCCAACCCACTGACCAGCGATCCGATCGCGCTTCGGGCGATGCTCGCGGAAGAGCGTGCAGCGCCATCGCTTCGGGCGCCGGGCCGAGAGCCTGCCGGTCGATCAGTTGCTGCTGGGGCTCGAGGAGGCCGAGCAGATCGAGGCCGAGGGTCTCGCCGGCGAGGAAGCGGCTGATCCCGCAAAGCGGGCCGAGCGGGTCAGAAAGCGTCGCGCCAACCGCTGATCGCTGCCCGCGTACCTGCCGCGGGTCGAGCAGATCGTCGACGTCCAGGAGAAAACCTGCCCGTGCTGCCGGGGCGCGCTGCATGCCATGGGCGAGGATGTCTCCGAGCGTCTCGATATCGTTCCTGCCCAGTTCCGCGTGGTCGTGACGCGCCTGCCGAAATACGCCTGCCGGGCCTGCGAGGAGGTCGTGGTGCAGGCCCCAGTGCCCGCCCGGCTCGTCGATGGCGGCATCCCCACCGAGGCGACCGTCGCCCATGTCCTCGTCTCCAAATACGCCGACCACCTGCCGCTTGGAGTTGACCCGGTTTTGTGGACACCCTTGAAGTTATTTCTGGAGTTTCCGATGCCGCGTTTTCGAAGCGCCTATCCGCCGGAGTTCCGGCGACAGATGGCCTCGCTGGCTTTCGGCAACCGCTGCAAGGACGCCGGCGTCAGGCCCTCGACCGGCTCCGTCGGCGACGCCTACGACAATACCATGTGCGAGAGCTTCTTCGCGACGCTGGAATGCGAATTGTTCGACCGAAACCGCTTTCGCTCGCACAGCGAGGCGCGGATGGCCGTCTTCCACTTCATCGAAGGCTTCTACAACCCGTCACGCCGCCATTCGGCGCTGGGATACCTCTCGCCCATCGAATACGAAAGGAAGCATCATGAGCTGACTTGACCCGCCCAAGCCGTGAACAGTCCACTGAAACTGGTTAACTCCAGCCCTGCGTTCTATCGAAGACGCGGGTATTGCAGATGCCAAAGGCGCCTATGAAAAGCGCATGCGCAACCGGCGATCGCCGATAGACCGTGTGGAGTAGTGGCGTCTTGTCGGGGCCGAGGGACTGTTCTAAGCTAACATCGTGGTTTAGGTGGACGCTTGAACGAGATATGGTATTGCTGCTAACTCCGCAAATTATGCCGCTTAGAAGTTGTTCTACTGGCGAGCGCCGTCGCGCCTATGAGAGAATTATCGGGTCAGGCTTTGTCGCTGATCTATAATGAGACCATGAACTTCCAGAACGTTCACTGCCACGGCTTCCTGCGCCTCGCTTGCGCCGCTCCACGTCTGAAAGTGGCCGATCCAGTTTTTAACGTTTCGGGGACGCTTAACCTGCTGAGGCTGGGCGATAAGCACGGGGCGTCGATTGTTTTATTCCCCGAACTGGGGCTCAGCGCCTATGCGATCGATGATCTTCACATGCAGAGCGCGCTCCTCGATGCCGTTCGCGAGGCGATTGCCACGCTGGTCAACGAGAGCCGTGCCCTACGGGCGGTCGCGGTCGTCGGCGCGCCCCTGCGGATCGAAGGGCGGCTGTTCAATTGTGCGATCGCGATCCACCGTGGCCGCATCCTCGCCGTGGTCCCGAAGACCTATCTGCCGAACTACCGCGAATTCTACGAGCGCCGGCAGTTCGCCTCCGGCGAGCGCGCCGGGATCACCTCAATCGAGCTCTGCGGTCAGGAGGTGCCCTTTGGCACCGACATTCTGCTGACAGCCACCGACGTCCCCGATCTCACGCTTCACATGGAGATCTGCGAGGATGTCTGGATGCCGGTGCCGCCGAGTTCGTTTGCGGCCTTGGCCGGCGCGACCGTTCTGCTCAACCTCTCGGCCTCCAATGTGACCATCGGCAAATCGGATTGGCGGCTGCATCGCGGCTTACGCCTATTCCGCCGCCGGTACCGGCGAATCGACCACCGATCTCGCCTGGGATGGGCAGGCGATGATCTACGAGAACGGTGCCTTGCTTGCGGAAGCCGAGCGCTTCGCTTCTGAGCCGCAGCTGATCCTCGCCGATATCGACCTGGAACGGCTGGCGCTCGACCGCATCCGGATGAACACCTTCGGCGACAATGCCGATGCGCTGCGCGACCGGCTCGCTTTCCGCCGCATCGCCTTCGCGCTGGAGCCCGACCGCGAGAGCGATCTCGGCCTGAAGCGCGAGATCCAGCGTTTTCCCTTTGTCCCGAGCGACGATGCCAAGCTCAACGAGCTTTGCTATGAGGCCTACAATATCCAGTCGCATGGCCTGCGCCAGCGGCTGGCCAGCGCCCGCGTCGACAAGATCGTCATCGGCGTCTCCGGCGGGCTCGATTCGACGCAGGCACTGCTGGTCGCGGCCGACACGATGGATGCGCTCGGCCTCCCCCGCGAGAACATCCTAGCCTACACGCTGCCTGCCTTCGCCACGAGCGAGAGCACCAAGACCAATGCCTGGCGGCTGATGAAGGCGCTCGGCGTCACCGCCGCCGAGATCGACATGACGCCGGCCTGCCGGCAGATGCTGGTCGATATCGGCCACCCCTTTGCGGAGGGGCATCTGGTCTACGACATCACCTTCGAGAACGTGCAGGCGGGCGCGCGCACCTCGCTGCTGTTCCGCCTCGCCAACAAGAACAATGGCATCGTGCTCGGCACGGGCGATCTGTCGGAGCTGGCGCTGGGCTGGTGCACCTATGGCGTCGGCGACCAGATGTCCCATTACAACGTCAACGGCTC
>LNFM01006412.1_pt1 | contig 19375 bp, 21 predicted proteins | sample 596031 | NCBI WGS metagenome assembly LNFM01 (sample SAMN04254537, study PRJNA301005) | activated carbon metagenome | isolation source: dual media filters at the Ann Arbor, Michigan drinking water treatment plant | place: USA: Ann Arbor | reverse complement strand
CCCCTGGCTGCGCCGTCACGCCCGCTCCTCTGTGCGGATGGTTGTGGCAACTGCCGGGCGTGCGCACAATCGTCGCCACTCCTGCGTCACTTCACATCAACTTCACGTCACCCTCACGCCACCTCACGCCACGCGACCGGACCGGGATCATGACCTCACACACTGTTTGCATCACCGCCAGCCGACTGGCTGCGCTGCTCAGTTGCGCCGCGCTGCTGGCCGCCTGCGGGGGCTCCGATTCCGCCGCGCCCGCGCCGACCCCGGTGCCGACCCCGCCACCCACGCCGGTGGCGCTGCTGATCACCGCTGCCAACCAGGACGCGGTCGCCCGCGCCAGCGCCAATGTCGTCGTCAGTGCGGCGGCCACCGGCGCGGTGGCGCCACTGGCGGCGGATGGTCGCGTCACGGCCAACGCCAAGCGCACTGCCGGCGCGCTGCCATCATTCGCTGGCGTGACCTCGGTGGCTGGCGTGTTGCAGAGCTTCGCGCGGTTTGCCGTTCATGCGCCGGCCGCACGCGCGATGACAGTGGCCACGGGCCAGGTGCGCACGCTGGCAGTGATCCGCGTGACCGAGCCGTGCGGTGCCAGTGGCAACGTGACGATCGAATTGAACGACGCCGACAACAGCGGCGCGCTGAGCGCCGGCGACTCCGCCAGCTTTTCGTTCAACGCCTGCAGCTCCGGTCAGGGCGAGTCGATCGACGGTGGCCTGTCTTTGCGCGTGGCGAGCGTGAGCGGCCCGAATGTCAGCGGCACGCTCACCTACAGCCAGTTGCGACTGAGCACGCTCGACGCGAGCTTCGCCATCAACGGCAGCGTGAACCTCGTGTACACGGAGGTGGGCTCGCTCGCCACTTATCGCAGCGTGGTCGGCGCGGGCGGGCTGTCGACGCTGGTCACCGCGCAGATGTTCAGCGACGAGCTGACCTTGCGTGCCGGGTTCGAGCAGCTGATCACCTCGGATTCGGCGGCCGTGGCACCCGGCACCAGCATGTTCGGACTGAACACCGCGAGCGTGAACGGCGATCTGACCGCCACGTCGCTCGGCGGCATCATCAGCGTGGTCACGGTGGCGCCGTTCCAGCGCTACGCGGTCGACCCGTATCCACGCGCGGGCCAACTTACCGTGGCCGGTGCAGTCGGCAGCCGCCTGCGCGTCACGGCACTGTCGGTCACCACCGTACGCATCGAGCTTGATGCCGACGGCAACGGCAGCTACGAGCAGTCGCGCGACGTCGCCTGGAGTACGTTGCTCTGAAGTTAGTGGCAGTGATGCCATAGGCCGCGATCGCGCGGCCGCAGCCGCGCGACTAACATCGGCGCTCATCGAAAGTCGAGGAGACGCCGATGGCACTGCCCACCCGAGTCCGCATCGTGGACGTCGGTCCGCGCGACGGATTGCAGAACGAAAAGCAGATGATTTCCGCGAGCGTCAAGGTCGAGCTCGTCGATCGCTTGACTGACGCCGGCTTCAGCGCCATCGAGGTGACGAGCTTTGTGTCGCCCAAGTGGGTGCCGCAGATGGCCGATGGCGCCGATGTGATGGCGCGCATTTGCCGCCGGCCGGGCGTCGTCTATTCCGTGCTTGTGCCGAACATGAAAGGCTTCGAGGCGGCGCTGCCCACCAAGCCCGACGAGATCGTGGTCTTCGGTGCGGCCAGCGAGGCGTTCAGCCAGAAGAACATCAACTGCTCGATCGCCGAGTCGATCGAGCGCTTTCGCCCGGTGTGCGAGGCGGCGCGCGCCGCCAACATCCGCATCCGCGGCGCCATCTCGTGCGCACTCGGCTGCCCGTATCAAGGCGAGGTCACGCCTGCAGCGGTGGGCTACGTGGCGCGCCTGATGAAGGAGATTGGCGTGCAGCATGTCGGTGTGGCCGACACCATCGGCACCGGCACGCCGCGCGCCGCGCAGGCCGCGCTCGAAGCGGCGCTCGCGCACTACCCGCTGGACGAAGTGAGCGGCCATTTTCACGACACCTATGGGCAAGCCACCGCCAACGTCTACGCCAGCCTCGAGATCGGGGTGAGCACCTTCGACACCAGCATCGCCGGCTTGGGCGGCTGCCCGTATGCGAAGGGCGCCACCGGCAATGTCGCCACCGAGGACGTGCTGTACCTGCTGCGCGGCCTCGGCATCGACACCGGCATCGACCTGGACCAGACGGTCGCGATCGGCCAGTGGATCAGCGGCGTGCTCGAACGCAAGGCGTTCGCGCGCGCCGGCAATGCGATGGCCGCCAAGCGCGCGGCGTGAACGTGGCGCGCGTCTCGCAGGCGCGCGTGCGCGTCCGTTGAACGTCGCGCGGTCGCGTGGTCCTGCCAATTCGCGCGCTCTTGATCATGCGGACTGCGTGGTCGACGTACGCAGAACCTCCAACGTCGGCTTGGTTTCGCACACGCAGTCACGTGACCACTCTGCCCAAGAGCAACGATTGCCGCTAGTTTTCTCCGCTGCGATCGGCCAGTCGCCCTAAGGTCACGCATCAACAAGCCGAGGCGCTGCGACCCCGGAGGTGCATCTGCGTGAAGATCAGACCCTATGTGGTGCGTGCGGTGCTGGCGGCGGTGGTGCCGCTGGGCCTGCTGTCGGCTGTCTTCGTCTATCGGCTGGTCGACACCGAGCGCGACGCGTACCAGCAGGCGATGACGAATGTGGTGCGCGCAATGACCGTCGCGCTCGACTCGGAGGTTCAGCGGTCGATCACGGCGCTTGAAGTGCTGGCGGGGAGCGAACTGATCGATCGTGAGGACCTGGTCGGCTTTCGCACCATGGCCGAGGTGACGCGCACAAAGCATGGCCGCTGGTCGAACCTGGTGTTGGACCGCGCCGACGGCACCCCGCTGCTGAACCTGCGAGTGCCGGCCGGCGCCGCGGTGCCACGCGGCAACGACGACACGCCGCTGAAGGCGGCGCGCCAGCTTCGGCCGGTGGTCTCGGATGTGTCTATCAGCGTGACCTCCGGCAAGTCGACCACCTTCATCACGGTGCCGGTGCTGCGGGACGGCGCCGCTCCGTATGTGCTGTCGGCCACCATCGAGTTCGACCTCTGGACAGACTGGCTGGCGCGGCAGGTGCCGCCCGATGCGCTCGCCGCGGCGATCGACGATCGCCGCGGCGTGATCCTGGCGCGCAGCGCGCGACCCGAGGCGTTCGTCGGCAAGCCGGCGACCGAGCAGCTCCTGGCTGCCTACGCAAAGCAGCGCAGCGGCCTGATCCGCACCGAGAACCGCGAAGGGCTGGCGATCTACGGTGCATTCGACACGTCCGAGGTCACCGGCTGGCACATCCTGCTGATGACGCCGGCCAGCGCGGTCGAAGCCGGTGTCAACCGCTTTGCCGTCGGGCTGGCGGCTGGGGCGGTGCTGGTGCTGCTGGCCTCGGTGCTGCTGGCGCTGGGCATGGCGCGGCCGCTGGCCGACGGTGTCACGCAGCTGGGCGCGGCGATCGGTCGCGTGGGCCGCGGCGAGCCGCCCGCCTGGCGCCGCAGCGGGATCGACGAGATCGATACCGCCGGCCAGGCGGCGGGCCAGGCCGGTGCGCTGCTCGAAGCCCGGGCGCACGACGTGCAGGTGCTGCAGCAGCAGCTGGCGCAGCGCGCCGAAGCCGCCGAGCGTGCCAATCAGCTGAAGGACCAGTTCCTCGGCATGCTCGGTCACGAGTTGCGCAACCCGCTGGCCGCGGTGAGCAACGCGGCCGCCGTGCTGCGTCTGCAGGCCGACGACAAGAGCCGGCGCATGCTCGACATCGTCGATCGCCAGACGCGCCATCTGTCCGCGCTGGTCGACGATCTGCTCGACGTGTCACGCGCGGTGGCAGGCAAGCTGCACATCGAGCCGAGGGCAGTTGATCTGCGCTCGATCGTCGAGCGGCAAGTGGACGTGCTGAGGGCGGCCGGCGCGCTGGCCGCGCACGAGGTGACGCTGCGCTGCGCACAGGCGCCGGTGCGGGTCGACCCGGAGCGGATGGCGCAGGTGGTGCGCAACCTGGTCGACAACGCGCTCAAGTACACGCCGGCCGGCGGTCGTATCGAGGTCGAGGTGGTGACCGACGGCGCGCAGGCGGTGCTGCGCGTGACCGACAACGGCAAGGGCATCGCGCAGGATCTGCTGCCGCACATCTTCGAACCGTTCACGCAGGCGCCGCAGGACATTGCCCGGCCCGCGGGCGGCCTTGGCCTCGGCCTGTCGATCGTTCGGCAGATCGTCGAACTGCATGCAGGCACGGTGCACGCGCACAGCGACGGTGACGGGCACGGCGCGCAGTTCGTGGTCAAGTTGCCGCTGCGCGTGGCGGCGGAGCCGCCGGCGGGTTCGTCGCAGCCGATGCAGACCGGCCGCTCGCTGCGGGTGGCGCTGATCGATGACCACGAGGACGTGCGCGTCGGATTGCGCAGCCTGTTGCAGTCCGACGGGCACGTGGTCGAGGAGGCCGCCGATGGCTCGAGCGGGCTCGATTTGCTCGTCGGCGGTCGCTTCGACGCCGCGCTGATCGACATCGGCTTGCCGGGGCAAAGCGGGCTGGAGGTCGCCCGACGGGCGCGCGAAGCGGGTGTCGCGTGCCGACTGATTGCGGTCAGCGGCTATGGACAGCAGACCGATCGCGAGCGGGCCGAAGAGGCCGGGTTCGATGATTTTCTGATCAAGCCAGCAAGCCGCGAGCAGATCCGTCGCGCGTTGGCGCACGACTGCCACATCACACCCTAGGCGTTTGGCGCGTTGCTATGCGCCGCAACACGTCCGTAGCCTTTGCGGGTGCACGTGACGCTACGTGTTTGTCGAGATATGCACGTGCGCAGCCCTCGGATGCGTCAATCCCTGCCGTATCGATGACTCAGCGGCGCCGCCGCGCTTGACTTGACGCAAACCGGCTGGGCAACTTGTCCTCGGAGCATCCGCCCCGCGCCGGCATCAGACTGGCTCGGGAGACAGACCATGTCGCTAGGCCTGCAGGCGTTTCTTGCGTTCATGCCCATCGGGCTGTCGGGCATTCTTCTCGTCGGACTCGGCTGGCCCGCCAAGCGGGCGATGCCGATCGTCTATGTGGTGACGGCGGCGATCGCCATCTTCTTCTGGGGCGTGAGTGTCAACCGCGTTGCCGCGGCCACGCTCGAAGGGCTGATCATCACGGTGCAGGTGCTGTGGATCATCTTCGGCGCGCTGCTGCTGCTCAATACGCTCAAGCACTCGGGCGGCATCTCCAGCATCCGCAGCGGCTTCGCCCGCATCAGCCCCGATCGGCGGGTGCAGGTGATCCTGATCGCCTGGCTGTTCGGCTCCTTCATCGAAGGCGCCTCCGGCTTCGGCACGCCGGCAGCGGTCGCTGCCCCGCTGCTGGTGGCGGTGGGCTTTCCGGCGCTGGCGGCGGTGATGTTTGGCATGATGATCCAGTCGACGCCGGTGTCCTTCGGTGCGGTGGGTACGCCGATGATCGTCGGCGTGCAGGGCGGGCTGGAACGCGAGGCCATGACCACCGCGCTGCAGGCACAAGGCCAGGGCTGGGCCGACTTCTTCAACCTGGTGGTGAGCCAGGTGGCGATCGGTCATGCCATTTGCGGCACCTTCATCCCGCTGCTGCTGGTGATGTTCATGACGCGCTTTTTCGGGCGCAACAAGTCATGGACGGAGGGGCTGGCGATCCTGCCGTTCGCGCTGTTCGGCGCGTTCGCCTTCACCATCCCGTATGTGCTGGCCGGCGTGTTCCTCGGGCCGGAGTTTCCCTCGCTGCTGGGCGCGCTGATCGGTCTGGGCGTGGTGTCGGCGGCGGCGCGCGTCGGCTTTCTGGTGCCCAAGAAGTCCTGGGACTTCGCCGATCCGAAGGAGTGGCCGTCGGAGTGGATGGGCACGATCGAGATGAAGCTCGACCAGATCGGCAGCCGCACCATTTCGCCGCTGCTCGCGTGGCTGCCCTACCTGCTGCTCGCCGTGATCCTGGTGCTCAGCCGCACGGTCGCGCCGTTCAAGGAGATGTTGCTGTCGGTGAGTTTCGGCGCCAAGAACATCCTGGGCGAGCCCGGCATCAGCGGCAGTTTCCAGCCGCTTTACCTGCCCGGCGGCATCCTGGTGTTTGTCTGCCTCGTCACACTGCTGCTGCATCGGATGCGGGTGCAGGATTTCGGCAAGGCCATCAAGGAATCGAGCGGCACGTTGATCGGCGCCGGCTTCGTACTGGTGTTCACCGTGCCGATGGTGCGGATCATGATCCAGTCGGGGGTCAACGCGAACGAGCTGGCGAGCATGCCGATCCTGATGGCGCGCTGGGTCGCGGTCTCGGTCGGCAGCGTGTACCCGTTCTTCGCACCCACGGTGGGCGCGCTCGGCGCGTTCCTGGCCGGCTCCAACACCGTGTCCAACCTGATGCTCAGCCAGTATCAGTTCAGCGTGGCGACCGCCTTGGGCGTCAGCGGCGCGACGATGGTGGCGGCGCAGTCGGTTGGCGCGGCGGCCGGCAACATGATCGCGATCCACAACGTGGTCGCGGCGTCTGCCACGGTGGGCGCGCTTGGACGGGAGGGCCTGATCCTGCGTCGCACCGTGCTGCCGACCCTGTACTACGTGGTGCTGGCTGGCGCCCTGACGATGGTGGCGATGTACGTGATCGGCGTGACCGATCCGATGATGAGTGTGAAGCCGCGCTGACGCGCGGCACCGATGTCGGCTCAGGAGGCGACGCGCGCGCCGTGGCGCGCCTGCAGGGCCTTTCGGCCCCACAGGACCACGTACTGCGCGCCGGAGGCGACGATGGTGACCGTGGTGGTCCACAGCAGGACGCGCCACCACGCACCGTCGCTGGTGATGCCCGCCGCCAGCGACAGCACGCCCGTGAGGAAGGCGAACTCCAGCCCGGTGTTCAACTTGGACAGGCGGGTGGGCGACATTTCCACATGGCCGACGTGCAGGTGATAGGCCAGTGCGCCGCACACGATCACCACGTCGCGCGTCACCACCAGCAGCGCGAACCACCAGGGCAGCCACTGCAACCAGGCGAGCAGCAGCGTCACGGTGAGCATGGTGAGCTTGTCGGCCAGCGGGTCGGCGATGGCGCCGAAGCGCGTGCGCACGTCGAGCGCGCGCGCCATCCAGCCATCGATCAGGTCACCGAGCGCGCACAGGACGAACAGCAGCAGCGCAGCGTCGTAGTCGCGCAGATACAGCGCGAACGCGATCACCGGGATCAGCACCGCGCGCAGCAGCGTGATCGCATTCGGCAGGAATCGCAGCGCGGCAGGTGCCATGGAAGGCAAGGGGTCGAAGGACCGTTGGCACAAGGCTAGCGCGCTTGCGCCCGCTTGTCGGTGACCGTGGTGCGGGAGTGGCCCCCTGCGGACGACCCTCGGATAGCCGACCCGCGGCGGCCGAGCTCAACCGCGGCGCAGGTTTACCAAAAAGATTCCCACGCCGACCAGCGCGGCCGCGGCGACGAAGCGGGCGGTCAGCGGTTCACCCAGCAGCAGCACGCCAAAGGTCACGCCGAACAGCGGCGCGAGGAACGAGAACACCGACAGGCGACCGGCCAGGTAGCGGGTCAGTAACCAGAACCAGGCGAGGTAGCTGGCGAACGCCACCACCACGCTCTGGAAGAACAGGCTGGCCACCACCGTCGCATCAATGCGCATCACGCCCGGCTCGCCCAGCGCCCACGCGGCCAGCGGCAGCAGCAGTGCCGACACGGCAAGTTGGTAGAACAGCGTCTTTTCTGCCGGTGCCTGCGACAACTTCGAACGGCGCACCAGCACCGTGGTTGCTGCCCACAGCACGGCTGCGATCACGCCGTACGTATCGCCGCGCAAGGTGCTGCGGCCAGGCGCGGACAGGCCATCAAGAAATGCCAGCAGCAGGCCGCCGAAGGCGATCAGCACGCCAGCCCATTGCAGCGGTGCCAGCCGCTCGCCCGGCACCAGCCACGCCAGCCCCAGCGCCGTGAGCACCGGCGCCAGATAGACGAACACCACCATGCGCGATGCGGTGGTGTGCACCAGGCCGCCGTAGATGAACACGAACTCGGCACCGAACAGTGCGCCGCACGCCAGGCCCGCGGACAGCGTGCCGTTGCGTGCGTCGCCGGCGTCCCACAGCGGGATGCCGCGCCAGCGTGCCCAGGCCAGGAGCAGCATGCCGGCGAACAGCGAGCGCAGCGCCGCCTGCGTGACCGGCGAGATGCCATCGAGAGCGAACTTGATCGCCACCTGCTGCAAGCCCCAGAGCATCGTCAGCAGCAGCATCAGGCCGATGGCGCCGGAATCGAGCGGCTTGCGCAGGGGCAGGGCGGTGGAATTCATGCGACCGGGGTGACAGCGACCATGCGCAAGGGCAGCACGTGAATGCAGGCAGTGCACGGCAGCCATCGGGAGCGCGTGCGGGGCGGGCATGCTACCTGCGGGCCGTGCCGGGCGCGCGAGCCTGTTGGCTGCGCCGCATGGCAATCCTGCAAGTGCAGTGTCTGCAGGATTGTCGGCCGATGGCGGGCGGCAGTATTGTCGCCCTGCATGCAGCGTGATGTCGCGCATGCTCGGATCTGATTGTCTACCACTGCCGCGTCCCTGCCATGTCTCCCGACCTGAAGCCCGGCCTCACCCATCGCTTCACCTACACGGTGCCGCAGAACAAGACGGTGCCGCACCTGTACCCGGAGTTCGCGGAGTTTCGCGACATGCCCGAGGTCTTCGCCACCGGCTTCCTGGTAGGGCTGATGGAGGGCGCGTGCCAGCTGGCAATCAAGCCGTATCTGGACTGGCCGGCCGAACAGTCGGTCGGCACCCATGTCGATTTCTCGCATCTGGCCGCCACGCCGCCGGGGCTGATCGTCACGGTCGATTGCGAGGTGCTCGCGGTCGAAGGTCGCAAAGTGCGCTTTCGCGCTCGCGCGCACGACGGTCACGATCTGATCTCCGAGGGCATCCACGAGCGCATGGTGATCGACGCCGCCCGCTTCAACGACCGGCTGGCCGCCAAGCGGCCGCCGTTGGTGCGCTGACGAGCGTCGGGACCGGTTGCGATGTCGACCCCGGTACTGGCCGCGTCGCACGCGCAGTTCATCGTCGAACAGGCGGTGTCCATGGCGCTGTCTTCGTGCGACGCCGGCAATCGCCCGTCGATCGCCAAGGCGGCAGCCTGTCGCATCAGCGCCGATCGCCTGCGAGTGACGTTGCTGGTGGATCAGCACCTGGCCGCCGACGTGGTGCGCGACCTGCGCGCCGGCCACGGGATCGCCGTCGTGTTCTCCGAGCCGGCGACCCACCGCACGGTGCAGCTGAAGGCGCCGCACGCCGAGGTCGCCGCGGTGACGCCGGCCGACCGTGAGCACGCGCGCCAGCACCTGGAGGCGACCGTGGCGCACGTGCTGCCGCTGGGCTATCCCGAGGCACCGATCCGCAGTTACTTCGCGCATCAGCCCGAGCACCTGGTCGCCGTGTCATTCGCGCCGACCGCCGCGTTCGAGCAGACGCCCGGGCCGGGGGCAGGGCGGCCGCTGGCGCGCGCGCCTGACGTCGGTTGATCGGCCCGATGGCGCCGACCGTCTCGCTCGATGCGATCCGCGGCTGCTGCGAAGGCAGCGCGCCGTCGCTGCTGGCCAGTTGCGCGCCCGACGGGACGCCCAACGTCACCTACGTGTCGCAGGTGCATTACGTCGACCGCGAGCACGTGGCGCTGACCTTCCAGTTCTTCAACAAGACGCGCGAGAACATCCTCGCCAACCCGCAGGCAGCCGTATTTGTCGCTGACATAGGCACTGGTGCGCGCTACACGCTGCGGCTGCACTACCTGCGCACCGAGGACAGCGGGCCGCTGTTCGAGAGCATGAAGGCGCGCCTGGCGGGCATCGCCTCGCACACCGGCATGAGCGGCGTGTTCAAGTTGCGCGGTGCCGACGTGTACCGCGTGCTGGCGATCGAGCGCCTGCCTGGGCCGCTGCTGGCGCCGCCGATGCCGCACTACAACGCGATGAGCGCATTGCGGCAGATCGCGCAGCGGCTGGCTGCCGCCAGTGACCTGCGCGTGCTGCTCGACGATGCGCTGGCGGCACTGGACGAGCATCTGGGCATCGCGCGCTCGATGGTGCTGTTGGCGGAAGCGTGCTCGCAGCGTCCGCCGCGGCTGTACACGGTGGCCACGCATGGCTATGCACAGTCGGGCGTGGGGTCCGAGCTGCCCTTTGGGCACGGCGTGATCGGCGTGGCGGCCGCGCAGGCCACGCCGATCCGCATCTCGCACTTCGCGTCGGAATACAGCTACGGCCGCACGCTGCGCGCACAGTGGCTCGCCAGCGGTCACGCCGATGCGATCGAGACCGAGATCCCGCTGCCTGGCCTGGCCGAACCGCAGAGCCAACTTGCGGTGCCGATCGTGCTCGGTCGCCGCGTGGTCGGCGTGCTGTACGTCGAGAGTGAGCAGCCCGCCTGCTTCTCGTACGACGACGAGGACGCGCTGATGGCCGTGGCGACCCACCTGGGCGCGACCGTGGCGGCGCTGCAGACGGCGGCCGACGCCTCGGAGGAGGCGCGCACGGCGAGTCAACCGGCCGTGCCTGCCAGTCCAGCCACCGCCGCGGTGGTGGTGGTGCGCCGCTATCGCGTCAACGACAGCGTGTTCATCGACGATGATTACCTAATCAAGGGCGTGGCCGGGGCGATCTTCTGGAAGCTGGTCAACGATGTCGTCGCCGGTCGCCGCGAGGAGTTCACCAATCGCGAGCTGCGACTGGACCCGTCGCTGAAGCTGCCCGACATTGCCGACAACCTGGAAGCGCGGCTGATCCTGTTGCAGCGGCGCCTGGCCGAGCGCTGCGCGTTCATGGCGATCGAGAAAACCGGTCGCGGCCGCTTCCGCCTAAGGGTGGAGCGGCCACTCAAGGTGGTCGAGGCCTAGTCGCGGGCTCATGCCCGCATTACGCGGCCACTGGCATCGGCCCGAGGGCGTTGATCAGCTTGAACCAGTCGCGCCCGCTCAGGTTCTGATGCGCCAGCGTCAGCACGCCAGAGAAAGCCTCGGGCGGCATCGCCTGCGCCATGGCGCCGAGCATGCCGGCGCGTTCGACCGCGTTGAGGTTGGGCAGCATCCAGCGCAGCGTGCCGGCGAACTCCTGCGGCGGGATCGATGCCACCAGGCGGTCGTGGATGTCGATCAGTTCGGCATCGGTGTAGGCGGCCTGCAGCGTGGCGTTGTTGTCGCGCTCCTCGACCTGCATGTGGTGCAGGTTGTCGGCGACGAAGGTCGCCAGCTGCAGGTACAGCGCGTGCACGGCAGCGACGCGCTGCAATCCGGGCGATTGTTCAAGTGCGTCGAGTGTGCCGTGCAGCGCCGCGATCTGCGCCAGGTGGTGCGCATGGTCGGCGGCGGTGGCCGCACTGGTGCCGGGCGTGCACGCCTCGAGCGCCGGATGCACGAACTCGTCTTCGTGGTGCAAGTGGCTGTCGCAGGCGGCGAGCAGGTTGCGCACCTGGGCAAGCTTGTGCGCCAGGTCGTCCGCGTCGTTGGGGTCGAGGCGGCCGACGGCGACCAGCGTGTCGGCCATCATGGCGCGCAGCGCCTTGTGGATGGATGCGTACATGTCGAAGCGGGGGGTGATCATGGCGGGTTTCCTTTCGGCTGAACTGAGGGTTTTTCGGGCGGCACATGCGCATGAGGCCGACTCGAAGGACTCTAGGACTGCGGCGAAACCCGCGTTGCTAAATGTTCTCTAAGGAGTTCGTAAGAACTTGCTAAGCCGGCGTGCGCGCCGGCTGGACACGGCGGGTGGAGATCGGTGCAGGCCACGTGCGAAACTCCCGCCAGATGTTCTTCCCTGCGATCTGCCACGATCCCGATGTGATGTCGAACCCTTCTCGTCCCCTGTTCGCGGCCGCTTCGGCGTATGCCGCGCCGGCCGCCTCCGGCGTTGCCTCACCCTGCGTGTCGGTATGCAAGATGGATCCGGCGCGCGACGTGTGCGAGGGCTGCTTTCGCACGCTCGACGAGATCGCCCATTGGGGGCTGTTCGACGATGACGAGAAGCGCGTGGTGATCGCGCTGCTGCCGGCGCGGCGGGCCGCCGCCGCGGGAGCCTGACCGGTGGCCGGCGCGCAGGCGCCCGCCGCAGCGGCCAGCCGCTACGGCCGGGTCGGCGAGACCTTCACCCGCAGCGTCACGTTGGAGGCGGCAGCGATCAGCGCGTTTGCCGCGCAGATCGGCGACACCAATCCGCTGCACCATGATGTCGATGCGGCCGCGCGCACCCGCTTCGGCGGACTGATCGCCTGCGGGCCGCACACCTCGTCGCTGCTGATGGCCGTCACCGCCGATGTCTTCTCGCGCCGCGGTGCGGCGCTCGGGCTGGACTTTCGGATGCGCTTTCGCCGCGCCGTGCCTGCCGGCACCACGCTGACGCTGCGCTGGACCATCGTGACGATCGATTTCAATCCGTCCCTGCAGGGCGATGTGGTCACGCTGGAAGGCGACGCGCGCGATGCCGCCGGCACACGCTATCTGAGCGCCGACGGGCTGGTCCTGCTGCGGGAGTCGCTATGAGCGAAACGCGATTCGAGCCGCCGGTGCGCGGGGCGGCGCACGGCCGCCTGCAGCGCGTGGTGGCCACGCTGCTGGTGGCGCTGGTGGCGATCGGCCTGCTGCGCCTGCTGTGGACGGAACCGGCGGCGACGCAGGGGGGCAGTCCCTGGTTCATCGGCTCGGCAGTGTTTGCGATGCTGGTGGCCTATGCGTTCCTGATGGCATCGACCACCACGCTGGATGCCGACGGCATTCGCCAGAGCGGGCTGCTGGAGCGCAAGGTGGCCTGGTCGGAGATCGCCTCGGTGCGCCTGGGTGGCTTCGGCTTCGCACGCTTGCTGCGCGTGCGCACCCGCGGTGGCCGGCGCATCGCCTTTGCCGGCGCCACGCCGGAACTGGAGGCGGCATTCGCGCGCGTGGTGGCGGACCATGCGCCGCGAGGGACGACGGACTCATGAAACAGGCGGTCGCCCTGCCACCGACGATGAGCGTGCTCGAGCGCGGCTGGCTGTCGTCCAACAACATCGTGTTCGACGACGGCAAGGCCATCAGCATCGTCGACACCGGTTATGTGTCGCATGCGGCGCAGACGCTGGCGCTGCTCGATCGCCTGCGCGGCGCACGGCCACTGACGCGGATCATCAACACCCACCTGCATTCAGATCACGTCGGGGGCAACGCGCAACTGCAGGCGCACTTTGCCGAGTACGACTGCAGCATCGCGGTGCCGAGCGGCCTGGCGGCCGCAGTGGCGGCGTGGGACGAGGAAGCGCTCACCTATGCGCCCACCGGCCAGCGCTGCGAGCGCTTCACGTATGACCGGCTGCTCGGGCAGGGCGACGTGCTCACCTTGGGCGGCATGCGGTGGGACGTGCTGGCCGCGCCGGGCCACGACCCTCACATGGTGATGCTGCACAACGCCGAGCACCGCATCCTGATCTCGGCCGATGCGCTGTGGGAGAACGGCTTTGGCGCGATCTTTCCGGAGATCGAAGGCGAGTCCGGCTTCGCCGAACAGCGTGCGGCGCTGGTGCTGATCGAGCGCCATGCGCCGCGCATCGTCATCCCCGGCCACGGCGCGACCTTCACCGACGTTGCAGGCGCGCTGGCGCGCGCGCATGCCCGCCTCGATGCGCTCGCCGACAATCCGGCCCGCAATGCGCGCCAGGTGTCGCGCGTGCTGATCAAGTTCTGGCTGCTCGACCAGCGCCGCGTCGCGCTCGAGGCGTTGATCGCGCACTTCGCGATGGCGCGCTACCTGCCGCTGATCAACGAGCGCTATTTCCATCAACCGTTCGACCAGTTCATGCGGCGCACGGTGAACGAGCTGGCCGCCATGGGTGCGCTCACGGTGGTCGACGGCATCGTCACCAATGTCGACAGCGCGACGTGACTGTCGCCGCCCGTAAGAGATCGGGCTCGCCTGAATCGGCGAGCGGCGCGCTCAGCCGATCGGCCACAATGCGTCGACTTCATTCGCGCCCACGGCCATGCACCTGATCCCTTCGTTGCGCCCTGCGCTCATCGCTGCCGCGTTGCTTTTGTCTGCCTGCGCCACGCAGCAGACTCCGTCGGGGTTGCCTCCGATGGCGCCAGGCAAACCGGGCGTCCCCCTGCCTCCAGGCACGCCAGCGCCTCCGGTGGAGCAGCCGTCGCTCGGCTGGTTCAGCAAGATCAAGGTGCCGGATGGACAGGTGCCCGTATTGCAACTCGCCGCGCGCGGCGTGCAGGTGTTTCGCTGTGAGCTGCGCAACGGCTCGCACCAGTGGTCGTACCGTCTGCCGGAAGCCGAGCTGGCCGATGGCACCGGCGCCGTGGTGGCACGCCACGGTGCGGACTTCAGCTTCGAGCACAGCGACGGCAGCCGGCTGCTGGGCAAGGTGCTCGCGGCCGACAACGCGCCGCGTGACGACAACCTGCGCTGGCTGCTGTTCGCAACGCGCTCGTTCGGCGACGGCACGTTGAAGGGCGTCACCTATGTGCAGCGGGTCAATACCACCGGCGGCATGCCGCCGCCGGCCTGTGAGGCGCGCCAGCTGAACCAGTTGTTGCGGGTCGATTTCACCGCCGATTTCGTTTTCTACCGGCCGGGGTAACCTTGCGACCCATGGTCGCTTACGTAGCTTTCCGCACGATGCTGCGGGTCCTGGTTCTTTCTCTCGTCACCACCGTTGCGGCGGCGGCTGAGCCACCATCGGTCGGGGCGTCGACGCCGGCTGCCTCCTATGTCGGACGGCCGATCTACAGCGAGCCCGGTGCCGGGCTGCAGTTGCCGCCGGGATGCCAAATCGAGCCGACCTGGCGCGGCCGCATCAGCAATTCGGACTTCGAGGTCTGGGTCGTCGCCTGCAGCGGCGAGACCCGCACCTGGCTGCTGCGCCGCTCGACCGTCGAGATGATCGCGGCCAACCAGGCGCGCCTGCGGTTCCTGGTGACCGACGAGCGGCGCTGGCCGGGCGAAGTTGCCGGCGATACGGCGAGCGTGCAATGCGTCGGACGCAATGCGGTGGATGCAGGCTTTGTGGTGCTGGGCGCCAAGTGGCGCCAAGTCGGCGCCGAGCTGCGGCTGACATCGGCCACCACGGTGCTGCGCGCCGATCCGGCCTCGCAGAAGTTCGTGCCGGCTGGCCTGGCCCAGGTGGACTGCGCTCGTCACCCGGAGCGCGAGGCAATGATGCGGCGGCTGCAGCAGCGCTAAGCGGTCGTATCGGGGGTCGTATCGGCCCGACCCGTGGCCGTGCCATCTCGGGCTGCGGCAGCGTCCATCGCCGGTCCCCGATAGCGCTCGTCCACCGGCACCTGCAGCGCCGCGGCCAGGCGGTTGGTCTGCGAGGCCAGCGCAATTACCTGCAACAGTTCGCCATACATGGCGTCGGTCATGCCTTTGGCGCGTGCGGCGTGCGTGTGGGTATGCACGCAGTAGCTGCAGTTGTTGACGGCGCTGATGGCGACATACACCAGCTCCTTGACCAGCGGATCGAGCGCGCCGGGAGCCATCACGTGCTTGACCTGCGCCCAGGTCAGCTCCAGTTGGGCCGGATCGTTGGCCAGAGCGCGCCAGATGTGATTGACGTAGTCCGAACCGCGGGTTCGGCGGATATCGTCGAACACCGCGCGCACCCGCGGTGAGGCCGCGTCATCACCGATCAAGGGGACCAGGGCGCTGGGCAGGGGCGGCAAGTCAGCGTTCATCGGTCAACTCGTCGAAGGAAGGGTGAAATCAGTCCGATGCGGCGCGATCCGCGTGGCGGCGGAGCGTCGGGCGGAGCGACGATCCGGCGCCGGTTGGCGCAAACCCGAAGCGAGCGGCCGCATTCCGGTAAAATGTTGGGTTGGCGAGGCCGGAGGGACGCACCCATGACAGTAACAGTCGCAAACGCAGCAGCCTCTGCAGCAGCAAATCAGCCGACGACGGTAGGCGCCTACCTGCGCGATCTGCCGCCGGATCGGCGGGTAGCGATGGCGCGCGTTTGCAGCATGATCCGCCGTTCCGCGCGTGGCGTGCGCGAAAGCATGCGCTACGGCCTCGCGTTTTACGAACTCGACGGCCCATTGTTCGCGCTCGAGTCGGGCAAGCGGCATATGTCGCTTTACGTTGCCGAGCAGGACGTGGTGGTCAAGCACAAGGATGCGCTGGCCGGCGTCGACATCAAGCGCAGTTTCATCAAGTTCTCGGACCTGAACCGGCTCCCGCTCGACGTCGTCGAAAAGATCGTGCGCGATTCCGTCGCTGCGCGTCGCGTGCGCGCCACCGCGGGCACGATTCCGACGCAAGCGGATCTGCTGAAGCTGTGGGCGATCAAGGAGGAGGCCGCAACACCGCCACCGCCGCGTCAGACGATCAGCCTGAAGCCGACCGTACCGCCGCCGCCGCCGCCGGCGCCGGTGCTGCGCGTGCGGACCATCACCAAGACCGCCGCGAAGTCGGCCGCCAAGCCGGCTGCCAAGAAGGCCGCTGCCAAGCGCTGAGCCAGATGCGATTGAAAACGCCGCGCCAAGAGCGCGGCGTTTTCTTTTGTGCTGCGCGCGCTACCTGTCAGGCGTAGCTGCGCAGGTCTTCGATCACCTTGCCGTCGTTTGCCAGACTGCCGGGCGCGGCAAGCTCGACTTGTCCACCGAGCTTGGTGATGGCCCGCAGCGTCTGCGCGACCGCGACCGCGAGGCTGCTGTCTGCGCTGGCCGTTTCGGCGCGCAGTGTCATCACGTCGCTGTCGCCGTGTCGCCCGACCACGAGTCGCAGGCGCCCGAGTTCCGGGTGGCGACGCCCGACTTCGGCCACCTGCTCCGGTCGCACGAACATGCCCTTCACCTTGGCGGTCTGATCGGCGCGCCCCATCCAACCCTTGATCCGCGTGTTGCTGCGGCCGCAGGCTGACCGACCCGGCATCACGGCCGACAGGTCGCCTAACGCCAGTCGAATCCAGGGGTGATGGTGGTCGAAGGAGGTGATCACCACTTCGCCGACTTCGCCATCCGGCACCGGATCGCCGGTGCCGGGGCGCACGATCTCGAGCAGGACGTCTTCGGCGAGCACCATGCCCTCGCGTGCCGGCGTCTCATAGGCGATCAGGCCGAGGTCCGCGGTGGCATAGGTCTGATAGGCATCGATGCCACGCTCGCGGATCTGCGCCTGCAAGCTGGGCGGGAAGGCGGCACCGGACACCGCCGCGCGACGGATGCAACGGATGTCGCGCCCGCCCTTGTCGGCTGCGTCGCACACGATCTTCAGGAAGTCAGGGGTGCCGACATAAGCGCTTGGCTGCAGCTGACTGATGATGTCCAGTTGCTGGTCGACATTGCCAGGGCCGGCGGGGATCACGGCGCAGCCGATCGCCCGCGCACCGGCGTCGAGGATGAAGCCACCGGGGGTCAGGTGATACGAGAACGTGTTGAGCACCACGTCGCCGGCGCGCAGTCCGGCGGCGAACAGCGCACGCCCGGTGCGCCAGGCATCGTCGTGCCGGCCCTCGGGTTCGTAGATCGGGCCGGGCGAGGTGAACAGCCGGCCAAAGGCCGCGAGCGACGGCAGGCCGGGCACGAAGCCGCCGAACGGCGGAGCTGCCTGCTGCAGGCCGATGAGGTCACCCTTGCGCAACACCGGAAGACGGGCGAGCGCGGCGCGCGAGTTGATCGAGCCGGCATCGATCGCGCCCAGGTGTCGACGCCAACCCGGTGCGTCGAGCGCCGCCGCGATCAAGCCGGGCAGGCGCTGCATCAGGTCGGCCTCGCGCGCGGCCGGGTCGCGCGTCTCGCGCGCGTCGAAGTGGTCAGCCATGGCGTTTCCCTGCGGTGGTCTTGTCGGTGATCGGCATCAGGCCGAGGTCGCGCTGCAGCGCGCGCGTGAGGCGGGCCGCCACGAGCGCATGCGAGCGTGCAAGTAGCGCCTCGGCTTCGCTGTCGGTGAGTGCGCCGGACTCCTTGACCTGGACCCACCTGGCGCGCGCCAGGTAGGGCGCCGGCACGATGCCTGGCCTGTCGGTCAGTTCGAGGAAGCGGTGCTCATCGACCTTGAAGCTGAAGCCGCGCGCCTTGCCCTCGATGAGCCAGGTGACGGCGAACATCTTGGCGCCGATGGAGAAGCACAGGTCGGCTCCCCACTTGATGTCCTGGGTGACCGCGGGCAACTGCGCGCAGAAGCGGCGGGCGCGTTCGAAGTTCACGGCCGTTGCAACGATGGGGCGTCGAGCGGCAGCCTGCGATCAGGCGAGCCAGCGCTTGCGGCGCCGATAGAACTTGGCATCACGGAAACTCTTGCGGCCTTCCTTGGAGATGCCGAGGTAGAACTCTTTCACGTCCTCGTTCTCGGCCAGTTCCCTGGCGGCGCCGTCCATCACCACCCGGCCGCTTTCGAGGATGTAGCCGTAGTGCGCGTAGCGCAGCGCGATATTGGTGTTCTGCTCGGCCAGAAGAAAGGACACGCCTTCCTTGACATTGAGGTTCTGCACGATGCCGAAGATCTCGTCGACGATCTGCGGCGCCAGGCCCATCGAGGGCTCGTCGAGCAGGATCATCTTGGGCTGTGCCATCAGCGCGCGGCCGATCGCCGTCATCTGCTGCTCGCCGCCCGAGGTGTAGCCGGACTGCGAGGTGCGGCGCGTCTTCAGGCGCGGGAAGAAGGCGTAGACCTTCTCCAGGTCGGCCGCCACCTGCGCGCGCGAGGCGCCCCGCGTATAGGCGCCCGTCAGCAGGTTCTCCTCCACCGTGAGGTGGGCGAAGCAGCGCCGCCCCTCCATCACCTGCACCACGCCGCGCTTGACAAGGTCATAGGCGGTCAAATCGTTGATCTTCTCGCCCTTGTATTCGATCGCGCCCTTGGTCACCTGGCCGCGCTCGCCACTCAGCAGGCACGACACGGCGCGCAGCGTGGTCGTCTTGCCGGCCCCATTGGCGCCGAGCAGGGCGACGATGCCGCCTTCGGGCACCACCAGGGATACGCCCTTCAGCACCAGGATGACGTGGTTGTAGATGACCTCGATGCCGTTGACGCTGAGCAACGTGGGCGCCGTGGACTTGGCGGTGGCGGGCGGGGCAGTGGCGGGGGTGGCTGAAGTGGCAGTAGTCACGGGCGGTCCCATCGCGCGAAAAGTGGCAGGCTTGGATCAGCGCAGCGGCCGGGCTCGATGCCGCTGCGCTGATCGAAGCCGCCGGGCGCAGCGCGGGCGCCCGGCGATCTTCCGGCGGTTGCGCAGGAGGCGGTGTCCCGTCTCCTGCCGCGTCCGTCCTCTACTTCTTGGCTGCGGGCGCAGCCTTGGTCGGTGCAGCTGCCGCCGACAACTCGGCTGCGCAATTGCGCATCTGCAGCTTCTTCTCGTTGACGTAGGCCTCGCCGGTGCGACGGATGATCGGCCGCAGGATCGCCATGTCGGCTTCGTACCAGTCGGACGAGAAGTTC
>LNFM01014381.1_pt1 | contig 19376 bp, 20 predicted proteins | sample 596031 | NCBI WGS metagenome assembly LNFM01 (sample SAMN04254537, study PRJNA301005) | activated carbon metagenome | isolation source: dual media filters at the Ann Arbor, Michigan drinking water treatment plant | place: USA: Ann Arbor | reverse complement strand
GCGACGATGTCGGTGATGCCGCCCGCTCCTGTCGGAACGACGATGCGGATCGGTTTGGACGGATAGGCCTGTGCCCGTGCCGCCGACGAAACGAAACCGGAAGCGAAAACAGACAGGATCGCCGCGCCTGCGGCGCGTCTCGACATCATCATCCGACGTTCCCTTCCCTCTTCTTTGTCCGGCGAGGCTAGGAAGCGGATCGGAGCACGGCAAGGCGACCCTTCTGCACCGTGGTGCGGCCTTGCCATCAAGCGAGTGGCTCGTCACATTTCCCCTCGCTTCGAGGAACGGGCTTCGTGGGCAGCCATGGACAAGGAACAGCTGGAACGGGTGAACCGGGCGCTTGCCCCCTGGATGCCTGCGCGCCGGATACACCGTCATCTCGTGATGGCCCTCATCGGGCTCGGCATGATCCCGTTCCTTCGCCCGGACATGCACATGGAGTTCCTGCTCCTGGCCTGGTTGGCGCTGCCGTTCACCTCGCCCCGGGTCAGGCCCACTGTTGCCGGCTGGTTCCGCCGGTAGCTACCTCAGGTCCATCTCCCCGTAGCCGTCCGTGGCGACCTCGTCGCAGCGGGCGCGATAGGCGGGCGCGCTGCCGCTGTAGCGCGAGATGCGCCGGGTCTGCTTGCCCTCGACATTCGTATTCACGCCGGTGAACCACGAGTTGACGTCGTTGGACAGGAGGCCGACGGACGCCTCGCGGACTGTCTTCATCCAGTCCTTCACCCCGTCGGGCCGAGCGTCGATGCGGGTCAGGCCGCGATCTCGCATGAAGCGCAGCAGATCGGTCACCCATTCGACATTGTATTCGATGCTGCGCGGGATATTGCCCAGCGCCGTGTGCGGCCCGAGCAGCATCAGCATGTTGGGAAAGCCCTCGACCGACATGCCGACGAAGGTCTCCGCGCCCTCCGCCCACTTGTCCTTCAGCGTCTCACCGTGCACGCCGCGGATGTCGATGCGGTCGAAGGCGCCGGTCAGAGCATCGAACCCCGTGGCATAGATGATCATGTCGAAGTCATGGTCGCCCGCACTGGTGCGGATGCCGGTCGGCGTCACCCTCTCGATCGGCGTCTCGGTGAGATCGACCAGCTCGACGTTGGGCTGGTTGTAGACTTCGTAGTACCGGGTCTCGAGCGGCACCCGGCGGGTGCCGAAGCCGTGATTCTTCGGAATGAGCTTTTCAGCGACCCTGGGGTCCCTCACCCGGCTCCTGATCTTGCGGGCGACGAAATCGGAGATCAGCGCGTTGGCATCCTTGTTGGTCAGGATGTCGTTGAAATTACCGACCCAGATTCCGAACCCCGGCTCGCCATAGAGCTTCTCGAAGAAAGCCTCGCGCTCCTCCGGCGTCACGTCGAAGGTGCCGCGCGGATCGGCGGTGTGCAGGAAGCAGGCGAAGGTCTCCTGACATCGCCGGAAGATCTCGGGATAGTCGGCGCGGATGCGCGCCATCTCGGCGGCATCGATCCTGCCGTTGTGCAGCGGTGCGCACCAGTTGGGCGTGCGCTGGAATACAGTCAGGTGCTTCGCGGTCTTCGCGACTTCCTGGATGGTCTGCACCCCGGTCGCGCCCGTGCCGATCACCGCCACGCGCTTGCCCTCGAAACTCACCGGCTCGTGCGGCCAACGGGCGGTATGGCAGCTCTGCCCCTTGAACGAGTCAACGCCCTCGATCCGCGGCATCGTGAAGGCAGACAGCGGCCCGATCGCGGTGATCAGGAAGCGCGCGGTGTGCTGGCCGCCATCCTCCAGCGTGACCTGCCAATTCCGGCTTTCCTCGTGCCAGTGGGCAGACACAACCTTGCTGCGGAACTGGATGTCGCGGCGCAGATCGAACCTGTCAGCGACATGGTTGAGATAGCGCAGCGTCTCGGGCTGGGGCGAGAAATGCTCGGTCCAGTCCCACTCGTCCAGAAGTTCCTGGGAAAAGGAGTAACCGTAGGAATAGCTCTCCGAGTCGAAGCGCGCCCCCGGATACCGGTTCCAGTACCAGGTGCCGCCGACACCCGTTCCAGACTCGAACACTCGGACTTTCAGGCCGAGCTCGCGAAGCCGGTAGAGCTGGAAGAGGCCGGACATGCCGGCGCCGATGATGATGGCGTCGAAATCGGGGAGCTGATCGGAAGACATGCCCCACCCTAGCGGCGAGTGTGGCCCGACTGCAACGCATCGCCCCCGCACAGCGGCCCAGGTGCCTCGGACGCAACCGTTTCTCACCGCTCCCGTTGCGGGGCATCTACTGCAGGCAAAGGAGCCGCCATGATCAAGTCTATCGTTCTCGCAACGCTTGTCGGCACCGTCGTCGCGGGCTGCTCGGTCCGCACCGAACGTGTCGTGGAGGTTCCCGCCTCGACGACGACCCAGCGCACAACGACCGTCTCGTCCGATCCCTATACCCCGACGACGACAACCACGACCTATACGACGCCCACTCGCTAGCTTTGGCTGGCGACGGCGCGGCTTAACGGATCGCCGCGAGCCGCGCCTTCACTCTTTCCAGGTAGCGTTCGCGCGACCTCTGGCTCGAATGGTCCATGTCGTAGTGGGCCAGCCAGAAGGTCGACACGCGCCTGGCACACATCGGCTGAAGCCCACGCCTGAAGACCTTTCGCCCCGGATCGCCGGCGTAGAGCCGGACGACCCACCATGGCGTACCGAAGGTGGTTACGACCCCCAGCAGCCTGATGTTGTGGAGGTTCGGCTTGAGGTGGCTGCCCGTGGAGTCGTAGACGAAGGCCGTGCCCGGCCCCCAGACACGATCGACATAGCCCTTCAGCATGGCCGGCATCGAAAACCACCAGTGGGGAAAGCAGAAGACGACGCCCTCGACGCTGGTCAGTGTCTCGACGTACCGGGCGACGGCCGAGTCGTCGTAGCCGTTTCCCGTGTAGGTCCGGCGCTCGGCTTCGGTCATGGCGGGCTGGAAGCCCTCGCGATAGAGATCGGTTGCCACCACGTCGTGGCCGTTGTTCCGCAACGTCTCCACGATTATGCGGAAAAGCGCGTGGTTGAAGCTGTCTTCAAGCGGATGGCAGTGAATGACCTGGATACGCATGACGACGTTCTCCCGGCCTACCGCCCCGGACAGGTCCCGGCATAGTAGGCATCGGCGGCGCAAGAGTTGCCATTCGGAAGCGTGCAGGTGCCCAGCTCCGGGATTGCGCCGGGTGCCGACACGACCGAATAGCGACCGCCGGTGATGGCGCAGTAACGCCCCGCCGGGGTAGCGAAGCCGGTCACGCGCAGGCCGGTCTTGGGACACTCTCCTCGAAACAGCGCCCACTCCTCGCACTGGTAATTGTCCGTGAAGGTGCAGACCCCGAACTGGCCGCCATCGGGCCGCCGCTCGAGCGTCAGGGTCCCGCCCTGCTGCGTGCAATTGACCGAGGCCGGGTTCGCGAGTTGCGGCTGCGCCTCCGCGCCCGCCGCCCACAGGAGAACGATTACTGAAACGAAGTTCCGGTACATGCTGACCTCCTGACGGACCCTATACGAAGCGGTGCATTGCGTCCGCCACCGGTCCGGGGCCAGACTGCCGATGAATTCGACATGAGCGCCCCTTCGCCCCCTCTCCCCGACGACAGCATCAAGCGCCTGCTGCCCTGGCTGGTGGCCGTGGCGTTCTTCATGCAGTCGCTCGACACGACCATCCTGAACACCGCGGTGCCGGCCATCGCCCTGGCGATGGACGTGACGCCCCTCAACGTGAAGTCGGTGCTGGCGAGCTATACGCTGAGCCTCGCGGTCTTCATTCCGGTGAGCGGATGGCTGGCCGACCGCTTCGGTACGCGGCGGGTCTTCGTGGCGGCAATCGCCGTCTTCTGCCTTGGATCGCTGCTGTGCGGCGTCTCGACCAGCATCGAGATGCTGGTGGCCTGCCGCGTCCTCCAGGGCGTGGGCGGCGCCATGATGATGCCGGTGGGCCGCATGACGCTCGCCCGCACCTACGGCAAGGCCGATCTGGTCCGGGCCATGAGTTTCGTCGCCATTCCCAGCCTGATCGGCCCGATGATCGGTCCCGTGGCGGGCGGCGCGATCGTCCACTGGCTGCACTGGAGCGTCGTCTTCTTCGTCAACATTCCGGTGGGACTCGTCGGCCTCTACTTCGTCGGCCGCTACCTGCCCGACTATCGCGAGGAGAAGACCCATCCGCTCGACGTGCTGGGGCTGGTTCTGTTCGGCGGCGGCATCGCCCTGCTGTCCTATGTCCTCGAGGTGTTCGGCGACAACACCCTTTCAGGCGAGGAGATCGTCGTCCTTCTGGCTGTCTCGGCCGTGATGCTCGCGGGCTATGGCATTCGCGCCATGCTGACGGCCTTCCCCCTGCTCAATCTCGGCCTGTTCCGGATTCGCACCTTCCGGGCGGCCGTGAACGGCGGCTTCTTCACCCGGCTGGGCCTGGGCGGCATCCCGTTCCTGTTTCCCCTGCTCTACCAGATCGGGCTCGGCTTCTCGCCGATCCAGTCGGGCCTACTGGTGCTGCCGCAGGCCGTTGCCTCGATCGGGCTCAAGAGCTTCATGCCGGCGATCCTGGCCCGCTTCGGCTATCGCAACGTGCTGGTCTTCAACACGATCGTCGTCGGCCTGCTCATCATGTCCTTTGCCACGGTGGGCGCGGAGACCCCGGTCTGGCGCATCGTGGTGCAGGCCTTCGCGCTCGGCCTGTTCACGTCGATGCAGTACACCAGCATGAACACGCTGGTTTACGCCGACGTTTCCGGACCGCAGACGAGCGGCGCCAGTACGATCGCGTCCACCGGTCAACAGCTTTCGATCAGTTTCGGCGTGGCCGGCGCTTCCCTGATCGCCGCGATGTTCGTCCCGGCCGAGATGCACTCGCATGCCGGCGCGATGATCTACGGCGTTCAGCAGGCCTTTCTGATCCTGGGCGTCATGACAGTCGCATCATCCTTCGTCTTCATGGAGCTGAGGGCCGATGACGGCGGCGACATCAGCAAGCACGAAACGCCGGCCGACCATCCGCACGAGCATTAGTTGAGGTGCCAGATTGAGATGTTCAGGATCGTCGCGAAGGCGATCCAGGCCAGATACGGCACCAGCAGCATCGCCGCGAGACCGTCGATTCGCCGAAACATGAGCGCCGTCGCGAGTACCAGCAGGTCGAGCACGAGGATCACCGCCACGGCGAGACCGGGGTCGCGGAGCCCGAAGAAGGCGACGCTCCAGCCCAGGTTGAGCGCAAGCTGCAAGGCAAAGAACGCCAGGGGGCCACGGGCGGTGTCCCGGTCGGCCGCGCGCCAGACCCGCCAGGCCGCGACGCCCATCATGACGTAGAGAGCGGTCCAGACCGGGCCGAATATCCAGTTGGGTGGATTGAACGATGGCTTGGCGAGCGTCGAATACCAGGTCGTCACGCTGGTGTTGGTCACCGCGCCGCCCAGTCCACCGATGCCGAGGCAGATGCCGACGAAGAGCACGAGCGCAAGGATGTCCTTGCCGGTGCCGAGATCACTACGCTTGCTGCTCATGACAGGAGGCTCGCTCCGACGTTGATTGTGAGGGCGAGGATCGCCGTATTGAATACAAAGGAAACGATACCGTGGACGAGTGTCACGCGCCGCATCGCGGGCGAAACCGTGCCGACGTCCCCGGTCTGTGCCGCGCAGCCGATCACGAACGCGTAGTAGAGGAAGTCGCCGTAGTCCGGCGGGCGGTCGCCCGGAAATTCCAGGCCGCCCGGCCCGTCATCGTCCGGCTGATAGTAGATGTTTGCGTAGTGCAGGGTGAACACGAGGTGCGTGAACGTCCAGGAGAGGGCTACGGTTGCGCCGGTGAGCACGAGGGCATGCCACAGGGGACCGTGCGGCGACTTGAGGACGGCGAGTTCCGAGAAGATCGTGGCAAAGCTTGCGCTGGCGCTCACGATCACCACCAGGAGAATTACCCAGTCGCCTTCGTCGTAGTACGCCGCCCTTGCGTAGCAGGTTTCCACTGTGGACCTGGCGATCATGCTCAGCGTCATGACGATGTAGGCCAGGGCCGTCAGGTCCCAGGCAAGCAGGATTTTCGTGGCCATCCGCATGTCCTGCGGCAGCACGAGGAAGAGGACGAGACCGGCCGCCAGCGCGATCAGCAGCCGCGTGCGGGCGTGGACGAAGCGACGAAAGCCGCGGGGTGGGACGGTCGACTCGGTCATGCTGCTTCCATACCGCACTCTGGCATCTCGGCGGCGGACGGCAATCGCTGTAAAGTGCCGACATGTTCTTCGATGCTATGGATCTGGCCGCCACCTTCGTATTCGCCATCAGTGGCGCCACGCGGGGCGTGCGCAAGCAGCTCGATCTGTTCGGGGTGCTGGTTGTCGCCTGGCTGGCAGGGGTCGCCGGCGGTCTGGCGCGCGACCTGCTGATCGGGGCCGTACCGCCGGCGGCCATCGTGGACTGGCGCTATCTCGCGGCGACAGCAGCAGCAGGGTTGTTAGGCTTTTTCGCGTCGGACGTGATCGACAGGTTGCGCACGCCGGTTCTCCTTTTCGACGCCGCCGGCCTCTGCCTTTTCGCCGTCACCGGCACCGAGAAGGCCCTCCTCTACGGGCTCAGCCCCCTGATGGCGGCCATGCTGGGTACGGTGACCTGCATCGGCGGCGGGGTGGCGCGCGACCTGCTCACCCTGCAGGTCCCGACCGTCCTGCGCTCCGAACTCTACGCCGTGGCAGCCCTCGCGGGTGCGGGCACGATCTCCCTGGGTTTCTGGGCGGGCTGGCCCATGCTCCCGACGGCTCTGGCCGGCGCCGGCATCTGCCTGTTCCTTCGGTTGATGTCTATCTACCGGGGGTGGCGCTTGCCCGTCGCGGTCACACGAAATAAGTTTCATCCGGAAACTGACTAAAATTCCGCCTTCTTCTCGCCAGAATGCCCGCCACGCCCTTGCCGGTCCGGTGCATGGACGCTAAACACACGGCCGTCATTTTGTCGCAAGCGGCGTGGGGGAAAAAGCAGCATGGCGACGAAGAAGAAGGCCAAGTCGACTGAAACGGCGCCCGCAGCCAAGGCCGCCAAGAAGTTGACCGAGAAGGCGAAATCGGACCGCGCCAGCGGCACCCCGGAAGCGCGCGACACCGCCCGTCTCCTTCTGGAGATCGAGGCCATCCATTGCCGCCCGGAGAACCCGTACATCTTCACGTCGGGCCGGGCGAGCCCGGTCTACATCGACTGCCGCAAGATCATCTCGTTCCCCGAAGCCCGGGCCAAGATCATGGCCCACGCCCACAAGATGATCGAGAAGACCATCGGCTGGAACAAGATCGATGTGGTGGCCGGCGGCGAGACCGCGGGCATTCCGTTCGCTGCCTTCCTGGCGGCCCTCTCCAAGAAGCCGATGATCTACGTGCGCAAGCAGCCCAAGGGCTTCGGGCGCATGGCGCAGATCGAGGGCGAGCTGAAGCCCGGCAAGCGTGTCCTGCTGGTCGAGGACCTCGCGACCGACGGCGGCAGCAAGCTGGTGTTCATCGAGGCCCTGAAGAAGGCCGAGGCGAAGGTCACGGACTGTTTCGTGGTCTTCCACTACGGCATCTTCCCGCAGAGCATCGAGATGCTGGCCGCGGCCGGGGTGAAGCTGCATGCGCTGGCGACCTGGTGGGACGCGCTGGAAGCGGCCGAAAAGCACAAGTACTTCGACGAGATGGGCCTGACCGAGACGCGCGCCTTCCTCGAGGCGCCGGAGAAGTGGTCGGCCAGCCACGGCGGTCGGGCGCCCTCGCGCGCGCTGGGCCGCTAGCCGGCTCTTTGCTACGGTGCGGCGGACATGATCCGCCGCTTCCTCTCGACCGTCCTGGCGCTTGGTGCCCTCGCCTCTCCTGCCGCCGTCATGGCGCAGGCCAAGGACGAACTCGTCGTCGCCATGACGCAGATGCCGGGTACCTGGAACCCCATCATCAGTTCCATGCTGGCCAAGTCGCTGATTGCCAACATGACGGCGCGGCCGGTGACGGCCTACGACGCCGACTGGAAGCTGGTCTGCCTGGTCTGCACCGAGCTGCCGACGATCGAGAACGGAAAGGCCCGGGTGATCGATCTTGCCGATGGCAAGAAAGGCATGGAGATCGACGTCGAACTGCTCGACATGCGCTGGGGGGACGACACACCGGTCTCAGCGAAAGACGTGGCCTTCACCCTGGAAGTCGGGCAGCACCCGCTCTCGGGAGTCGCTTCGTCAGAGAGTTATAAGCGAATCATCAAGCTCGACGTGAAGGACGACCGTCGTTTCACCATGACGATCGACCGCGTCACCTTCGACTACAACAGCATCGGCCTGCAGTTGCTGCCGGCCCATATCGAAAAGCCGATCTTCGACGCCAATCCGGCCGAGTATCGCAACAAGACCGCCTACGACACCCAGTCGACCAATCCCGGCCTCGCCTTCGGCCCCTTCCGCCTCACCGAGATCGTGCCCGGCAGCCGGGTCGTGCTGGAGCAGAACCCTACCTGGACGGGCCAGAAGCCGCACTTCAAGCGCATCACCGTGCGCATCATCGAGAACACCGCGGCGCTGGAAGCCAACCTTCTGTCGGGCAGTGTCGACTATGTGCTGGGCGAACTCGGCCTGTCGCTCGACCAGGCCATCGCCTTCGAGAAGCGCCACAAGGACAAGTACTCCGTCGTCTACAAGCCGGCGCTGATCTGGGAACATATCGACGTCAATCTCGACAACAAGCTGCTGGCAGACCGGCGCGTCCGGCAGGCCATGTTGCTGGCCATCGACCGCAAGGCGATCTCGGAGAAACTCTTCGACGGCAAGCAGCCGATCGCCCATGGCGGCATCAGCGACCTCGATCCGATGTTCAGCCCCTCCGCCCGCCAGTACGGCTACGATCCCGCGGCCGCCCGCAAGCTGCTCGACGAGGCGGGCTTTGCGACCCTGCGTAACAACGTCCGCCACAATGCAGCCGGCGAGAAGCTGTCGATCGAGCTGGGCACCACCGCCGGCAATCGCGTGCGCGAGCTGGTGGCCCAGGTGATCCAGAGCCAGCTCCGGCAAGTCGGCATCGAGGTGCGTCTAAAGGCCGAACCGCCGCGCATCTTCTTTGATGCGATGGGCAAGCGCACCTATAGCGGCCTCGGCATGTATGCCTGGGTGCAGCGGCCGGAAGGCGTGCCGCGCTCGTCGCTTCATTCCAAGGAGATCCCTTCGGCCGCCAACGGCTGGAGCGGGCAGAACTATCCGGGCTACGCCAGTCCCGAGATGGACAAGGCGCTGGATGCCGCCGAGCGCGAACTTGACGTCGTCAAGCGACGTGCCCTGTTCGCCGAGATCCAGAAGCTGGCCGCCGACGACCTGCCCTCCCTGCCGCTGTTCTTCCGCGTCGATCCCTTCGTGATCCCCAAGCCGCTCAAGGGCGTGACGCCCACCGGCACGCTCAACAGCTCGACCCTCTGGGTCGAGCAATGGCGCTGGGAGAACTAGATGGCGCTCTGCCCAGATGAATAGGCCAATCGCGCGCTACGGAAGGGTCCTTCGCTGCGCTCAGGATGACAACGGTTTCTGCAATGGCGCCGTGCGCCAACTACAACAAAATTGTCATCCTGAGCGCAGCGAAGGACCTTTCGCTTCGCTGGAACAGCCCGCTCGCGATCGCCTCGGCGGGACGAGGACATGAGCCGCTATCTCGCCGCGCGTGGCGCCCAGACCGTCGTCACCCTCGCATTTGATCGGGCTGATGCCGGGCGATCCGATCGACATGATGATCTCGGGCGATCCCACCATGACCAGCCAGGACGCCGCCCGCCTGCGCGCGGCCTATGGGCTCGACAAGCCGCTGATCGAACGATACCTCGCCTGGGCCTTCGAGGCCCTGCAGGGCAATTTCGGCTATTCGCGCTCCTTCGGGCAGCCCGTCCTGACGGTGCTGTGGCCACGTCTCCTGAATACCCTGCTGCTGGCCGGTCTCGCCTTCGTCATCTCGGTGGCGATCGCCCTGCCGCTCGGCATGTGGGCGGCTGCCCATCCGCGCAGCAGGACCGACTACCTGATCAACCTCCTGTGCTTCGGCGGGATCTCCGCACCGCCCTTCTGGCTGGCGCTGCTGCTGATCACCCTGTTCGCGGTGAAGCTGGGCTGGCTGCCGGCCGGCGGCATGGCCGACATACGGGCCGGCACGCCGTGGACGACCGCCCTGGTCGAGCAGGTGCGCCATCTCGCCCTGCCGGTCCTGACGCTGACCCTCGTCCAGCTCGGGGGGTACACCCGGTTCATGCGCGGTGCGATGATCGAGGCGCTGCGCCAGGACTATGTGCGGACGGCCCGCGCCAAGGGGGCGCCCGAGCGCACCGTCCTGTGGCGGCACGCGTTCGCCAATGCGCTGTCCCCGGTCCTCACGATCCTTGCCTTGTCGTTCGGCGGCCTCGTCTCGGGGGCGCTGATCACCGAGACGATGTTCGCCTGGCCCGGCATGGGCAAGGCGATCTACCAGGCGATTCTCGAGAACGACTACAATTTGGCGCTCGTCGGCCTGCTGGTGGCCACCGCCGCCACCATCGGCGGCAACCTGGTGGCCGACCTCGCCTATGCCTGGGTCGACCCGCGCGTCTCCCTGGCGGAGGCCAGGTCATGACGGCGGCGACCCTCCAGCCGACCGCCTGGCGTCGCATGTTGCGCCACAGGCTCGCCTGGCTCTCCCTGGCCTTCCTCTCGATCCTGCTGGTGCTGGCCGTAGCCGCGCCCCTGATCGCCGAACTGCGCGGCATCGATCCCACGGAGACCGATCTCTTCCGCCGCTTCGAAGGCCCCTCCGCCAGGCACTGGCTGGGCACCGACGATCTCGGGCGCGATCTCTTCCAGCGCCTGCTCGATGGCGGCCGCGTCTCGCTGCTGGTGGGAATCTCGGGTGCGGTCCTGTCGGCGATCCTCGGCGCCTTCATCGGCGTCCTCGCCGGCTATCTCGGCGGGCGCCTCGACGCCTTCCTGATGCGCCTCACCGACGGCGTGATCTCGCTGCCGCTGCTACCGCTCCTGATCGTGCTGGCCGCCGTCGATCCCCGGAAGCTGGGCGTTCCGGCGGAGATCGCGCAATCAGAGATGTTCTCGCTCTATCGAATCGTGGTGATCGTGGCGCTGACCGGCTGGACGACCGTGGCCCGTCTAGTGCGCGCCGAGACCCTGTCGCTCAAGGCGCGGGATTTCACCCGCGCGGCCGTGGCGTTGGGCGCCCGCCCGCAGCGAATCATGTTCCGCCACATCCTGCCCAACACGGCCGGCACGCTGGTCGTCGCCACCACCATGTCGGTCGGCACGCTGATCCTGTTCGAATCGACCTTGTCCTTCCTCGGCCTCGGCATCCAGCCGCCGGCCGCGAGTTGGGGCAACATGCTGACCGGCGCCCAGGAACTGCTGCAGGAGGCCCCCGTGCTGGCCTTGTGGCCGGGCCTGCTGATCTTCCTGACCGTGATCGCCTTCAACTTCCTGGGCGATGGACTGCAGGATGCCCTCGATCCCAGAAGCGAGAGACGATGATGACCGACGCAACGTTGAAGTCCACCGAGTTCACCGCGATGAGCCGTCTCACGCCGGACATCGACCTCAACGCCGACGGCAAGGCCACGGGCTTCGTGCGCGTGCCCCACTCGGTGCACCGCTCGGCCTATGGCTGGATCCCCATCCCCATCGTGCGCATCAAGAACGGCGACGGACCGAACGTGCTGATGCAGGCCGGCAACCATGGCGACGAATGGGAGGGCCAGATCGGCCTCGGCAACCTGATCCGCGCGATCGAGCCGAAGGACATCAAGGGCCGGCTGGTCATCCTCCCCTCGGCCAACTTTCCGGCCGCGATGGAAGGCCGCCGCACCTCACCGATCGACGAGGGCAACCTGAACCGCTCCTTCCCCGGCGACGCCGAGGGCACGATCACGCAGCAGATCGCCTACTGGATCGAGCATGCCCTGCTGCCCGGCTTCGACTACGCCTTCGACTTTCATTCCGGCGGCAGCTCGCTGACCTACATCCCAAGCGCCCTCGCGCCGCGCCACCAGGATGCCGCACGGATGGAGAAGGTCATGGGCCTGCTCAAGGCCTTTGGCGCCCCGGTCAGCTACATCTCGGCCGCGCCGCAGGGCGGTGGTCGCACCTTTACTTCGGCGTCGTACCGCCAGGGCGTGGTCGGCATGGGCACCGAGCTGGGCGGCGGCGGTCTCGTCACCCCCGGCTCGCTCAAGGTCGCCGAGGACGGCATGCGCCGCGTGCTCGCCCATGTCGGCCTGCTGCAGGGTTCGGTGCCGGCGCCGACAAGGACCCGCTTCACCGAGATCGGCGGCGACGACTATTACGTCTACGCGTCGGACGGTGGCCTGTTCGAGCCGCTGGTCGAGCTGGGCGACGAGGTGACGGCCGACCAGCCGGCCGGCCGCATCCACTTCCACCATACGCCGTGGCGAGAGCCCGAGGTGGTGAAGTTCAAGCGCGCCGGCCTGGTCCTTTGCAAACGCGTCCCCGCCCGCTGCGAACGCGGCGACTGCCTGTTCCATCTGGCGACGGATCTGTCGGTGTAGTGCCGGGCAATTAAGAAATACCGTCGTCTCGACCGAAGCCGAGCGCAGCGAGGCGAAGCGGAGAGACCTTCGTTCCACCAAAAGCCGTCAAATAGTGGAGAGGAGGTTTCTCCACTCCGCACCTTAGGTGCTCCGGTCGGGACGACGGGATATTGGTAGTCCCGCTCTACGTCCCACGACAGCTATTGCACGACAGCTTCGGCGCTGTCCGCCGTCCGTCCTTGCGCGGGCGGGCCTCGGCGTGGCCGCAGACGTTGCAGCCATCGATCTCGAAGTCGATCCAGTGGGTGGGATCGCCGCAGGTCTCGCAGGGCAGGCCGCGGCGCGACTGGATGCGACCGAATCCCGGCGCGTGGCATTTCGGGCAGAGACATTGGAGCCGTTTGGCGAGCTGCCAGCCTGCCGCACGCAGCACCTTCATGCGGGTCGGATTGCGGTGCGCGCGCATGTCCGAATAGAGGACCGCCAGCCCCTCCGTGGAACGCTCGGCCTCGCGGTCCATGGTCGCGATCACCTCTTCCTCGGTGGCGAGGCCCTTCACCGGGTGGTCCATGTCGCTGCTGCAGGCGACGAAAATGCCATAGCGCGGGAAGCCCATGGCCCGCAGCACGGCGAGGCGCGCGGGATCGCCGGCGCGGAAGCGCGACAGCCTCCAGCTCGTATGGTGCGTCGGAAAGGTGTCGATCAGCCGGATACCGCGTTTCCGGTCGATGAAGGCCAGGATCTCGACGCCGCTCGAGATCAGCGGCACCCGGTCGATCGGCCCGTAGCTGCCCTCGCTCGCCACCGCACAGTCGACGTCCAAAGTCCGGAAGGCAAGCTCGGCCTTGAGCAGCGAGGTCTCGACCAGCGCATCAGGCCGCGGCACCTCGCCGGAGAAGGTGCCGAGCGTGTCGGTGTCGAGTTCCGGCACGGCAACTATTTCCGCCCCGAGCACGCGCCGGAAGGCGGGCCCCAACGCCCGCTCCTTCTCGTGCATCGTCGCCAGCCCGATGCGTGCGCTGGCGTAGGGGTGCGTGCCTGACACGACCGTGCCGCGGATTGGAGCCTCGCGTTACTCCGCCGCCTGGGACAGGGCCTCGCGGGCGAGCTGCTGCTCGACCAGGGTCGCCCAGTAGGAGGCGCCGAGCGGCAGGATCTCGTCGTTGAAGTCGTAGCCGGGGTTGTGGACCATGCAGCTGCCGACGCCGTCGCCATTGCCGACCCAGATGTAGCAGCCCGGCTTCTTCAGCAGCATCCAGGCGAAGTCCTCGGAGCCCATGGCCGGCGTCGGATTGCGGTTCACGTTCTCCAGTCCGACCAGCGAGGCCGCGGCCTGGGCCGCATATTCGGTCTCCTGCTCGCTGTTCACGGTCGCGGGATAGCGCTTCTCGTAGCGCCACTTCACGACTTCGGCACCGAATCCGGCCGCGACATTACGCGAGATCTTCTCGATGTTCTTCTCGATCAGGTCCTGCACCGGCTTCTTGAAGGTGCGGACGGTGCCGCGCAGCACGCATTCCTGCGGGATCACGTTCCAGGCGTCGCCGGCATGGATCTGCGTCGTCGAGACAACGGCAGTGTCCATCGGATCGACGTTGCGCGCGACGATCGACTGCAGCGCCGTCACGATGTGGGCCCCGACCACCACCGGGTCGATCGTGTATTGCGGCATGGCGCCGTGTCCGCCGACGCCCTTCAGCACGACCTCGAAGATGTCGTAGGCGGCCATCATCGGGCCGGGCCGGACGGCGAACTTGCCGACCGGGATGCCCGGAATGTTGTGCATGCCGTAGACGCCCTCGACCGGGAACTTCTCGAACAGCCCCTCCTCCACCATCACGCGCCCGCCGCCCTCGTTCTCCTCGGCCGGCTGGAAGATGAAGTAGACGGTGCCGTCGAAGTTCTTGGTCTCGGCGAGATACTTGGCGGCGCCCAGCAGCATCACCGTATGACCGTCATGGCCGCAGGCGTGCATCTTGCCGGGAATCGTCGACTTGTGATCGAACTGGTTGGTCTCGTGGACGTCGAGCGCATCCATGTCGGCGCGCAGGCCGATCGCCCGATTGGACGTGCCCGCGCGCAGCACGCCCACGACGCCGGTCTTGGCCAGGCCGCGATGGACCTCGATCCCGAAGCTTTCCAGCTTCTCGGCGACCACATCGGCCGTCCGCACCTCCTCGAACGCCGTCTCCGGATGGCTGTGAAAGTCATGGCGCCACGCGGTCATGTCCTTGTGGAACGAGGCAATGCGGTTGATGACCGGCATCCTGAAATCTCCATTGAAATTGTTGCGCCGGATCGTAAGCGAGCCCCGCCATAGATCAAGCACGCTCGGCGTCTGCCGACGCACATCAGGTCTGATGGCGGAACAGCGACCCGCAGGCGCCTTCAGGTATTGAGCGCGTAGGTCCGGTCCTCGACCGGCAACCGCCCCTCCTCGATCGCGTGGCACGCCACGGTGCCGCCCTCGATCGGCAGCGCCTTGGGCCGCTCGGCCTTGCAGCGGTCGTTGGCGAAGGGGCAGCGCGGATGGAACGAGCAGCCCGAGGGTGGATTGATCGGGCTTGGTACCTCGCCGCCGACCGGGCTCCGCTGGCGGCCCGTCATCTCGAGGTCGGGGATCGTGTCGAGCAGCATCCGCGTATAGGGGTGCTTGGGCCGCCGGAACAGCGTGTCAGTCGGTGCCACCTCGACCAGGCGCCCGAGGTACATCACGCCCACCCGCGTGGAGATGTGATAGACGACCGCGAGATTGTGGCTGATGAAAAGGTAGGTGAGCTGCAAGCGCCGCTGCAGGTCGACCATCAGGTTCAGGATCTGCGCCTGCACCGAGACGTCGAGCGCCGAGGTCGGCTCGTCGCACACCAGGAACTCCGGCTCGCTGGCGAGCGCGCGGGCGATCGAGATGCGCTGGCGCTGGCCGCCCGAGAACTCATGAGGATACTTGCGGCCGTCCGCCGGGTTCAGCTTCACCTGCCGCAGCAGGGCGGCGACGCGGGCCTCGAGGTCAGCCTTGCCGGTCGAGAGGCCGAACGCACGGATCGGCTCGGCGATGATGTCGAACACGCGCCAGCGCGGATTGAGGCTGGCATACGGATCCTGGAAGATCATCTGCATGCGCCGGCGCAACGCCGCCATGTCGGCCCGGCTGTGACGGCCGGCCATGTCGTTGCCGTCGATTTCGATGCGACCGGCCGACGGCGGATAGAGGCCCACGACGAGGCGCGCCACCGTCGACTTTCCGCAGCCCGACTCGCCCACCAGGGAGAAGGTCTCGCCCTTGGCGATCTCGATGTCGATGCCGTCGACCGCCTGCACGACCTGGCGCGGCCGGCGCTCGATGGTGCGCACAAGCCACGGCGCCGAGACGTCGAAGTGGCGCTTCAGGCCCGTGATCCGGACGAACTGGCTGCCGCTGCCGTCAGGCATCGACCGTCTCCTTGCCAAGGGCCGGCCCGACGCCGCCGCGATCGTGCAGCCAGCACGCGGCGCGCGTCGTACCCGCCGCCATAAGATCGGGCCTCTCGACGAGGCATCGCCTGCCGCGCGCGGTGCAGCGCGGGTTGAAGGCACAGCCCTGGGGAATTTCGGTCAGCCGCGGCATGGCGCCGTCGATCTGGGTCAGACGCTCGGTGCGAACGCCGAGGCTCGGGATAGAGCCCATCAGGCCCCCGGTATAGGGATGCCTGGCGTGCTTCACGACATCCCGCACCGGTCCGATCTCGGCGATGCGGCCGGCGTACATCACGGCCACCCGGTCGGCGGTTTCGGCGATCACACCCATGTCGTGCGTCACCAGCATCACCGCCGTGCCATGCTCGCGGCAGAGCCGCTTCAGCAGGGCGATGATCTGTGCCTGGATGGACACGTCGAGCGCCGTCGTCGGCTCGTCGGCCACGATCAGGCGCGGGCCCGCGCACAGCGCCAGTGCGATCACCACCCGCTGGCGCATGCCGCCGGAGAACTGGTGCGGATAGTGGTCGATGCGCATCTCGGCGCCGGGGATGCCGACTTCCTTCAGCAGCTCGATCGCCCGGGTCCGCGCCTCGGACGAAGACAGCGGAAGATGGGTCTGGATCGTCTCGACGAGCTGATGGCCCACCGAATAGAGCGGATTGAGGCTGGTCAGCGGGTCCTGGAAGATGGCGCCTATACGGGCGCCACGCACCTTGCGCATCTCCTCGTAGGGCAGATTGTCGATACGCCGGCCCTCAAGGCGGATTTCACCGCCGGCAACACGGCCCGGCGGTTCGAGAAGGCCGATGATGGCATTGCCGGTCAGCGACTTGCCAGCGCCCGACTCGCCCACCACGCCCAGCACCTCGCCCGGCGCGATGTCGAACGAGACGTCATCGACCGCGAGCAGAGTGCCGCGGCGCGTCGGGAATTCGACGCGGAGATTGCGGACTTCGAGAAGAGGCTGGTTGTTCGATGCGGCGGCCATCGGGCGTGCCCTATCGAAGCTTCGGATTGAGCGCGTCGCGCAGCCAGTCGCCGAGCAGGTTCACCGCCAGAACGAGTGCCGCGAGCGTGACACCGGGAAACACGGTGATCCACCAGTCGCCGGATTGCAGCACCTCGTTACCGAGGCGGATCAGCGTGCCGAGCGACGGCTCGGTCGACGGCAGGCCGACGCCGAGGAACGACAGCGTCGCCTCGGTGATGATGGCGAGCCCCAGATTGATCGTGGCGATGACCAGCACCGGCCCGGTGACATTGGGCAGCACGTGGCGGACCATGATGAGCATCGGCGACAGGCCGATCACCCGCGCCGCCTGTACGTATTCCTTGTTCTTCTCGACCATCACCGAGCCCCGCACGGTGCGCGCGTACTGCACCCAGAACGAGAGACCGATGGCGCCGACGATGACATAGATCGCGATCTCGTCGTGCCACTTCACCGAGATGATGCCGCGCACGATACCGTCGATCAGCAGCGCCACCAGGATGGCCGGAAACGTCAGCTGCACGTCGGCGATGCGCATGATCAGGGCATCGACCGCGCCGCCGAGATAGCCGCTCAGCAGGCCGAGCGTGATGCCCAGCGTCATGGCGACGGCGACGGAGGCGAATCCGACGACAAGGGACAGCCGTGTGCCGTACATGATCGACGAGAGGATATCGCGCCCCTGATCGTCGGTACCCAGGGGAAATGCCCAGTCGCCGTCGGCCGACAGCAACACCGGCGGCTTGAGACCGTCGGAGAGGCTGAGCGTCGCCGGATCGAATGGCGTGTGCGGCGCCAGCACCGGCGACAGAAAGGCCACGGCCACGATCAGGACGGTGCCGATGGCGGCGGCAACGGTCATCGGCGAGGACTTGAAGCTCCACCAGATGTCGCTGTCGGCCGCGCGATGCAGCCACCCGGAGTTTCCCGACCCTGCCGTCATGTCAGTGCCCTGCAACGCGTGCCGTGCCGCCCTGGCTGCGCAGGCGCGGATCGACGACGAAATAAAGAAGATCGACCGTGAGGTTGATCAGCACGAACAGCAGCCCGATCAGCATCAGATAGGCCGCCATCACGGGAATGTCGGAGAACTGTACCGACTGGATGAACAGCTGGCCGACGCCAGGCCACGCGAACACCGTCTCGGTGACGATGGCGAAGGCGATCAGGGCGCCGAGTTGCAGGCCGGTGACGGTGATGACCGGCACCAGCGTGTTCTTGAGCGCATGGCCGAAATTGATGGCGCGGTTGGTGAGGCCCCGCGCCCGCGCGAACTTGATGTAGTCGGCGCGCATCACTTCCAGCATCTCCGACCGCACCAGGCGCATCAGCAGGGTGAGCTGGAACAGGCCGAGCGTGATCGAGGGCAGAATGAGCGCCTTGAGGCCCGACCACGTCAGAAAATTGGTGGTCCACCAACCGATCTGCACGGTCTCGCCGCGTCCGAACGACGGCAGCAGCCGCAGCCAGACGGCGAACACAAGGATCAGAAGGATGCCGATCAGGAAGGTCGGCAGTGAGATGCCGATAAGCGACACCGCCTGGAACAGCCTGCTCGACCAGTGCTTGGGATAGAGCCCGGTGTAGACGCCCATAGGCACCCCGACGAACAGCGCGAAGACGGCGGCGCAAAACGACAGTTCGAGCGTGGCCGGCAGCCTCTCGAGGATCAGCCGCCCGACCGGCTCCGAAGTCCGGTAGGAAAGCCCGAACTTGCCCTGCACGGCATTGGCAATGAAGTTGAAGAACTGGATCGGCGCCGGGTCGTTCAGGCCCAGTTTGGTGCGCAGCTCGGCGCGCTCCTCCATGGTCGTGTCCTGTCCGACCATGGCGTTGATCGGGTCGCCGACATAGCGGAACAGCGAAAACGCGACCACGCCCACCGCCAGCAGCACGGCGATCGATTGCAGAAGTCGTCTCAGGATGAAGGCAAGCATCGGATGTTTGTTGAGCCCGCGCGCCGCGCCAGCAGGAAAGGCGCCAAAACCGAACCGGCCCCGGCCGCACGTGAAGTGCGGTCGGGGCCGATCGTCGAAATCGTCAGGTCGCCTACTTCACCTGCACGAAGCGCAGCGGGAAGCTGTTGTCGGCGAGCTGGACCAGGTCGATGTTCTTGCGCGCCGCCCACACGACCGCCTGCTGATGCAGGGGGATGTAGGCGAAGTCGTCGACATAGAGCTTGGTGGCTTCCTTGATCATGGCGTCGCGCTTGGCCTTGTCGGTCTCCTGCTCCATGGAGTCGGCCAGCTTGTCGAGCGCCGGGTTGGAATAGCCGCCGGCGTTGAACTGGCCCTTCTTGGTGGCGCCATTCGGGGTCTGGATCAGCGCCTCGAAGACGTTGTGAACGTCGTAGGTCTGCGCCGGCGACCAGCCCAGCATGTAGAAGCTGGTCTCGCCCGGCTTGAGGTCGGCTTTGCGCAGGATCTTGGCGAAGTAGA
>LNFM01006785.1_pt1 | contig 19376 bp, 16 predicted proteins | sample 596031 | NCBI WGS metagenome assembly LNFM01 (sample SAMN04254537, study PRJNA301005) | activated carbon metagenome | isolation source: dual media filters at the Ann Arbor, Michigan drinking water treatment plant | place: USA: Ann Arbor | reverse complement strand
AAGACCGCGCCGAACTGGCCGCCGCCTGGGAGCAACTCGGCCGGGTGCCTTGCGTGCTGGAAAAGCTGATGCCGCTGCAAAGCGAGTGCTCGGTGATCGTGGCGCGCGGCGCCGATGGACAGGTGGTCGCCTTCCCGGTGCAGAAGAACACGCACCTCGACGGCATCCTCGCCCTCACCGAGGTGTATGAAGGCGCGGTGCCAGCCGACCTGGCGACGCGTGCGCAGGCCAGCACGGTCGCCATTGCCCGCCACCTGAACTACGTCGGCGTGCTCTGCGTCGAGTACTTCGTGGTCGACAACAGCCAGGGCGGCAGCGACCTGATCGTCAACGAAATGGCGCCGCGCCCGCACAACAGCGGCCACTACACGCAGAACGCCTGCGACATCTCGCAGTTTGAAGCGCAGGTGCGGGCATTGGCCGGCCTGCCGCTCCCCACGCCGCGCCAGCACAGCCCGGCGATCATGGTGAACCTGCTGGGTGACCTCTGGTTCAACCCCAACGGCGTGCGAGCGCAGGCCAGCGAACAGCCGATGTCGCCGCCCTGGGCTCAGGTGCTGGCGCTGCCCGGCACGCACCTCCACCTGTACGGCAAGCTCAGCGCCCGCGCGGGCCGCAAGATGGGGCACCTGAACATCACCGGCGGGTCGGTGGCGCAGGTGCGCGAGACCACCGCGCAAGTGCTTGCCTTGCTCGGCCTGCCAACGCTGAACTGAGCCTCGGGGTCATGCCACTGATCCTGAACGCCAGCGACCCGGCGGCCATTGAAGCGGCTGCGTTGCGCCTGGCGGCGGGTTCGCTGGTGGGCATGCCCACCGAAACGGTTTATGGCGCGGTGCGTGGCATCTTCACGGCCAAGGGGCGGCCCAGTGACCACCCGCTGATCGTGCACATCGCCCCGGCCGAGCACGGTGACTGGCGCGCGGCCGTGGCACCGCTGGCGCGCGACGTGCCGGACTTTGCCGTGGCGCTGATGCAGGCTTTCTGGCCCGGCCCGCTGACACTGATCTTGCCGCGCCGCGCCGAGGTGGCCGCGGTGGCGGCCGGTGGACAGGATTCGGTGGGTGTCCGCTGCCCCTCGCACCCGGTGGCGCAGGCGTTGCTGGTGGCGGCGCGAACGCACGGCGTGCTGGGCGTCGCCGCGCCGAGTGCCAACCGCTTCGGTCGCGTCAGCCCCACCACAGCGGCGCACGTGGCCGAGGAGTTTGCCGACCTGGGCCCTGACCAGTTGCTGATCCTGGACGGTGGCGCCTGTCCGGTCGGTATCGAATCCACCATCGTGGATTGTTCGCGCGGCATGCCGGTGCTGCTCCGCCCGGGCATGGTCACCCCGCAGCAGATCGAAGCAGCCTGTGGCCTGCCGCTGCGCGCGCGTGACGAGGCCGCTCCGCGCGCCTCGGGCACGCTGGCGTCGCACTACGCGCCGGCCGCCAAGGTACGGCTCATGCCGGCCCAGCAGCTGCAGGCGGCCCTGGACGTGCTGGGGCCGGACGCGAAGGGGATTGCCGTTTACGCCCGCACGCCGCTGCGCACGGCGCGTGGCGTGTCGCAACACCGCATGCCGACCGACGCAGCGGCCTGTGCCCAGGAGCTGTTTGCGGTGCTGCGCGAGATCGACGCCACCGGGGTGAAACTGATCTGGGTGGAAGCCCCACCCGCCGGCATCGAGTGGGATGGCATTCGCGACCGCCTGCAGCGCGCTGCCGCCTGAGCGGGCCCCGCGGCAGCGCCTGGGGGCACAAAAAAGCCGACCACGGTGGGTCGGCTTGGAGGGGGGAGCGTGTTTCAGAAGCGCATGCCCACCCCCAGGCTGACGGTGACCGGGTTGAGCTTGATGTCCAGCGTCTGCCCGGTGGACAAAGTATTGCGCGTTTTCAGGAAAGTCTTGGACAGGCTGGCGTCCACAAACCAGGTGTCGTTGATGCGGGCCGTGACACCGGCCTGAAACGTCGTGCCCCAGCGCGATTCGATCGACAGCTGCGTGGGCGTTCCACCCGGGTTGGTGAGCGCGGTGAGGGCGCCGGTGCCGCGCTCACCGAAAAACTTGGCGTAGGTCAGGCCGGCGGCCAGGTAGGGCCGGACCGGCGCTTGCGCTTCCAGGAAGCGGTATTGCGCCATGAGCGTGATCGGCAGGGCCTTCACATCGCCGATCTTGCCCACGCCGGCGATGGCACCGGCGCCCACCAGGTCGTGCCGGAAGGGCAAGGCCAGCGGCAGGTCCACCGCGAAATGGTCGGTAACCATGTAGGTGATGCCGCCCGAGAGCTGGGTGGCCGCCTTCACGTCGGCCTGCGTGCCGGGCAGGCTGGGAGCACTGAGGTTGCCGCTGGTCACGTCCGGCGCGATGTGCGTGACGCCCACGCGGCCGAGCCATGCGCCTGCGGACTGGGCCTGTGCGGCTCCCGCCAGCGAAGACAGGGCGGCCAGCAGGATGAGGGTGGGTTTGAGGTTCATGCAGTTTCTCCGGTTCACAGCCAGCCGGCCTGGAGGAGTTCTCTGGCGGCGAATTGTGTCAGCAGCAGATGGCCATACGCCGTGGGATGCACATCGTCGGCGAACTGGTAGCGCGAGACGTCGGCCACGCGGGTATTGCTGGCGTTGCAAACCAGCGAGGTGCCGTTCGCGGTGGACGGCGAGCTCAATGCATTGGCGCCACAAGCCACGTCTGTGACGTTGGCCAGGCCGTACTGCGCCGGGTTGGCCACTTGGTCCTTGCTCACGCTGTAGGCATCGGCCAGACGCACCTCGGGCACGCCCTGGAGCTGCGCAGCCAGCTGGGCGTTGAAGGCGGTGACCATGGCGTCGATCAACCCGGCAGTTTGCGTGCCCAGGCTACGCGCAAACGGCGTGCCTGCCACGTCGGGCATGTTCAGCACCAGGACCCGCTTGGCGCCCCGGGCCACGATCTGCGTCCTGATCAGCTGGCCGAGCGTGGCGCCGGCGGTGGCGACGTTGGTCACTGCGCCCTGCGCGTCCGCGGCACCGAGCGCGGTGCCAATGAAATTGAGCTCCATGAACACGTCGTTGGCGCCGGCCAGCACGACCACCAGTTCTTGGCCGCTGTAGCTGCCGCCCGAAGCGGTCAGGTGCGCGGCCATCTGGTCGACCAGGGGTTTGGCGATCAGGCCCAGGGTGGTCTGCCCGATACCTTGCAAGGCAATCGAATTCGGCCCCAGGTCGCTGGTGATGCGGGCGCTGCCCTGGGCGTAGCTGAAGCAACCGGGCACGGGTGTGATGGTTTCACCCACCAGACCCGGAATGTTGGGCTGAAGACCGGTCTCTGCCGCGCAAGGTTTCGCCACGCCGATCTGTGCCGCCAGGCGCTCGGTCCAGATTTCGCCGCCTGCGGTGCTGTTTGTGGTCCAGCGGCCGCCACCACCGGTGGCTGCCGAGAGCCCGGCAATGCTGCCCACGTTGTGCGTGCCCACATCGCTCAGGCTGTCACCGAAAGACACCAGCTTGTCGTATTGAACGGCGGACGACTGGTCGCCGTCACCTCCGCCACCACAAGAGGCCAGCAAAACGGCCGCGAGCGCGGCAGCCAGACGAGAACGGATCAACATGGGGTGACTCCTGAAAAAGAACGGTCGTTCGTTTCAAATGGTAACCGGCGTTACCGGGGGGTGTTAGAGGGAAAACGCGCAGCCGACTGCTGTGCGGGCATGTGCGGTGCGGCTGCCTCAGTCCCGCTGGCCAGCCGCCCACTCCACCAACGCTTCCAGCGCTGGGCGCCCGGCGCCCGCGCTGGGGTGGTTGACGATGCCCACCACAGCGTAGCGCGTGCCGTTCTGGGCCTGCACGTACCCGGCGATACCCACCACATCGCGCAGCGTCCCGGTCTTGAGCCAGGCGTTGCCGCGCGCAGCGCTTTCGGGCGAGCGCGCATAACGCGCTGCCGTCCCGCTGACACCGGCCACCGACAGCGACTGCACGAAGCGTTCCCCATTGGGGTGGCGGGCCGCGTGCTGCAGCAGCGCCACCAGTGCGTCGGGCGTGATGCGCTCCTGGCGCGAAAGCCCCGAACCGTTGTCCATCACCGGCGCAGTGGTGTGGATGCCGAAAGTGGTTTTCCACCAGCGCGCCACCACGTCCCGCGATCGTTCGAGGCGCCCGGCGCGCATGGGCGTGAGCGGCCCGCGTGGCACCGTCATGGCGTCGAGCCGGGCGGGCGCCAGGCGCCCGAGCGTGAGGAACACCTGCTGCGCCATCACGTTGTTGCTCCACTGGTTGACGTCGTTGATGATGTCCGACAGCGGGAGGGACTGCGCCTCGTGCAGCAGCTTGGCGCCCGGTGGCGTGAGGCCCGCGCGCACTTTGCCGGTGAGCGCCCCGCCACTGGCTCGCCACAGCCCTTCGAGCGCGCGCGCCGCGTAGCTCGCCGGGTCCTGGTAGGCCACGGGCCAGACCTTTTCGCCGCAACTCTGCGGGTAGCGGCCCTCGAAGCGGATGCTGTTGGCGTCTTCAAAGCGCGCCCGCAACGCGCCGCGCCAGTCGCCGCAGCCCGCGCGGGACAGCGGCACGGTGGCGTCAATGGCCAGGCCTGCCATCGGCGGTTCGCTCAGCACGCGCGCCACGCCAGCGGCCACATCGGGCTGGAAAGTGAGGATCACCGACTTGAAGTTCACCAGCAGCGCGTCGGGGCTGGCGTTGTAGGGGCGCAGGCCTTCGCCATCGAACTCGGCCGGGTCCTGGTTGGCCACCTCGAACGCGCTGTGGTCGAGCACGATGTCGCCCAGCACCACCTGCACGCCCTTGTCCTGCAGCGCCATGAACGCGGCCTGGATGCGCTCCAGCACCAGCTTGGGGTCGCCCCCGCCGCGCACATAGAGGTTGCCGCGCAGCGCGCCACCGCTCATGTCCCCGTCAGTGTAGAAGCGGGTGTTCCAGGTGAAGTCCGGTCCCAGCAGGTCGATGGCGGCGTAGGTGGTCACCAGCTTCATCACCGAAGCCGGGTTCACCGCCACGTCGGCACGGTGGCGCAGCCGGTCCAGTCCGCTCGGCGACACCGGCACCACCAGCGCAGACAACGCGCTCGCCGGCAGGCCGGCGCGCTGCAAGGCACTGGTGACGCTGGGGGGCAGGGACGCGGCGTCCTGGGACTGGGCGCCCACGGGAAAGACCATCAGGGCCAGCCAGGTGGCGGTGGAGAGAAGGAAATTGACTGGAGGCCGCATAGGGCGTTGATTATGAGGCGCGCCCCCAGGGCGGCGCCTGTGACAGATGGGGCTCGCGGATAATCCCCGGATGCCCTCCCGCTCCCTGCAACTGCTCGCCATCGAAACCAGCACCGACACCCTGTCGGTGGCGGTGGGCCAGGGCGGTGCCCTGACCTGCGAACACACCGGCCCGGGCGCTGCGCAGGCCTCGGCCACGCTGCTGCCGGCGGTGCAGGCGCTGCTGGCTCAGGCAGCGATTCCGCTGCACACGCTGGACGCCATCGTGTTCGCGCGCGGCCCGGGCTCCTTCACCGGCCTGCGCACCGCGTGCGCGGTGGCCCAGGGCCTGGGCTATGGCGCGCAGGGCGCGGGCCGGGTGGGTGGCGTGCCGCTGCTGCCGGTGGACACGCTGCTGGCGCTGGCCGAGACCGCGCGCCACCGTCGCACGCAGGCCGGACTCGCGGTGCCGAGGGTGATCGCGGCCCTGCTCGACGCGCGCATGGACGAGATGTACCTGGCCCTTTACGCCTGTGAACCCCAGGGCCTGGCTCCCTTGCCGCTGCAAGCGCCGCGCCTGTGCGCTCCGGCCGATCTGGGCGAGCACCTGCGCCGCTCGCTGCCCGCTGGCCTCTCGCTGGAGGCGGGCGACTGCCTGCTGGCGGGCAATGTGTTCACCGCCTATGGGGCGCAGTTCAGCGATCTGCCGGGCGAGCGCGAAACCGCCTTGCCCACCGCCGCTGCGCTGCTGCGCCTGGCGCCGGGCCTGCTGGCCGCCGGGGGCGCGGTGCCGGCACAAGACGCACTGCCGCTCTATGTGCGCGACAAGGTGGCGCAAACCACGGCCGAGCGCGAGCAACTGCGGCTGGAGCACATCGAACGGCTGGCCGGGCACACGCCGGCCGCTCCACTGGACGCCCGCGCATGACGGCCCCGCAAACCCGCACCGCCGTGTTGCCCCAGTGGGTGGCCAGCGAATGGTCCGCCGCCGGTGCACAGCCGCAGCGGGCCGCCGAACGCCGCATCCGCTTCGCGCCCGTGGCCGAGGCCGATCTGGACGCGGTGTGCGAGGTTGAGAAGTCGGCCTACACCCACCCCTGGTCGCGCAAACACTTCGCCGATTCGCTGCAGGCGGGTTACCCGGCGGTGATGCTGCTGGGCGAGACCCTGCCGGGTGAACTGGTGCATCCGCGACGGCCCGATGGCCAGGTGCTGCTGGGCTACCTGGTGGCCATGCCCGGTGTGGACGAGGTGCACCTGCTCAACATCACCGTGGCGCCGGCGCATCAGCGCCAGGGCTGGGCGCGCTTCCTGCTCGATGCGCTGTGCCTCTGGTCGCGCGGCCAGGGCGCGCAATGGCTCTGGCTTGAAGTGCGTGCCAGCAACACGCCGGCACAGGCCTTGTACGCGGGCTACGGGTTTCAGCAGGTCGGCATCCGCAAGGGCTACTACCCGGCGGGCCAGTTCCAGCGCGAAGACGCGGTGGTGATGAGCCTGAATCTGGTGGCCGATGCGGCCCGGGCGAACCGCCCATGAACAGCAGTCCCCCACCGATGGACGCCGACCCTTCGTTCGTGCCCCGGCTCGACGCGCGCCAGCGCGCGATGCTGGCCGAAATGGGCGTGAAGGTCTGGGCACCCAAGCCGACACCGCCAGCCGATGCCATTGCACAGACCACCGGGTCGGTGGCACCTGATGCATCGCCCCGCGCGGCCAGCCCGATGGCCGTGCCCGTACCCGCACCCGCCCGCGCGCCGCTGGCTGCCGCGCCGGCGCCGGTGCGCGAAGCCGTGCCGCGCCCGGCCGCGGCACCTGCGCCCGTGAAGCCCCCGGTGACCGCCGCCCTCGGCGCCCGCCCGGCCGGCATCGACGGCATGGACTGGCCTGCGCTGCAGAGCGCGGTGGCGGGCTGTGAGGCCTGTGGCCTGTGCCGCAGCCGCAAAAACACCGTGTTCGGCGTCGGCGACACGCAGGCCGACTGGATGGTGGTGGGCGAAGCGCCGGGCGAAAACGAAGACCTGCAGGGCGAGCCTTTTGTGGGCGTGGCCGGCCAGTTGCTCGACAACATGCTGCGCGCGATCGGTCGCAGCCGCAGCGGCAGCGGTGCGCAGGCCACCTACATCGCCAACGTGCTCAAGTGCCGCCCGCCCGCCAACCGCAACCCGCTGCCGGAAGAAGTGAACCAGTGCGAGCCCTACCTGGCGCGCCAGGTGGCGCTGGTGCAGCCCAAGATCATCCTGGCCATGGGCCGCTTTGCGGTGCAGGCGCTGCTGCAGAGCAGCGAGCCCATCGGCAAGTTGCGCGGCCAGGTGCACCGTTACCAGGGTGTGCCAGTGATCGTGACTTACCACCCGGCCTACCTGCTGCGCACCCCGGCCGACAAGGCCAAGGCCTGGGCCGACCTGTGCCTCGCGATGGAAACGGCCCGATCCGCCTGAACCTTCAGGCCGCCGGCGCGTTGGCCTTGCCAGGCCACAGCACCGTGGCAATCGCCAGCATCACCAGCGCCACGGCGGTCCAGTCCTGCCAGTGCAGCACCTCGCCCAGCCACCAGGCGCCGCTGAACACACCCAGCACCGGAATGAACATGACCGACAGCGTCGACGCGATCGGTGGCAGATCGCGTGCGAGCATCAGCCAGGCCACCTGGGCAAAAGCAAACACGCCCAGCGCGTTGTAGACGATGGCGCCCCACTGCGCCGGGTTGGGCGCCACCCAGGCGCTGCGCTCGAACAGCACCGAGAGCGCCGTCATCCACAGCGTGGTGAAGACCGTCATCCAGAACGAGATGGCCAGCGTCGGGTGCGGAATGCGGGTGCGCCGTATCAGCTGGGTGCCCAGCGCCCAGGTGGCGGCGGCCACCAGCATCATCGCCACGCCCAGCGGCTTGCCCGACAGCGCGGTGATTTCGTGCCACAGCAGCAGCACCACACCCAGCGCCGCCGCGGCCACACCGAACCAGGCCCGCCCGGCCAGCCGCTGGCCGAACCAGGCCGCGCCGATGAGCGCCGAAAACACCGGCATGGTGTAACCCAGGATGGCGGCGCGCCCGCTGCTGAGCGACTGGATCGCCAGGATCGCCAGCGTGTGCCAGAAGAACATGTTGAACACCGTGAGCACCGCCAGCTCCCGCCAGTGCGCGCGGCCGATGGTGAACGGCACGCGCCGCCACACCAGGTAGAGACCCAGCACCGGCAAACCGATCCACATGCACAGGGTGCGGAAGGTGAGCGGCGGGAAACCGGTCACACCGAACTTCATGATCGGCCAGTTGATCCCCCACACCAGGGTGAGCAGGATCAGCATGACCAGTTGCTGGCGGGAAAGAGCGTGCATGGGGGCCGATCTTAGATTAGGCCCCCACGCTCCACCGCTGCGCGGGTCGCTGCCCCCCACGGGGGCTGATCCGGCTTGGGGCGGCCCGGCGCCGGATCGTCAGGTCGCTGTGTTCGGCCTGGCTATCCCAGAGCTGAAACGTAAAATCCCGGCATGACTTTCCTCGATATGCTGCGTGGCGCCGAGCGCCAGAACCAATCCCTGCTCTGTGTCGGCCTGGACCCGGACCCGGCCAAGTTTCCTGCCCACATGAAGGGCGATGCCTCCCGCATCTACGACTTCTGTGCAGCCATCGTCGATGCCACGGCCGACACCGCCATCGCCTTCAAGCCGCAGATCGCCTACTTCGCCGCGCACCGCGCCGAAGTGCAACTGGAGCGCCTGATGGCGCACATCCAGCGCGTGGCGCCCCAGGTGCCGGTGATCCTGGACGCCAAGCGCGGCGACATCGGCAGCACCGCCGAACAATACGCGATCGAAGCGTTTGAACGCTACGGCGCCGACGCGGTGACGCTCTCGCCCTTCATGGGTTTCGATTCGGTGCAGCCCTACCTGAAGTACCACGGCAAGGGCGCCTTCCTGCTCTGCCGCACCTCCAACCCCGGCGGTGACGATCTGCAGAACCAGCGCCTGGCCTCGGTGGACGGCCAGCCCCTGATGTACGAACACGTGGCCCGCCTCGCGCAAGGACCGTGGAACCTGAACGGTCAGCTCGGTCTGGTGGTGGGCGCCACCTACCCGGCCGAAATCCAGCGCGTGCGCGAGATCGCGCCCACCTTGCCGCTGCTCATTCCCGGCGTCGGCGCACAAGGCGGCGATGCGGTGGCCACGGTGCGCGCTGGGCACCGCACCGATGCCGCCGGGCAGACCACCGGCGCCGTCATCGTCAACTCGTCGCGCGCCATTCTGTATGCGTCGGACGGCGATGACTTCGCAGCCGCCGCCCGCCGCGAAGCCCTGAGAACACGGGATCTTCTGACTGCAGCGCGCAACACCTGAGCGACGGAAGGTCGCCGTTTCCGAACCAGTGGCGGGTTGCCGTTGGGCGATCTCTGCATCGCATCAGGCCGGTGGTAACGGTGTGAAACGAACGCCCACATGGGCGGTCGCGCTTCCTACACTCGGCCACTTCCATTCAGGAGCGGCGCGATGCAGGAACTCGAACTTGTTGATGCCACGGTGCAGCCGTCGGCCCCGGTCACGGACTTGACACCGAGCAGCGCCTCGGACACCCAGGACCCTGGAACGAACCGCGCCGCTTCGGCAGCGGCAGCCACGGCGGCTTCTGCCTTGCTGGCCGCCTGCGGTGGTGGCGGTGGTGGCAGCGAACCCCCGCCGCTGGTGGTAGTTCCCCTGCCCAGCGCGCAAACCGCGGGGTTCCGCTTCTCCAGCGCCAGCGCAGATGAAGAGGCGGCCCGCTTCCTGCAACAGGCCCAGTTTTCTTCCACCCGCAACGAGATCACCGCCTTGCGCAGCGACAGCTACGCCATGTGGCTGGCACGGCAGTACCAGACGCCCCTGGGACCCACGGGCTGGGACTGGCTGGAGTCGCAGGGCTATGGCGCGGTAGACACCAACGAGTGGTACTTCAGCACAACGCCGGCCACCTACATGCTGTGGAGCCAGCTGCTCAGCGGGCCGGATTCCATGCGCAGACGCATGGCCCTGGCGCTGTCCGAATTCTTTGTCACGTCCATGAATTCCGCCGACTTCACCTGGCGCAGCCACGCCTTCGCCTCGTGGTGGGACATGCTGGTGCGCAACGCCTTCGGCAACTTCCGCCAGCTGCTGGAAGACGTGACCCTGCACCCGGCGATGGGGTTCTTCCTCAACACCAGGGGCAACCGCAAAGAAGACACTCGAACCGGCCGGGTGCCGGACGAAAATTACTCGCGCGAGGTGATGCAGCTGTTCACCCTGGGTCTGGTCAACCTGAATACGGATGGCAGCAGCCAGGGAACCGAAAGCTACACCCAGAGCGATGTCACGAACTTGGCGCGTGTTTTCACCGGCTACGACTTCGATCGCTCCGACGGCGTTCGCCTGACGCGCCCCAACAATGGCGGCACCATCGAGACCCATGCGTTTGCGCGCAAGCCGATGTCGCTCACCCCGGCCAACCACTCGATGCTGGAGGCTCGTTTCCTGGGAGCGACCGTGCCCGCCAACACCCCAGGCGCCGAGGCCATGCGCATCGCGATGGACGCCTTGTTCAACCACCCCAACGTGGGTCCGTTTTTCGCCCGGCAGATGATCCAGCGCCTGGTGACCAGCAACCCCAGCCCGGCCTACGTCGCCCGGGTGGCCGCGCGCTTCAACAACAACGGAGCGGGTGTGCGTGGCGATCTGCAGGCGGTGTGGACCGCCATCTTGCTGGACGACGAGGCCCGTGGACCGAACAGTCTGGCCGACGCAAGCTTCGGCAAACTGCGCGAGCCCATGGTGCGTTTCATCCAGTGGGGCCGCACCTTCGGCGTGCGTTCCGCGTCCAACACCTGGAAGCTCGGCGACCTGAGCGGGGCATCGAACCAGCTGGGCCAGAGCCCGCTGCGCGCGCCCTCGGTGTTCAACTTCTTCCGACCCGGCTATGTGCCGCCCTCGACCAGCCTCGCTGTTGCTGGCGCCACGGCACCCGAGTTCCAGATCGTCAACGAAACATCGGTCGGCGGCTGGCTCAACTTCATGCAGGGCGTGATCGAGCGCGGCCTGCTCATCACCAACAACGTCGCCGACATCGCGCCCGACTACAGCCGCGAGCTGGCACTGGTCAACGACCCGGCCGCCCTCGTCAACCACGTCTGCCTCTCGCTGGCGGCGGGTCAAATCTCGACCGCCTCACGCACCGTCATGGTGACGGCACTGAACGCCACCCCCCTACCCACCACGGGCACCGCCGCCAACATCGAACTGGCCCGTCGGCGCCGCGTGTTTGCCGCGATCTTCATGGTCATGGGTTGCCCCGAGTACCTGGTTCAAAAGTAAGGCGGAGCCCACCATGCACTTCATCGATCTGAAAAAACACACCCGCCGTGCTTTCCTGCGCCGCGCCGGCCAGCTCGCCTTCACCGGCGCCGCCCTGCCGACCGCACTCAACCTGGCCGCCATGGGCGAAGCCGCAGCTTTCAACGCCACCGACTACAAGGCGCTGGTCTGCGTGTTCCTGTTCGGTGGCAACGACCACGACAACACGGTGGTCAACTACGACCTCGACAGCTACGGGCGCTACAACACCATCCGCGGCGGTCGGCCGGACTTCAGCGGTGGTGGCATCGCGATTCCTCGCGCCGACCTGGCGGCCACCCTGCTCAACCCGACCACGCCACTGCCCAACGGCCGCCAGTACGCGCTGCACCCGGCCATGACCGGGCTCGCGGGTTTGTTCAACAGCGGATCGGCTGCGGTGCAGCTCAACGTGGGACCGCTCGTGGTTCCCCTGACGCGCACCCAATACAACAACTCCAACCGGGTGCTTTATCCGCGCCCACCCAAGCTGTTTTCCCACAACGACCAGCAGTCGGTCTGGCAGACCTCGGGCGCCGAAGGCACCACCAAGGGCTGGGGCGGTCACATCGGGGATCTGGCCAGGCCGGAAAACGGCTCCAACAACGTCCTGACCTGCGTGTCCGTGGCCGGCAACACGGTCTTTTTGTCCGGTGAGCAGACTTTGTCCTACCAGGTCAGCTCGGGCGGTGCGGTCAGGATCAACGGGTTGAACAACAGCGTCTACAACTCGGCTGCGGTGCGCGCGGCGATGTTGCAGCTGACGCTGCAGGAGCGCAGCCACCTGCTGGAGAGGGAGTACAACTTGGTCACCGCCCGCGCGTTCAGCACCGAGGGGGCGGTGAGCAACGCGCTGGCGAGCCCTGCCGCGGCGGACAGCGCTGCCGCACCCAATCCCAACTTCGCTGCGTTCACCCCTACAGTCTTGACGGGCAACTCGCTAGCCTCACAACTAAAGTTGGTGGCGCGCTTGATCGCTGCGCGTGATGTGCTGGGCACCAAGCGGCAGGTGTTCTTTGTCTCCATGGGCGGTTTTGATCTGCACGACGTGCTGATCAACAACCAGACCACCTTGATGGGCCGCCTGAGCAGCGCCCTGACGGCTTTCCACGCCGCCACGGTCAGCCTGGGCGTGGCCGACAAGGTGACCGCGTTCACTGCTTCCGACTTTGGGCGCACCTTGCAGAGCAACGGCGATGGTTCGGACCACGGTTGGGGATCGCACCACATCATGGTCGGCGGCGCGGTGCGCGGACAGGCGTTCTATGGCAAGGCACCCCCGGTGAGCGTGACGAACAGCACCACCGACGCCAACGACCAATGGCACGTGGGCCAGGGCCGGCTGCTGCCCAGCACCTCGGTGGACCAGTACGGAGCCACGCTGGCCCGGTGGTTTGGCGTGGCGGACAACGAAATGGAGGGCATCTTGCCCAACCTGGACAATTTCGTCGGCGCCGACTACCCGACCGATCTGGGTTTCATGCGATCGACGTGACCCGTTTGACGGTGCCGCGCTGAGCGCGGTGCCTCCAGGCCGCTCCGGCTCCCGTGTTCACACCCGGTTGGGTACAGTCAGGTGCAAACCTGAAAGGACGCTGGAGATGAAGCTGTACACGGCACCGCGCGCGCCCAACCCGCGCCGCGTGATGATGTTCCTGGCAGAAAAGCAGGTCCAGGGCCTGGAGCTGGTCGCGGTGGACCTGAATGCGCAAGAGCACAAAGCGGCTGCCTTCCGCACCAAGAGCCCGCTCGCCCGTGTGCCCGCGCTGGAGCTGGATGATGGTCGCGTGCTCACCGAAACGCGGGCCATCTGCACCTACCTCGAAGGCCTGCACCCCGAGCCCAACCTCATGGGTCGCGATGCCACCGAGCGCGCCTTCATCGAGATGGCCGACCGCCGCGTGGAGTGGTACTTCATGCTGCCGATCGGAAACTGCATCCGTCACACCCACCCCGGCCTGGCACCGCTGGAGCAACCGCAGTTCCCCGACTTCGGCCGTTCGCAGGGCGAGAAGCTGCGCGAGACCGCCGCCTGGCTCGACAGCGAATTGCAGCGCCAGCCGTGGGTGGCCGGCGAGCGCTTCAGCATCGCCGACATCACGGCTTTCTGTGCGCTGGAGTTTGCCAAGCTGATGCGGTTCCACGCCGGCAAAGAAGGCTTCGCTGCCCTGCAAGCCTGGCGCGACAAAATGGCCGAGCGGCCCAGCGCGGGCGCTTGACGAACCCCCCGCCGCGCTGCGCGCGACCCCCCGAGGGGGCGGCACTGGCCGTCCGGCAAAGCCGGCCCGGTGGTGCCCTGGTCGGAGCCCCTTCGCTCGCGAGCGTCCCGTGTGTTCAGTTCTTCTGTGTCGACCGGGACGCATCGAGCTGGGCCCGGGCGCTCATCGCCAGCGCCACTTCACCCGGGGTTTCGGGCGTCCAGCTGTCCACCGGCAGCGGCCGCCCGTGTGAATCGACCGACACAAAAACGATCAGGCACTCGGTGGTCTTTTGCATCTGGCCGCCCTTCATGTCGCCACTGCGCACCTCCACCGCGATGTTCATGCTGGTGCTGCCGGTGTAGGCCAGGCGCGCTTCCACCTCCACCAGGTCGCCGATCATGATCGGGCGGTGAAATCGGATGCCGCCCACGTAGACCGTGACGCAGTAGCGCTTGGACCAGCTGGTGGCGCAGGCGTAGCCGGCCTCATCGATCCATTTCATGACGGTGCCGCCGTGCACCTTGCCACCGAAGTTGACGGTGCTGGGCTCGGCGAGAAAGCGCAGGGTGATGGCGGACATGGCAACGGCTCCTTGGGATGAACTGGATGATGGCAAGTGATGGCCTGCGGATGGCGGCCGTCAGGGCGGCGGCATGTCGCGCAGCGCCCGCTGCAACGGCGGCAATGCGAGCAGGATGCGTGCCTGACGCTGGCGCAGATGGCGGTCCCAAGGGTCCGTGGCGGGCACAGCGCAGCCTTGCATGAGGCGCTGCGCGGTCACCAGATCGTTGAGCTCGCCCAGCAGGTCCTGTGCCCGCTCCAGCACCGGTGCACGCAGTGCCGCACCGGCGGGCAGCAAGGTTTGCAGGCAGGCCTCGGCATAGCGCAGCTTCTTGAGGCGGATGCGCAGGGCGTGCAGCCCATCCAGATCCAGCCGGTGCGCCTGGCGGGCCAGTTTGAGCAATCGGCGGTGCCGAGCGCGCAGCGTGCGGGCTGCCCAGCCGCCCAGCCCCTGGCGGCCGGGTGGAGGGGTCGCGGCGGGCAACGCGTGCAGCGCCTGTGCAAAAGCCAGCAGGTCCAGCGCCCGGGCGGGTTGGCCCAGTTCCCGGGCGGCCTGCTGGTTCGCGCCCTGCCGCTGCGCCAGCACCCAGCGGGCCAGTGGGGCCAGCTCTTCGGGTGCCTGGCCGCGGGCGGCCCGGTCGGTCAGCCACCGCAGCAGCCGTTCGTCGAGCACATCCCAGTTGCGGGCACTGTCCAGCACAGCGGCGGTGTCTTTCCAGCGCACACTCCAATGCTCGACAAAAGCGGGGGGCAGGTGCTCCCGAAACAGCACCAGCCCGGTTCGCAGGCGGCGCAGGGCCACGCGGGCCTGGTGGATGAAGTCCGGGTCGGGCAGCACGCCGGGTGCATGCGGCTGCAGAAGACCGGCCAGGTTGGTCTGGAGCTGTGTGAGGCCCTCGTGCGCTGCCGCGCGAAACGCTTCGACCGGGTGCATGCCGGGCAGCAGGGCAACCGGCTGGGCCTTCAGCGGCGCCATGGCCCGACCCTGGAACAGCGCCAGGCCGCGCTCGGCCTTGCTCCGGTCCGACGGCAGCAACCACAGCGCACCGTCCGGGCCTTGCGCCAGCGCCTGTGCCAGGTCAAACAGCGCGTCCACCGGGCCGCTCAGCAACTCCAGCTCAAGCTCCAGAATCGGTTCGCTGCGCGCGCCTTCGGGCGTTTGCGAATCGCCGCGGGTGGTGACGGCGCCCCGGTCCAGCGCCACCTCGATCCGACCCGCCCCCTGTTCGACCCGCCAGCTGCGGCGAACGAAGTCGGTGCGGAACACCGGCACCATCTGCGCCTTGAGCCCAACGAGCAGGGCGGCCAGGGCCGGGTCGTCCACCAGCGCAGCAAAGTCCATCTGCCCCGGTGGCGTGGGGCCTTCCCATTCGCCGCGCCGCGACAGGCCGCCCACGGAACTGCCCGCGGTTTTCACCGTGAGCAGGGTGCGGCGCCCCACGCGCCGTTCACGCACCGCGATGCGCTGCGCCATGAGCGCCAGCGTGGGCGTGTCGAAATAGGTGTTGAGCAGGCGCTGCCTCTGCGACTGGCTGGCAGCGAGCAGCGGGTGCGCCAGCAGGCGCGGCACATCGTGCGCCTGCATCAGCAACTTGAGTTCGGTTTCCTGGGCCATGGGCAAAGTACGGAAAATGTCGATGATGCAACCAAGTGGCCAGTCTGCCCGACCAGCCGCTTCCCAAGTCGCCCGGCAGCGGCGCAAAGACATGCCGCGGTGTTACAACCCGTAGCGTGAACGGAACCACTGCACCAGACAATCACCGCCTGCGCCGATACCGAACCCACCTCTCACCAGAAAATTCCCATCATGTTCCTGATTGCCCCTGGTCTGCAACGCTCCTTCCTGGTGGGCCTGGCCCTGGCCTGCGCCAGCCTGTCGGCCCAGGCCGCCAAACCCGACTGGGTCGAAGATGGAAAACCCGGCAAGCACCACAGCAAAAAAGACCGCGACGCCGACGAACGGCGAAGCACTGAGCCCCGTTCTGTGAGGCAAGAAACCACCCGAACGGGCGTGTCGGTCCAGATCCAGATCGGTGGCTATTTCAACGACGATCAGCGGCAGACCACCCGCGCTTACTACGAGCCCCGCGTGCGCAGCGGCAAGTGCCCGCCGGGTCTGGCCAAGAAAAACAACGGCTGCCTGCCACCGGGACAGGCCAAGCAGTGGCAACGCGGTGAACCACTGCGGCGCGAGGTGGTGTACCACCCGGTGCCTCCCGAGGTTCTGATCCGCCTGGGTGTGCCTCCGGCCGGGCACAAGTTCGTGCGCGTGGCCGCCGACATCCTGCTGATCGCCATCGGCACCGGCATGGTGATCGACGCCATCGAGGACCTGGGCAACCTGTGAGCCGCTGGCATCGCCGGGTTCGCACCGGTCTGTGGCTCGGTGCCGGCCTTGCGGGAGCAGGGCCCGCCATGGCCGCCGACCCGGTGCCTTCTGAGCCGATCCCACCCGAGCCTCGGCGCGAGTACGTCATCGGCGCCTCAGCACAGTCCTCGGCCGGCCACCTGGGTGAACCCGGCCGAAGCCACAGCCTGAGCCCCGTGTGGGCCTTCCAGCTCGGCCGCTTCTGGCTCGCCACCGGCCGCGCGAACGGCTTGCTCAGTGCGGGGCGCGAAGCGGTGGCCCCGGGCCTGAGCGCCGTGCGCATCACCCCCGACGGCTGGCGCCTGAGCACATCGCTGCAGATCCGCGGCGGGCGCGAATCGGGCGACGATGCCTTGCTGCGCGGCCTGCCGGATGTGCGCTCCACCCTGCTGGGACGGGCCAGCGCCAGCGTCGCCCTGGGACCGCGCTGGAGCTGGAGCGTCAGCGGCACACAGGACTTGCTCGACCGCGGTGCCGGTCTGAACCTGGGGACCAGCCTGGGCTACCGGTACAAAGTGTCGCCCGACACCCACTGGGACGCCTCGATCGGCCTGGGCTGGGGCAACGCGCGCAGCCGGCAGACGCAATACGGCGTTGACCCTGAAGGCGCGCTGGCCAGCGGCCGTGCGCCCTACGGCCTGGGCTCGGGCTGGGACAACGTCTCGCTCGGCTGGGGCTTCACCTCGGCCCTCAACGAGCACTGGGTGCTGTTCGGCGGCGTCGGCCGGTCCCAGCTGCTGGGCGCAGCGGCACGCAGTCCGCTCGTGGGTCGGCATACCGTGGTCAGCGCCAGCATGGGGCTGGCGTACCGCGGCACGCGCTGAGTCAGCGCCCCAGCAACCGCGCCAGGTACCGCCCGGTGTGGCTCTCGCCGTTGGCGGCGAAGTCTTCCGGCGTGCCCACGCCCACCACGGTGCCGCCGCCCGAGCCGCCTTCGGGGCCCATGTCGATCAGCCAGTCGGCGGTCTTGATGACGTCGAGGTTGTGTTCGATCACGACGATGGTGTTGCCCGCGTCGCGCAGCTGGTGCAGCACCTTGAGCAGCAGTTCGATGTCGGCAAAGTGCAGGCCGGTGGTGGGCTCGTCCAGGATGTAGAGCGTGCGGCCGGTGTCGCGCTTGCTCAGCTCCAGTGCCAGCTTGACGCGCTGCGCCTCGCCGCCGGACAGCGTGGTCGCACTCTGGCCGAGGCGGATGTAGGTCAGGCCCACGTCCATCAGGGTCTGCAGCTTGCGGTGCAGCGTGGGCACGGCGCCAAAGAAGGCGTGCGCCTGCTCGACCGTCATGTCCAGGATCTGCGCGATGTTCTTGCCCTTGTACTGCACGTCCAGCGTTTCGCGGTTGTAGCGCTGGCCGTGGCAGACCTCGCAGGGCACGTAGACGTCGGGCAGGAAGTGCATCTCCACCTTGACCACGCCGTCGCCCTGGCAGGCCTCGCAGCGGCCACCGGCCACGTTGAAGCTGAAGCGGCCCGGACCGTAGCCGCGCTCTTTCGCGGTGGGCATCTCGGCCATCAGCTCGCGGATGCCGGTGAAGAGCCCGGTGTAGGTGGCGGGGTTGCTGCGCGGTGTGCGGCCGATGGGCGATTGGTCGACGTTGATGACCTTGTCGAAATGTTCGATGCCTTCGATGGCCTCGTGCTCGGCCGGCTCTTCGTGCGAACGGTAGAGCGTGCGCGAGACGGCGGCATAGAGCGTGTCGTTCACCAGGGTCGACTTGCCCGAGCCCGAGACGCCGGTGACGCAGGTGAGCAGGCCGACCGGGAAGGCCACGCTCACGCCCTTCAGGTTGTGGCCGGTGGCGTTGACGACGCGGATTTCCTGCAGATCGCCCAGCGTGGCCAGGTGGGCCGCTTCGCGGGCGCTGCGTCGCTCGGCCGCCGGGCTCATGGGGAATCGCGACTTGATCGGCGCGGCCTTGGCCACCGCAGCGGCCTTGTTCACCGGCAGCCACGGTGTGCGCCGCGTGGGCACGGCGATCTCGCGCGCGCCGCTCAGGTACTGGCCGGTGAGCGATCCGGGCGTGGCCATCACCTCGGCACACGTGCCTTGCGCCATCACGTGGCCGCCGTGCACACCCGCGCCCGGGCCCATGTCGATCACGTGGTCGGCGCAGCGGATCATGTCCTCGTCGTGTTCCACCACCAGCACCGTGTTGCCCAGGTTGCGCAGGTGCTGCAGGGTGGCGATCAGGCGGTCGTTGTCTCGCTGGTGCAGGCCGATGCTGGGCTCGTCGAGCACATACATCACGCCGGTCAGTCCGCTGCCGATCTGACTCGCCAGGCGGATGCGCTGCGCTTCGCCACCGCTCAGTGTGTCGGCGCTGCGGTCCAGGCTCAGGTAGTTCAGGCCGACGTCGTTGAGGAATTTCAGGCGCTGGCGGATCTCGTTGATCACGCGTGCGGCGATGTCGCCCTTGGCGCCGGGCAGGTGCAGTGTGCTGAAGTAGGCCAGCGACTCGCCGAGCGTGATGTGGCTGATCTTGTAGATCGGCTGTTTGTGCTCGCCCTCGCCCACGAAGACGTGGCGCGCTTCTTTGCGCAGCCGGGTGCCGCCGCATTCGGGACAGGGCTGGGTGGCGCGGTAGCGGGCGAGTTCTTCGCGCACATGGGAAGAATCGGTCTCGCGGTAGCGGCGCTCGAAGTTGCGGATGATGCCTTCGAACGGGTGTTTTTTGCTGATCTTCTTGCCCGCGCGTTCGCCCGATTCGAGCGCGTAGCTGAACTTGATCTCTTCTTCGCCCGAACCGTACAGCAGCAC
>LNFM01006411.1_pt1 | contig 19378 bp, 19 predicted proteins | sample 596031 | NCBI WGS metagenome assembly LNFM01 (sample SAMN04254537, study PRJNA301005) | activated carbon metagenome | isolation source: dual media filters at the Ann Arbor, Michigan drinking water treatment plant | place: USA: Ann Arbor | reverse complement strand
AGTACGTGAAGAACGACGACAACACCGACCGCCTGCAGATCAACGCGCAGAACTGCGTGCACTGCAAGACCTGCGACATCAAGGACCCGACGCAGAACATCGTGTGGGTCACGCCCGAGGGCGGCGGCGGGCCGAACTACGCGGGGATGTGAGTCAGACAGGGGCCTTCGGGCCCCTTCTTCATCGGCCGATCAATTCGTGGGATCGAAGCGGAAGCGCTGCACCACACCCTTCCAGCGGCCTTCGGTGAGCCGGCTCTCGGTGTAGCGCCCCTCGCTGATGCGCCCGATGACCTTGCGCCAGAAGGCCTGCGCTGGCAGGTTGCCGGGCATCTGGCCGACCTCCCAGGCGCCGGGATGGCTCTGGAAGACATGGCGCGCCAAGGCAGCCCCCACCTGGCCGCGACGGTACTTCCTGAGGACGAAGAACTGCTCCATCCACCAACCGTCGGTCTGCGTGACGAAGGCAGGCCCGACGAGCGCGAAGCCGGCGTAGTGGCCATCGACGAGCGCCACGTGAGCGAACGAATCCACCGCGTCGACGTGGCGGGTCAGGTCGTAGCCGTACTCGCCCCGTTCATCGAGATCCTGGTCGTACAGGTCGGAGATGTCGTGCTGGTAGAGCTCCAGCATGCGCTGCAGCGCGGGGAAGTCCGAAGCGCGGGCACCGCGACATTCGGGCTCCACCTGGTTCACACCGTGCTGCGTGCCCGCTTCCATGCCCTGTCCGGACTGGATCTTCTCAACCATTCGGTCGCCCCTTGCCAGCTGAAACTCGCCATGCGGCAAGCCGTCGTAGAAGCGGCCGCCCCCATAGTCTAGGTGCAGGTCACGGGGTCCTGGACTTGCGAAGATGACGGCCGCCCAGGTACATGAACAGCAGGGCCGGCATGGCGACCAGGTGGTAGAGGGCGTCGCCGTTCACCAGGGGATGCAGCGTCAGCTCGAGCGCCTGGACGATGGACGCCAGCACCAGGATCACGATGCCGATGATCATCGGCAGCGATCCCTGTCCACGGCCCAGTCGAAGCACGCTCATCACCAGCAGCAGGATCACCACCAGCGCGTAGTTCAGCACCACGACCAAGAAGGTGTCGAAGGCAAGGACGACGGCGACGAAGGCCGCCAGCTGGACCACAGCAAGAGCCGACAAGGCGCGGGCGGTCGCCTCCGAGAAGAACTGCCACGCCGTGGTCAGCGCGAGGAAAAGCGTGGCCCCGCCGACCATCAGCCAGGTGAGCTTTCGGATCCCTTCGCGCGGCAGGTTCGCAGCTTCCACGAAGCCATGGTCGATGCCGCCCAGCAGGGCCGCCACCGCCAGGAACAGCAGCGCGAACCCCCAGTGCCAGGAGGCAGACCACTTCTCCTTCACCGCCTGCATCTGCATGCCGCAGAGAAAGAAGACTTCTGCAGCGAAGACGAAGTTGGTGATGGCCGTGACGGCAAGCGCGTCGATGGTGATGCTCCTTCGGTTGGAACCGTCCCGGCGTCGCCTGGCGCCCCTGGGATGCGGTCTTGTCCGTGCTGACGTGGCGGATTGTCCTACCCTCACGGTCGCCGCGCAGGGCGAACATGGGTGTTCCACAGCAGGAAGGACCACGATGACCGACCCCCGCGACATTGCCCATGACAAGAAGGTGCGCCAGGAGAAGAAGAAGCGCGGTGAAGAGCTCGCGCCGGGTGCCGACAAGACACCGCAGTTGGGGAAGAAGACGCAGAAGGAGCATCACGCGTCGGACACACCCAAGGTGCCCGACGAGGCCGATCCCGTGCCGAGTGGCGAGAGACAGCAGCCCTGAACCTGGGAGCCGGAGGTTCACCCCCGCCCTCCGCGTTCACCGACTGTCTTGCGCCCTGCAGGTCACCCTGTCGGCCAGCACAAAGTGGAAGCTGTCAAGAGTGCGCCAGCCACCAGACCACGCCGGCAGGCACGTTGGGCAGGAAGACCACCCAGACGCAGCGCGTGTCAGGTCTGCGCGACGTTACCGGGGGACCAGCTTCAGAACCTCTCCGCTTTCGCGCTTCATGTACAGGACGCCATCCTTGCTTTGAAACTCGTTGCAGAAGTACCTGATCTGGCGCCCTTCGGTGCAGACGGTGCTGTCCTTGACGCTCCACTTGCCGTTGTCCGCGAAGCTGCCGACGTTGACGAAGAAGTAGCCGTTGGCGTTGTACTGAAGCCGCCAGGCCGGGCCCTTGGCCGGCTGTGCCATGAACGTCTTGCCGCCCATCGCAGCGGTGAGCGCTTCGGCGGTGATGCTTGAAGCACCCTCGGGAAACTGCGCGATCGGCTCCTGTGCAAACGCCGAGGAGGCCAACAACGCTGCGGCAAGGAAGTGTGGTTTCATGGTCTGTCTGCCGTTGCATTCGCGGTATGGAACGGGGCCAGCATAGAAGATCGGGTGAGGTAGGCCATCCTCTGTATTGACGAAGGTCCGGGACAAGCTGCGACAACAGAATGCGCACAGCACGAGCCAGGGTGGAACTGCTGCGCGGTTCGCGCAGGCCCCGCCCGCCGCGGTGTCGTCATGCCGGCCGTTTGCGCCCTCTGCTGGACATGGCATCCGCGGACCGGGGGTCACCGCCGGCGCGATCCGAAGGGGTTCCATGGCGCAGGACGCGAAGCCTCACGTCCGGGTCACCATAGTGCTGGTACGCCGCCCACAGGGCCCCGAAGGCATCCTGCCTGGACCTCAGATGCATTCTTGCAGCGCGCAGCGCCTGGCCCAGCGTCGAGGGCGTGGCGCCACCCGATTCGTCCAGCAGGGCCTTGTACAGCACCTGACTGAACAGCGCCGCACCCGTGTCACTGACCTCCCACGCCGTGCCGATGTAGTTGCGAACACCGCGCATGAAGAACTCGTCGACCAGCGTGGGCAGCAAGGTATCGTCCGAAGGCCGAGCCCCCGGGGTCGACGCATCGGCACGCAAGTTGGATGTCTGCGAGGACAGGCACGCGTTGGCGACCACCAGGGTCGGGATGGTGCGCAGGTTGGCGATCTCGCGGCCCGTGAAGCAGCGATCACCGAACAGCCACCCGGCGCTGTCGGGCTGCTCGGGATCGAACACGCCATGGCCTGCGAAGTGAAGGATGTCGTAGTCGTGCGAGTTCATCAGCCACAGCACGTCGAAGATGGTCGCAGCAGGAATCGACAGCAGGGGCCCGACGCGGGGCACGTTCGGGGCGCCGATCAAGGCATCCACTTCGATGCCCATGCCGCGCAGCAGCGCGGTGACCTCCAGGGCCTCGGATCGCGCCCCTTCCAGGCTCAGCCCCTGGTCGGGATCGCCCGGGTCCCCGATCACCAGCGCCCGCAGCTTGTCTCTGGGCGTGTAGGGCCGTGGCGGCGTCGGGCTGTAGGACGTGCGCATCTGCCGCGCCATCGGCTTGTCCAGGCCCAGGGGGTTCTGCGACTTGGCGTCGTGGAAGTTCTCCAGCAGTTCCCAGTGGATGCGGGCCGTGCTGCGGTCCACTTCCACGATCAGGCTGTCGCCCATGTCGAGCTTCTCGCGGAAGTCGCGCTGCACCAGGAGCGTGGCCATCAGCCGGCTCATGCCAGGAAGCTCGGACAGGTCTTGCGGATCCGTGGTGCGCCGGATGATCTCGTCCACCAAGGACCAGTCCACCGGAACGATGCGCTCGGCCACGACGGCGCTGTCGCTGATCGCCGCAGAGCGAATGCCTGAACCGCCGTTGTCTCGAACGAAGGACATGCGGGTGGGGGCTCGCCCCTGCGCGCCGCCCCGGGGCAGACGGCCGAACCCCAGGTTTCCCGCCTGCAACAGCAGGTCTGCGTCTTCGGGGACCGGCAGGCCGCGCAGAAAGTCTTCGCAGCCACGGCGCAGTTCCGCCGACGCGTCCACACCCTGCAGCACCGCGGCGGCGGCCTTGCCTGCAGCGGACCGGTCGCCCCGGACGCGCAGCGCGGCAGCCAACAGGATGGCCGAGACGGCAATCTGCTCACCGAATGCACCGCCTCGGCCCGCCTTCAGGCGGGAGTCCAGGCGCATGCCGTCGACGGGCGGGTGCGCGTGCAGCGCTTCGGCAATCAACTGCGCCTTGCGCAGATCACGCTCGACGATGCGGATGCGTTGCAGGCTGGAGTTCTGCAGGCTGCCGTGCAGTGCATCCTCGAAACCCTCGATCAGCGCCTTGACCGCGCCAGGAACGTCGAGGTTGCCGTTGCCGGACCCGATCAGCAAGGTGCAGGCCGTCTCGACCTTCGGCATGGCGACCAGGGACTCGGCCAGGGCTCGGGCGGTGCGGCGCGAGGCGGTCACCCCGAAGGTGCCCGGGTGTCCCATGCCGGCGATCGCCACCGTCTTGCGGCGCCGCATCCAGGGGAAGAAGTTGATGTCGCCGACCGCGCCGCGCAGGATGCCGCGCCGGGTGTGCGAGGTGATCAGCAGCGCGTCGGGGCTGCATTCGTCGCCCGGTGCCACGCCGGACACGGCTCGATCCAGCGCCAGCTCGCCCGCCTGGGGTTCGACGCCCTCGTAGTGGCCGGCCGCCAGCACCTGGCCATCCACCTGCGTGATGTCGGCCCAGACCACTTCCACGACGAGGGGCGCCCTTCGTGAGGCGCCGGGTCGTGCCTTCGACCTCGCGCGTGCATCGTCAGCCGCCTTGGAAGTCGCCGTGGCCCGCGCCTTGGCGATCTCCCGGCCTCCGACGAACGAGGCCAGCAGGGCCGATTCGACCGCGGCTGCGTCGTCCCGGTTCAGCGATCGAAAGGCGGCGCGCGTGGCCGGAAGGGCGGGCGGCATGGGTTCGATCTGGTCCGGCGTGCGCCACGCGGGTGACGGCGGCAAGTCGCGCTTGGCCGGCTTGAACGGCAGCAGCTGCGCCGTGTTGCCGGTCAAGAGCAGCTCATGGATGCCGGCGAGCACCCGTTGATTGGCGGGAAGATCGCCGTGCACTTCTTCCACATAAAGGGTCTGTACCCCAGGCAGCAGGCCCAGCTCATGCGGTACGCGGCCGTCGCCGTCGAGCGTTTCCCGGTAGCTGAACCGACCCGGGCCGTCGATGCGGATGCCGTGGAGCGTCGGCTGGTTGCAGCCCGCGACGTAGACCAGCCGTTGCGGGTCCTGCACCGCCTCCATCTCTTCCTGGAATCGACGACCCAGGTCGAGATACTTCTGCGGCACGGGAAACCCGCCCCACTCCGCCGCGTCGTACAGCCGCAGCCGGTCGTCGCCGGCATGGGATGCCGGCGAAGGCAGCATCTGGTAGGAGCCCGGGAACGTGTTCACCACGTTCAGGATCTCCTTCATGTCGTGCTTCAGGTCGAAGGCCGCCAGCAGCTTCAGCGTCCTTTCCTGGCCTGTCAGCACCAGCGGGATGGCGAAGGAACCGCGGTTCGGCGTGCCCAGCATCACCAGTCTTCCGCCGCGTCGGAGCCCGACGGGATCCTTCATCGCCTCCCAGGTGGCGGGGAAGAGCTGCATGAAGCGCCGTGCCACCAGGCCCCCCATGGAGTGCGCCACGACATGCGTCGGTTCGCCGCCCGACCACCGCCGGATCTCGCGATCCAGCTGGGCCGCGGACCCGTCGATGTTCAGGCGCCAGTCGAAGGCAAAGGGCAGCACCCGCCAGCGCTGCGACAGCTCGAACACCAGGGGCATGTATTCGTCGAGCAGGCCCTGGGTCACCACGCGGAGGCGCGGATCGAGCGGTTCGGCGTTGGAATCGAGGGTCAGGTCTTCGATGCGGCCGGCAACCAGGCGCAGGTAGTGCATCCAGACCAGGTCTTCGTCGCCGGACGGATCCACCGTCGCGAGCTTGCCGCCCATGATGCCGTGAACGACCACGACACGACCCAGCACCGCCGTGCGCACCTTTCGCGCAGCGCGGACCATCCGCGCGACGGTGGCCGCACCGAGGCGCGCCTCGATCTCGCTGCGGCCCTGCGGCGACAACTGCAGCACGGCAGCGCGCGCCGCTTCGACATGGCCGGCCGCGAACTGCTCGCGCAGGTGGTCCAGCGTCGGGTCGGTGGCGGCAGAACCAGCAGGGGGAGGAGGCAAGGTCGGTTCCTTTGCAGTGCGCCAGGTGCGATGCCATCCTGATCGAGATCAGCTGCGGACTGGCGGTTACCTGACATCACTGCGCCGCCGCCACAAATCATGCCTTGCACGAAGTGCCGTTGTCCATCCGGCTTCATTCATCCTGCCGAGCCGCCGAAGCCGCGGTGTCACAGGTCCTTCCCCCATCCGGTGGAGCAGCGCCTGGATCATTCGACGCCGAACAGGCAGCATGGACGGGTCGAACACAGAAAGTGAGATCGAACCATGGCGTCGAAGAGACAAGATCGGGTCAAGTCGCTTCTCGTCCTGCCGAACGCAAATGCACGGGTCGAACGGGAAACCGGCCTCGGCTATTTCGTGGCTCACGGGACCACGGGAGGCACGGCCTACGCCGTGCTGTCGGACGGCACCGCGCTGCCCCTGCAAAGAGACGACGAGCACTACGACGTGGAGGACCTGCTGGCGGGCAAGCCGCTGCCTGCCCGCAAGGACGGCAAGGTGCAGCTCGGATCTGCAATGCCGAACCGCGCGAGCGCGGCGGCCACGCTGGCCGCGCTGAAGATCTCACCGGCCTACCTCAGCGCCGCCGGCGCCTTCCCGCTGATCGCCAGCGTGACCCTTCCTGCGAAGACCAGGCTCCACCGCTTCATCCAGTCCGCCAACGACGCCAGGTTCCAGCAGGGCCAGCTGCTCAAGGGAACCTACCTCACGACTCCGCTGGAACTCGTCCACGCCAATTCCGGCTTCGCCGCGGTCGGACGGTTCGCCCTGCCCATGCCCGTTCCGGCCTGCCACGTCCTCGAATACGAACTCCAGGCCCGAACGGTCGTCAAGATGGGCACCGTCGCGCCGCTGTTCGGTCAGTCGGGCGGCGGGGTGGAAGTCTGCCTGCAGAGCTCTCGTCCGGCGGTGCTGCGCAGTTCGAAGCTGATCCCCGCGTATTGACCGTCGCGGACCGCCACGGGCGTGGGGTCGGCTCGACCGACAGGCCTTCCCGGCCCCTCAGTCCTTCAGTTCCAGGCCATGCGCCTCGGTGATGTAGTGATGGAGCTGGCCCTGGAAGAAGCGCGCCAGCACCGACTCGGTCGCTGCCTTGGCCGCGGCGCGTTGGGGACTGGCAAGGGCGGCCTGCACTGCGGGCAGGTCCGGGTAGCTGATGGCCAGGATCAGCGCGAGCTCCGGCGATCCTTCGTCCCGCTCGTCGGGGAAGCAGACCTGGACCGCCAGCACCCGCGGAAAGGCGCGCCAGAGAGGAAGGACTTCCGCCAGGACGGCTTCGCGGAACGAGGCGGTGTCGGACGGGTCGACGCGGCCGGCGAAGAGGGCGAATCGGATGATCATGGCGCGACGACCTTCCCTGTCACCGAGTCGGCCCTCAGCCGCCGTAGCCCCGCAAGCGGTTGTACTGCGCGACCTGCTGCTCGGAAAGGATTCGAACCTGCTCCAGGTGGGCCTGGAGATGCACGCCTCGCACCTTCTCGCGCGCCTGCGCGGCCTGGGCAAGTGCCGTGGACAGGCTCTCGGGTGTCACGGTCCGGGTCGCGAACAGTTGATCCAGACGTCTTTCCGCTTGAAGCAGTGCCTCGCCAGCGGCGATGGCATCCCGTCGCATCCTCGCCATCAGGTCTTCGGTTTGTCGCCTCTGTTCCGCGCTCAGGGCCAGTTGGCGGTCCAGTTGCAGCACATGCAGGGGTCCGGGATAGCCATTGAGCTCGGCCGCCAGCGCCAGGCTCATCCCCTGCCCGGCCCGCAAGCCACTGATGTCGTCCGCGGAGAGCGCCTTGATCTCCCGGTTCTGCATGCCGGCGTAGTGCGAGTGGCCGGCGCAGCCTGCCATCGACAGAGCCAGGACGACAGCGGTTGAAGACAGCAAGGTTTGCATGGGAGGGAGGCTGGTGGTGGACGTTCAGGGCCGTGGTCAAGCGGGCGGCGGCGGCGGCAGGGTCCAGGCCTGGGCTGCCGAAAATATACCTCGCAGCTGCATGACGGCTTGAGTGGACTTGCGCGGCACGGTGGACGTGATCGTCGCGACGCGGTGCATCGCCGATGGCTACGGGCTGCTGCACAGTGACCGCGACTTCGGGGCCTTCGAGAAGCACCTGGGTCATCAGGGGGTCGACTGCGGGGTCTGATGCCCTACCCCAGGGTTCAGCCTGGACGCCGGCTCCGCTCGAAGTCCTGCCGCGTCTGCACCATCAAGACCGCGGGCCCGTCCGGCGTGGTGACGAGGCCCTGCCGCACGAAGCCCGCCTTCTGGTAGCAGCGGATTGCGCGCTGGTTGTCTGGCGAGGGGTCGGTCTGCAGCTTCGTCACCGCCGGGTCGGCGAACAGCCGCTCGACCAGCGCGCCGACCAGGCGCGTGCCCAGCCCCTGGTTCAGGCGCCAGGCATCGGCCAGCAACTGGTCGATGCCGCGCACACCGGGGTCGGTCTCGTCTTCCCACCAGCCGTCGCCGCTGCCCATCGCCACGTAGCTCTGTGCGAAACCGACCGGCTCGTCGCCCAGCATCGCGATGTAGGGCGTGACGCGCTCGGCGGCCATCGCGTCGGGCTGGTAATCGCGCAGCACCTCGTCGAGCGAGGGCCGCTCGGCTTCGCCGCCCCACCACTCGACGATGTGCGGACGGTTCAGCCAGTCGTGCAGCAGGGGCAGGTCGTCCGCGCGCAGCAGGCGCAGGGTGAGGGGCGGGCGCGCGTCAGGCATGCGGCAAGGTGCCCGGACGCGGGCGCATCTGCACCAGGTCCCAGAGGTTGCCGTACAGGTCCTTGAACACCGCGACGGTGCCGTACGGCTGTTCCACCGGCGGCCTGACGAACTCGACGCCCTGGTCCTGGAAGCGCTGGTGGTCGCGCCAGAAGTCGTCGGTGTAGAGGAACAGGAAGACCCGCCCGCCGGTCTGGTTGCCGACCCGGTCGACCTGCTCGGGCGCGGACGCCCGGGCCAGCAGCAGCTGCGCACCGCCGGCCGACCCGGGCGGCGCGACCACCACCCAGCGCTTGTTCTGCTCGGGCACGAAGCGGTCTTCGATCAACTCGAAGCCCAGCTTCCCGACGAAGAAGGCCAGCGCGTCGTCGTAGTCCGCGACGACGAGGCAGACGAGGCCGAGTGACTGTTGCATGGTGAGGCGGGGCGTGGTTCGAGCCGCCGGAGGTTCGAGGTTCCTGGTCACCCCGCCCCATCGATGGCGGCAGCGGCGGTGAGGACGGCCAACAGCTTCATGACATGGCCTGGAGGATGTTCAAGGCCGCAAGATTGCCACGGCAAGGGTGCGCGCAGGGGGTTCCCTGCCCTTGCCCTCACGCGATGGAGTCGCTGATGCGCGGACCTGACCCGATGGGAGCCGCAGCGCCGGGCCGCCCCGTGCGGATCAGGCCGCTCGACGCCACCCGGGCGCCACCCGGGCGCCACCCGGGCGCCACCCGGGCGCCACCCGGGCGCCACCCGGGCGCCAAGGGTCCGGTGATCCGACGACAAAAAAATTTCTCTCATTTGTATCAAAGCTATCAAGTTCAAATTGATGGCACCGATAAAACATTTGGTTGCAATCGAAACAGCGGTCCGGCTAGAGGCCGGTTGCTGGCCTGGGTTGGCCTACACCACGGGATGCTTCATGGACTCAACGATGTTCCGGTTCCCCGCCCTGCCCGCCCTCAAGGCGGACCAAGATGCCCAGCGGCCAGCCGCGCCGTCCCGCAGCTTCACCGCCGCACCATGAGGATCGCGCCACCCCCGCTGCCGCCGCAGCTGACGATCTATTCGGTCACCGAGGCCGCCCGGCAGTGGCAGGCCTGGCTGCTCGACGACGACGACGGTCAGGAAGCGCTGGTGCTCGACGTCGCGGGCCTGAGCGAGATCGACGGCGCCGGCGTGCAGTGGCTCATCGCCCTGTCCAACACGCTGCGCCAGCGCGGGCGCACGCTGCAGCTGGTGGCGCCGCCGGCCGAGCTCGTCACCGTCTGCAGGCGCCTGGGTGCCGGTTTCCTGCTCGACAGCGCGTGCTCGGAGACCGCCGCATGATGGCCGCCCCTTTCGACGACACCTTCGTCGCCGACCTGCTGCCCGCCTTCGTCGAGGAGGCCAACGAGCAGGTGTCCGCCTTCGAGCAGTTGCTGCTGCAGCTGGAAGACGCGCCCACCGACCACGAGCTGCTCGACGCGCTGTTCCGCTGCGCGCACACCGTCAAGGGCTCGGCGGGACTGTTCGGGCTGGACGCGCTCGTCGGCTTCACCCACCACGTCGAGACCGTGCTGGACCTGCTGCGCGAGGGCCGGCTGCAGTTGTCGCCGGCGCTCAGCACCGTGCTGCTGAAGAGCAACGATGCCATCCGGGATCTCGTGGCCAACGCCACCGGCCACAACGCCGCCGCCCTCGGCGCCGGCAGCGACGAGGCCGCACGGCAGCGCAGCGCCCTGGTGGCCGAACTCCAGGCCGCGTCCGGTCACGGCGCCCGGGCGCCCGGCAGCAGCGCCGTACCACCGGCAGACGCTGCGTCGACCGCGGTCCTGCGTCGATGCCAGGCGACGGTGCGCTTCGGTTGCGAGACCTTCCGCGACGGCATGGACCCCCTGTCGATGATGGCCTACCTGGAGCAGATGGACCGCTGCGAGGACGTCGTCTGCGACCGCGACGCCGTGCCCGGCCTGGACGTCATCGACCCCGAGGCCTGCCACCTCCGGCTGCGTTTCGCGCTGCACAGCGCCCAGCCACGTGCCGACCTCGAGAGCGCCTTCCAGTTCGTGATGGATTCGCTGGAACTGGCGATCGACGACCCGGTCGCCGGCGCTGCACCGGACGATGGTCCTGCCCCGGAAGACCCTCTGGTCAGCGACGACCCTGCCACTCCGACGGCAGCCGCCCCGGCGACACCACGTCGCCGCGAGGCGGCCGCCGCCGACGAGGGCGGCTACATCCGGGTCCATGCGCATCGCCTGGACGAGGTGATCAACCTGCTCGGCGAACTGGTGGTGGCCGGCGCAGGCGCGTCGTTGCTGGCGCGGCAGACGCGGCAACGCGGGCTGATCGAGGCCAACCAGCAGATCACGCGCCTGATCGAGGGCATCCGCAACAGCACGCTGAAGCTGCGCATGGTGCCGATCGGCGACACCTTCGCACGCTTTCGCCGCGTGGTGCGCGACACGGCGGCGGAGCTGGGCAAGGACATCGCGCTGGACATCGTCGGCGGCGACACCGAACTGGACAAGGCGGTCGTCGAACGCATCGCCGACCCGCTGATGCACCTGGTGCGCAACGCGATGGACCACGGCCTGGAGACGCCGGCGCACCGGCAGGAGGCCGGCAAGCCAGCACAGGGCCGGCTGACCCTGTCGGCCTGCCATGAATCGGGCAGCATCCTGATCCGCATCAGCGACGACGGACGGGGCATCCAGCGCGAGAAGGTGCTGCAGCGCGCCTGGCAGCGCGGCCTGCTGGCGCCGGGCGTGCGTCCCGAGTCCGACGACGAGGTTCATCGGCTGATCTTCGAGCCCGGATTCTCGACCGCCGAGACCGTCACCAACCTCAGCGGCCGCGGCGTCGGCATGGACGTGGTGCGCAGCAACATCGAGGCGCTGCGCGGCTCGGTCACCATCGACAGCGTCGAAGGCCAGGGCAGCCGCATCGAGATCCGTCTGCCGCTCACCCTGGCCATCATCGACGGCTTCCTGGTCGGCGTGGGCGCCTCGCGCTTCATCTTCCCGCTGGAGTCGGTGGTCGAGGTGATCGACAGCCGCGCCGCGGCCAGCGCCGCCGACACCCAGGGCCGCGGCTGCGTCGATCTGCGCGGCAGGCTGCTGCCGGTGATCGACCTGCGCCAGCTCTATGCGCTGGACTCGCCCGCGCCCGAGCGCGGCAGCGTGGTCGTCGTGCGCTGCGGCGCCCGGCGCTTCGGCGTACGCGTCGACGGCCTGCTCGGCCAGCACCAGACCGTCATCAAACCGCTGGGCCGCCTCTTGCGGGGCCTGCGCGGCATCTCCGGCTCGTCGATCCTCGGGACCGGCGAGGTCGCGCTGATCGTCGACGTCGACACGCTGGGGCAACTGGCTTCGGCACCACCCGCAGGCGCACGGCCGGCCTCCCCGCCGCCCCGCGCGCCGTCCCACCCATCGCCCCCCTCGTCCGCAACGGCTGCCGCGCCGTCTGCAGACCGTCATTCCCTTGAAGGAGCCCGTTGATGTCCTCGCGCCAGACCCCTGAAGACCTTCACGCCACCGAACCTGGCTTCCTGGCCCGCATGTTCGCCGGCATCGAGCTCGAACACCTTCGCCAGGAAACCGTCCGGCTGCGTGCCGCGCAGGCCGCCACCGAGGACGAGCTGCGGTCGCACCGGGCCGCCACGGCCGGCATCGTCGCGGCCGTCGACACCCGCTACCTGCGCGTTGAATACGACCCTGCCGGCCACGTGATGCAGGCCAACGGCAACTTCTGCCAGCTGATGGGCTACGCGGCCGACGAACTCGTGGGCAAGCACCGCAGCCTGTTCGTGGACCCCGAGCAGGCACGCTCGACCGGCGACCGCGACTTCTGGGCCGCGCTGCAGGCCGGCCGCCCGCAGGCCGACGTCTACAGGCGCCTGGCGCGCGGCGGGCGCGAGGTCTGGTTGCAGGGCAGCTACACCCCCGTGCAGGACGAGGCCGGCCGCGTCGTCAAGGTGCTGTCGATGGCCAGCGACGTCACGGCAGCGCGCCTGGAGGCCACCGAGTGGAGCGGTCAGGTGCAGGCGATCGGCAAGTCGCAGGCGGTCATCGAGTTCACGCTCGACGGCCGCGTGCTGCACGCCAACCCCAACTTCCTGGCGGTGCTGGGCTACACGCTGGACGAGATCAGGGGCCAGCACCACAGCATGTTCGTCGATCCTGCCGCCCGCGACAGCGCCGCCTACCGGCTGTTCTGGGACAAGCTGGGGCGCGGGGAGTTCGACGCCGGGCAGTACAAGCGCATCGGCAAGGGCGGCAAGGAGGTCTGGATCCAGGCCAGCTACAACCCGGTGGTGGGCCTGGACGGCAGGCCGGCCAAGGTGGTGAAGTTCGCCACCGACATCACCGCCGCCCAGCTGCAGGCCGCCGACGCGCGCAGCCAGCTGGCCGCCATCGGCAAGGCGCAGGCCGTCATCGAGTTCACGCTCGAAGGCAAGGTGCTGACGGCCAACGACAACTTCCTGGCCACCGTGGGCTACACGCTGGCCGAGATCCAGGGCCAGCATCACAGCCTGTTCGTCGAGCCGACCGAGCGCGCCGGCGCCGAGTACCGGCAGTTCTGGGAACGCCTGGGCCGCGGCGAATACGACGGGGGGCGCTACCGCCGCATCGGCAAGGGCGGCAAGGAGGTCTGGATCCAGGCTTCGTACAACCCGATCTTCGACACCGACGGCCGCGCCTTCAAGGTCGTCAAGTACGCCACCGACATCACCGCGCAGGTGCAGGCCGCCGACATGCTGGCCGAGGCCGTTCGACAGGCGCAGGCGGTGGCCGAGGCGGCCAAGGCCGGCGACCTGGAGCAGCGCATCCCGCTGGAGGGCAAGACCGGCGCGCCGCGCCAGCTCTGCGAGGGCATCAACTCGCTGCTCGAGACCACCAGCGTGATCTTCGGCGATGTCGGCCGCGTGCTGGCCGCGCTGTCCAGCGGCGACCTCGGCCAGCGCATCGACAGCGACTACGAGGGCGTCTTCGGGCGCATCAAGGACGACGCCAACGCCAGCTGCGAGAAGCTGGCCTCGGTGATCGACGAGGTGCAGGCCGCCGCCGAGGCGCTGATCGGCGCGGCCAACCAGGTCAGCGCCACGGCGCAGAGCCTGTCCCAGGCGGCCAGCGAGCAGGCCGCTTCGGTGGAGGAGACCACGACCTCGGTCGACCTGATGTCGGCCTCGATCACGCAGAACAGCGACAACGCCACGGTCACCGACGGCATGGCCACGCGGGCGGCCAAGGAGGCCGGCCAGGGCGGGGCCGCCGTGTCGCAGACGGTGTCGGCGATGAAGCAGATCGCCCAGAAGATCGGAATCGTCGACGACATCGCCTACCAGACCAACCTGCTGGCGCTGAACGCGGCCATCGAGGCGGCACGGGCCGGCGATCACGGCCGCGGCTTCGCGGTGGTGGCCGACGAGGTGCGCAAGCTGGCCGAGCGCAGCCAGGAAGCGGCCAAGGAGATCGGCGACCTGGCCGGCAGCAGCGTCTCGACCGCCGAGCACGCCGGCAAGCTGCTCGACGAGATCGTGCCGTCGATCCAGAAGACCAGCGAGCTGGTGCAGGAGATCGCCGCAGCGTCTCAGGAGCAGAGCCAGTCGGTCACGCAGATCGGCAGCGCCATGGGCCAGCTGAGCAAGGCCACGCAGCAGAACGCCTCGGCCTCCGAGGAGCTGGCGGCCACCGCCGAGGAGTTGACCGGCCAGGCCGGGCAGCTGCAGCAGTCGATGGCCTTCTTCAGCCTGGCCACCACGGCGGCCGCGGCGCCGGTGGAGCGCCGTGCACCGAACTCGCCGCCGCGTGCCGCATCGCGAGGCGTCAAGCCGCTGGCCGCGGCCGTGCGGCCGGTGGCGGCGGCGGCACCAGAGCGCCAGGTGGCCAACGGCCGCGGCAACTTCCGGCCCTATTGATCGCGGAGCGACCGATGAACGAATCACACCCAGGCGTCCCGGTGCCCGACCGGCTGTCGCAGGTGCTCACCTTCTGGCTCGGCAGCGAGGTGTTCGGCATGGACATCCGCACCGTGCGCGAGATCATCCAGTGCGGCCCGATGACGGCGGTGCCGCTGATGCCCGGCTTCGTGCGGGGCGTCATCAACCTGCGCGGCGCGGTGGTGCCGGTGGTCGACCTGAACGCGCGCTTCGGCCGCCCGTCGGCGCAGCTGGGCAAGAAGAGCTGCATCGTGATCTTCGACGCCCGGCGCGGCGGCGAGCGCATCGAGCTGGGCCTGCTGGTCGACGCCGTCAGCGAGGTCATCCGCCTGGCCGACGGCGACGTCGAGCCGGCACCGGAGTTCGGCAGCGCCATCCGGCGCGAGTTCATCCGCGGCATCGGCAAGGTCGGGCAGCGCTTCGTGATCCTGCTCGAGCCCGACCGCGCGCTCGACGTCGAGGAGATGGCCCGGCTGTGCGACCGCGCGGCCGAGGCCGAGATGGCATGAAGGCGCGGGCCGGGTCGTGGCACACGCGAGGAGCGGCCCGGTGCTGAGCGACGACACCTTCGGCGAGATCGCCGCGTTGATGCATGGCGCGGTCGGGCTGTCGCTGCCGCCGCACAAGAAAGCGCTGGTCGCCTCGCGCCTGGGGCAGCGCATCCAGCGGCTGGGGCTGTCGGGCTACGAGGCCTACCTGGCGCGCATCCGCGGCCGCGCCGATGCCGACGAGTTCCAGGTCGCGGTCGACCTGCTGACCACGCACGAGACCTACTTCTTCCGCGAGCGCCGGCACTTCGATCTGCTGGAGCGCGAGCTGTCGTCGGGCCCGCCGCGCAGCATCGCCGCCTGGAGCGCGGCCTGCTCCTACGGCGACGAGGCCTACAGCATCGCCATGCTGCTGACCGACCTGGAGATGCAGGGCCGCACGCGGCCAGGCTGGTCCGTCCTGGCCACCGACATCAGTGATCAGGTGCTGCGCGAGGCCAGAGAGGCCGTGTTCCCCGCCGACCGGCTGCGCGAGCTGACGCCGCAGCAGCTCAAACGCCACTGCCTGCGCGGCGAAGGCGAGGCCGAAGGCCAGGTCGCCCTGCGCGACGAGGTGGCTTCGCGCGTCGCCTTCGGCCGGCTGAACCTGTGCGAGACCATCGACGTGCCCGGCCCCTTCGACGTCATCTTCCTGCGCAACGTGCTGATCTACTTCGACGCCCCCACCAAGGCCGCCGTGGTGGACGCCGTGGCCGCCCAGCTGCGCCCCGGCGGTCTGTTCTTCATCGGCACCGCCGAGGGCCGGCTGTCGAGCTGCGTGCCGTTGCAGCCGCTGGGCCCCGGCGCCTACCGGCGCGCTGCGTGACGCCCACACCTTCACAGGAAACGCCATGACCATCAAGGTCTTCGCCGTCGACGACTCGGCCGTGATGCGCCAGGCGCTGCACCACCTGCTGGGCAGCGACCCCGAGATCGAGCTGGCCGGCACCGCGCCGAACCCGCTGATCGCCGCCCCCATGATCCGCAAGTGCCGGCCCGACGTGCTGCTGCTGGACATCGAGATGCCCGGCATGGACGGCCTGAGCTTCCTGCGCCAGCAGATGGCCGAACGGCCCATCCCCACCGTGATCTGCTCGACGCTCACCGAAGCCGGCAGCCACATCGCGCTGGACGCGCTGGCCGCCGGCGCCGTCGCAGTGGTGGCCAAGCCACGCCTGGGACTCAAGCAGTTCCTGGAGGACTCGCGCCTCGACATCATCCAGAACCTGAAGGCGGCAGCCCGCTCACGCCCGCAGCAGCGGGCGGCGGCGGGCACCGCGCGGCCGACGGCAGCGCCGGCCGTCAAGCCGACCGGCCTGCACGCGCTGGCGATGAACAAGCCCGTGGCCATCGGCAGCTCCACCGGCGGCACGCTGGCCATCGAATCGGTGCTGACCGAACTGCCGGCCGACGCGCCGGGCATCGCCATCGTGCAGCACATGCCCCCGAACTTCACCGCGATGTACGCCAAGCGGCTGGACGGCGTCTGCGCGATGCACGTGCGCGAAGCGCGCGACGGCGACCGCATGGAACGCGGGCTGGCCCTCATCGCCCCGGGCGGCTCGCACCTGCAGCTGCGCAAGTCGGGCGGACAGTACTACGCCGTGGTGGCCGACGGGCCGCCGGTCAACCGATTCAAGCCGTCGGTCGACGTGCTGTTCAACTCGGTGGCCGACTGCGCCGGGCGCGATGCGCTGGGCATCATCCTGACCGGCATGGGCAACGACGGCGCACGCGGCATGAAGCACATGCACGAGCGCGGGGCACGCACCGTGGCGCAGGACGAAGCCAGCTGCGTCGTCTTCGGCATGCCGATGGAAGCCATCAAGGCCGGCGCGGTGGACGACGTGATGCCGCTGTCACGCGTGGCGCGGTGCATCCTGAAGTTCGACGAGCGGGGGTGAGACGGCAGCAGCCAGCCGCCCGGTAGACGGTCCGCGTGTGCTGGCCAGGTGGCCACCCGCCGTCAACGAGAACAGCTCGGGACGGGGCAGTCCACCGACGAAAGGAAGACGAGCGATTCACTGCTTCTGGCCGAACTGCTCCTGCGCGCAACTGCTTTGTGCCGACAGGAACGCCACCGCGACCTGGGCCTGATCCACCGCGTCCGCGCCGCTCGCCTGGGCCTTGCGAAGCGCGTCGAGGCCGACTTCCGCGACCACGCGGCGGCCGGCACAGTCGCAGTACTTTTCCAGATCAGCGCGCGGGCCCTGAAACCTGCCGCTGTTCAGCGACAGGCAAGCGCTGCGGATCCGGTCATGGGCGGCGTACTTCGAACGATCGCCGCTCGGCGGCAAGAATGTCTGCACCGCGGCATAGAGCACCACCATGCTCATCGCGGCGATGGCCGACAGCACCGTGTAGACGCCACGTGCGCCCGGCGTCACCGTGGCATGTCGCAGCGCCAGCGGCGTGGCCAGCAGCTGCAGGCCGAAGGCCAGGGCGGGCGCGATGCCCATGTCGGGCATGGCCGGTGGCATCGAGGGCGGTGCGCCGGACACCGCCAGCTTCCACCAGAGCACGGCGAGCACCGAGGGCAGCGACTGGATCATCAGGCTGCGATGGGCGGCCCGGTGCGACGACTCGCGCACCCGAAGCACCGGGGCGACGAGCATCAGCAGGCAAGCCGCCACGATCAGGAACAACAGTGCCAGGACGTCCATGTCGCGCGCCTACAGCGTGTTGAATTTTGCCACCGCCTGGCCGCCCAGCCGGCGGGCCACTCAGCGAGGGCCCTCGACCCGGCGCGCCACCTGGCCGGCCAGCAGGGCGTGGAAACTGTCGAAGTCGCCGGGCGACGACATCAGCTCTTCCTGCACGTCGAGGCGCCCGTCGCGGTGATGAACGCGAAGCACGCGCTTCCTGCCCGACTTGACGACCTGCAGCTTCGACACGCTCTTGTAGGCGATCACCTGCTCATACGTGGACAGCAGCCAGCGCGACGCCGGCGCGAGCAGATAGCTGTCGTGGAATTCCAGGCGCCGGGTGGACGAGGTCCTGCGCAGCCAGGCCAGCCCGACGACGACCGCGCCGGCCAGGTTGCACAGGAAGGCGATACCGATGGACAGGGTGTCGTTGCCCGCGGGGATCCCGAAGAACTGGATCGTCACGAAGCCGTCCTGGCTCTTGACCAAAAGGATGGCCTGCCAGACCGCGACGGCGCCGCTGAGCACCAGCCACTTCACCAGGTACCTGGTGGGCGGGGTGTAGGGGAACGCCGGGCGTGCTTCGGCCATGTGGGCAAGAGCTTGGGTGGCAACCGGACAGTGGTTGACAAGCGCGCAGGCTGGCCCGGCGCCGGGGGCTTGTCATCCCCTGGACTGATGATTCAGCCGCGTTGGCTCAGCCAGCCCTCACAGCGCAACGCACGGGGCAGCCCCCCCGGGCGCGCCGCCCGACACAGCCCAGCCTCAGCGCGCGGGCAGGTAGGGCGTGATGTTCCCCATGGCCCGGGCGACGTAGTCGTCCTTCTCACCCACTGGGGCCACGTAGTGCAAGGCCGCGCGCGCGGCGTCTTCGCCTTCCAGGCGCGCGATGAGCCAGGCGGCGAGGTAAGGGGCCGAGAAACAACCGCCGGCGGTGGCGACATTGCCCGCGGCGAAGAACGGCTGGTTCAGCACCTCGACGCCGGCGGCCTGCACCCAGGGCTTGGTGGTCAGGTCAGTGCACGCCGGCACGGCGCCCAGCAGGCCGAGTTTGGCCAGCACCAGCGTGCCCGAGCACTGCGCGCCGATCAGCTGGCGCGCGGGGTCCAGTCCCCGCAGCGCCGCCATGAGGCCGGCGTCTTCCACCACCTCGCGCGTCTGGATGCCGCTGCCGACCAGCACCGCATCGGCCGCACCGACCTCGGCCAAGGCAGACTGCGCATGCACCACCACGCCGTTCATCGAGGTGACGGTGGGCCCGGGGCAGCACAGCGTCACGCGCCAGCCGGACTTCTTGATGCGGTTCAGGACGCCGAGGGCGACGAAGGAGTCGAGTTCGTTGAAGCCGGGGAAGGTGAGGATGGCGATGTGCATGGGGGGATTGTGGCGAGGTGTCGGGCAGGCCATGGCCATGCGATCCCAAACCGAGCGGGCGGACACGTGGCGCCCGCAGGCATCGACATGTATTGGCCTGGCGTACATGGACGCCCCCGGTTTGCCAAGCTTCCAGCTCACTTCTGCACTGAGGAAGAGATTGCACCCGTACATTCGGACTTCTGACGCGAGACG
>LNFM01006409.1_pt1 | contig 19381 bp, 14 predicted proteins | sample 596031 | NCBI WGS metagenome assembly LNFM01 (sample SAMN04254537, study PRJNA301005) | activated carbon metagenome | isolation source: dual media filters at the Ann Arbor, Michigan drinking water treatment plant | place: USA: Ann Arbor | reverse complement strand
CAGATTCCGTTCAACTATAACAAAGTGGTGTCGAATAACGGCGCCCTGGAAAACTTCTTTCTTCAGCCGGGCGACATCATCGTTGTGCCGTAGTGCAGGGAGGGAATGATGCAGGACACCGAGACACGATCTGTCGTCAGTCTGGCAACCGAAGTGTGGGGCCGTCGCAAATGGACCGGTCTCTTGCTGTTTGCCGGTCCCATGGTTGCGATACTCAGCATGACGTTGTCCTTGCCTGATATCTTCAGTTCCACTGCCACGGTGCTCGTGGAACAGCAGCAGGTTCCTGAATGGTTCGTTAAATCGTCTGTGACTGGCGAAGCGGACACCCGCTTGCATATGATTCGGGAAAAGCTCTTGAACCGGGCGAGCCTGCTTGCGCTGGTGACACGTTTCGATTTGTATCCGGAGCTTCGGAAGCAGGCGCCCCACGAAGTCGTCGTGGACCGGATGCGCCGCGATGTCACGATCGAAGTGAAGGAGTTGCAACGCCAGGTGTACGGGCGTGACAACACATTCGGGTTCAAAGTGAGTTATCGCGGTTGGGATCCCGAGAAGGTCGCGACGGTCGCCAACACGCTGGCGTCGCAGTACGTCGAGGAAAATTTGCAAATGCGGGGAAGTCAGGCATCGGAGGCGACGACGCTGTTGCAAAAACAGCTTGCCGACATCAAGCGCCGGTACGACGAACAGGAGCACGGGATTGCCATCTTCAAACAGCGGTATATGGGGGAATTGCCGGAACAGATGGAAGTGAATTTGGCGACGCTCGGACGGGTCAATCAGGAGCTTGCCCTGAACGCTGAGCGCCAGATGCGGATCGTGGAGCGGCGGGAACGGCTGGGGAAGCAATTGTTTGACATCAATTCAGGCGGGACGTCGACGACGATGAGCCCGGACTCGCTTCCCTATCATCTGGAAAAGCTGCGGACCGAACTGACTGAGCTACGGACGCGCGCGAGCGCGAAGCATCCGGACGTCCGCCGCGTTCAGGACGAGATTGCGGCGATCGAGAAAGCGTTGGCCGAGACGGCGTTGGACGCGAAGCTCGATTCCGTCCAGACTGCGGCATTGCTGGCCACCCCGGACGACATTAAACGAGCGTTGCGGGCGTTGGATCATGAGTCAAAAAGTTTGGAAGCGGAAGAGCGCCGTCTACGAGCGGAACTGGCGGCCTACCAGCGACGGGTCGAACGTTCGCCGCAACACACCCAGGAGTTTCAGAAGTTGGAACGCGATTATAAGACCACACGAGATCTCTATTCCTCCGTGCTGCAACGCTTTGAAGATGCCCAACTGGCCGAAACCATGGAGCAGAGCAAGCGCGCCGGGCAGATGAAGATCGTTGATCCGGCGATGCCGTCAAAAACTCCTGTCGGGCCGAATCGCTTGAAACTTGTGCTCGGCGGACTGATTCTGTCGCTTGCCCTCGCATGCGGCGGCATCATGTGGGCGGAATATCGCGACCAGTCCTTTCACAATGTCGACAGCCTGCGCGCATTTACCCGGGTGCCGATCCTGGTGCGCATTCCGGCGATTGTGACGAAGTGGGAACGTCGACAGAAGTATGCGCGGGCGACCTTGAAAGCCGCTGCCTCGGCTATCGGCCTGGTGTTGATCGTGGGCGCGTCGTATTACCTTGGGTGGCAGAATGAGTCGCTGGTCATGTTGTTGAGTGAAAACAAGCCGCAGCCGCAGCAAACTCGCTAACAACGATGCGCTTCGCGTTTCGCGAAGGAGGATGTCCCGGCCATGAAAGAACAGAGCTATATCAATCCCGCCCTACGAGCATCATCGGAGTCCTGCGCTTCCGGCCAGGGCTACGGTGGAATTGACGTTCGGGAGGAGGATACGACCCCGGGCAATATCACGAGCACGCTCAGACCGGACGATCATCTCATTAGTCTTCTCTCGCCGGCCACCATGGAAGCCGAGCAATACCGGACGCTGAGTCTGATGTTGGAACAGCGTCGCCAGAGCGGTGTGCTCCAGGTCGTGGCGGTGACGAGCCCGACGATTGGGGATGGGAAAACGGTGACATCGATCAATCTGGCCGGCGCGTTCGCCCAGTCCCGGGATGCGCGTGTGCTGTTGATCGACATCGACTTCAGAAAGCCGTCGATTCCGGGAAAGCTGGGCTTGAAGGATCCGCACATGAGAGGGTTTCGGGACGCGATCGTCAATCCCGCGTTGCGTCTGAAAGACGTCGCACATCGGCTGCCGGCCTGGAATCTATCTGTCGTGACGGTCGGGCGCGCCGAAGCGATGCCCCATGAAAGTTTCAAGTCTTCCCGTTTTGCGGAACTGGTCGACGAAGCCCGCCGCGACTTCGAATGGATCATCCTCGACAGCGCCCCGCTGCTGCAGGTGCCGGACTGTCTGACAATCGGGCGCAGCGTGGACGGCTTTGTCATGGTGGTCTGCGCGCACAAGACATCGCGCAAGGACGTAGGGGAAGCGCTGGACATTCTCGGGCCGTCGAAGTTGCTCGGCCTTGTGTTCAACAGCGATGAGAGCCTCCTGAGGTCCCATAAATTCCATCCGTACTATCTGCAGTCTCAATCCGGATAGGTCGCGGGATTTGCCGTTCTGTTGTTTGCGGTCCTCCTCCACAGATGTGACTGAAAGGTCATGCGACGTATGTCGAACTTCCCGATCCGTCTATTGCTATCCATGTCGGCCGCCGCGGTTGCGACGGTTGTGCTGCTGCCCGCCTCTTTCATGGGCTATGCGCTCTCATGGTCCAGTGTGGCCGGTGCGTGGGCGGTGATTGCCGCCGTGGTGCTGGTGAGTCGGGCTCCATCCTTCCGGTCAAGGATCTCCCAACCATTTGTGGAAAATGTGCTGGTACTCGGCAGGACCGAGCTGGCCTGTGCGGTGATCGCCGAGCTGAAGAAGCGATCCCGCTATCGAGTGCTGGATGTGGCGGATTCGGGCGCACCGAACCGGATCCTGACAAGTAGCGGTTCATTCCTGACGCTGGCTGATCCATTCCGGAAGGGAAGCGTGCAGCCTCATCGTATCGTGGTCGCTTTAGGCGAACGCCGGGGCCGGGTCCCCACTGAGGCGCTCCTTCAGGCCAAACAGAAGGGGATTGTCATTGAAGACGCGCTGGACGTGTACGAGCGGCTGACCGGCAAGCTGGCCCTTGATCGGCTGTACCCGAGTCATCTGATCTATTCCGATGAGTTGCGCCGGTCTCCGACCCAGAGCGCAATTCAGCGGGTCATCAGCGTGGTCTTGTCAGCGATCGGCATCGTTCTAACTGTGCCTCTCCTGGCCGCCATTGCCCTGCTGGTCAAATTGGATTCTTCCGGACCGGTACTGTTCGTGCAGGAACGGAGCGGTAAGGACGGCCATCAGTTTCTGCTGCTGAAATTTCGCACCATGCACCCGGACACGACACGGGCCTCCGAATGGGTGAGAGACAACGGCGATCGTATTACGCGCGTTGGACGGTGGTTGCGCAAGTTCCGGCTTGACGAAATACCACAACTCTTCAACGTGCTCCTGGGTGATATGAACCTGATCGGGCCCCGTCCGCATCCGGTTTCCAACTATACCCTGTTCATGGAGCACATCCCATTCTACGCCTTCCGTTCGATGGTCCTGCCCGGCATCACGGGGTGGGCACAGGTGCGCTACGGATACGCCAACAGCCTCGAAGAAGAGACGGAAAAGATGTGCTACGACCTGTACTACATCAAATATGCTTCTCTATGGATGGATGTTCAGATTCTGCTCAGGACGATCAAGGTCGTGATTCTCGGTCAGGAAAACAAGCAAGCAAGCCCGGATCAGGTACAAGTTCCTAAGCCGGACGCCAGGCCCGAGAGACGATTGGATGCGGCGTGAGAGTGTTGCGATGTTGGAAGGGGAACGCATGACAGGCCTGGCGATCGTCCCGGCGAGGCCGGATGTTGTCCAGATCGGGCTCCTGCTTCTGGAATTGAGGCGGCGAAAAGACATGAAGCCGGGGTTGATCCGTACGGGGCGGCATGACGACCTGCAGTGTGCTCATCGGGTTGTGGCCGAATTGGGCCGCGCATCCGGATGCATCATCGAGCACGGGCTCGCTCGCAGAATGTTGCTTCCGTTGCAATCTGTCGGTCAGGTTGCCGACCCAAGGGATTCAGCCGCAGCCTGTTGACGTCATGCGTGAGACATCCACGAATCGCACCGGCAGTCAATGGTGGAGGACCGAACAGGCTCCTGCCTACTGGAGTGCTAAAGCACCAGCCGGGGCCGACGATTGGGTCCCGCCTCATAGCGGGGTCGCGTTTTGGGCCGCAATCGTCTTTACGTGGGTCCTCCTGTTTTCTCCACAAGCGTATTTTCCGGCGCTTGAATCCTTGAGGCCGGCGCTGATTCCTGCCGTGATCGGCATCGGCGCCTATCTCGTGGATCGATTCGGCCATGGCGCCCCTGTGTTCATGCGCGCACGAGAACTGTGGATCGTCGGCGCCTTCGCCGGCTGGGCAACATTGACTGTACCCTTCTCGATCTGGCCAGGCGGCAGTGCGGCCTTTCTTACCGGACAATACTTCAAGACACTGGCGATCTTTTGGTTGTTGAGTCATACGGCCGTGACCGTCCTCAGACTGCGCCAAACGGCTTGGAGCTTGAGTATTATGGCGATCGGACTGGCGATACTTACGCTGAACAACTATGCGTCGGGGGTGTTCATCGATCAGGCCGCGAATCAAGACCGCGTGGTCGGGAACGAAGGGGCCTTGACGAAAAATCCGAACGACATGGCCCTGATGATCAACATCATCATTCCGTTGACCATCGCGTTACTTCTGAGCAGCCTGCGCCCGGCAATCCGCGCGCTGTTGATCGGCATGCTCGGGTTGGAAGTGCTCACGGTCATATTGACGTTCTCCCGAGCCGGTTTCCTCACGCTGGGGACTATCTTTCTCTTGTATATGTGGAAATTGCGTCACCGAGCCGAGCGAGTATGGATCTACGGCATCCTGGTGCTGGCGCTGCTCTGCTTGCCGCTGCTGCCCTCCACGTATTTCGACCGTATGAGCACCATCATCCACACGGAAGCCGATTCGACCGGGTCTGCCGGTGAGCGGTGGACAGATATGACGCTGGCGGCCCGGCATATTCTGGCGTCGCCGATCACGGGAGCCGGGGTGGGCATGAACGTACTGGCCATGAACGAGGCGCGGGGAGGCGGGTGGAGGCCGGTTCACAACGTATTTTTGGAACTGGTCATCGATCTGGGCCTGCCGGGGGTCGCCGTATTTATCTGGTTGCTGGCATCGTGCTTGAACAGCACGATAGAGGTGCAGCGACGAGCAGCGGGGGTGCAGAACATGAAGGATTTGGCTCATCTGGCAGAGGGAATTCAAGTCAGCTTACTGGCCTTTATTCTGGCAGCCATGTTTCATCCGGTCAGCTATCATCCCTATTTCTATTACATCGCGGCACTCGCGCTCGCGGCGCAAGCCGTCTCACGATCATTGAGGACGGCATGACACGATTAATGCACTCGGAATCCTTCCCGGGTTATTCCGCCCCCGTGGCCCTCGATCCCAGGCTCCACCGCCATGCGCCGGCCGGACCGGCATCTGATGCCGGGCTTGAACGGATCAGACTCATGAAGTTCGTCACGCTTTTTGCCATCGGGGGGACGGAGCGGCAGGTTGTCAACATCGGCAAGGGATTGGATCCACGATGTTTCGATGTCCGGTTCGCCTGTTTGCACCGGTTCGGAGAATTATTGGCTGAATGTGACGCACAATCCTGGTCGATTGCGGAATACGACATCAACCGCCTGTACGGCTACGCCACGCTGAAGAAGCAGATGGAGTTCGCACGGAGTCTGCGCCTACAGGACATCCAGATCCTGCATACGTATAGTTTCTATCCGAACGTGTTCGCGATTCCCGCGGCACGGCTTGCCGGCGTACCGGTGATTATCGGGTCGGTGCGGGATATCGGCGACATCTGGACGCCCTGGCAGCACAGGGTCCAGAAACTCTGCCTTCGCCTGGCCGATCACGTCGTCATGAATGCGGAAGCGATCAAGCAGGATTTGTTGCAGCGAGGCTATCGCGCGGATCGTTTGACGGTGATTCCCAACGGCATCGATTGCGAACGGTTTCGGGTTCCACGGACCGGCGAGTCCGTACGGCTGGAGTTGGGCATTCCCTTGCGGGCGCCGGTTGTCGGTGTGCTATCGCGGCTGACGAAAATCAAGGGCCACGAGTATTTTCTTCAGGCCGCCGCCTTGATCGCGGCGCGCGTGCCTGACGTCCGATTTCTCGTCGTGGGCGATACGATTGAGAAGGAGGAGTATCGGGAGGAACTCAAGCGATTGGTGATCAAGCTGGGATTAGAAGACCGGGTTGTGTTTACCGGTTTCCGGCTGGATGTTCCGGAACTCCTGGCGGCGTTGTCGGTATCGGTCCTTCCGTCGCTTGGATTGGAAGGACTGTCCAATTCACTCCTGGAGTCAATGGCAGCAGGCCTACCGGTCGTAGCGACCCGGGTCGGGGGAAATCCTGAAATCGTTGAAGATGGTGTGAACGGCTTACTGGTCCCGCCGGCCGATGCGGAGGCCTTGGCCCGGGCGATCTGCCTATTGTTGGAGAACGGGACGCTGGCCAGAAAGTTGGGTCAGGCCGGTAGACGGCTGGTGTATACCCGTTACTCTCTCGAGCAGGCCGTCGAGACGACCGAGCGCCTGTATCGCGGCCTGCTCCTCCGCGCCCGATCGAGGCGGTCCTGGCAAGGCAGAGGGGCAAGATCATGAATGCGCTGTCCTTATATCGAGTCAGTCGTTGGTCACATCGGTCTCCTGAGGAAGCGGATGCCCTATCCGCCCGGTCAACGGACAATCTCTCGGTCACCATCATCGAAGACCCGAGCCTGTTTCCGCATCTCTCGGAAGAATGGGCGGAGCTGTTGAGCGACAGCGATGCCGATTGTCTGTTTCTGACGAGAGAGTGGCTCGAGATCTGGTGGCGGCATTTTTCCACCGGACGGACGCTGGCACTCATGACCGTTCGTCGCCACAGCCGGCTGATCGGTCTTGCGCCGCTGTTCAGCGAGCGCCATCGGTTCGGCGGCGTCATGCCGTATCGATCGCTGCAGTTTCTTGGAACCGGCCTGGTCGGGTCGGACTATTTGGACGTCGTGATGCGGCGCGGAGAGGAAACGGCGGTATCCCGAAGCCTGGCAGAGTTTGTTAACAGGCGGGGGCCGGTGATGACGTTGAGTCATCTCCACGCAAAAGGCGCGCTCACCGCCGGCGTGGTGCAGGAACTCGAGCAGACCGGGTGGACCGTGCTGCGACGCGTCATCGATGTCTGTCCTCATATTCCCTTAAAGGGCCACACCTGGGAGTCGTACCTTGCCGGCTTGGGATCGCAGCATCGGTACAATTTCAATCGCCGGCTGAAGAATCTTCATAAACTCGGCACGCTGACTTTCGATGTCGTGGAGAAGGAAGATCAGCGGCAGGAGGCGCTGCAGACCTTGATCGACCTCCACAATCTTCGTTGGGACGAGCGGGGCGGATCTCAGACCATGCGGTCCCCGACGATCCAGGCATTCCATGATTCGTTCAGCCGCGCGGCGCTTGAGCGAGGCTGGCTTCGACTGTTCACCCTGCGGCTGGACGGCCGAGCGGTCGGCGCGTTGTATGGATTTCTCTACGGGCGCCGCTTTTACTTTTATCAGTCGGGATTCGATCCTGCCTATCGGCAGCATAGCGTCGGCCTGGTTACGATGGGGTTGGCGATCCAGCGGGCGGTGGTGGAAGGAGTCGAGGATTACGACCTTCTGCATGGGTCCGAGACGTACAAGGCGCTATGGGCCAGCGAATCGCACGAACTGGTCCGGCTGCAACTGTTTCCCCCCTCGGTTGGAGGCATCCTCTGCCGCGGAGCGGTGGCGCTTGATGAGCGGGCTAAGTCGGCCGCGCGCCAAGTGCTTCCACCATCGATCCTCGGTCGCATCATCGCCTGGAAGCGCGGAGAATCACACCACCCCTCATGACGGAGGCGGAAGGAAGCTAGGTAAGGGGTGTTTCACAGCCCTTCAGCCTTCGGTCTAGGGGTCACCGCTATGCTCAAAACCCTCATCAAAACCGGAACAGCCGCCGCGCTGGGATGGACGGGCGCCGATCGTGCTATCGCGTCATGGATGGGGTCCAAGACGCTGCCGCTGGTCCTGGGATATCACGCAGTTGTGGAGGATTACACCGCCCACATCGGGCGGGCGATTCTTCCGAGCTTGATCAGCCTCGATATGCTGGAGTGCCACTTGGATTGGATCGGGCGCCGGTATCAATTCATCGGCTTGGACGAACTTGGCGCGCAAATGGAGAGGGGCGAACCGTTCACATACCCCACCGCGGCCGTCACCTTCGATGACGGGTATGCAGGGGTGTATCACCATGCGTTCCCGTTGTTGAAGCGAAAGGGAATACCCGCAGGCATGTTTATCGTGACCGAAGCGACAGGCTGTCCGGAGCTTCAGCTGTACGACAAGATGTATCTGCTTCTCGAAAAAGTCCTTCCTGTCATCGACCATTCCGAAGCACGTTTGCGGCACATGCTTGATGCGAGGAACGTTCGTCTTGGCGACAGAAACGGCGGCGGGCGGCTCGACGGGGCGTTCAACACGATGCGGTGGCTGTTCAGCACCCTCACCCAGAACAAGTTCCGGTGCGCGATCGAGGCGCTGGAAACGGTGTGCCGCATCGACAACGGCGACTATCCGGACATGCAGTTATTGGACTGGGAGATGGTGCAAACCATGGCCGATTCCGGCATGACGATCGGATCTCATACGCAAACGCACGTGCTTCTTACTGAGGAAAGTGCCGAGCAGGCGGCTGAACAGACGGCAGGATCGATGTTGACGCTCAAGCACAAGCTGAAGCGGCCGATCGCGCACTTTGCGTATCCGGATGGGCGCTTCAACCCTGCTGTGGTGTCGGCGGTTGCCGAGGCGGGGTATCGCTTTGGCTATGGAACCTGTCTCCGCCGCGATCCAGGGTATCCCTTCCTGACGATTCCCCGCACGTTGCTGAGTGAGCAAACGTGCGCGGGCGCGGCAGGAGAATTTGCACCTGCTCTCTTAAACTGCCACGCACTCCGGCTGTATGACCTCTGGTCTCCTTGTCCGCACGATCATATCGGAAGCATCGCCGCCCCGGCGTCTGAAGTCGGCCCGCTCGCCGGCGGGAGCGCGTTGACTGCGTCCCGACAGCAACGTGAAGCCCCGGATCGCCAGCATGCTTAAACCTGCAATGACCATCATGGCCGGCCGGACGCTCGGGTATGTCGTCTTATTCTTCTTGCCGCTCATACTGGTGCGGATGTTTGACCAAGCGACGTTTGGGACGTACAAGCAGCTGTTCTTACTGTATGGGTCCATTTTAAATCTCGCACAGGTGGGCATGTCCGAGAGTCTGTTCTATTTCCTTCCCGGCTCAGGCCAAGACGGAGGCCGGTATGTCTGTAATGCGATCCTGGTTTTGGGTGGCATCGGCTTACTCGGAGGAATGCTGCTCTTCGCCGGGGGAGATGTGATTGCCGGATGGATGAACAATTCTACCCTGGCTCCCCTTATGCCGCTGCTGGCCGTGTTCTTTCTCTTCATGCTCGCATCCTACGTGCTGGAGATCGTGATGACGGCCCGCCATCGATACGGAACGGCTGCCGCATCCTACGGCCTGTCCGACACCGCTCGTGCCGTGCTGATCGTCGCCCCTGTGCTTCTGTTTCATACGTTGGCCAGTGTGTTGTACGGCGCTATCGTCTTCGCGGTGATCCGTCTTGGAACCACCCTCTGGTATTGCAGGAAGGAGTTCGGCGCCACGCTGAGACCGAGCTGGCCGTTGTTGGTCCGGCAGGCCACCTACAGTGTGCCCTTCGCGTTTTACGTGCTGCTTCTAACGGGGCAGGATACGTTACATCAGTACGTGGTGTCTTCTCTATTCGATGCGGCCACCTTCGCGGTGTATTCGGTGGGCTGTCTCCAGGTTCCCCTAGTGGAAATCCTCAGTGTATCGGTCGTCAACGTGATGATGGTCAGCATGGCACAGGCGATGCGAGACGGGCGTGAATCCACCGTCATCGCTATGTGGCACGACACCGTGCGGAAACTGTCCCTGGTGTTTGTTCCTTTCGTGGCGTTGTTGCTCATCGTGGCGCATGATCTGATCATCCTGCTTTTCACCGAGACCTATGCGGCCAGCGTGCCGGTCTTCATGGCATGGTCACTTGCGATTCTCTTCGCGACGATTCAGATTGATGGGCTGTTGCGTGTCTATGCGCAGATGCGATGGCTCCTCGTGATCAACATTGTCCGGCTGGCCGTGGTCGCCGGGGGCATGTACTGGTTCGTCACCGGTATGGGACTGGTCGGCGCCGTGCTCATCACCGTGCTGGCACTGGCGATCGGCAAAGTGATGGGGCTGGCGAGGATGATGACCTGCTGGCATGTTAGCTTCGCACGTCTTCTTCCCTGGCGTGAGCTGGGGGGCATCTTTGCGGTGACGGGCGCCGCGTCTCTGCCGGCCTTGTGGGTTGCCTCGCAGGTCCACGCCTCTCCCTTTGTCCGCTTGGCGGCCATCAGTGTGATCTACGGAGCGGGCTATGTTGTGCTGGCCTGGACCGCCGGGTTGATTCGAAAAAGCGAACGAGAGCTCTTGTTGAAATGGATGGCGCGACGTCTCTCGCCCATACCAAGGACCGATCCATGACACCGGCCCGACCCAAGATCGCCATCATTGCGCCCAGCGGCAGAATGTTCGGAGGCCAGGCGTTGCACGCGTCGATGCTGGTTGAACAACTCGGGGCGGAGGGGTACGACGCGCAGCTCATTCCCATCGACCCTGTGTTTCCGCGCGGGTTCAAGTGGCTGCGACGGGTGCCGTATGTTCGGACCGTGATCAACCAGTGCCTGTATCTTCCCGGATTGATCCGGCTGCGGCATTTCGACGTCGTTCATGTCTCCTCGGCCTCCTACTGGTCGTTTCTTCTTGCGCCGCTCCCGGCCCTCCTCACCGGAAGACTCTTCCGCAAACCCGTCCTGCTCAACTATCACAGCGGCGAAGCGGAGGATCATCTGAGGCACTGGGGAATGTTGATTCATCCCTGGCTGAAACTCGTGGACGAAATCGTGGTGCCGTCGGACTACCTGCGTCGCGTATTTGCCTCCCACGGGTACCGGGCCCGTGTCATTCATAATACGATCGATACCGAGCGGTTTCGATATCGTGTGCGGGCCCCGCTACGCCCGCGGTTTCTCTCGATACGAAATTTCGAGTGGTATTACGGGGTCGAACAGACAATCCTCTCCTTTGCGCTCATCCAGTCGAGGTATCCCGATGCCACGCTGTCGATCGTCGGATCCGGGAGTCAAGCAACGGACCTCAGGAGATTATGCGAAACCCTGGATGTCCGCGGAATCTTCTTTCTGGGAGCAGTCGAGCCTGCCGAGATGCCGTCGGTCCATGGCAGTGCCGACATCTTTCTGAATTCTTCGCTGGTCGATAATCAACCGCTTTCAATTCTTGAAGCCATGGCATCCGGTCTGCCGATAATCAGCACCGGTGTCGGAGACATCGCTAATATGCTTGAAGACGGTGTCACCGGCATGATCGTGCCGGAGAGAGATCCGGCTGCGATGGCCGCCGCCGCCGGGCTGTTTCTGGAACAGCCGGACCGCGCGCGTTCGATGGCGGCTCGCGCCTACCAGCGGCTGGACCGATATTCCTGGAGCCAGGTGCGCAGCCAATGGTCGGCGTTGTACGACGACATGATCCGGAGAATCCCCATCGAACCTTCCGACCGTATGCAGCGAGCGGCCTAGCTGTGCCGAGCCGGTGACGGAACTCCCGAAGAACTCTCGAGTATCCTGCGACAGCCGCTCCGTTCGTTCTCAGTCCAGGCGGGGAGGGACAACCGGGCCTTGATCGGATGAAAGCGCGTGGAAGCGGTCGGTGGAGGAATCGAAGGTGAGCATCAGTTCATGCGGAATGAGCGGGTTCGCGTCGTCTGAGACTGTGGCGATCAGGGTGGATTATCCAATATCGTCACGGTGGGGGCGAGCATCCGTTTGTCATCGCTCCGCTCATGTGGATCGACTGGATGGCGAGCAATGAACAGGCTGCGACGCGTTCTTCGCCGACACGGAATCGCTAAGAGTCTGGTTCTTGCTGCGCGTATTTCGACGCAGCGCCTGCTCAAGGCTGTCTATCTACATGAACGCCACGTCTGGTATGCGGGCGCGCCGGAGGCGGTCAAGGCTCGTCCGCTCCCGAAGGGATTGGTCCTGTACCGATCCGGTCGGGCGGACCTCGACCTGCTTTCCGAATCGAATCTTTGTGGATGGTCTGTCGGGGACACATTTCTTGCAGAAGGCGGCGACCTGTGGATTGTGCGCGAAGGGGAGCGGGCCGTGTTTTGCTGCTGGATCTTTCGCGAACGCATGCCGAGCGTTGCGGCACGGTGCGGGTGGAAGGTTTTGCCATCGAAGACGGTCTGCCTGGAGGAGCCGGTGACAGACGTGGACTATCGTGGCCGGGGCATCGCGTCGGCGGCGTGGTTTCTGATCGCTCAACGTCTGGCGGCGGAAGGCATTCGAACAATCATCACTAAAGTGAAAGAATACAACATGCCGATGAGGCAGGCTGTGTTGAGAGCGGGATTGTGCGAAGTCGCGCTCATGGATTACCGGCATGTGCTAGGGCTGTCGCGCATTCGAGTGGTTCCGTTGGGCCAGATTCCCGAAGGGGATCGTGACGTGCTCATGGAGATGCAAAACATTGCCGCGTAACGATCGGGCATAGCCACGTCTGCCATGCTGCTGCGCCGGAGCAGTCCGTCCTCCCTTCGGAAACTCGAATGAGGAGCCGGGCGATCTCTCGGTTTCGAACTCGAATAACCATATCGTTCGCGGTGCTCGTTCACTTTTATGGAGGAACCGGTCATGTATCTTCCCGCCTGGCAAGGTCTCGGTGTTCGCGAACTGTGCGGGACTGACAGGCACGCGAGCTTGCCGTTTCCCTTGAGTGCTCCGAACGCGACCTATTTTCATACGGCCCGTAGCGCGATCTACCAGGTGTTTAGGAAACTGGTGGAAAGCGGCCGCTGTGTCGTATTGATGCCTGATTACCATATGGGCAACGAGGTGCGGGCCGTTCGCCACGCGGGAGCGAAAATCGTGTGGTATCCCGTCACGGGGCGGTTCGCGATCGATATGGCAACGTTGCGCCGTCTGTGCCGAACCAGCGGGGCGCATGTTTTGTTTGTGATTCACTACGCAGGATGGCCGCAGCCGATGGAGGCGCTGAGCGACCTGTGCGCTCAACATGGTCTGACGCTTTTCGAAGATTGCGCATTGGCTCTGTTGTCCGAGGTGGACGGACGACCGGTCGGAACCTACGGCGACTATGCGGCTTTTTGTCTGTACAAAACGATTGCGCTCCCAGACGGCGCGATGCTGGTCCAGAACCGTCATGTCTTCGAGGATTTGACCACACTGCCGTTGCAGCCTCCCGGACGGATGTTCACTGCCGGCCGGATCGTCGAACTGTGTATAGAGCGACTTCGCAGCCGTGACGAGGCTACGGGACAGGTGTTGGCCGCGGCGAAACAGGCAATCGGCAGGATGTTGAATCTCCTTCGTGTCGAACGGATTCCCGTCGGGGATACGGGATTCAACCCGTCCCATGTCAACCTCGGTATGGCGCCCTGGTCGCGACGCGTGCTGGGATGCTTCGATTACGAAGCCATTCAACGCCGTCGCCGGGAGAATTTTCTCCGGCTGCGGGAGCAGCTTCCTCACCACGCCGCCGTGCGCACCGACTTGCCGACGGGCGTCTGTCCATTGTTTTTTCCTCTACTCGTGAATGACAAGCCCGGCGCGTCGCGAGCCTTGGCGCAGCGGGGCGTGATGGCAACGGAACTGTGGAATGAAGGGGATCCATCCGCTGCCGGGCATGAGGGGCCAGATGCGCAATTTCTTCGGCGGCATGTCCTGGAACTTCCGATTCATCAGGACATCACACCGCCGCACATCGATTTTATGGCGCGGCAAGTGAGAGCGTTAGACATTGTGCTGCCGATACGACGGTCATCGGCGCAGGAGTCCGAGTCGAGGGAAGAAATGCGCCTGCAGGCCTCCGTGTAGCAGCATTCGAGCCAGGTGCCATCGGTTCACATCATGGTTCTCTGGACTGAATCCGGAGCAGCGATAGAAGGGAAACGTCATGGAAACTGCAGCGATGGCTCGTGTGATGAAGCAGGAATCGACGCTTTCACAGGTAGTCAACGTGGCGAAAGTCATAGAGGCCCCGGCCACGGACCTGCAGATTGAGTTGATTCAGGACTACGACACCTTCCTCGGGTTGGAGCCGGTCTGGAATCGGCTTGTTGCTGAGTCGGGCATCGATTTCCCCTTCATCCGGCACGAATGGGTCCGCATGGTGTGGGACTGCTTTAAAACTGAAGGAAGGCTGTACATCGTCCTCGTCAAGGATAAGTCAAAGACCGTGGCGCTCGCTCCGCTGATGATGGAGCGGGGCTGGATGTACGGATATCCGGTGCGGCGTCTCCGCGGAATCTCCAATGTCTTTTCCGAACGGTACGATTTCATCGTGGCAGGCCGCCCGGAAGAGGCCTGCTGCGCGGTCTGGAAATTCCTGGCGTCCCGTTCGAAGGAATGGGACATCCTGGAACTGCGCCAATTGCCTCCCGGCTCGCATGCCCTACAGGCAATTCCCCGGCTGGCCATCGGCGATAGGTTCCTGGTTGGGAGATGGGAGTCGTCCCAGGGGCCGTACATTCCCATCGCCCGCACGTGGGCCGACTACGAGCAAGGTCGATCGCGCAAGTTTATGTCGAATTTAAAGGGGCGCCTGAAAGGGTTGCGCCGGCTCGGCCCGGTCACGCACGAACTCGTTCAAGGCGGAGAAGGTTTATCTCAGGCTGTGGACGATGCCCTCAGGCTGGAGGGGGAGGCATGGAAACGGAAAGCCGGAACGGCGATCGTCTGCCATCCGAAGCGAGAGGCCTTCTACCGTGGACTCCTCCAGTCGGCTGCGCAGCAAGGATTGTTGCGCCTCTACTTTTTGGTTGTGAACCACGAGCGGGTCGCTGTGCAAATTACGCTGCTCCATCACAACAAGCTCTACGTGTTGAAAGCGGGCTATGATCCGCGCTTTGCGGCCAGCGCGCCGTCTCATGTGCTGATCCGGCTTCTGTTGGAGGAGGCGTGGAAGCTGAAGTACGACGAGGTCGATCTGCTCGGCGCGGCCGAATCCTGGAAAACGAGCTGGGCTGATGATGTGCGGGTGCATTCCTGGTTATTTGTGTTTGCAGACCGCCCGAGCTGCCGAATCTTGCACCGCATCAAGTTCAGTCTGCTCCCAAGGATTCGGAGTAATGTGGTTGTTCGCCTGCTCATCAAAGGCGGTACGAGGTTTGGACTGAAAGTCCAGGACGAATAGCCGCCGGGAGACAGCTTGTCGTAGAAAGCAGCGACAGGTCGGAGCGGTCTATCCGACAGTCCAGAAAGGAACAGGTATGTGCGGCATTGCCGGTATTATGAGCGTGACCGGACGTCCGGTGATGGAAGAGGAGTTACGTGCCATGTGTGCCGCGATGATTGCGCGGGGGCCCGACGACGAAGGGGTGTATCTCGCACAAGAGGCCGGTCTGGCCATGCGGCGGTTAAGCGTGATCGATTTGCATACGGGGCATCAGCCGGTGTGCAACGAGGATCGCACCGTCTGGGTGGTCTTGAACGGAGAGATCTATAACTACCGGGACCTTCGCGGGGAACTGATCGGGCGCGGCCACGAGTTTTCCACGGCGACGGACACCGAAGTCATTGTCCATTTGTATGAAGAGTTGGGGGACCGGTGCGTGGAACGTTTGCGGGGTATGTTCGCATTCGCGCTCTGGGATGTCCGTCGGAGGCGTTTACTGCTCGTCCGAGACCGGTTGGGCATCAAGCCTTTGTACTACGCGATGGTGAAGGGACGCCTGCTCTTCGCCTCGGAATTAAAAGCAATCTTACAGATTCCCGAGGTGGAACGGACGGTGAACTGGAGTTCGCTCGACCACCTGCTGGCCTATATGACGACCCCGGCGACGGACAGTATCGTGGCAGGAGTGCGAAAACTGGAGCCGGGCTGCCGGTTGTCGATCTCAGCGGGTGGCGAGCCGAAGATCAAACGCTATTGGGCGCTGCAATTCCAGCCTGAAATGGGCCGGTCCGAGGAGGATGTTGCGGAAGAGTTGCGTGCGCGTCTGATGGAGTGTGTCCGGCTGCACCTCGTCAGCGATGTACCGGTGGGCGCCTTCTTGAGCGGAGGTACGGATTCGAGTGCGGTCGTTGCGGCGATGTCGTCCGTGGCATCGGGACGTGTGAAAACATTTTCCATCGGATTTCGCGATCAGGGTTTCAACGAACTGCCCTATGCGAAACTGGTGGCGGAACGATTCGGTACCGACCACCATGAGCTGGTTCTGGAACCCGATGTGATGGAGATTCTGAAGGATCTGGCCTGGGATCTGGATGAACCTCTCGGAGATTCCTCCGCAATTCCGACGTATATGGTGTCGAAGCTGGCGGCACAGCACGTCAAAGTCGTGCTGTCCGGAGACGGCGGCGACGAATTGTTTGCGGGATATACGAAATATGCCGTTGAAGGCAGGGAACGCCGTGCCAGGTTTCTTCCCGCCATCGCCAGAGAAGCGCTTGGAAGCCTGTCCGGCGCGATGCCGGACGGCATGAGAGGAAAAAACTGGCTGCATCACTTTTCTTTGCCGGGTCCTGAACGGTATCTCGACGCTGTGACGTTGTTCAAACGAGGCGACCGGCATCGTGTCTTGACGAAAGACGTCAGGGCGTACCTGCTGCATTGCTCCACCGAGCTCTCGCGCATCGAGCGTTTGAAGAACGGCAACGGACATTGGCTGTCTGAGCTCCAGGCAATGGATTTTGATCATTACCTTCCACTGGACATTCTGACCAAGGTGGATCGCATGAGCATGGCGCATTCTCTTGAAGCGCGAGTGCCGTTGCTCGATCACACGTTTGTGGAATTTGCCGCAAGGATCCCCGTCGAAATGAAGTTGAAGCGAGGGCGGACCAAGCATATCTTTGTCGAGGCGCTGCGCGGCCTGCTGCCGGATCGCGTCTTGAATCGCCCCAAACAGGGATTCGCTCCTCCGATCGGATCGTGGCTTCGCGGTCAGTTGGGTCAGTTGGTGAGGGACACCATCCTGTCGGAGACGTGCCGGCGGCGCGGCATCCTGGACGTGCCCGCGATCGAAGCGCTGGTCCAAAGGCACGGACACGGACGTCCGCTCGAATTCCAGCTGTGGACGCTGATTTCATTCGAATTGTGGTGTCGGACATTCCTGGACGGTCACCACGTCTGTTCTGTTTCCCCTCTCCCCGCAAAATGTGCAACTGCCACATCGTCGGCCGGCCGTACCCTTACGCGAGCCTCCTGAGATCAACGGCTGGTATCGGCGCATTCTCAGTCTGTCCCATTCATCTACGCGGAGGTGTTCGATATGTCACACGCACTCGCTCCCGGTACAACCGATCGCCCGCGCATTGCGTTAATCGCGCCGGACCAGGGGATGGCAAGCGGGCAAGGGGCTCAGGCGGCGACACTCGCTGCCAAATTACGGCGCGATGGTTTTGAAGTGGCCGTTCTGCCCATTGATCCCCCGTTGGGACTCTCCAGCCTGCGACTGATCCGCGCGGCGGACGTCCTTCATATTTGTGCCGCGTTCGATCGCCCCTTTCTTTCGGCGGCGAGTCTTATTCTGCTCGCCAAGCGATGGGGCAAACGGGTGGTGGTGAGTTACTACAAAGGAGATGCCGACGATCATGCCAAGGCGCTGGGGCCGTGGATGAAGCGGGTCGATGACCTCGTGGTACCCTCTCCGTCGTTTCAACGGATTGTGGCGGAGCACGGGCATCGTGTCCGGGTGATTCCCCCTATTGTGGATGTCTGCCGGTTTCAATATCGGAAACGAGCGCGTCTCGGGCCCTATTTCCTTTCCACAAGAAGTCTCAATTCTGAGCATGACTTGGAAAATACCTTGCTGGCGTTTGCGCTGGTGCGGACCCGCTATGACGGAGCGACGTTGACCATTGCGGGAACCGGCAGCGAGGCGAACAATCTGCGTCAGTTCAGCAAGTCGTTGGGGAGCCGCTTTATCCGCTTCCTGGGCAGGGTCGAGCCGTCGGAGATGCCCTGTCTGTATGAGGAGGCGGACATCTATTTGAATTCATCCCTGACGGAGCATCAACCAACCGCCGTGCTTGAAGCGATGGCCTCCGGACTTCCCGTGATCTCGACGGACTGCGGCGACCTTCCGCTTCTGGTGCAGGACGGGATTACGGGCCTGCTCGTGTCCCCGCATGATCCGAGTTCGATGGCAAAAGCCGCGACTGTTCTGCTTGAGCGAGAGGGATTCGCACAGCAGATCGGCTATGGAGCAAAGGAGCGTCTCGATCGGTACACCTGGTCACATGTTCGTGAAGCGTGGGCGAGCGTCTATGCCGGTCCGTCCGTCCTGTCTCCTGCCAGGATGACACACTCCGCACATGGGACGAGTCATGCAGCTTAACAAGCTGTTGCAATTGAGTATGGAAGAGGCGCTGGGACTTGGTCGCCAGCAGGTTTCGAAATTCGTCGACCGGGCCTCGTCTCGAGTGGTGCCGAGCGGTCATGAGTGGCGTCCATTCGATGACCTGATACGGAAACCCGGCCTCGTCGATGTGCATCAACTGGTACGCATCGACGATTTGTGGGGTGCAGCCGCGTTGCTCGCACACCGGTTCCGCCAGGAATGTTCCGGGCGCTTTTTTAGAGGTGCAGACGGCTACACCGGAGGTCTGCTGGACAGCGTATGTCCGAAGGCCAGGGAGGAACTGTTGGCCTCGGCCGACCGGCTGTGCAAAGGGCGTTTTGACCTGCTTGGATATTGCGACCTCTCTTTCGGAGATCCGGTGGACTGGCATCTTGATCCTCTGGCGCGCCGCCGGGTGCCGTTGGTTCATTGGAGTGCAATCGATCCATCTGACTCAGTTGCGGTCGGCGATTGTACCCTTATCTGGGCGTTGAACCGCCATCAATGGCTGATCACGCTGGGACAGGCGTATCGGCTCACCGGCAACGAGCGGTATGCGCAGCAATTCGACGAGACCGTGCGCGACTGGATCCGCACGAATCCCGTCGGAATGGGCATCAACTGGGTTGACAGCGCCGAAGTGTCCTTCCGGTTGATTGCCTGGTGCTGGGCGTTGGCCTTGTTCCGCGAATCGCCGGTGCTTACGCCGGATTTGTTTATGCTCTTGCAGGATATGATTCGCGCCC
>LNFM01012037.1_pt1 | contig 19390 bp, 17 predicted proteins | sample 596031 | NCBI WGS metagenome assembly LNFM01 (sample SAMN04254537, study PRJNA301005) | activated carbon metagenome | isolation source: dual media filters at the Ann Arbor, Michigan drinking water treatment plant | place: USA: Ann Arbor | reverse complement strand
TGGTGGTCGAGGGATCGGTCTGCGGGATCTCCTCCGGGGCACAGTTTCGTGCCGGCTCGGATGACGCGTTACAGACCAGGAAAACCTTGCGACACGGGGCCCTCGGGCCTCCTCTACAAACAACTCACGAAACATCTCATCGAGCGCCGGCCGTCCAGCCTTTGCCCGTCTCATGGGCAGGACGGCTTTCACCGCCCCACCGATCTCATTGCCGGGAGAGAAACCGCCGACGCACCCCCGCGCGTCGTCAGTGCCCTTGCCACCCATGCCGCCGGCCAATCACGGCAGCGCACGGATCCGCGACCCGGCATGACTTCGACTATGGGGAGTAACGCTTAATAAGAGTTTAAGGGGCGCCCCGGCATGGCGCGGACGGCGCGCGCAATTCCAGATGCGGCTAAGTGCGTGGCCGCGCCGCAACGCCCGGCATTCGGAGGGGCGATCACGCCCTGAACGCGCCGCGCACGACATCGTCAGCCGTCGAGCAGCCACCAAGCGAAGTCTTCGGAGCATCCGAAAGGTAGTCCCACTCGGCGCACAGCGCGCCCGACGCGCTGCCGCGCCGACGCACCAATCCTCACCGCCGCGACGCGGTCTCGATCAGGCGACCGGGCGCGTCGCCTCGAACCCCGGCACCGCCGCTGCAAACTCGTCGAGCCACTTGACGAGCTTGGGATGGCCCGCGCGCCACTTTCCGCCATGGCGGAAATCGAGATAGCCCAGTGCAACCGCCATTGTCAGATGCCCATAGTCCGGGCTGACCTTCCACGCGGGCGGCGCCGTCTCGAGCAGCGCCAGCGAGCGATCGACTTTGGCCTGCTGGCGATCGACCCAGCCCTGCACCTTCATATTTTCCGGCCGGAAGCGTCCCTCGTACACCAGCAGCAGCGCCGCATCGAGAATACCGTCGGCCAGGGACCCGAGCGTCAGCGTGCGAAAGCGGTCGGCACCGCTTTTGGGGAACAGCACCGGACTTGGGCTGAGCGTGTCGAGGTACTCGCAGATGACGTGGCTGTCGAAGATCGCCATGCCGTCTTCGCTGATCAGGCACGGGATTTTGCCGAGCGGATTGAGTTTGTTCAGCGCGTCATCGCCCTTGTTGGTGTCTGTCGGCAGAAGTTCGATCTTGCTGTCCACGCCCTTCATCCGGGCGGCGATCTTGACTTTGCGCCCGTAAGGCGACAGGGGCGACGACATCAGCTTCATCATGGCGGGCGTTCCTGGAGGTGAAATGGAGTTGTTTTGGGGTGCGGCGTTGCACCCGAGCCGCAATGGTGCCCCAGGCGCAGGCGATGCCGCAACCGAATTTCAAGCTGATGAGGTGCGTGGGATCATTTTGGAGAGCCGGCCAGCGTCCCGAAGGTTAGCGCTTCGGTCCGGCACCCCGCCAAACCAGCGCCGACCGGCTCCCTTGGTGTTGTCTTAGCCCGGGACGACACACGGCGCCGCCACTCATTGTCACTTATGCACGGCCGGAGCAGATGTGTGGACGACGCCGCCATCTCTCTTGCGTGTGGCGTACGCGCCTTGTCGGTCAGACGGGCCGCGCCAGCCACGCCGTATGACCGCCGCACGCGGCATCCTCGATGGTGTGTTGGACAACCTCGAATCCATTCGCATGCAGCAGCGCCTCATACTCCGCCGCATCGAGGCTCGCATGATACAGCGGCTCGCCTTGGTAACTTCCAATCGCCTCGCCGGCCCTCGGCCCACTCGTGAACATCAGCGCGCATCCCTCCGCAGCGTGATCGCGAAAAATGGGAAACATCGCGCGCTGGTCATCCTGCGTCAGATGGAAGAAGCTGTCCCATGCCAGGATGCCCCCGAAGCGCTTGGCCAGCGCGAGCCGGCGCATATCGGCGACGATCCAGGTGTGCGCGGGAAAGCGAGCCGCACTCAGTTCGATCAGCGAGGACGAGCTGTCGACGCCGGTGATCGCGTGGCCGCACTCGATGAGATACGCCGCCATCGGCTCGCCGGCGCCGCATCCGATATCGAGCACTCGAGCAGCATCGCCGGCGACACCGCGAAACCGGTCGAGCCACGCCCGCTCCATCAGCGACCGCCCGCGTTCGCCATCCCACGTCCGCGCGTGACGCTCATAAAGATCGATGATAGCGGCCGATGATGGGTCCATCACAAGGCGCTCGTCGCTCCGATCCGCTCGCCGACATCGATGCGATTGCCGTCGGGATCGGCAAACACGAACGCCCGCTGACCGTAGTCCTTGTCCCGGAGCGACTTGATGATCCGCACGCCCGCTGCCTCGCAGATCGCATACAGAGTCGCGACATCGTCGACGAACATGTGCAGTACGTTGACCGTGGATGCGCAGTGATCGCGATGCTGGTTCAGGTGAATCTCCGCGCCATCTTTCTTCAGCACCATGAAGCCCACGGGATCACCGTTTTCGAATACCTTCCGAAATCCGAAGACGCCCGAGTAGAATGCATACGCCGCCTGGATGTCGCGAACGCAAATGCCCGGCGCTGCGCGCCCGAATTTCACAGTCTGTATGGGGGTCCGGTCCATGTCCGCCTCCGAGTGTGGGCGGCAGAGGCGGCGATGCGCGTGCCGGGGTAAGGAGCGGTGTCCCTCCATCAAGACTTGCACAAACGGGTGCGAAAGTGAAGTCTACCGAGACCGCCCTCGGCTTCGGCCGCAGCATTCACAGTGAGCCGTCATGCCCGCCATCGACTACGAGGCCGAATACAACAACCGCCGCGCCGTTCCCGATCACGAGGCGATCTCGGCACCCCTCGTCAAGGCATCGGCCGAATGGCGCGCTGAGGGCGACATGCTCGCCGACCAGTCCTATGGACCCGGCGAACGGCAACGCTTCGACCTTTTTCGCGCGCGCCGTGCCGGCTCGGGTACAGCCCCTCTCGTCGTCTACATCCATGGCGGCTACTGGCAGCGCGGCGACCGCAAGGCCGTCAGCTTCGTCGCCCGCGCACTCAACGCTCGCGGCATCGATGTGGCCTGCCCATCGTATTCCCTCGCGCCAGCCGCGCCTGTCAGCGCCATCGTCGACGACCTCCGCCAATGCCTGCGTGTCCTCCATGACCGCACCAAGGCGCACCCGGTCGTCGTCGGCCACTCGGCTGGCGGCCATCTCGCCGCGGCCATGCTGGCGACGGACTGGTCCGCCGTTTCAGGCGTGCCCAAGGACCTCGTGCGATCCGCTTATGCGCTGAGCGGCGTCTTCGACCCGACGCCGTTGATCGGAACATCGCTCAACGAGGCCCTGCGCCTCGATGCGGCGAGCGCCCGCGCCATCGACCTGATTCACGGACGCGCGCCGCCGTCATCAGCAACGATGGTCGCCGCGGTCGGTGCGGAAGAGAGCGCGGAGTTCATCCGCCAGAGCCTGGCGCTTGCCGAAGCTTGGAGCCGCGCCGGCGTCAAAGCCGAATGCGTGCTCGTGCCGAACGCCAATCACTTCTCGATCGTCGGGGAAATGGCGAGGCCGGAGAGTGCCGTTCTGGCACGGATCGTATCACTTGCGAACGCTTAGAGCGTCCGCGGGTTTCACTCGCGAATGCCGCAAGAGCCCACGCGCAGTCCGCTGAACAAATGAATTAACCGCGGTTCGGCCACGGCAGGTAGTGCGACCAGCCGAGACCAGGCGCGCTCAACACCGCGTCCTGACGCTGCACTTTGTCGAGTTCGAGCATCGCGATCGCCAGCGCGTTGCGAACACGGGAAAGATCCGTATTTCCAGCCAATTCGCTGTGCATGTGCTCAATCGTCCACCGTACGCTGGCGACGTCGACGCGACCATCCGCCGTCGCCCGCGGGCGCAGCTCGATTGGTTCGGATTCCTTCGACATGGCTACGCCCTTACACGACACTATGGACACGTTAACCGCAACAAACCGACTCGGTTCCCGAGCGAGCGGATATCCAAACTTTGCACGACCCATGCCATCCAATGGCTTGGCCTGACACAACCGGCGCCCACTCCGCAGCGCCCCAACCGTTCGCGACATTCATGCGGCGGGGCGCCCGCTCGAGTCCATTCAAATATTGCTACACGCTCCCCACAACTTTCCCCTTCCCGCGGGTTCCCTCGACAGCGCGAATCTGGTCCGTCTCTGAGTGCAGTTTCGGGCGGGCGACTGCTGCCCGCGCTTGCGCAATGATCAGGGCGGGAACGGGGGCCGACATGGCGAACTTCGCAACGCACATCGGTGTCGGCACCGTGGCCAGCGGCATGCTCGCGACCCTGACGCTCGCTGCCGACGTCGTCGCGCCGGAAAATCTCGTGGCGGTGACCCTCGCCGGCGTGCTCGGCAGCGTCCTCCCCGACATCGACCTCAAGGACTCGCGCGCCGGACGCGCCATGTTTGCGGGCCTCGCCGCCTTCTTCTCGTTCGCGGTGCTCTTTACATTCGCCGAAAAATACTCGATCGCGGAGCTCTGGCTGCTGTCGATCGGCACGTTCCTGTTCTTCCGCTATGTCGTGCACGCCATCTTCCACCGCATGTCCTACCACCGCGGGATCTATCACTCGATTCTGGCTGGGCTGTTTTTCGCGTTCTTCACCGCGATCGTCTACCGCTACCTGCTCGGCCGCCATGAAGGCGTCGCGTGGCTGGCCGCCGGCTTCATGTTCATGGGCTACATGGTCCATCTCGTGCTCGACGAGATCTACAGCGTCGACGTGCTCGGCACGCGCATCAAGCGGTCGTTCGGTACGGCGCTGAAGTTCTACGACGGCCGCCGACTCGACCACTCGGTCGCCATGGCCGTCGCGACCGTCGCGCTACTGTTCGTAACGCCCCCGACGAAGACCTTCATCGACGGTATGAGTTCACGCGACATGTGGTCGGGCCTGCGCCAGCGTATGCTCCCGCACGATCACAAGTGGTTCGGCGTTTTCGGGGACATCACGGCGATGGCTTGGCGGAAGCCACAGCAGCCCGCTCAGACGACTGAAACCCCCTCCACCGATCCCGCAAACCCCATTGCGACGGGCTCGATCCCGGCAAGCGACTCCGCGCCCGCTGCAAAACCCGCGCAGTAGTTTTTTAGCCCGGAGATCGTAGGCGGAGCCGTACGCGTGGCGCTAGTGAACGGCCTTTGCACCAGCCGTATTTACGGCGACGCCGGCGAGGTAGTTGTTGATGAGGTCGGAGACCAGGAGGGCGGCGGCCTCCGTGGTGACGTTGGCCAGCTTGTTGGCGGTCGACAGCGAAGTGATGCCGTGGACACTGGCCCACAGCACGCGCGCGGCGCGCTGACGCTCGAGGACGGCATCGGGCGGATAGATCGGAGCGACCGCCGTCTCGACCCGGCTCATCAGGCGCTCGAGCTTTTCCTGGTACCAAGGGGGCGTATCGGTCCCGCCCGGCATGTAGTGCTCAAACAGCAGGTTCCATAGCTTCGGCCGCTCGTGAGTGAACGACAGATAGGCCTGGGCCAGCCGCATCACGAGCGTCTTCTGGTCGCCGCCCTTGGCGAGTTCGGCCGACAGCCGTTCATCGAGAGCGTCGAGCACGCGGCCTTCAACGTTCAAAACCACGTCGTCGAGGTTCTCGAACATGTTGTAGATCGTGCCGGGTGAATACCCGATCCGCCGGGCAATCTCGCGCGCCGACAACCCCGCCAAACCGTTCGCCTCGATGATGGCAGCAGCAGCGTCCAGGATGAGCTGTCGCAGCTGTTCAGGCGTATGAATGGACCGGCGACCCATGGGAGCTCCAGGCGAGATTGTCCGCGCACGGCAGGATGATATTTCTAGTATAAATACCCCTTTAGCGGCAAATGTCGACTTCGATATTGTCGACTGCGCAGGGTAACTTTTCAGCGATTGCAGGGGCGCTTCTTGCGATTCCCGCCCGCTACTTTCTCGACCACGGGATGCTCATCGAACGGCGTAAATGTATGCGGTTCAATGATTTCGCGGCTACTTGTCCTCAGATCGTCATCATTCGCGCGAGCGCTCTCTCAGCCCTACGCGGGCATCGGAATGTCACACGGCTCGATCGCCACGATGCCATTAACAGAATGCAACATGGCAACCAATTGTAGCTCGTCGTGTCCCTTGCTGGCACAAATTGCCTGCTCTACGCCAGCGACGGCGGCGCCCAGCGCGTGTTCCATGGACTGTCCGGAGAGTCGGTAGCCAGTAAACAGCGCCGCAAAGAGGTCGCCGGTCCCGTTCGGCACGTTGTCCTGTCGGGCGACGGCGCTCAACCAAGTCTTTTCCAAACCGATCGCCATCGTCGCCAACTGAGCGTCTCCGCGCGGGATCGAAGTGGCGATCGTCCAGGTTGGGGCTAGCTTGGCCGCCGCGATCCGCGCACTCGCGGCATCCGCCACAGGCACACCAGACAGCCATTCGAGTTCGAAGCGGTTGGGAAATGCCACGTCCGCGATCGGCATGAGCGTTGCCGCCATCGCCTGCGCGGCATCCTCGGCGATGTAGAGGCCCTTGGGGTCATCTCCCAACACGGGATCGCAGTAGTATCGAGCCTCGGGCCTATGCTGCCGTACGAGCGCGACCGCCTCGGCCACCACCGCCACATGCTCGGCCGTCGGCAGATAGCCGCTCAGTACCGCGTCGACGTCCCTCAGCCATCCGTGTCCATCGAGGGTTGCCAGCATCTGCCGCAGCAGCGCCGGATCGATCCGCTGCCCCGCCACTTGCCCATGCCCAGGATGGTTGGACAGCATCACCGTCGGCAGCGAGATTACCGTGTGACGAAGCGCCTGCAGCGCCGGCACCGCGGCGCTGAGGCCGACGTGGCCGCGCGCCACCTGAGATGAGATTGCGAGAATGGTGCCCATGGGCCGATGCTGTCAGAAGACGTTGGCTTCCGCCAGGGGTGCCTGCCCGGCCACCCGCGCCCAGCCGAAGCGGCCGAGGTCGATCGTCCGATAGGCGCCGTGCGCAATCAGCTCGGCCATCGCCCGTCCGATCCCCGGCGAGTGCTGCATCCCATGGCCCGAGAAACCGCACGCGAGCAGGAAGCCCGCGACATCGGGATGAGCACCAAGGATCGCGTTGTGGTCCAGCGTGCTGAGGTCGTAGTGGCAGCACCACGCATTGACCACCTTGAGCGTCTCCAGCGCCGGCACGCGCGCGGCCAGCGTCGGCCACACCAGCCGCTCGAAGAATCCGTCCTCGATATCGAAATCCTCGGCATCGGGGTCCTCGTCGTCCGGCGGTGCGACGCCTGCCAGGTAATATCGCCCCTCCGGCCGGAAATAGACGCCGGTCGGATCGATCATCAATCCCGCACCCGTCAGTTGCGTCGGGCAATCGACGACGAACACGTAGCGCTTCCTCGGCCGCACCGGCAAGTCGATGCCCGCCATTGCCGCGACCTTGCGCGAATGCCATCCGGCCGCGCACACGATCAGCCCCGTCGCGATCCGCCCACCTGACGCAAGCCGCACGCCCGCGACAGCGCCACTCGTGACATCGATGCCGACCACCTCGTCCGCCAGATACGTCACACCCTGCACAATCGCTCGCTTGCGCAACAGGTGCAGATGCGCGTGCGGATCGACCCAACCCTCCCCGGACTGTCCCCAGCCCGCTCCCGCGAGATCATCGACTGCGAGCCACGGAAACCGTGCCTTCAGCGCGGCCGGCGCCATCAGTTTGACGTCGGCGCCGAGGCTCCGCTGCAGCTCGACGTTCGCGCGTAATACGTCGCCGCCTTCCGCGCTCGCCATGATCGCATAGCCGCGCTGGACCAGCCCGACGTCAGCCTCCGGCCCGTATGCAGCTTTGATCTCGCTGAAGTACTGCCAACCGAACTGTGAGAGCTGGATATTCTCCGGCGTCGAGAACTGCTGGCGGATCGACGCTACCGAGCGCCCCGTCGCGCACCACTGATAGCTCGGGTCCTTTTCGACGACGACGATGCGGCCCTTGAAACCTTCACGCCCGAGGAAGCACGCAATCGCGCTCCCCACCGCCGCCCCGCCGACGATCACGACATCCGCACTTTTCGTCACGGCCGCGCTCCCGCCCCACGATCAATCACTGAGCGCCCGCCGGATCCAAACATGATTGTCGTGGAACGCCGCGCCACCGTACGGCGCGATCCGGTCGGCGCCCGTCAGCGTATTCAATCCCACCTCGCCTTCGAACTGCTCGTTTGGCGGGATCGACTCGACGATCACCACGCCGCGCAGCACGCCATCATACGACTCTGCCGCCAAGCGGATCTCGCCGCGCTCGTTGCCCATCGCGATCCGGTCCCCGTCCGAAATTCCCAGCGCCGCGAGATCCTCCGGGTGGATCTTGGCGCGCGGCAGGCCCTCCTGCTTGCGGCTCGTCGGCATCTCGTTGAAGGACGAATTGAGATAGTTGCGGGCCGGGCTCGTTGCGAGGCGGAACGGGTGCTGCGCATCGGCCTTCTCGATCACGTCCCAATGATCCGGCAGGCGCGGCACGAGGTGCGAGATACCCCAGTCCCACTTGCGCGACGCGGGTACCTCCCCCCACTCCGGCTTGAACTTGAACTTGCCGTCCGGATAGGCGAACCCGTTCACATAATGCGATGTCTCGAAATCCGGCTGAGCATCAATCCAACGCTGCGCCTCCAGATTTTCGAGCGTGCCCCATCCCGACTTCTGCAAGGTCCAGTCGATGATCTCGCGCGGCGTCATGTCGAATCCGCGATGGCTAGCCCCAACCCGCGTCGCCAACCCGCTGATGACATCATGGTTGGAGCGGCACTCGCCCGGCGCCTCGATCATCTTCGGTCCGAACAGAATATTCTGCTGACCACCCGCCTGATACACGTCGTCGTGTTCGAGGAACATCGTCGCTGGCAGTACGACATCGGCGACCTTCGCCGTCGCGGTCATGAACTGCTCGTGCACGCACACGAACAGATCCTCGCGCGCAAACCCCGCCTTCACTTTGCGCTGGTCGGGCGCGACCTGCACCGGGTTCTGGTTCTGGACGATCATCGCGTGGATCTGGGGGCCGTCACCGAGATCGCCGCGGTCGCCAGTCAGGATCGCGCCGATGCGGCTCATGTCGAGCATCCGGATCGACGGATCGATCGCATCGCTGCCTTCGATAAGCGACTTGTCCCACTTGAAAATCGCGCCGCTGTTGTGGAACGAACCGCCGCCCTCGTGCAGCCACGCACCCGTTACCGTCGCGATGCACGACGCCGCGTGCATATTCACCGCGCCGTTGCGCGAGCGCGAGAAGCCGTAGCCGAGCCGCAGATAGGTCCTGGGTGTCTTCCCGATCAGCCGCGCGAAATCCTCGATCTCCGCGACCGTTAGCCCCGTGATCGCACTCGCCCACTCCGGCGTTTTGTCGGCGAGATGTGCTTCCAGCTCTTCCGGGCAATCGGCGTACTTCGCCATGTAGGCGCGGTTCGCGAACCCGTCCCGGAAAAGCACATGCATGACCGCGCATGCGAGCGCGCCGTCGGTGCCGGGCCGCAGGCAAATCCCGACATCGGCCTGCTGCATCGTCGCGTTGCGGTAGATGTCGATGACGACGATCTTGGCGCCACGCTCGCGCCGCGCCCTCACCGCGTGCGTCATCACGTTGACCTGGGTGTGCACCGGGTTGGTGCCCCAGATGACGACGAGATCGGATTTCGCCATCTCGCGGGGATCGGGCCCCGCGAGCTTGCCCGTGCCGGCGACGAAGCCGGTCCACGCGGACGTCGTGCAGATGGTCGAGAACTGGCGCGAATACCGCTTCACGTGACGCAGGCGTTCGATGCCGTCGCGCATCACGAGGCCCATGGTGCCGGCGAAAAAATACGGCCACACCGCTTCGCTGCCGTGACGGCGTTCGGCGTCGAGCATGGCCTCCGCCGTGAGATCGAGCGCATCGTCCCACGAAATCCGCTCGTACTGCCCCGAGCCCTTGGGCCCGACCCGGCGCAGCGGATGCATGAGGCGATCGGGGTGATGAATGCGCTCGGCATAGCGGGCGACCTTGGCGCAGATCACGCCGGCGGTGTAGTCGTTCTCCTTGGTCCCGCGCACCCGGCCGATCCGGCCCTCGCCCAGCAACTCGATGTCGAGCGCACAGGTCGACGGACAATCATGCGGGCAAGCCGAATGGCCGATCGTCACGCGCTGCTGCATCGCTCGTCCCCATATCACGGCCACGAAGACCGCGTCGAAGGAGCGCGACCTTATTGCAGCGTCATTCTAGCGGGAAACGGCTCGACTGGAAACGGAGGCGCAAGGCGCGACGAATTCAGAAGCGATAAGCCAGGCCGATGGCGAAGTGCGGCGACCAAAGGTCCGTCTTGATGTGGCCGCCGCCGTCGAGATTGCCATTGATGTGCGTGTAGCTCAGCTTAGCTTCTACGAAGCCGGACCAGCGGTCGCCGAGTGGCATCTCGAGGCCAACAAAGCCCTGCCCCGCGAGGCCGGCGAGCTGATATTCAAAGGTCTTCACCGGATCTCCGACCAGCGAGACCTCGACATGCGGGATCGTCACGCCGATGCCGACGCCAGCATAGGGCCGGATGCGGTAGAACTGCCAGGGCGAGAACCGATAAAGGATGTTACCGGTCAGGATATTGTTCCCGTCGGTGAATTCGAGCGAGTCGTAAAGCGCGCCGGCAGACGTGCCATTGAGCTTGGCATAGGCCTTGGAGTGGGTGAACTCGACGCCGACGCCCCAACCGGGCTTGCCGTCGAGCCAGTAAACGCCACGCACACCCCAATACGGCGGCATATCGAACGGCTTGCCTTCCCAGTCCACGTTGCGGGTATCGGTCGGCAACCCTTGACGGTGCAAGGACACGTCACTCGAGAAGTTGGCGTTGAGTCCACCGTAGACCTGGATTTGGACCTCGGCCTGCGCAGGCGTCGTGGCTGCAACAGCCGCCATCACGGCCAGCCCCACCGCCCAGCGGCAGGCACCGCAAACTCTCTCGACAATCACTCTGCCAGCCCACATGGCGCAGCGTTCCGCTTCTTGATGCTTACTGCTATCGGCGCAATAGCGCATCGAACGGGCAGCATCGCGTTCATTTACCCCATAACAGATCGCAGATTCGAGACAAGAGGGAGCGCCGGAAGTGCCTCATCGGACGCAGTTTTCCCCGGCTAGTGTGGCACCGATGCAAGCGTCACTCGGCCGAGGGGAAATCCAGGGTTCACGGAATATTTTGGTGCGGTTCTCCAGCGGCAGCACATCGAGGCCATCGCCGACCGCGTCGCTAGTATGCCGCTTCCGTCTCCGGCGACATCACGAGTTGTAGCGTCGCGAGACGCGCATACAGCCCGCCGCGGGCCATAAGCTCACCGTGCGTACCTTCCTCGACGATCCGCCCGCCGTCCAAGACCACGATACGGTCGGCTTTTTGAATAGTCGACAGGCGGTGCGCGACGACAATGGTTGTGCGACCGCGCATCGCTGCGTCCAGCGCCCGCTGCAAGCGCACTCGTCGCCTCGTCGAGGAGCAAAATCGGCGCCTGCCGCAACAGTGCGCGCGCAATGGCTATTCGTTGGCGTTGACCGCCTGACAGCGTCACCCCGCGCTCGCCAATGCGTGTCGAATAGCCATCCGGTAGCGCGCGGATGAAGGTGTCGGCCTGCGCGGCCGCCGCAGCGCGCTCTACATCGGCCATCGTCGCGTCGTCACCGAAGCGGATGTTGTCGGCGACGGAACCGGCCAGCAGCGCCACGTCCTGCGGCACGAGCGCCATCCGACGGCGCAACTCGCCGAGATCGGCATCGCACGCCGGCACGCCGTCAATGACCACTCGGCCCGACGTCGGATCCCGAAGTCGCTGCACCAGCGCCAGCAGCGTGCTCTTGCCCGATCCCGAGGGCCCAACCAGCGCCACCCGTTCGCCGGGCTCGATCCGCAGCGTGATGTCGCTCAACGCCGGGCTCTCCGGCCGCGTCGGATACACGAAGTGAATGTCCTCGAGATCAACGCGTCCGTGGGCCGGTAGCGGCAACGGCACGGGGTGCGCCGGCGACACGATCTCAGGCGGTGTCGCGAGCAACTCGGTCAGCCGTTCCGCCGCGCCCGCTGCCTGCGTGACCTCGCCCCAAACCTCGGAGAGTTCCGCCAATGCGCCGGCTGCAAAGAGCGCGTAGAGTACGAACTGTCCGAGCCGGCCGCCGGTCATTTCGCCCGCGACCACGAGCGCCGCGCCGTACCACAGCACGCCGACGACGCTGCTGACGACCAGCAGAATCACCACCGCCGTCAACCCGGCTCGCGCCTTCAGCCGCGAGTTGGCAGCGCTGAACGAGGTCTCCACCGCGCCGACGAACTTCGCGCCTAATCCCTTCTCAGCGGCAAACGACTGTACCGTTCGAATGCTCGCCAGCGTCTCCGCTGCAAGCGACGACGCATCGGCGAGCGTATCCTGGGCGTGGCGCGACAGCCGCCGCACGACGCGTCCGTACGCGACCAGCGGCAGCACGATCAGCGGGATTACGACAAGCACCAACCCCGACAGCCGCGGACTCGTGACGAACATCATCCCCAGCGCACCGATCATGCGACAGCGCCGTGCCGGACGCCGCCTTGATCTGCGTTGTATCGGCGGTGAGGCGGCTCATCAGCTCGCCAGAATGAGACCGCTCATGAAAATCCGGGCCGAGCGTCATCAGGTGCCGGAACACGTCGGACCTGACGTCCGCCACCACCCTCTCGCCGAGCCAATTGACGAAATAGAACCGTGCCGCGCTCGCTCCCGCGAGTACAACACCGATCAGGACCAACACAGCGAAATAGCGGTCGATGAACCCGCCATCGTTGCCGCTGAAGCCGAAATCGATCATCCGACGGACGGCAAGCGGCACCGACAGCATCGCCAGGGCCGAAACGACCATTGCCACGCCCGCCAGCCCCAGCATTCCTGGATGGCGCAGGATGTACGGCCGCAGCGCCAGCAGTGGCCTGAGTGAGCGGCGTCCTGCTGCGCCGGACGACCCGTCCTCGCCCGCGTCGTCCGCCCGTGCCCGTCGTCTCGCCACGCTGCCTCCAGCTGCCTGTCCGATATTCGGCCCCATGAATGCCCCAGGCGCGCGCCCGGAACAAGGCGCAGCGGCCCGAGACGGCACCGGGAGGTCATTCGGTCGCGGAACGTCGCGCGCTGCGCCGCACCGTTGACTTAATCCGCGACCGTGCGAACGAGCCAGGCGCTCAGGATCGCTGCTGCGTCGAGGAAATCGTCGATTTCCATCGCTTCGTGCGGATTGTGGCTGCCGTTGGCGTTGCGCACGAACAGCATACAAGACGGCACGCCCGCGTTTGTGAACGTCGCGGTGTCGTGCGAGGCTGGGCTCGCGAGCGGCATCGTCTCAATACCAAGTCTCGCCGCGGCATCCGTGAGATCGCGCAGCAGGCCCGGATCGGATGGCGCGACGTCGGCGCTCGCCCGTTTGCCGAGATCGAACCGCACGCCGCGCCGTGCCTCGATCGCGCGCACCAGCGCCAGCGTCTCGGCTTCGAGCGCCGCCAGATGCGCCCGATCGTAGGCGCGAACGTCGAGGCTCAGCGTCATCACCCCCGCAACTTTCGTCAGCGCGTGCTCGCGCGCATCCGTCGCGAACCGGCCGATCGTGAATGCCATCGGCCGCCCCGCGGCATCCGCCGCCTTCCAGATCTCGTCCAGTCCCAACGCGAAATCGCTCGCAGCCAGCACCGCATCATGACGGAAGCGGCGCGGCAAACCGACATGCGCCCATTCCCCGTGAATGGCGATTTCGGGATATCGGAAATTACCCGGCACGCCGGTGCCGATCGCGACCGAACGCCCGGCTTCGATGAGCTGCGGCGCCTGCTCGATATGGATTTCCACCCAGGCGCGGATGTCCTCCGCCTTCAACGACGCCTTCCGCGCCCGCACCGCCGCGACATCCGCCCCACACTCCGCCATGTGCTCGGCCAGCGTCCGCCGCGTGTCGACGCGCCGCGCCTCCAGCGCTCCGTCCGGCAGCACGCCGAACGCTGAGCGGCTGCCGATATAGGAGACCTCGAACCACACGCTCTCTTCCGCGCGGATCGCCATCGTCGTCACGTCGCACGCTGGCGAGATCCCAAGTGCGCCGAGACATCGCGTCGCCACGAGCCCCGCGATCACGCCCGCCGCCCCATCGAAATTGCCGCCATTCGCAACTGAATCGAGATGCGACCCCATCATGATCCGCGGCCGGCTGCGATCGCGCCCCGGCCGCGTCATGAACAGGTTCGCCGCGTGGTCGTACCGCTGCTCGAGCCCCATCGACACTGCCCGCTGGCCGATCACGCGATAGCCGAACTGCTCGCCCGCGCCATACGTGTCGCGCGTCACACCCGGACCGTTCGCGTCGAGGCTTCCAGCGCGCAACGCGTCGAACAGCGCCGCGACCTCGCTTTTCTGGGCGCGGACCGCATCAAAAATCTCGGCATTCGAAGGTGACACACTCCGCTCCTTCACGTTCAAGCCCCCCACCCGCAGCCAGACCCGCTGCCCCGGCAAGAGACAACACCGATCCCATCCTGTACAAAACAGAAAACGAGTACTCCGGCGAGGATTGCGCAGAATGGCCAGCCCGAGGGACCGCGGGGGTGATCCGAGCGACCCCGTCGCGCGCGCGCAAACGGTCGTCGAGACACTGCGCGCCGCCGCCGATCGCATCGAAGCCGAACGCGCGCTCCCGTCGGACGTCGTGGCGGCGCTCCACAAAGCCCGCCTCTTCCGCCTCATGCTGCCGCGATCGCTCGGCGGCGACGAGGCCCACCTCAAAACGCTCGCCCAGACGATCGAGATCATCGCCGAGGCCGACGCGAGCACCGCCTGGTGCCTCGGCCAGGCCGCCGGGTGCGCGATGTCCGCGGCCTACCTGAAGCCCGACGCGGCGCGCCGCCTGTTCGGCCCCGCTGATGCCGTCCTCGCCTGGGGCGCCGGCATCGTCGGCCGCGCCATAGCCGTCGACGGCGGCTATCGCTTCACCGGCAAGTGGACATTCGCGAGCGGCTGCGCCAATGCCACCCTGCTTGGCGGCCACAGCTATGTCTTCAACGCCGATGGCACGCCACGTCTCGGGCCCGACGGCCGCCACCTTGACCGCACCGCGCTGTTCGCCAAATCAAAAGCGAAAATCCACGACGTCTGGCACACGCTCGGCCTGCGCGGCACCGCGAGCTATACCTACGAGATTACCGACCTGTTCGTGCCGGAGGATGAAACTGTTGACCGCGACAAGGCCCACGAACGCGTCGCGACGGGCGACTTGTTCGTCTTCCCGACCACCTACGCCTACGCCACCGCCTTCAGCGCCCTTATGCTCGGCATCGCACAGGGCATGGTCCGCGATCTCACCGCGCTCGCCGCCACCAAGACGCCACGCGGCCAGCCATCGTCGCTGATCGAAAGCCCCGTTTTCCAGTCGCAGCTTGCGGTACTCGAAGCGCGCCTCAGATCGTTGCGCGCCTACCTCCACACGACGATCGACGACGTCTGGGACAAAGCTGTCGCGGCACGCGAACTGCCGTTGATCGAGCGCGCCAACCTGAAACTTGCGAGCACCTACGTCATCACCGAGGGCGTCGACATCGCGACGGAGGCGTATCGCGCCGCGGGGCAGACCGCGATCTTCCCAACCCACCCCTTCGAGCGGCGACTGCGCGACGCCCACTCGGCGTCGCAGCAGATCCAGGGCCGACCCGCGAACTTCACAACGATCGGCCGCGTCATGCTCGGCCTACCGCCCGACTCGCCCGTCGTGCTCGGCTAGGGGCCATCGCCCCCGCTCTACTTCATTTCGATCATCAGCACATGCGTTGGCGTCTCACCGACGTTTTCGCCGATATGCGTTTGCGGACCCGACTGGAGCATCTCCCCCGCCTTGAACTCGCGCGTGAGAACCTTGCCGTCAGGCAGCGTGACGGTGCGTTTGAAGGGGCTCAAAGCGAAGAGGACAAAGCGAGGATGGAAATGCTGCTTGGTTTTATCACCCGGCGTATCCCGGTATTCAAGCACGCGCATTCGATCATCTTCGAAGCGCACCTTGTACTTGTCACCGTCGGTCTCGATCGGATCAGCCGCACTTGCCGTCGCACACGCGACGAAGCACGCGAGCACCGAAAGGGCACCCCGCAGAAAAACGCTCATGACGTCACTCCCTGGATGCCCAGTACAGCAGTGCTCGGTAAATGCCGTCAGCCACCACCCGCCGCGTTGTAGCCCCGGTGCCCGTCGCCCAGCGCTTCATAGCCACTTTCGGTGACGAGGATCGTATCCTCGAGCTTGATGAAGCCACGCGTCGGATGCCCCATCGTCGTCTCGATCGAGATGACATACCCGGCCTCCAGCGGACGCGTCTTGTCGTAACCTTCGTAGGACATCCGCGGATGATCCTGTAGACGCGGCGCCTCGTGCGTCACGAGACCCATGCCGTGGGCCATGAAGTGCGTGTATTTCTTGTGCGGCGATGCGTCCAGCATCCGATCCGCGATGTCGGCGATGTCGCCACCGCGTGCACCGGCACGGATCGGCTTGCGCACCGCCTGCTGGACCTCGTCGACCCACGCCAGCAGATCCTGATGCTCGGCATCGACCTTGCCGCCGACCACGCCCATACGGCAGAGATCGCCTATGTAGCCTTTGTAGTTGCCGCCCGAGTCCAGCGAGATGATGTCGCCCGTCTCGAGCCGCTGCTCGGACGGCGCGCGGTTGAGGCTGGTGCCAACCGTCATCAGGCAGTAGTCAAAGATGAGCCCACGATTGACTTCCTCGCGGCGCAGCGCTTCCACCACCTCCAGCTTGGTCGCGCCGGGCACACAATGCTTCTTGAATGTCGTCATCATGGAGTCGACGACTCGCTCCGACGACTCGCGGAGGTAACCGATTTCCTCCGGCGTCTTTTTCGCCCGCAGCCGCTCTAGCGGGAACACGGCATCGACCAGTTCGACGTTGGAGACCCCGCGCCGCAGCACTGCCTCGCCGTCCGCCGGCAGGAACGCCGACTCGACCCCGATGCGCCGCACCGGTCCCAATTTCGCGATGTGCTCGACCACTTCGCTCATCGTCGCCTTGGTCCCGGTCGTGCCGAGCTTCAGCGTCGGCTGCCAGAACTTGCCGAGTTCGCGCTCGAAATTCTCCATGGTGCAGCCGACATAGGCGGCGTTCTCGGGCTTGCCCTTCTGGTAGACGATCGCCGGCAGATAGCGCGTCGTGCCCGCCGCCTCCATCGTATCAAAGAAGAAGAAACGGTAGCCGCCGAGCATGTACTGCACATTGTGCTTGGAAGTCGCGACCAGCACGTCGATGCCGGCGTCGTCCATCAGCTTGTCGAGGTGCTTGGTATCGAAGGGAATGGGCTTCTTGATCGCGGCTTCGGCAACGGCCATGAGCGAACCTCCAGCAACGGTTTCCAACCTGTTTGGCCCCGGATCGGTCGCGCGACCGTCCGATGGTCTCGGGATGACTATACCCCCCTTGCGCGGCACTGGGCCACTGCTTTGCGTCTTATCGCGTCAGGCCTCAATCCACCACCAGCCAGCCGCGGTAATGTACGACCATGCCCACCAGCGGCAGCGCGATCGGCACATCGAAGTGAAACCGCCCCCCTTCCTCCCATTCGCGCGCCACGCTTTGTGGCGCGAGTGCCAGCGGCAGCGGCACCCCGAAGCAGCTCCATCTGTCGATCCGCATTTCGAGCCCGCGCGCGTCGGACGGCAGATCGAAGTGAAACCGCAGTGGCCCGAACCGTTCGACCAGCCGCCCGTTTCGCTCGCTCAAGTGGCTGGTGAAACGTTGATCGCCGAATGACCGCGTCCACTGCTCGACGCCATTGCGCTCGATGAAACTCACATGTAGCGGATGCGCCCCCGCGCGGGGAAATCCCATCACTGCAGCAACCATCCGCGCCGCCATATTGGATCCGCGATCAACCGTCGCCTCGCCCGATGCGCCCGCATCTCCGCACACCCGATGCATTGCACGCACCGCCTCGGGCAACGCAGCGTACCGGTCCCCCATCACCCGCACATACAGTGGCGGAGGCAACGCCCGCTCCGTGATCGCGTGACGGATCGATAATGTCTGGAACAGTGGCTCGAACGCGTCGAGATCGAGGAGACGTCCCGCATCGCGCGCGCCCGGCGCGATCGTTCCCGCCGCGACAGCCTCCGCCAGCAAAACCGCCGCCAGCGTCGGAATCTCCGGTCCGTCACCATCCGTGGCGATCAATGTCCACTGCCGCTCGACGAACGCGCCGCCCGCCTCGCCCGTCATACGCACAGACATCGCCGAGCGGCCATCGCTCATCCATCGGCTCAATCGCTGCAGTGGCAGCAACATCGGCGCCACGCGCGTCAAGGACTTCAGCGACAACCACCGAACCGGCCAACTGAGCAGCCACAGGCCGACCGTCTGCACCGCCGACTCGGTGCCCGCACGAAAGACCACCGCCGGCCGCCCCGGCAACGCCTCCGGCAGCAGTTCGTGGTCGGGCACATCGGCGATCGCCAACCAGCGGTTGCGGAGCGCGCCCGCGCCTTCGATCCGGAACGTCTCGCGCCGCAACTCCTGCCAGCCCCAACCGCGATCCCACCGCCGGCCGCGCCACAGCCGCACGGGCTGCCCGACATAGCTCAGGATCGCCGCCGCAATCGACGCCCCCGCCGTTGCATGATTGGACGCGCTGATCGCCACCTCGACCGCCCGTACGGCCTCCAATCCCTCGGCCAACCGCTGCGCCACCGCGCCCGACAGCGCCGGCACGCTCGACGCCCCCGCGATGATGGCCACGCCCGCCACATGCGCTGCCTCGTCGAGCACGCCGATCCCGGATACGAACGCGCGTGCATCCGCGAGATCGATGTAGGCAACTCCCGCCCGCGCGCACGCCAGCGGGACACGATAGTCACTCCCTTGAAACGGCCCCGCTGCGTCGATCAAAATTACCGGCCGGTGCGCTGCCAGCACCGCACCGATATCGCCATTGCGGTCCGCCGCGAGCGGCGTCATCCCGGAACGCGCCGCGCAAAACGCTTGGGCCTTCGCAAGGCTCCGTCCGGCGACGATCACCTCGTGCCCGCGCGCCGCCAACCGTCGCGACAGCCGCGCACCAAAACCGCCGTAGCCACCGAGAACAAGAATGCGGCTCAGAGCACGCGCTCCGCATACTCCGCCGACGGCACCCAGCACACCTCGCGCCGCCCGAACAGCCGATAGCGATGGCGCGCGATCCAACTATAGACCGGATCGCGCAGAAACCGCGGCACCAGACGTCCGACACCGGCAAGCGCGCGCCACGGCCAGCCAAGTCCCGTATAAATTGCGAAGATCGCGTCACTGTCGCGGTGTAGGCGTTCACCGTCGACGACGATCATGCTCTCCGGATCAGCCGGATCGATGCCGAAGCGCCGATACAGCGCCGCGCCGACCTCGCCTTGCATCGACGCCAGCCGAAAATGGCCGCGCC
>LNFM01006406.1_pt1 | contig 19390 bp, 22 predicted proteins | sample 596031 | NCBI WGS metagenome assembly LNFM01 (sample SAMN04254537, study PRJNA301005) | activated carbon metagenome | isolation source: dual media filters at the Ann Arbor, Michigan drinking water treatment plant | place: USA: Ann Arbor | reverse complement strand
ACGCCATGCTGGTGATCGCCGCCGGCCTGCCCGCCGCGCTGCTGATGGAATTGTCGAGCGGCGCGGTGATGATCGAGGCGCTGTTCGGCCTGCAGGGCCTCGGCCTGCTCGGCATCGATGCGGCGCTGTCGCGGGACTTCCCGGTGATCTTCGGCACGCTGTGGCTGTTCACGCTGCTCGGCCTGCTGATGCACCTGGCGTCGGACCTGCTTTATGTCGCGATCGACCCGCGGATCGGCTTCGATGGCCGCCGCAATTAGACGCGCCTGGCCTGTGCGCCTGCTGGCGCTGCTGGTGCTGCTGGTGTTGCCGGCGGAATTCATCGCCAATGACCGGCCGGTGCTGCTGCTGTTGGATGGCGCTGTCTCCTCCCCCGCGCTGTCACGCCCGACGGAGCGGGCGCTGGGCGGCGCGCTGTCGATCCCGGCCGATTTCCACGACCCGGCCGTGCAGGCGCTGCTGGAAGCGCGCGGCGCCTGGCAGATCTGGCCGCCGATCGGCTTCGCGCCGGATACGGTGGCGCCCGGCGTGCCGCAGGCCGCCCCCGCACCGCCCTCCGCGCAGCATTGGCTGGGCACGGATGACCAGTCGCGGGATGTGCTGGCGCGGCTGATCTGGGGGCTGCGCCTGTCGCTCGGCTTCGCCGCCATCGTCACGCTGCTGAGCCTGGCCGTGGGCCTGACGCTCGGCGCCATCCAGGGCTATTTCGCCGGCGTCACCGACCTGGTGCTGCAACGCCTGACCGAGATCTGGGGCGGCGTGCCGCTGCTGTTCCTGCTGATGATGGTGGCGAGTGCCATCGCGCCCAATCTCTGGGTGCTGGCCGGCGTGCTGTCGCTGTTCATGTGGATGGGCATCGCCGGGCTGACGCGGGCGGAATTCCTGCGCCTGCGCGGGCAGGACTTCGTGCGCGCCGCGGTCGCCATGGGCGCGCCGCCGCCGCGTATCATCCTGCACCACATCCTGCCCAATTCCCTGGCGCCGACCCTGTCCATCGCGCCCTTCCTGGCGGCTGGCGCCATGACCATGCTGGCGGGGCTGGATCTGCTCGGCCTTGGCATGCCGCCGGGCACGCCCTCGCTCGGCGAGTTGCTGGCGCAGGCGCGCAACAATCTGCACGCGCCCTGGCTGGCCGCGGCGGCGGTCGGCACGCTGGGCGGCGTGCTGCTGCTGGTCACGCTGGTCGGCCAGCGGCTGCGCGACGTGATGGACCCGCGCCTCGCGCCGGCCCGGCGCATCCTGCAGCCGCATGACGTGCCGAGCGGTGATGCGCTGCTGGAGGTGCGCGGGCTGGAGCTGGATTTTGGCGCGACACGCGCGCTGCGCGGCGTGGACCTCACCATCCAGGCCGGGCAATCCGTGGCGCTGCTGGGTGAATCGGGATCGGGCAAGACCGTGACGGGTCTCGCCATCGCCGGGCTGCTGCCGCCACAGGCCAGCCGCCTTTCGGGCAGCATCCGCCTGGCCGGCCAGCAGACGCTGGGCGCGCCCGAAGCGGTGCGCCGCGCCGTGCTGCGCGACCGCATCGGGCTGGTCTTCCAGGAACCCGGCGCCGCCTTCAACCCGCTGCATCCGGTGCTGCGCCAGGTGGCGGAGGCCGCCGCGACCGCCGGCCTCGGCGCCACCGCCGCCGAGGCCCGCGCGGCGGAGCTGCTGCGGCTGGTCGGCCTGCCGCAGCCGGTGCTGCGGCCGCGCGCGCTGCCGCACCAATTCTCCGGCGGCCAGTTGCAGCGCGCCGTCATCGCGATGGCGATCGCCCGCGACCCGCTGCTGCTGATCGCGGATGAGCCCACCGCATCCCTGGATGCCGCCTTGCGCGGGTCGCTGCTGGACTTGCTGGATGGGCTGCGCCGGCGCTTCGGCATGGCGCTGCTGCTGATCACGCATGATGTGGATGCGGCGCGTGCCGTGGCGGACCGCATCGCGGTGATGGACCAGGGCCGCATCCTGGCCAATCTGCCGGTGGCGGAGCTGGACCGGGCGCGGCAGCCGGCGCTGCGCCGCCTGCTGCGCCCGCAATCTGCGCCGCCGCGCTGCCCGCCGCCGCCCGGCCGCCCGGTGCTGGCGGCGCGTGGGATGGGCCTGCGCCACGGCACGGTGCAGGTGTTGCAGGGCGTGGATCTGACACTGCATGCCGGGCGGACGCTCGCGGTGGTCGGCCCCTCCGGCTGCGGCAAGACCTCGCTCGCCATGGCGCTGCTGCGGCTGCTGCCGGCGGAGGGGGAGGTGCTGCTGGATGGAAGCCCGCTGCCGCCGGGCCGCGCCTGGCGCCGCCGCGTGCAGGTGGTGTTCCAGAACCCCGCCAGCAGCCTGTCCCCGCGCCTGAGCCTCGGCGCCATCCTGGCGGAGCCGCTGATCCTCCACCTGCCCAACCTGTCTCCCCGGCTGCGCGCCGCACGGGTGCGGGCGGCGCTGGAGGAGGTGGGGCTGGACCCGGCGCTGGTCACCCGCCGCCCCGCCGCACTCTCCGGCGGCCAGCGCCAGCGCGTCGCCATTGCCCGCGCGCTGATCGCCGGGCCGGATGTGCTGATCCTGGATGAGCCGACCTCCGCGCTCGATCGCAGCGTGGAGGCGGAAGTGCTGGCGCTGATCGCCCGCCTGCAGGCCGCGCGCGGCTTCGCCTGCCTGCTGGTGACGCATGACCCGCGCGTGGTCGCGGCGCTGGCCGATGACGAATTGCGCCTGGAGGCCGGACGCATCGCCGGCTTCCGCGTGCTGCCCCGCCCCGCCTTCCTGAAGGAAATCCCCGCATGACCGAGACCCTGCCGCAACGCTTCCTGCTGAACGCCACCCCGGCCGAGGTCGCGGCCCTGCTGCCCGCCATCGGCCGCGCCATGGTCGGCATCAGCGGCGGCGGCACCACGCATGAGCGCATCGGCGTGATCGAATCGGCCCCCTGCACGGATGGCACGCTGCGTATCCAGGGCGCGCTGCATGATGCGGCGCTGCCGCTGGACCGCGTGGTGCGGGTGGTGGGCGATCGCAGCAGCACCATGCGCGGCAAATCCTATCCGCGCTTCGAGTTCAAGGATGCGGCGGATACCACGCTGATGTCGGTCATCGCGATGGATGGGGCGGAGCTGTATGACGCAGCCGTGCGCGCGCATGTCGGCGCGGAGCTGGAGGTGCCGCCGCGCCCCGACCTGCCCCCCACCGAACAGCCACCGGAGGCGGATGCCGGCAATGCGGCGCTGGAAGCGTTGCGCGACAGCGGCGGCCAGGTGGAGATCCGCTTCGGCGAGGCCGGCGCCAGCCAGGCCTGGCGCGGTCAGGTGGAGGAGGTGAAGGGCGTGATGGGCTACGCCAACATCATCCGTCCCGATTTTCACCTGCATCTGCGCGGCGGCTCCGTCGCCGCGTTCCGGCGCAGGGACGCCGGGCTGGTCGCGCTGGATGCGGCGGGCGTCGAGACCGGCCTGGTGCTGCGGCCGCTGGATGCGGCGGCGGAGGCCGCGCTGTCCGCCTTCGGCTGATGCGCTGGTCCCTGGCGCGGGACGGTTTTGCCGTGCTGCCCGGCCCGCCGGCGGGCTTGCAGGACCGGTTGCGCGCGGTGCTCGGCCGGTTGGCGCGGCGGCGGCTGAGCCCGGCGGAAGCCGCGCGCTGCGTGCTGGAATCGGCGGTGCGGGACAGCCAGCGCGGCGCGCCGCTGCCGCCGGGCCAGGATGCGCCGTTCATCCTGGGCGAGCCCACCCGCCTGCATCCGGCCTTCGCCGCCGCGGCCGCGCATCCGCACGTGCTGGCGGCGGTGGCGCAGGCGCTGGGCACGCGGCGGGTGGTGCTGCATTTCGCCAACGTCACCATGAAATCCGCCCGCTTCGGTAGCGGCATCGCCTGGCACCGGGACGCCGCCAATCGCTATATGCCGACCCGGCGCAGCCGCTTCCTGCGCGCCATGCTGTGCCTGGACGGCATGACCCCCGGCAATGGCGGCACCAGCTTCCGGCCGGGGTCGCATCGCGGGGAAGGCCGGCCAGAGGTGGTGCCGCGCTGCCGCAAGGGGGCGATGGTGCTGATCCACCCGCGCGTGCTGCATGGCGGGGCACCCAACCGCTCCGCCGCCGCACGGCGCAACCTGGTGGTGCAGTGGGGGAGGTGGGATGACCCGCTGGCGGGCCGCGCCCGCGAATCGCAGACCGGCCGGCCGCCCTGGCTGCTGCGCCATCCGCCGCGCTGGCTGACGGGATGATGACCGGCGGGCGCTTGCAGCGGCGATCACGGATCGCAACATGCGGGGCATGATCGACGCCAAATCCCTCCTCGACCGCTTCCTCGGCTCCAGCCAGGGCGCCGCGCCCTCGCCCTGGGGCAATCCCAACCAGGCCCAGCCGCCTGCCGTCTCCCAACAGGGGTCGGGCGGGCTGGCCGACATGGCGCGGCAGGCGCTGCAGCGTGCCGGTGGCGGTGGCATGGGGGGCTCCGGCATGGGCGGTTTCGCCGGGGGTGCGGCGGCGGGCGGCATCCTGGGGCTGCTGCTGGGCGGCAAGGGCATGCGGCGCGGCGGCGGGCTGGTCAGCCATGGCGGCGCGGCGGTGCTCGGCGCGCTGGCGCATCGGGCCTGGCAGAACTGGCAGGCCGGCCAGGCGCCCGCGACCGCGCCCGTGGCCACGCCGCAGGACGCGCAGGCGGTCGATCCGCGCTTCCTGCCCGGCGCCAGCCCGGCCGCGGGCGGCGAGGCTTTCGAACTCGCCCTGATCCGCGCCATGATTGGTGCTGCCCGCGCCGATGGCCACATCGACGCCGAGGAACGCGCCCGCATCTTCGCGCAGGTGGACAAGGCCGGGCTGGATGCGGAGGCGAAGGCCTTCGTCTTCGACGCGCTGGACAAGGGCGTCGGCGTCAGCGAGGTGGCGGCCGCGGCGCAGACCCAGGAACAGGCGAGCGAGATCTACCTGGTCTCCCGCCTCGCGGTGGATCCGGACCATCCGGCGGAGCGCGCCTATCTCCAGGCGCTCGCGCACCGGCTGAAACTGCCGGAGGGGCTGGTCGCGCATCTCGACCGGCAGATCGACGCCGCCCCCGCATCGTGAAGATCACCCGCGTCACGACGCATCTGCATCGCAGCGACTTCAAGTACGGTGCTGGTCCTTCATCCCAAGGCGGCAATCTGCGCCTGACCCGCATGGACACGCTGCTGGTGCGGGTGGAGACGGAAAACGGCCTGCATGGCTGGGGCGAAGGTTTCGGCTTCACCCTGGCGCAGACCACGCAGGATGCGGTGGAACGGCTGATCGGCCCGGCCTGCATCGGCCAGGATGCACGCGACATCGCGGGGATCGGCCGCATGCTGGCGCGGCGCTTCCATAATTTCGGCCGCAACGGGCCGGTGAGCTTCGCCATCTCCGCCATCGACATCGCGCTGTGGGACATTGCCGGCAAGGCGGCCGGCGTGCCGCTGCATGTGCTGCTGGGCAATGGCCGGCGGGCGGAGGTGCCGGCCTATGCCAGCCTGCTGCGCTACGGCGCACCTGGGGATGTGGCGCGCAACGCGGCGGAAGCGCGGCGCCGCGGCTTCCGCGAGATCAAGCTGCATGAGGTGGATCTGGACTGCATCCGCGCGGCGCGCGATGCGGCGGGCGATCTGCCGCTGATGCTCGACATCAACTGCGCCTGGGACCGCGTGGCGCCGGCGCTGGAATTCTGCGCGGCGGTGCGCGGGATGAACATCGGCTGGGTCGAGGAACCGCTCTGGCCGCCCGAGGACTTTTCCAATCTTGCGGCGGTGCGGGGCGAGGCGGGCGTGCCGGTCTCGGCGGGCGAGAATCTGGGCGGTGCGGAGGATTTCGCGCGGCTGTTCGCCGCCGGCGCGGTGGATGTGGCGCAGCCGAGCGCCACCAAGCATGGCGGCGTCTCCGGCCTTTTGCAGGTGGCGGCGCTGGCGCAGGAGGCAGGGGTGCGGATGGTGCCGCACGCGCCCTATTTCGGCCCGGGCCTGCTGGCGACGCTGCATGTGCTGGCGGCGGCCGAACAGCCGGCGCCGATCGAGCTCTACTTCGCCGATCTCGCCACGCCGCCCTATCCGGGGCTGGTGGCGAAGGATGGCATGGTGGCCGTGCCGAACGGCCCGGGGCTGGGGATGGAGCCCAGTCTGTAGGACGCATTTCCCGGGTCGCCTTGCGAAAGCGCAAGGCTTGGAAATGCGTCAGATCACCGCGTGCCGCACCCGCGCTGAAAGCCATTCGCTGACCAGCACGGTGCCGAGGATCAGCACGAAGATCGTCGTTACCTGCGGCCAGGCCAGCACGTTGATGCTGGCCTGCATCTGCATGCCGATGCCGCCGGCGCCGACCAGGCCGAGCACCGTAGCCTCCCGGATGTTGATGTCCCAGCGGAACACCGTGAGGCCGGCGAAGGCGGGCATGATCTGCGGCACGATGGCCCAGCCCAGCACCTGCGGGCGGGAGGCGCCGGTGGCGGTCACGGCCTCGACCTGCGTGGTGTCGATTTCCTCGATCGCCTCATACAACAGCTTGGCGATGAAGCCGACGCTGCGCAGCGCGATGGCGATGATGCCGGCCAGCATGCCCGGGCCGAGGATGATCACCAGGATCAGCGCCCAGATCAGCGAATTGATGGAGCGGCTGGCGACGATGATGAACAGCACCACGGGCCGCACGAACAGCCGGCTGGGCGTGGTGTTGTGCGCGGCGAGGAAGGCCATCGGCACGCCGATCACCACGGCGATGGCGGTGCCGATGGTGGCGATGTTGATCGTGTCCCACAGCGGCTTCCACAACTCGCTGGCATAGGACCAGCGCGGCGGGAACATGCGCGCGATCAGATCACCACCCTGCCGCGGCGCGTCCCAGACGAAGGGCCAGATGGTGCGGTCCGAGATGAAGCTGAAGCAGTACACGCACAGCGCCACGCCGGCGAGCCAGCCGGCCCAGACCAGCAGGTCGCCGCGCGGCGTGCGGCGGCGCCAATCCGGCGTGCCGTCGGGACGGGCGAGAATGGCCATTACTGCACCTTCCGGCGGATCCAGCCGCTGCTGTATTCGCAGGCCAGGACGATGGCGATGATCACCAGCAGCACGGCCGCCGCCGTGTCGAATTCATAGCGGTCGAAGGAGGTGTTCAGCGTGTCGCCGATGCCGCCCGCGCCGACCAGGCCGAGCACGGCGCTTTCCCGGAAATTGATGTCGAGGCGGTAGGCGGAAAGCCCGATGATCCGCGGCCTGACCTGCGGCAGAATACCCCAGGCCAGCAACTGGAACCAGGACCCGCCCGTGGCGCGCACCGCCTCCGCCTGGGAGGCCTGGATATCCTCGATATCCTCCGCGATCAGCTTCGCCATGAAGCCGATGGTGGCGAAGGCCAGGGTCAGCGTGCCGGCCAGCGGCCCGAAGCCCACCATGGCCACGAAGACGATGGCGATGATGATTTCCTGGAAGGTGCGGCTGATGGCGATGATGCCGCGGCAGAACAGGTAGATCGGCAGCGGCGCCAGGTTGCGCGCGGCGCCGAGGGCCACCGGGATGGACAGGATGATGCCGACGGCGGTGGAGACCACCGTCATGGTCAGGCTCTCCAGCAGCCCGGCCAGGATGTCATCGCCCTTCGAGGTGAAGTCCGGCGGGAAGAAGCCGCTGAGGAAGCGCCCGGCGCGTTCCAGGCCTTCCGCCGCGCGGGTCCAGTTCACCTCGATGGTGGTGACGGCCAGCAGCGCATAGGCCAGCGCGCCGAGATAGACGGCATAGCGCAGCCAGGGCGTCTCGATCAGCGGCGGCGGGCGCCAGGCGCGCGCGGCGGCGGCGGCGTCGAAGCCGGACAGGCTCGTGGTGCTCACGCCACCGCCTCGGCCGTCTCGTCCTCGTCTTCGGCGCGGCGGATGGTCTGCGACCAATCCTCCTCGCCATAGATGTCGGTCAGCGCCTGGGTCTGCAATTCCTCGGCCGGGCCGTCGAAGACGATGCGGCCGGCGCGGAGGCCCACGATGCGCCTGGCGAATTGCTGGGCGAGCGCCACGTCATGGATGTTGATGATCGCCGCCAGCCCGCGCTCGGTGCAGAGCTCGACGATCAGGCGCATGATCTGGCGGCTGGTCTTCGGGTCCAGGCTGGCCGTGGGCTCATCCACCAGCAGCAGCTTCGGGTCCTGCATCAGCGCGCGCACGATGCCGACGCGCTGGCGCTGGCCGCCCGAGAGCGCATCCGCGCGCTTGTCGGCCATGTGCGCCAGGCCGACGCGGTCCAGCAGGCGAAACGCTTCCTCGATATCCTTGCGCGGAAAGCGCCGGAACCAGGAGGCCCAGAAGCCGACATAGCCGAGCCGGCCGGACAGCACGTTCTCCATGACGGTCAGGCGCTCGACCAAGGCGTATTCCTGGAAAATCATCCCCATCCGCCGCCGTGCCCGGCGCAGCGCGCCGGAGCCCAGCGCGGTGAGATTCTCGCCATCCAGCATCACCCGGCCGGAGGAGGGTTCCACCAGCCGGTTGACGCAGCGGATCAGCGTGGATTTGCCGGCACCCGAGGGGCCGATCAGCGCCATGACCTGCCCCGCAGGGATCCGCAGATCGACATTGTCGAGCGCGAGATCCCCGGTCGGGTAGCGCTTGGTCAGTCCCTCGATATTCAGCAGCACGGTGTGTCTGTCCTCAGCGGCAGGCGTAGGAGACGTCCATCGCGGCATCGATCTGGCGGACCACGTTCCAGTGTTCCTGATAGGTGATCGGGATGAACTTCTCGGCGGGCGGCTCGCTCTTCGCGAATTCCGCCTGCAGCGCCGTGCCGTTCCAGTCGAAGTTGAAGAAGGCACCGCGGACGCGTTCCGCCAGGGCCGGGTTCAGGTTGTGGGCATGGCCGTAGCCTGTCGTCGGGAAGGACTGGCTGCGGTAGATGTTCCGGATCTGGTCCATGCGCACGACGTTGCGCGCCACCATGCGGGTCAGCACGGAATTGGCGATGGCGGCGGCGTCGTAGTCGCGGTTGGCGACGCCCAGGATCGAATTGTCGTGCCGGCCGGAGAAGGCAGCGGTGAAGTCGCGCCCGGCGCGCATGTTGAACTCGCTGGCCAGCAGCGCCGACGGCGCCTTGAAGCCGGAATTCGACGTCTCCGAGGTGAAGGCGATGGTGCGGCCGCGCAGATCCTCGATCCGCTGGGCGTTCGAAGACGCCGGGACGATGATCTCCATCTCGTAGCCGAAGGCGCCGTTGTTGCTCGCCATCATGGCGAAGGGCACGAAGCCGGCGCAATTGACGGCGAGCGGGTTGGAGCCGGTGTTGAAGCCCGCGATATGCAAGCGGCCGGCGCGCATCGCCTCGATTTGCGCGGCATTGGACTGCACGGCGAAGAACTGCACGCGCTTGCCGGTCTCCCGCGCCAGGTGGTCCATGAAGGGCTGCCAGACGGTACGATAGACGGCCGGGTCCTCGACCGGGGTATAGGCGAAGATCAGCGTCGCGGGGTCGACCTGCTCACGCGGGTTGGTCGGCACATCGGCCACCAGATCCCCGTTTCGGTCGCAGTAGCGGGCATCCAGCGTGCCACGCGGGCAATCCTGGGCGGCGGCCTGGCGCGGCTGCCCGGCGAACAGGCCGAGGGCAAGGGCCGAGGTCAGGACGGTGGATGCGAATAGGCGTCGCAGCATGGCAAAACTCCCTGGGGTGCTGGTGCGGGTGCCTTCTATGGGACACTCCGAGACGGTTCGACGTCAGATTTATGAAGATTGCCGGCGCAAGCGGCGCGCGGCAAGGACGTTCGCAGGTGTTTCGTGATGCAACCCTTCCGCGGCCAATTGCTTCTCCAGCCGACGGATCGGAGGGGATGGCGGCATGGATCGGGGTATTTCGGGGCGATCCTCGCGGCAAGGCGAGGTGGCCTTTCTGCGCCGGGTGCTCATCGTCGCGGCGGTCGTGGTGCTGCTGCTGCTGCTGTGGCAGGTGCGGCTTGCGCTGCTGATCACCTTCGCCGGGGTGGTGGTGGCGGTGTTGCTACTGGCCGCGGCGCGACCGGCGGAACGCTACCTCGGGCTGTCGCGCGGCTGGTCGCTGCTGCTGGTGGGTGTGCTGCTGGCGCTGGGCCTCGGCCTGGCGGGGATGCTGGTTGGCAGCGAGGTGGCAGCGCAGTTCGGTCAGCTCTGGAACCGCCTTCCGGAAGCCGTATCTGCCTTTGAGGAGCGTTTTCGGATCGAGTTGCCGGGGGCCGAGGAGGCGCTGTCCGGCGGCGCGGTCGATTCCTCCATGCTCGGCACCCTGGCGGGCCACGCGGCGACCTTGGGCAGCCTGGCCATCAGCGCGGGCTCGGCGCTGGTGGTGGCCGTGGTCGGCGGCTTCTTCCTCGCGGTCGACCCGGGCATGTACCGGCGCGGCGTCCTGAAGCTGCTGCCGCAGGAACAGCACGAGCGCGCCGAGGAGGCGATGGTGGCCAGCGGCAATGCGCTGCGGCTGTGGCTTGGGGCGCAGCTGGTCTCGATGGCCATCGTCGGCGCGCTGGTCTGGCTCGGCACCTGGCTGCTCGGCCTGCCCTCGCCGCTGGCGCTCGGGCTGTTCGCCGCGCTGACGGGCTTCGTGCCGCTGATCGGCGCCTTCGCCGGGGCGGTGCCGGCGCTGTTCCTGGCACTGGCGGAGGGCGGCAACACCGTGCTGTGGGTGGGGCTGCTGTTCATCGGCATCCAGCAGCTTGAATCCAACATGATCCTGCCGCTGGTGGAAAAGCACATGGTCAGCATGCCGCCGGCGCTGCTGCTGTTTTCCGTGGTCGGCGTGGGGCTGCTGTTCGGCGTGCCGGGCGTGATCCTGGCTGCGCCGATCACCGTCGTCGCCTATGTCCTGGTGAAGAAGCTGTATGTCAACGAGACGCTGGGACAGCAGACGGATGTGCCGGGCGAGGAGGAAGATGCTGCAGAAAAATGACGAAATGGGGATAAATTAAGTCTTTGTTGAGACGGAAAGGGATCGAACGCTGCCGCAGGCCAGGTGTTCTCATCACAGCCGGACAGCAATCCTTGAAAATGCTGCTGCATACCGCGCCCTCGCTGAACAACGACTGTCCGGCAGCGGTGAAGGGCGGGTTGATACGCAGCGTACCTTCCAACTGGAGGCCAGCCTCATGAAGAATATTCTCAACACGACCGCTCTTGCCGCCACGCTGGTTCTTGGTGGCTATGGCGTCGCGCTCGCCCAGGGCAGCGGCACCGCGCCGCAGGCTACTGGCACGACCCAGCAGCAGGGCAGCGGCATGACCCGGCAGGGCAGTGTCGGCACGAGCCAGGCGACGCGCATGAACGAGGACCAGATCCGCACCATCCTCGGCGCTCGCGGCTATTCGGATTTCGAGGATGTGGAGCGTGACGGCGACAGCTTCCGCATCGGCTCCGCCGAGCGTTACGGCAAGGATGTCGAGGATCTTCGCGTCGATGCCCGCACCGGCCGGGTGCAGGACGAGGAGCGGCTGAGCGAGGACCAGGCCAAGCGCCTTCTGGAGGATCGCGGCTACTCCGACGTCAGCGATGTGGAGCGTGACGACGACATGATCACGGCAACCGCCAGGCAGAACGACCGCGAGCTGCGCGTGCGGATCGACGCCGAGACCGGCGTGGTGACGCAGCAGCAGGCCAGCAACTGAGCCCGAACTGAGCAACGGCACACCCGGAGCGTTGCGCGACAGAGGCCGGATACCCAGCCGGGTGCTGCGGCAGCCGTCGACCGGCAACTGAAGCCGGCCTCGGTCGTTGATGAGACAGGCGTCCGCCGGGACCTGTGCCCGGTGGGCGCCGCATCGAGACCATTCCACCCCACGTCACAAGGAACGCCACGATGGACAAGGATCGCATCGAAGGGTCTGGCAAGCAGGCCAAGGGCGCCGTGAAGGAAGGCGTCGGCAAGGTCACCGGCGACAGCTCCATGATGGCCGAGGGCAAGGCGGACAAGGCGGAGGGCAAGGTCCAGAACGCCGTGGGCGGCGCCAAGGACAAGGCACGCGAAGTTCGCGACGGCGACTGAGCCAAGCCTGCCTTTCTTGCATGATCGCGGCGTCGTGCCGGCGAGCCTCGTGGCTCGCGGCGCGGCGTCTTGCGTTGAACATCAGGAGGACATGATGGCCAAGGATCTGGTTTCGACCCGGCCGAGCCTGCTTACGACGACGGCGACCGCAGCGGTGCTCGCCCTCGCTTTCGCCGGCGGCGCCCTGGCGCAGGGCGTGCCGGTTCCGGCCTCACCGTCGCCGGCCCCACAATCCACCGCCCCGCAATCCCAGGGCGCGCAATCCTCTGCACCCCAGGCTGGGGCGCCCCAGGCGGCAGGTGAGCCCCGCGCCATGCCGGATTCGCTCGCCGAGGCGGGGCAGGAGTTGCGCGTCGCGCATCAGCAGATGGGCACGGCGCAGGAGACAATCGCGCCACAGGCCATTGCGCGCGCGCGCCTGGCGCTTGAAGGCATCAGCCGCAGCATCGACCAGGCGCAGCCGGAGCGCATGACGCAGGGCGCCACCCAGGCGCTGCAGCAGCGGGTTGATCAGGCGCGCCGGCTCCTCGCCGCCGAGTCGCCCAATGCGCTGCAGGCGCGGCTGGCGATCGACGAGGTGCTGGCTGCGCTGCCGCCGGTCCAGGCGGCGGTCGAGCAGGCCGCGCCTTCAACCGGAGCGAATGCTGCCTCCGCGCCGGCCCAGTCGGGCGGTATGGGTCAGCGTGCGGCGGCGCGCGCGTCGGGCGGAGTGGATCTGGCGCGAGCGACCAGCCTGGTCGGCACCAATGTCGTCGCCAGCACCGGGCGCAATGCCGGGGAAGTAGAGAACCTGCTGATCGACAGCGGCGGACAGGTGCGCGCGGCCGTTATCGAGTGGGGTGGCTTCCTGGGCCTCGGCGCCCGCCGCGCCGTTGTGCCCATCGACCAGCTTGTCTTCGGCGCAGCGGATGAGCCGGTGCGGATGGATCTGACGCGGGATCAGCTCGAGAGCCTGCCCCGCTACGAGGCCGGCAACCTCGAGGAATATGGCCGAGCCGAAGGCTGGGGCACCGTGCGGACGTATCGCTGAACGTAATTTCCGAGTGAACCTGGCAACCGCGGCCTGCCGCACGCGCTGAGAGCGACATGTACGAAAGGATGCCCCGCATGACCCGAACACTCCTTGTCCCGGCCCTGGCTGGCTTCCTGGCGCTGGGCCTGGTCGCGTGCGACGACACGACGGACACTTCCGAAACCCCAGCCGGGGCGATGGACACGCGCACCGGACAGTCCGGCGGCACGGCAGCGCCGACGGCTGCGGGTACCGGTACGACGGGGAGCGCGACGATGGGCGCACCCGGCGCCACCGGCACGGCGCCGATAGGCTCCGCGACGCCCCTGCCGCCCGGCACCGGAACGGCCACCGGCACCACGACCACGCCGGGTCTGGACCCGGCTGCGCCGGGTGGCACCGCTACCGGCAGCCCCGGGACCGGCATGGGCGGCGACAGCAGCGGCGGCCCGCCCCGCTGATCGCCGTGGCGCGGTGGGTCACATCGCGCCACACCGGTCTTGGCGTTCAGACCGGCTTCTGCCGCTCGGCTTGAGCGATGGCAGGAAGCCCGACGCGAAGGCATGGAGATCCACGGCAGGATGAAGGGCGCCGTGGCGGCCAAGCGATGGCCCGTCAGGCGCGGAGCAAGCCGGCTTCCCTCGGCACCGCTGCACTGGACGGGAACGCGGCCCCGACCGCGTCCGCGTCAGTTTCAGATGGTCGCGCAGCAGCGCCTTCGCCATGCCACGCAGATCGCGAGTCGGCTGCAGATCCCGGGCCTCGAACAGCGCGTGACGCTTCAGACCGGGCCAGTCGGCGAGAATGCCACTGCATGATGTGACGTGTGCGTGAGGCGCCCGCGGCGGCTCAGCCGCCGCTCATCGCCGTCATCACCAGCAGTTCCGAGCCGGGCCGCAAGGCGCCGTGCAAGGTCGCCGGTTCGCCATCGACGAAGATGCGAAGGTGGCAGCGGATGGCGGGGGTGGAATCGCAGATGCGGTCGGCCATGCCGGGCCAGCCTGCCTCCAGCCCGGCGATGGCCTGCGCCACGCTGGCGGCCTCCAGTTCCAGCTGCCGCGGCGCGCCGGGGAACAGGCGCACCAGGGGAGCCGGCAGCAGCACGCGCACCATGGCTCAGTGATCCAGCACCAGGGTTTCGACGGAGGAGATGGTGGGCAGATGCCGCGCGATGCAGCGCCAATGCTCGCCCTCATCCGCGCTGGCATAGAGCTCGCCGCCGCTGGTGCCGAAATACACGCCGGCCTGGTCCAGCCGGTCCGTCGCCATCGCCTGGCGCAGCACGCCGAAATACGCGTCCTGCTGCGGCAGCCCATCCCGCAGCGCCTGCCAGGTGGCGCCGCCATCGCGGGTGCGCCAGACGGCGGCCCTGGCATCGGGCATGTAGCGCCCGGCCTGGTCGCCATTCAGCGGCAGCAGGAACAGCATGCCGGGATCGCGCGGATGCGTGGCCGCGGGAAAGCCGAAGGAGGAGGGCAGGCCCGCCTCGATGCTGGTCCAGCTGCGTCCGCCATCCGCGCTGCGGTACATGCCGCAATGGTTCTGCTGGTACAGCAGGTCCGGCTCGCCCGGCGCCATCACCAGGCAATGCACGCATTGGCCGTGATCCGGGTAGCGCTGATCCTCCGGCGCATAGTCCTGCCGTGTGCCGCGATTGCGCGGCGCCCAGCTTTGGCCGCCATCGGCGGTGTGGAACACGCCGCCGGTCGAGATGGCGACCCAGAACTGGTCGGGGTCCGCCGGGTGCGGCAGCAGCCCGTGCAGGATCAGCCCGCCGCCACCCGGCTGCCATTCGGGGCGGGAGGGATGGTCGCGCAGGCCGTGAACATGTTCAAAGTTTTGGCCGCCATCGGTGCTGCGGAACAGCCCGGCGGGTTCCACCCCGGCATGCAGCACGCCATGGGCTGCGGACAGGCTCCACACCGTCTTGATCGGCGTCTCGCCCGCCGCATAGGCCAGGCCCTGGCTGGAATGGGTCCAGCTCTCGCCGAGATCGGACGAGGTCCAGACCGCCGGCCCGAACCATTCATTGCCGCCGCCCGCATGGATGCGGCCGGTGGCGGGGTCCGCGATGATATGGTTGACCGGCCAGGTCTCGCAGAACGGCCCGCGGAGCTTCCATTCCACGCGGGACGAATCCGATTCCAGGATGAAGGCACCCTTCCTGGTGCCGACCAGCAGCAGGATGCGCGCGGCCCCGTTTGTCGGTGCCATGACTCAGCCCACCCGCCGGTAGCGCGCGGTCATCACATGATGCCAGGCGCCATCGGCATCCTGCATGCGCGATGTCATGGTCCGCCGATCGGGCGCGTTCACCTCGATGATGTCCTGGTACAACGCGACGCGCCCGGGCGTGCCGAAATCCGGCCCCTGGCTGTCCAGCGTCAGCACGCGGCCCTCAGCATCCAGCGCACCGTCATAGAGCCACATCATCGTCATCATCGAGCCGACGAAGCTGCCGACGAAGCGCCCCTTGGCCGGGTCGTAGCCAAGCGTGATGAGGGTGCGCCCGGTGCCGCCACCCGGCATCTCGCCCTCGCCATGGCCGGTGACCCAGACATCGCCGAGCGCCGTGACGGTCTCGCGCCCGCGCATCGTGGCGACGGGCTGGTCCGGGCCCATGACGCATTCGGCCTCGCTGGTCCATTCGCCGACCAGGCGTTGCAGCCAACGGTGTTCCTCGGTGACGGTCAGTTCCATCATCTCGCGTCCTCCAGGTTGCTTGCGTGCAGGGCGATCAGGCGTTCGAAGGATTCGGTCCAGCCGCGGCGATGGCGCGTGGCGGTGGCGGCATCGGCGAAGCGGTCATGCGTCAGCGTGATCTCGGTGCCGGTCTCCAGCGGGCGGAAGCGCACGGTGACGCGGCTTTCGCGTTCCGGCGTGCTGGCCCAGGCCCAGGTGAAGACCAGCAGCCGCTCCGGCTCGATCTCCAGGTAGCGACCGCCGATCTCGTGGCGTGCGCCATTGTCCTCGATCATGCGAATGCGGAAGGCGCCATCGACGCGCGCATCGACCTCGGCCTGGTCCACCCGCGTGTGATGCGGGCCGAACCACTGGGCCATTATCTCCGGCTGCGTCCAGGCGGCGAAGACGCGGGCGGGCGGGGCGGCGATGCGGCGCACCAGGGTCAGGCTTGGAATCGTCGTCGTCATGGCGATTTCTCCAGCGCGGCGGCCAGGCGATCGAGGCTTTCGGTCCAGAAGCGCTGGTAGCGGGCGAGCCATCCCATCGCGTCCTCCATCGGCGCGGCCGTCAGCCGGCAGGCGACGGTGCGGCCGGTTTTCTGCCGGGCGATCAGGCCGGCGCCTTCCAGCACGTCCAGGTGCTTCATCACCGCGGGCAGGGACATGGACAGCGGCCGCGCCAATTCGCTGACCGAGATGCCATCTTCTGCATCCAGCCTTTGCAGCAGGGCGCGGCGGGTGGGGTCGGCGAGGGCCGAGAAGATGCGGTCGAGATCGGGGCCGGAGGGCGCTGTTCGGTTAACCATAAAGTTAAGCATACCGAGGCCGCCGCATGCCTGCAAGCTTGCCGGCATCACGCCCGCGGGATCACCATCGGCCAAAACGGAGGATGCGGATGATCACCAACCCGGTGCGCGCCAAGGCGCTGCGTGGCGAGGCCAGCTTCGGCGTGATGGCCTTCGAATTCTTCACCCCCGGCCTGGCACCCACCCTGGCCGCCGCCGGCGCCGAATTCGTGCTGCTGGACATGGAGCATTCCGGGCTGGGGATCGAGGGCGTGAAGGCGCAATGCGCCTTCGCCCGCGCCGCCGGCATCGTGCCCATGGTCCGCATCCCGGCCGCGCAGGCGGCGCTGGTGCCGCCGGTGCTGGATGCCGGGGCGCTCGGCATCATGATGCCGCTGGTGGAAAGCGCGGCGCAGGCGCGGGCGCTGGTCGCCGCCTGCCGCTACCGGCCGGAGGGGCATCGCGGCCTGGCCTTCTCCGTGGCGCATGATGGCTATGCCGGCGGCGACCCGGCCGCGAAGATGGCGGCGGCCAATGACGCGGTGCTGACCATCGCGCTGGTGGAAAGCGCGGCCGGCGTGGCGGCGGCGGCGGAGATCGCGGCGGTACCGGGGCTGGACATGCTGTGGCTCGGCCATTTCGACCTGTCGGACAGCCTGGGGATTGCGGGCCGCTTCACCGATCCGCGCTACCGGCAGGCGGCGGCCGATCTGCGCGCGGCGGCGCAGGCGGCGGGCAAGCCGCTGGGTTGGGTGGCGGGCGATGGGGCGGAGGCCGCGGCGGCGCTGCGCGCCGGCTTCCGCTGCCTGTGCATCGGGCATGAGGTGGTGGTGCTGCGCAACGCGCTTTCCGCCGCCTTCGCCACGGCCCGGGCGGCAGGGCCGGGGCTGGACAGCCCAGGCCTCGGCGGCCTGCCCTGACGCGTCAGCGACCCGGTCTTCAGCGGATCGAGAAGCCGATCGGCGCCAGCACCACCGCCTGCGCGTCCGGGAAATCCGCCGGCAGGCGGGGCAGGGGAGAGACGCGACGGATCAGCGCCATCGCCTCATGGTCCAGTAGGACGGAGCCGGTGCCGCGCACCAGCTGGCTCGCCTGTACCGTGCCGTCGCGCGCGATGACGAAGCGGACCGTCGCCGTGCCCTCGATACCCTGGGCGCGGGCGGAGGACGGGTAGCGCAGGTTGCGCTGCAGGATGCGGACCAGCGCGGCGGCATAGGCCGGCGGCAATTGCCGGACGCCGGCAGCTTCTCCCTGGCTGGCGCCCGGGCTGGCGGCGGCCGTGCCCTGGCCACCGCCGGGCGGGCCGGGTGAGGCTGCGGGACCGGGCGGCCCGGCAGGGCCAGGCTCCGCCGCGGCAGCCCGGCCGGGATTGCCGGCGGGCGCGCTGCGGGGCGCCGCCGCGCGGGTGGCTGGGGCGGCGGCAGGTGCGGCGCGCGGCGGCGCCGGCTGCGCCTGGCGCACAGGCTCGGGCGGCGCCTGGGGCGGCGGGGGCGGAACGGGCGGCTCCGCCTCCGCCGTCACCGTCTCCGGCGGCTGCGCGGCCTCGAGGGGAGGCGGGGGCGGAGTCTCCAGCGGCTCGGTCGCCGCGGCCGGTGCGGGCGGTGGTGGCGGCGGCGGTGCCAGGTCCGGCGCAGCCGCGATCGCTACTTCGGGCGGCGGGGGTGCCGCAGCCGCGGGCTCCGGCAGGGCCTGCACAGGCTGAGGCGGGGGCGGTTGAACCGTCTGTGGGGGCGGCGGCTGCACAGCCTCGGGCGGCGGCGGCTGCGCGGCCTGCGGCGGAGGCGGCTGCACCGTCTGTGGAGGCGGCGGCTGCACGGCCTCTGGCGGGGGTGGCTGCACGGCCACCGGGAGTGGTGGCGCCTCCGCCGTCAGAAGTGAGGGCGCTTCCTGCGCCAGGGGCGGGGGCGGGCTGGGCAGTTCTGCCGACGGCGCATCGGGCGCGGCCAGGCTCTCCGCCGGCGCCGCGCCCGGTGCCAGATCCTCCGGCTGCACGGCGGTGATGCCGCCGGCCGCGCCCCCGCCCAGGCTGCCGGACAAGCCCACCTGAAGCCCGCCGCCGCCGCCCGCAGGGATCGGCGGCTGGGCCGGGCGCATCAGCACGGCGGCGAGGCCCAGATGCAGCGCCAGCGCCACACCCCAGGCGGCCGGATGCAGCCCGCGCCCATCGCGCAGCGGCTCAGCCGAGGCGAAGGACATCAGGCCGGAACCGGGTGAGGGGGGGCGGAAGCGTTGCGACAGGTCCATGGCGGTTCAGGGCGCCGCCTCGCCGATCAGGGATGCTCGGCCGAAACCCGAGGCGGCCAGCGCAGCCAGCACGCGCATCACCTCGCCATAGGCCTGGTTGCGGTCGGCCCGCAGGAAGACCGGGCGGTCGGGCGCTTCGGCGGCCATCGGGGCGAGGGTGGCGGCCAGCGTCGCCGGGTCCGTCTCCGTCTCCTCAATGAAGACGCGGCCCTGGCGGTCCAGCGTCAGCACCAGCGGCTCCGTCACCTGCGGCACCGGGGCGTTGGCGGCGCGCGGCAGGTCCACCGGCACGCCGGCCATCATCATCGGCGCGGCCACCATGAAGACGATCAGCAGCACCAGCATCACATCGACGAAGGGGGTGACGTTGATCTCGGAGAGCATGGCCTCCTCATCCCCGCCACCGTCATCCAGATTGTGGAAGGCCATTACTCGGCCGCCACGCGGGCGCGGCTGGACCCGGCAAGGCCCAGGCGCCGCGCCAGGCGCTCGCCCGCCCCGCTGGCGGCACCCCGCGCCTCGCCCAGCATGGCGGACAGGCGGTTGTAGGCGAGTGCGGCGGGAATCGCGGCGACCAGCCCCAGCGCCGTGGCGAACAGCGCCTCCGCAATGCCCGGCGCCACGGCCGAGAGGCTGGTATTGCCGCTGCGGGCGATGGCGGTGAAGGCGTTCATGATGCCCCAGACCGTGCCGAACAGCCCGATGAAGGGCGCGGTGGAGGCGA
>LNFM01006404.1_pt1 | contig 19392 bp, 16 predicted proteins | sample 596031 | NCBI WGS metagenome assembly LNFM01 (sample SAMN04254537, study PRJNA301005) | activated carbon metagenome | isolation source: dual media filters at the Ann Arbor, Michigan drinking water treatment plant | place: USA: Ann Arbor | reverse complement strand
TGATGCGCATCGAGATGAAGGAGCCGATGCGCATGCTCGAGAAGCGGGTGCGCGACCAGAAGGATGCGCTGCTCGCGCTGCGGCTGGTGGCGTCACCCGATGAACTCGTCGAGGACGTGGTGTCCGCGGTTGCCGACCGCGCCTTCATCGGCGACGACCCGCTGCCGCGCTCGAAGGCGCTGTACGAGCAGCAGCGCACGCGCGCGCGCGCCCGGGTGCCGGCAGTGGCCGATGGCGCGCTGCGGCTGTTCGGGCAGGTCGCGCAGGCCTATGCGAAGGTCGCGCCGCCGTTGTCCGCGCCGCCGCCGGCACTGGCGCGGATCGCCGCCGACATGCGGCTGCAGCTGTCGCGCCTGGTGCGCCCCGGATTCATGCAGGCAACCCCGTGGGAGCAGCTGCCGCACCTGCCGCGCTACCTGAAGGCGATGGAACTGCGGCTGGCGAAGTATCCGGGCAACCCGGACCGCGACCGGAAGCATGCGGAAGCGATCGGCGGCCTCGCGAAGCGCATCGAGCGCCGGCTGGAAGAGCGGGCTGCCGTCGGCGAGCCCGACCCGGCGGCCGAGGCCCTGCGCTGGCAGGTCGAGGAACTCCGGGTATCGTTGTTCGCGCAGGAACTGCGCACCCCGGCGCCGGTGTCGATCAAGCGCCTTCAGAAGGCCTGGGAGGAATTGCCGTGAGCGAGATGCCGTCGCACGCCGGATTGCCGGCCCCGGTCGCGTTCGAACTGACCGACGAGGTCGCGGCCGACGCTGCGCGCCAGATGTGGCGGGCCCAGGCCGGACCGCTGCTGCAGCTGCGCTCGATCGCCGTGATGATCCTCGTGGCGGTCATCCTATGGATGAACTGGAGCGACGAGCTGTCGACGCTGTGGCGCGTGCTGCTGGTCACGCCGCTCGTGCTGTACGGGCTGTTCCTGCTGGTGTGGACGTCTGGCTACCTGCTGGCACCGAAGCGCTACCGGGCGCGGCTGGCACACCTGCCGCATCGCCGTTGCAGCGTCGAGTTCGAGCCCGCGACGATCGCCTTCGCCAGTGCGACCGAGCGGTTGAGCCTGGACTGGTCCGAGCTGCGCGGGATCGATGCGCTGCCGGGTTACTGGCAGTTCCACCTGCCGAACGAGGTGCGCATCGCCGTGCCGCGCCGGCTGCTCACCGAGCAGGCCGTGTCGACGCTGGTGCGCCGCGCATCCGAGGCGCGGAGCAAGGGCGGCACGGGTTCGCGCTGACGCGGGCGGCACCACGGGCAGGTTCGTGGCCGGCCTGCGGCCTCAGCCAGCCTCGCGTGGCCGGCATTCTCATGCGGCACCGAGCCCGTGCAGGGCGTCTTCCACGGCCGAGACCGTCGCAGGCAGCAATGCATCGAGCTCGACCAACCAGCGCGTGCCGTCGATGGCCCCGGTCGTGCGGACCTCCACCTCGATGGAGTCGCACAACGTGCCGAAGGCGGTGGCACCGATGGAGAACGAGGCCGACTTGAACGGGTGTGCGGCCAGCCGCGAACCCTCGGCGTCGCCGTTGCCGAGCGCGCTGCGCAATCCGGAGGAAAGCTCACGCGCCGAATCGAGCCAGGCGGTGAGCACGGATTCGATGAAGGCGTCATCGTCGCCCACCATCTCGCGCAGCACCTGGAGGTCAAGCAGGGGTGTCGCGGACTGCGTGGCTGCGGCGGTCGTCGGCGTCATCGAAAGGGGAACATCCGGGGGGTCCAGGTCACGACTCACCGCGTATCCTACATCGAGAGAAAGGGTCGTGTCTCCAGTGGACAGCGATTCCCGGACCGGGGCCGGCATCCATTGGCGCAGGGCGGCACGCAGTTCCCGCAGGGGCACCGGCTTCGTGAGGTAGTGGTCCATCCCCGCAGCGCGTGCGCGCGAGGCTTCACCCTTCAGTGCATTGGCGGTCAGCGCGATCAGCGGGCTGCGCGGCCGTCCCGCCCGCGCCTCGTCGGCGCGGATCGCTGCAGCCAGCGCATAGCCATCCATCCGCGGCATGTGCAGGTCGGACAGCAGCAGCACATGCCGCCCGCTGCGCCACATGTGCAGTGCCTGCTCGCCATCCTCGGCGAGCTCGGCGGCATGGCCGAGCATGGCAAGCTGGCGGGTGATGACTGCCCGGTTCACCGGCTCATCCTCCGCGACCAGGATCAGCTGTCCGAGCGCGCATGCCTGCTCGACGCTTGGCGGGACCATGAACGAACCGGTGGTCGACAGCGCGCCCGCCGGGGCCGGCCTGGGCGAGACGCGGCCGGCCACCAGGGCGGCCGCATCGATCACCGCCTGTCTGCGCAGAAGTTCGATGCGCACCTCGGTCTCCGACACCATCCTGGCCACGTGGTGCCGGCCTCGGCCGATGCGCAGCAGGCGCAGGTCGATCGCTGGCTGCGCGGCCGGATCGCGCCCTGGATCCGGCGCCGCCGCCGGCAGCGCCGGGCCATCGACGCTGCTTTCGCCGACAACGACGACGACCGGCTGCGCGAGCGTCGATGCCTGCGCGAGGGCCCCGGCCATGCCGTCGGCCGAGTGCACCTTGCAGCCAGCCGAGGCGAGCCAGTCGCGGACATCTTCGGTGGGCAGCCCCTGGCCATCGATCACGATGCAGTCGATGCCGGTGAGGTCGGTACCGCCTGGCAGCAGCGGTGCCATCGTCGTCGCGGGCGCGGCAGCGAGCGGCAGCCGCAACGAGAACGTGGAGCCGATGCCCGGTGCGCTGTGGATGTCGACGCTGCCACCCATCATCTCGGCCAGGCGCCGGCAGATGGCCAGCCCGAGTCCCGTGCCGCCGAAGCGCCGGGTGGTCGAGACTTCGGCCTGCGTGAACGGGGTGAACAGCGTGGGAACGACATCCGGTTCGATGCCGATGCCGTTGTCGACCACGTCGAAGCAGACCCTGTCTTCGTCCATGCGCAGCCGGAGGTTCACCCGGCCTGGAATGGCCGGCCGGCCGGCGCTGAACTTGATCGCGTTGCCGAGCAGGTTGTTCAGGACCTGGCGCAGCCGTGTCGGGTCGCCGATGACGCGCGCCGGCACGTTCGGCGCCACATGCATCCAGAGCATGACGTCGCGCGAATGCGCGGTCTCGTTCAGCGCGTCGCAGATGCCTTCGCACAGGGCGAGGAGGTCGACCACGTCGTTCTCGAGTTCGATGCGCCCCGCTTCGATCTTGGAGAAGTCGAGCACGTCGTCGAGGATGCCGAGCAGCGCCAGCGCCGACGAATGGATGGTCCGCACGGTGCCGGCCTGCTCTTCATCGAGCCTGTCGTGGGACAGCAGCTCCGCCATGCCGAGGACGCCGTTCATCGGCGTGCGGATCTCGTGGCTCATGGTGGCAAGGAAGGCGGACTTCGCCTGGTTCGCCGCTTCTGCCTCCAGGCGCACTGCCTGCAACCCGTGGATGAGGTCAACGATGGAGCCGATCGCCACGCGCGAGATCGCGATCCATGCGAGCAGGCCCATCAGGCTGCTGGCCAGCGCGAGTTGCGCGGCACGCACCAGGACGCTCCACGGCTCTGCCTGCAGGATCAAGGTGGCGGCGACGATGCCGGAATCGAAGATCGGCTGTTCCACCGCCATGACGAGGCGATCGCGCCACTCGCCCTCGGCGACGACATCGCGTCGGGACAGGTCGAGCAGGCGGATCGCACTCGTGTTGCCGCGCGACAGCACGGCCTGTACGTCCGTGGTGAGCAGGTTCACCGCGTCGAGCCAGCCATCGGGGTCGCGGGTCGCTCGCCGGGACAGGGTCTCTGCCAGTCCCTGTGCCTCCAGCTTGAGCGCGGTCCGCTGCGCCTGGAAGCCGAAGAACGTCTGCGCTGCCGGCAGCGAGACGACGATCAGCAGCGCCAGCAGCCACGCCAGCACGTGCAGCCGCCGGACGATGCGTCGGGCGTCCGAGTCGGCCTGGAGGGCCCTGGTGCCAGGGCCTAGGCCTGCAGGTGGGCGCATCGCGCGTGCTCTCTGCCGTTGCCGGTTCAGGGGGCTGCGTGGCCTGCAGCGCCCAGGATCCGCCGCCCTTGTTCGGAGCGCACGAACTCGATGAACCGCTGCACCGCGGCCGGCGGGTTCTGGTGCGAAACCAGGTACAGCGGCTTGTGGTGCGGATACTGGCCGCTGGCGAGATTGGCCAGCGTCGGGGCCTTGCCATCGATCGCGAGCGCGACCAGCGGGCGTTGCTCGCTCTCGATCAGGGCGAGCGTCGAGGGGCCGAGCGCACCGGGCGTGGATTCGAGGATGTCCGCAGCCTCGGTGTCGGTGACGGCATCGAGCACGCCCGACCGCTTGCGCGCGGCTTCGATGGCCTGGGCCATCGACGGTCCGAGCGCCTTGAGCAACCCCATGTCCGTGGCATCGGACCGGCGCAGCATCGGCCGCGCCCGCTTGCCGTTCGGAAGGGTCGTCATGCTGCCGTCGTAGATCGCGGAGAGCTGTGCGCTGGTCAACCCTTCGATGCCCAATTGCCGATGCAGCGCGATGACGAACGGCGTACGCGCATAGAGGATCGACGCGAGCGGCACCTGCGCCGCCTCGCGCGCGCCGGGCGGCCGGTTCGTCACTGCGATGGCGAGGCGGCCATCGATCAGCGCCCGGATGCCACCGCCGGTGCCGAGGGCGGGCAGCACTTCGACGACTGTCCCGGGATTCGCCTTCGTGAACGCTCGCCCCAGCAGCGCCATGCCGCCCGTTCCGCTGCCGGTGCCGCTGATGCGCAGGGGGGCATCCGCGGCCCGCCCGCCCGCGGGCTGCAGCATGAGCACGCTCGCGAGCGCGATCGCGACTGCGCCCACGGACGTGCGCAGCGTGCGCGACCGCGCAGGCGCGCCGGGTGCACCCGATGGACCGCCCCGGTTGACCGGCAGGCCGCCGGCAGCCACTATCGGGTCGCCTGCCAAACCGGTAAAGGGCCTCATGCCGGCAAGGGGCATGGCCGAACTGCGGGTATCTGCGATTTCATGCCTGGAGGTGCTCCGTACGCGTGCAAGGGGGATGCCGCGGCCTCCGGAAGGCGCGTCGCCGCCCCGGCTGTCGCACGCAGCCCTTCATGCCGGTTACATCGGCAGGCAGCAACGATTCTTTAGGTTCCGACGATCGGTACAGGATGTCCCGCGCATGATCAAGCCAGACCCGATGGCAACGCCCGCGGCAGGCCCGGCGGCTGCCGCGGCGGGCGAACCGGCTTCGAAGGTCGGTGTCGCGACGGCCGTGAGCGTCGCATTCGCCGTGCAGGCCGGGGTCGCCCTGGTGATCTTCGCGCCGCCGGTGCTGGCCCCGGCGGCCACGCGCGCGATGGGGCTCGACCCTTCCACCGTGGGCATCTTCACGTCGATCGTCTATGTGTTCGCCGCGATCGCAGCGCTCTCCAGCGCACGGCCGGTCGCGGCGCTGGGCGCATTGCGTGCGAGCCAGGTGTGCCTGCTGATGTGTGCCGCGGGCATCGCGCTGGTGGCCACTGCATCGCTGCCCCTGGTGATGCTGGGCGCGATGCTGCTCGGGCTGGGTTACGGCCCGGTCACGCCGTCCTCGGCGATCATCCTGGTCTCGGCGCTGCCTGCGCGCTATCGTTCGCTCGGGTTCTCGGTGAAGCAGACCGGCGTGCCGGTCGGGGCCGGCGCCTGCGGGCTCGCGATCCCCGCGCTGGTGTCGGCCTTCGACTGGCAGGTCGCCGCGTACGTGCTGGCTGCAGCCGTCGTGGCAGGCGCCATCCTTTGCCAGCCGCTGCAGCGCGACTTCGATGAAGGCGTGCGCGGCAGCGGTCCGTCGGCGAGCACGTCGCCGCTGGGCTCACTCTCGCTGGTGTGGCGGCTGCCCAGGTTGCGCGAACTGGCGGTCGGGTCGTTCGTGTTCGCCGGCATCCAGATGTGCGTGGTGACCTACCTCGTGGTGTTCCTCACCGAGACCGGGCTGGGGCTCGGGCAGGCCGGTCTCGCGATGACCTGTGCGATGGTCGGCGGGCTGGTCGGGCGCATCGGCTGGGGCTGGATCGCGGACAACCTGCTCGCGCCCAGGCGGACGCTGGCCCTGGTGAGCCTGCTGATGGGCATCACCTCGATCGGACTGGCGACGGTTGCGCCCTCATGGCCGATGCTCGCGGTGATCGCGCTGTCGACCGCGGCCGGGCTGTCGTCGATCGCATGGAACGGCGTGTACCTCGCCGAGGTGGCGCATCGTGCACCGCAGGGCATGGCGACCGCTGCCACGGGCGGGACGATGTTCTGCACCTACGCCGGGGTCGTGGTCTGGCCTGCGGTGTTCTATGTCGCGCATGCGGCGAGCGGGAACTATGTCGCTTCGTTCGTCCTGGTCGGCGTGCTCGGCCTCGCGGGCGCGGCGATGTTCATGCGCCGGTCGCCGGACTGAAAAAAAAGAAGAGCGGACGTGGCTGGCTTGGAGGCAGCCACGTCCGCTCAAGGCGGCCTGTCCGAGGGGGGATCGTCCAGGCCACCTGCCCATCCGCAGCATCCTGTGCGGATGCTGCCTTCACCGCTCGATCACTTCTTGCCGGTTTCGGGCGTTGCCTTCTTCGCGTCGGCCTTCGGGTCGGCTTTCGCGTCGCCCTTGGTCGCCTTCGGGGCGGCCTTCGTGTCGGCGACCGGCGTGGTCGCGGGCTTGGCCGGCGCCTTGGCCGATGCCGAAGGGGTCGATGGCGTTGCGGGCGCAGCTGCGGTCGCCGGGGTCGCCGCGGTCGCCGGTGCGGTGGCTGCCGGGCTCTTCGCGGGGGCCGACGGGGCGGCGGTGGTCTGTGCAACTGCGTTGCCTGCAACGAACAGGCCGGCGATCAGCATCGTCACGATTTTGCTCATGGTGTTCGTCCTTTCCCTGGATGACACAGATGACCTGTGTTGAGTCGAATAACGGGGTGCTTGCGGGCGCGTTGACGATCCGGGGGCAACTATAAATTTGCGTCGATGGCGTCACATGCGTCAACCGCACGGCGAGCCTCGCGTTTCGCGCGCGCGTCCGCCACGGTGGCGGTAAGCTCCGCGTTCGGAAGGCGGCACGCAGCCCATCCGAATCCATCAACCCATCGAATCCGGACCTACCGTGAACGAATCCAAGGCAGCCCCCTTCCGCCTCGAAGAGGCGACGATCGACGAGATGCAGCAGGCCATCCGCGACGGACGCACGACCTGCGTGAAGGTGGTCGAGCACTACCTGAAGCGGGTGCGCGCGTTCAATGGCGTGTCGAGCATGCTGATCACCGAGGACGGTGCTGCCGTCGCTTCCGCACCCGGCACCACGCGCGGGGGCGCACCGATCACGTTCCCGACGAAGACGCTGAAGGCTTCCGACTGGCTGCCGGATCTCGACAGGTACCAGGGTCCGCCGATCGAGTTCGGACGGATGGAAGCCACCGCATCCGATCCCGAGGTCGCACAGCAGTACGGCATGGTCGCCGGCATCCCGGAGGCCGGGCAGGTGAACGCGCTGTCGACGATCAACATCCGGGGCGAACGGTCGGTCACCTGCAAGGGCGACTTCGACCGCCATCCTTCGCTCGGGCCGCTGCCCCCGGGCGCGCCGCCGATGTGCGACGAGTTCCGCCGCCAGCCAGACGCGCTGGAGCGCGCGGCCGAGCTCGATGCGCAGTACGGACGCAACCCGGACCTCGCGAAGATGCCGATGCATGGCGTGGTGTTCTCGTTCAAGGACCCGTTCGACACGAAGGACATGCGCTCCACCGGCGGTGGCGACACCCGCTATGACATCGATGCACCGGCACGCGACCATGTGCTGGTCGAACAGCTGCGCGAGAAGGGCGCGATCATCTTCGCCAAGGCGGTGTGCACCGAGTACAACGGCCGCGCGGCCGATCCCGGTGGACGGCACAGGATGCTCAAGGTGCTGCCGTCGACCATCGGCTACCAGCGCAGCACCTGGGGTGGCAACCCGTCCAACCCGTACGACACGACGCGTGCGGGGTCGCTCGGATCCAGCTCGGGGTCCGGCGTGTCGGTCAGCACGAACATGGTGATGGCGAGCCTGGGCGAGGAAACCCGGGCCTCCTGCCGCGGCCCGGCCAACCACAACTCGGTCGCGCTGATCCTGCCGCACAAGTCGATGATCGGCTTCGATGGCGGCGCGATCGGCGTGGACATCTATGTCGATCGCACCGGCATCCTGTGCCGTTCGCTCGGCGACTGCGCGAAGGTGCTCGACGCGCTGAAGGATCCGGAGCGCGGCTACTACGATCCGCGCGACGAGTGGTCAACCGTGCCGCGCTCGGCGATCGTCGCCGGCGGCTATGCGAAGCATGCGCAGGGCAAGGGCACGCCCGGCGCGCTCGCCGGCATGCGCCTGGGCGTGATCCGTGAATCGATGGTGTATCCACGCGGTTCGAAGAGCGAGCAGCCGATCGTCGACGCGGCCTGCGCCGAGATCAAGTCGGTGCTCGGCCGCCAGCTCGGTGCGACGCTGGTCGAGTCGAGCGATCCGCTCTGGACGCCGGACGCCGACTGCGAGCAGATGACGGTCGACTTCCGCCGTGCGCTCGCGCGCATGGTGCCGGTGATGATGCCGGACCTGCTGTTCCGGCTCGGTGCCGACGGCTTGCCGCTGTTCCGCGAGTTCGCCGAGTCGATCGTGCGCACCGAGTTCCAGCCGGGCAAGTTCTTCGGCTCGGGTTCCATGCAGCCGATCGACTACTTCGTGAAGCTCGCCGACGGGCTGATCCCCGCGCCGTCGAACCTGGACGTGCCGACGGTGCAGCAGCAGGACATGGCGATGGCCTTCCGCTTCCACCTGACCCAGTACCTCACCCGGCGTGCCGCCGACTGGAAGGCGCGTGGCTTCAGCGAGTCGGTGGTGGACTTCCCGACGCTCAATGCGCGCACGAAGTTCTGGGGCGACGACCAGCGCGCCTGGTTCGCGAACTGGGAAGAGGTGGCCGACATGCGCAACCCGCTCGGCCAGCGCCAGGGCATCAACGAACGGATCATGCTGCGCGAGCTGCTGCGCCGGGTCGACATGATGGTGATGTACGAGAACCGGCTCGATGCGCTGGTGCGGCTGCACTCGCCGTATCCGCCGGCGAAGATCGGTGGTGCGGGGCAGCCGGGCATCTGGCAGAACCTGCGTCCGGAATCGCTGAACGGACCGAATGCCGGCCTGACCGAGGTGCTGGTCCCGGCGGGCTATGTCACGACCGTCTATGACCCGGAGTTCCGGCTGAGCGAAGACGGCAAGCGCTACGATCCAGTCCGCTCGGACCGTGCGCAGCAGGTGGCTGCCCCGGGCATGCCGTTCTCGCTGGTGTTCCGCTGCGAGCCCGGACGCGAGGACGTGCTGCTGAAGGTCGCGTCGTCGTACGAAGCTGCATCGAAGCGCCGGGTGGCGCCGCCCGCCTTCCCGCCGCTGCCCGTGGCCTGAGGCCTGGCGCCTGCGGTCTGACGCCTGAGGCTGCGCCGATCGGGCCCTGCGATCCAGGGCCCGGTCGTGCCGTTCGATCGGGCTATTCGAACTTGCCCTTGCGGATGATCGGGCCCCAGCGCTTCTCTTCGTCGCGCACGAAGCGGGTGAACTCCTCCGGCGTGCCCGGCGCGGCTTCGATGCCGCGATCCTTCAACTGCTGGCGCACGTCGGCCGCGTTGAGCGCGGCGACCATGTCCTTGTGGAACCGGGTGATCGCGGCCTTCGGCGTCTTCGCCGGTGCGATCAGGCCGTACCAGTTGGTGGCCTGGTAGCCGGGCACGCCGGCTTCCGCGACCGTCGGCACGTCGGGCAGGGCATCGCTGCGCTTGAGCCCGGTGACCGCGAGTGCGCGCGCCTTCCCTGCCTGCACCTGCGGCACGGCGGTGGAGATCACCGCGGTGAACATCGGCACCTGGCCGCCGATCAGGTCGGTGAGCGCCGGGCCACCGCCCTTGTACGGGATGTGGTTGAGCGAGGTGCCGGTCATCGTCTCGAACAGCACGGTGGCCAGGTGCCCGGGGCTGCCCACGCCGGAGGTCGCATAGTTGATCGTGCCGGGTTTCGCCTTTGCCAGCGCGATCAGGTCCTTCAGCGACTTCGCCTGCACCGACGGGTGCACGATCATGATGTTCTGCAGCGTGACCATCATGCCGATCGGCTCGAAGCTCTTGTACGGGTCGTAGGGCACCTTCTGGATCGTCGGGCTGATCACCAGGTTTCCGATATGGCCGAAGGCGACGCTGTGGCCGTCGGCGTCGCTGCGCGAGAGGATCTCGAGCGAGATCACGCCGTTGGCGCCAGGACGGTTGTCGACCACGACCTGCTGGCCGAACGAATCGGCGAGCTTGGGCTGCAGGATGCGCGCGACCAGGTCGGTGGCCCCGCCGGGCGGGAAGCCGACGATCATGCGCACCGGGCGCGAGGGGAACGACTGGGCGAAGGCGGGAATGGCCGTGCTCAGCGTGACGAGGGCAACGACGGCGGCGGCCGGGATGCGGGTGTTCATTGGACGTCTCCGATGTCAGGAAAGGGTTTTCCCGAGGATAGCCCGAAGGACATGCTGTCGCATGTGCGACAGGGCCGTCAACGCGTGGACGCAGCGGGTTGCGGGTGGGCGTAGATCAGTCGCGAAGAGTGATCCCGGCCTGGCGGATGATGGCGCCCAGCCGCTGGCGCTCGGCCGCGATGAACTTCGCAAAGTGCGCCGGCGTCCCGCCATGCAGGACTGCGCCTTGCTGGACCAGGCGCTCGCGCACGTCGGGCTGGCCGAGGATGGCGGCGAGTTCCTGGTTGAGCCGCTGCACCACCGGCCTCGGCGTCTTCGCCGGCACCACCATGCCCCACCATTGGGTGATGGCGTAGCCGGGCAGGGTGTCGGCTACAGGTGGCAGCTCGGGCAGCATCGGATCGCGCGTCGTGCCGGTGGTGGCGACCAGGCGGACCCGACCGCTGGCCATGTGCGGCATCGCCGCGATCGGCGAGGTGATGATCAGGTGCACCTGTCCCGCGAGCACGTCGGCCAGCGCCGGCCCCGCGCCCTTGTACGGCACATGACCCATCTTCAGGCCGGCGGCGAGGTTCATCATTTCGCCGGCCAGGTGCGCGGGCGTCCCCGTGCCGGCCGATGCATACAGCAGCGGCCGGGTCTTCGCGAGGGCGACCAGTTCGGCAACGGTCTTCACCGGCAGTGCGCCGTTGACCACCACCACGTTCGCCGCCGAGGCGAGCAGGCTCACCGGTGCGAAGTCGCGCTCGACGTGGTAGGGAAGCTTCGGGTGCATCGCCGGCAGCATCGCGAACACCGTGGTCGTCGCCAGCAGCGCGGAGTAGCCGTCGGGGGCGGCGCGCGCCACCAGTTCGGCCGCGATGATGCCGCTCGCACCGGCCCGGTTGTCGACCACCACCTGCTGACCGAGGCGTTCGGACAGCGGCGCTGCCACCATGCGCCCGATGATGTCCGGCGCGCCACCCGGCGCCGAGTTGATGATGAAGCGGATCGGCCGCGCCGGCCAGGCCTGCTCGGCGGCTTCGACGACGGGCATCGCCGCGATCAGGGTGAGTACGGCAAGGGCCGGCAGTGCGGTGATCGGTGCGCGCATCGCGTCCTCCGGTCAGGGCGTCTTCGCGAAATACTGCGGATCGACGCCAGGCGGCGGCGTGTAGCGGAAGGTGCCCAGCCCGAGGATCGCGTCGCGGCCGCCATGCCGGTCGATGTATACCTGCTGGTCGGCGCGCGCCAGCGCATCGGCCGCCTGCGGGTCGACGATCTTCGTCAGCGCGGCCAGGCATTGCGCGCGCACATCGGCATGGGCCGGATCCCCGGCCAGGTCCACCGTCTCTTCCGGGTCGGCCTCGAGGTCGAACAGCATGGGCGGCGGCACGAAGTCGCGGAAGGCCGCGTAGTGGATGTACTTGTAGCGTCCGTGCCGGATCATGAAGGACCCGGACGGCGAGGCGGCGGCGTGGTACTCCGAAAGCACCGTACGCTCGGGGCGCGCACCATTGGCCATCGCGATCAGCGAATGCCCGGGCAGGTCGGCATCGTCCGGATGCGCCGGCACGCCGAGCGAGTCGAGCGTGGTCTGGAACACATCGACCAGCGACACCGGCGCATCCACCCGCCCACCTTCGGGTATGCCCGGGCCGGCGAGCAGCATCGGGATGCCGGCCGACTCTTCGTACATCGTCGACTTGCCCCACAACCCACGCGCGCCAAGGTTGTCGCCATGGTCGGACGAATACAGCACGCGCGTGTTCGACCACAGGCCGAGCTCCTCGACCGTGCCGAGGACCTGCCCGATGTTGTCGTCGAGGAAGCTGGTCAGGCCGAAGTAGCCGGCGAGCGCACGGCGCACCATGTCGTCGCCGGTGAAGCCTTCGTCGAAGCACATCGACCAGCGTTGCCGGTCGATGAACGGATGCTTCGGCCGCTCGTCCTTCCCGTACAGCTTCGGCCAGGGCAGCGAGGCCGGCGGGTACAGGTCGTAGAACGCCTGCGGCGCGATCAGCGGGAAGTGCGGCGCGACGAAGCCGACATAGAGCACCCACGGACGGTCGCGGTGCTTCGGCGCTTCCTCGCGCAGCCACTTGCGCGTGGCGGTGACGATGTCGCGGTCGTAGCGGGTGTAGTCCGATTCACCCGGGCCGGCCTCGGGCCCGAGCTTCATCGCGCCGACCCGCTTCGGCAGTTCGTCGCGGATCAGGCCCAGCAGGTCGCCGACGCCGTTGACGATGTGCATCGGCAGGATCTCTTCATCGAAGCCGTTGCGGCGCGGGTCGGAGTCCTGATAGTGCAGCTTGCCGATCGACACCGTGCGGTGGCCGGCTGCCATGGTGCGATGGCCCCAGCTTGGCGGGGAGCCTTCATAGGCGATCGCGTTGTCCCAGCAGCGGTGCTCGTGCACGTGGCGGCCGGTGGCAAGGCTCGCCCGGCCGGGCACGCAGATCGGGCAGTTGGTGTACGCGCTGCTGAAGCGCGTGCCGCGTGCCGCGAGGCGGTCGAGGTTCGGCGTCTGCACGATCGGATGGCCGGCGTAGCCCGCGACCTTCGGATTGTGCTCGTCGGACAGGATGACGATCAGGTTCGTCGGTTGCACGGACAATCCTCCGGTTGATGGCGCTTGATGGCAGCTTCGATTTGATTATAGGCGGCATCACGGCAAGGCAACGCCGTGCAGGGCGCGCTCGATCTCGTCCAGCGCCTGTGGATGTGGCTCGAGCAGGTTCTGCAGCGCGGGTAGCCGCTGGCGGGCTGCACCCAGCACCTCCCTGGGCACTGCCTTCGTCGTCGTCGAGAGCCCGAGGTTGTCGCGTTCCACCAGCACGGCGAGCAGGGTTGCGGCTTGCCGCAGGTCCTTATCTGCCTTGGCCGTGTCGTTCGCACGACGGGTGCTCGAGTAAAGCTTGTGCCATGCCAGGCGTTCTGGCGCCGGCGCATTGACCGGCACGCAGTGGCCCCCCGCCAGCATCGCTGTCTGTCGCGGCGAAGTCAGCAGATAGTCGAAGTGAGGAATGGACTGGGCGTGCCAGTCAAGCTCCGGCAGATGAACCACTCGGCCCAACGTGGTGCCGGAGGTCAGGATGTCCACACGCAGCCCTTCTCTGCCGGGACGCTTGACCGAGGTCGACGGCGCGGATGGAGACAGTCCTCCCGGGACTGGAACGAAGCCCAGCCGGGTGCCCTGTACGGCTTCCATGAACGAGACAGGGGTCGCCAGCTTCAGGGCGTGCTGCCGGGCCAGGTCGATGTCCTGGGTACGCGAGCTGACTGCATGCACACCAAACTCGTTGAGCCAGGCCATGTACGACAGGGTTCCGACCAACACCAGTCCCGCGGCGAACAACCCGCGGTTATGCATCTCGACCAACACGAGCGCAGTGTCCTTGTCGGCGACCTGCATGCCCAGGGTACGCAGCATGCGCACCTGCTCCTGGCTCCAGGCAGCCGATTCGATGCGCGTGCGCATGGCATCGTGGGCTGCCTGTTCATCCTGCGAACAGACAAAGACCTCGACCTGGGGCAGCTTCGGCAAAGGGTAGTAGCGCCGGTACCAATACGCGCCCGAACCGGGTCGTTCGCGCAGCGCGAGCGACCCTGGAGTGCCCGGCAGCAACGGGCCCTCGGAACGCGCGCGCTCGACCAGTTCTGCATACATCGTGCTGACCGGTGCCTCGAAAGAGGCGTAGAGCGGGCTGGTGACCTTGGCGCGACGCATGGCGGAATGTACCTTAAAAACCAATATTGAGGTACAAAGGTCCTCTACCCTTGGCCGAGGACGATGGCCACGCACGGGGGCACTTCAGGGCGCGAGCTTCGCCGCCTTCACGACCTTGCTCCACCGCTCGATGTCCTCGCGGATGATGCGGTCGAAGGCCTCGGGCGTGCCGACCTGCGGCTCCAGGCCGAGTCCGGCGAAACGCTCCTTCACGTCGGCGGACGCGACGGCCGCGTGCAGGTCGCGGGCGATCCGCAGTATCAGCGGGCGCGGCGTGCCGGCGGGCGCGGAGATGCCGAACCAGATGTTGACGTCGTAGCCTTTCATCCCCTGTTCGCTGGTGGTCGGCACGTCGGGGAACACGTCCAGCCGCCGGTTGCCCGCGACGGCGAGTGCCTTGATCTTGCCCGCGCGGATCATCCCCTGCGCGGTGACCGGCGTGGTGAAGATGATGCTGACCTGACCTGCGATCATGTCGGTGATCGCCGGTGCGGCACCCTTGTACGGCACGTGCAGGATGTCGGTGCCCGAGAGCATCTTGAAGTATTCGAGCGCGAGGTGGCTGCTGCCGCCCGTGCCCGAAGAGCCGCCTGTCAGCTGGCCCGGTTTCGCCCTGGCGATCGCGATCAGTTCGTTCATGCTCGCGGCCGGGAACGTCGCGCTGGTCAGCAGCATGATCGGCGACCAGCCGAGCAGCGTCACCGAAGCGAAGTCCTCCGGGCGGTAAGGGGTCTTCGCGCGCAGGGCGAAGTTGATCGCATTGGAGCCCGGGTTGGTCATCAGCAGCGTGTAGCCGTCCGGGATGGACCGCGCGACGATCTCGGCCCCGACGAGGCCCCCCGCGCCGCTGCGGTTGTCGATCACCAACTGCTGGCCCCAGGCCTCGGACAGCTTCTGCCCGAGCAGCCGGGCGACGATGTCGTTCGATGCGCCGGGCGGATACGGGACGACGAGCCGCACGGCCCGTGCCGGGAAGTCCCCGGACTTCTGCTGGGCGTGCGCGGGAGCGCCAGGCAGCAGTGCGGAAAGCAGCACGGCAACCACTGCGGATTCGAGCCTCATGTTCCCCTCCAGACAGCGATTCGGTCTCTTCGGCGTGAACTTCATGATTCCAGTGCAGGCGCTCAGACGTCCTGCAGCGCGCGGGTGATGCGCGGATGCGGACCGCGCTTCGCCGCCTCGGGCAGGTGCACCGGGCGGTCGCCGCTGAACTGCAAGCGATGCATGATCCGCCGTGCGTTCGGGTCGAAGGCGTTGCGCCGGTGCATCACGCAGCGGTTGTCCCAGATCAGCACGTCGCCCAGCGCCCAGCGGTGGCACCAGGCGAAACGTTCATCGGTCGCGTGCGCCCACAGCGCTTCGATCAGGGCGTTGGATTCCTCCAGCGGCAGCCCGCGGGCATAGGCATTCGGCCGGCGTCCGAGGTAGAGCGCGTCGTGGCCCGTCTGCGGATGTGTGCGCACGACCGGATGCCATGGACCCGGTGCGGTGACCGGGTCGGTGACATGCGCAAAGCCCCGGCGCAGCACCCCGGCGCTGTTGTAGGTCATGTCGTGCTTGATCTCGAGGCCGGCGACGCGCGCCTTCAACCCGGGCGGCAGGGTTTCCCAGGCCAGGTACATGCTGGTGAAGCAGGTCTCGCCGCCCGACGGCGGCAGTTCGACCGCATGGAGCAGGCTGTAGCTCAGCGGCGCCTCGCGATAGGAGTTGTCCGAGTGCCAGACCACTTCGGCATCGCCGAGCACGCCGATCGGCAGGCCGTCGTTCTTCACGTTGGAGACGATCAGCACTTCCGGGTGTTCACGCTCCTTCTGGCCTTCGACATAGGCGAGCGGCGACACGTCCAGTTCACCGATGCGCTTGCCGAAGGCGATCAGTTGTGGGTCGGTGAGTGCCTGCCCTCGCACCAGCAGGACCGAGTGTTCGAGCAGTGCACTGCGAATCGTGTCGATGCCCAGTTCGTCGATCGCGTCGAGCCGGATGCCGTCGATCCGGGCACCGAGCGCCGATGACAGCGGCGTGATCGAGGGTTTCGCCAGCAATGGATCGTGGGTGGTGGTGGTCACGACTACCTCCTGGTGCATGCGCACGGGCAGCCCCCTGGCTGATGGCGCTCGGGCGGCGCCGTCATTATGACGCGGCACGACGCTGCTTGCCGCGCGCATCGGCGGGAGGCTCGCGGCGCAGCCAGGAACCCGTGGCTCATGGTGAGTGGATGGCCGATCGCCCCGGCGCGACGAAGCGGGCGCAGCGATTGCGCACCCGTGGGTGTCGGCAGGTACGCCGCCAACCTAAATGGAGATGAACATGAAACGACTTACGCTTACCACGACCTTCTCGGCGCTCGCGCTGGTCGGTTCCGCTGCCTTCGCGCAAACCGGAACCAGCCCTTCGCGGCCGGCAGCCGCGCCAGGCACCGGTGCCGATCGTTGTGGCTCGATGACCGGCGCGGCGAAGGAAGCCTGCATGCGCGATGCGAAGGCGCCGCTCGCCAGCGACGGTGCCGGCAACGCAGCGCCCAACTCGCGCGACGCTGGCGGCACGAAGCCGGGATCGGCGGGGCGCGGCACCGACATGAAGAAGGGCTCGGACATGGGCAAGGGCACCACGAAGGGGTCTTCGGGCGCAACACCGAAGCAGGTGCCGCCGCAAGGTTCCGTCGGACCGGGTGCAGGCGACCCCAGTGGCAGCGATACGCCGCGCGGCGGCATGGGGACGGGTTCGGGAACCAGCCCGCGCTGAGGGAGCCCTCCAGGCAGTCGGCCCTGGAAACACGGGCAGACTGCAGGAGGTGGGGATGTTCGGTCATGCCCGTGGCCGGCCCGTCGGCCAGCCCGACGGCGGGCGTCCGCGCGCTGGCGGTACACTTGCCGCCACACACCACGGACGGGCACCGAGATGGCTGAAGAAAAACCGCGCGGCATGAAGAAGGGCCTCACCGCCTACGGCGACCAGGGCTTCTCGCTGTTCCTGCGCAAGGCCTTCATCAAGGCGATGGGCTACACCGAAGACTCGCTGAATCGTCCGATCATCGGCATCACCAACACCTTCTCGGGCTATAACGCCTGCCATCGCAACGTGCCCGACCTGATCGAGGGCATCAAGCGCGGCGTGATGCTCGCCGGCGGCCTGCCGATCGAGTTCCCGGTGGTCTCGCTGCACGAGTCGTTCGCGCACCCGACCAGCATGTACCTGCGCAACCTGATGGCGATCGACACGGAGGAGATGGTCCGCGCGCAGCCGATGGACGCCTGCGTGCTGATCGGCGGCTGCGACAAGACGGTGCCGGCGCTGCTGATGGGTGCTGCCAGCGCCAACGTGCCGTCGATCCTGATGGTCACCGGCCCGATGATGACCGGCGACCACAAGGGCGAGCGGCTCGGTGCCTGCACCGACTGCCGCCGCTTCTGGGGCAAGTATCGCGGCAACGAGATCGATGCGCGCGAGATCGGCGAGATCGAGGAGAAACTGTGCCCGACCGCCGGCACCTGCATGGTGATGGGCACTGCCAGCACGATGGCCTGCTGCGCCGAGGCGATGGGCATGATGATCCCCGGCGGGGCGGCGATCCCGGCGGTGATGGCCGATCGCATCCGCAATGCGGAAGAGACCGGCGCGCGCGCGGTGGCGATCGCCGCCGAGGGGCTGACGCCGGACAAGGTGATGACCGAGGCCGCATTCGAGAATGCGCTGACCATGCTGCTGGCGGTCGGTGGCTCGACCAATGCGCTGATCCATATGGCCGCGATCGCGGCACGGCTGGGCTTCGAGCTCGACCTCGAGGGCTTCGACCGCATGGGCCGCAAGACCCCGGTGCTGGTCGACCTGAAGCCGACCGGACAGGGCTACATGGAAGACCTGTATCGCGCCGGGGGCGCGACGACGATCATGCGCCAGCTGAAGCCGCTGCTGAACCTGGACGCGTTGACGATCACCGGCCGCACGCTGGGCGAAAACCTCGATGCGGCGCCACCCGGATGGGACCAGAAGGTGGTCCATGCGTTCGACGACCCGGTCTATAAAGACGGCGCGATGGTGGTGCTGCGCGGCAACCTCGCGCCCAACGGCGCGATCATCAAGCAGTGCGCGGCCTCGCAGCCGCTGCTGCAGCACGAGGGCCGGGCGGTGGTGTTCTCGTCGCTGGCCGACCTCGCGAACCGCATCGACGACCCGGCGCTGGACGTGACCGCGGACGACATCCTCGTGCTGCAGAACTCCGGCCCGAAGGGCGTGCCCGGCATGCCCGAGTCGGGCTACCTGCCGATCCCGAAGAAGCTCGCCGAGAAGGGCGTGAAGGACATGGTGCGGGTGTCGGATGCGCGGATGAGCGGCACCGCGTTCGGCACCATCGTGCTGCATGTGTCGCCGGAGTCGGCAGTGGGTGGGCCGCTCGCGCTGGTGAAGAACGGGGACCGGATCCGGCTCGATACGGCCGGGCGGCGGATCGATGTGCTGGTGAGCGACGAGGAACTGGCTTCGCGCCGTGCCGCCTGGGTCGCGCCGGAGCCGAAGCCTGAAGACCGGCGCGGCTATCGCAAGCTGTACATGGAAGACATCGAGCAGGCGGAGCGCGGGGTGGACTTCGCGTTCATGCGGGCGCCGACGCGGGGGGTGGTGCCGCGGGCCTGAGGTCGAGACGGCGAGCCCCGCGAGCGTCGGCTGCAAGCGCCGCCTTGCCACTCCCGGACCGCGGTGTTACCTTTGGATTACCCGAGGTGACGGAGGCTGCATGTCGACCACCAGCACATCCATCAAGCTGCCCAGCGCATTGAAGGCGCGCGTGGCGGAGTTGTCGCAGGCGGAAGGCAAGAGCGTACATGCATGGCTGGTCGAGGCGGTCGGGCAGCAGGTGGCGCGCGCCGAGATGCGCGAGTCCTTCATCGCGGACGCCCAGGCGGCGGCCGATGAAATCGATGCCGGGGCGGCCGTGTATGCAGCCGAAGAGGTCCACGCATACCTCGTATCCCGAGCATCCGGAGGCCGCGTCAAGCGTCCCCGACCGCTGGTGGGTCGCTGATCGCGAATCGAATCCACGACGGTGCCGATGGCCCCGAAGCGATCGACGCCGCCAGCCGAAGGCAGGTTCGCGGTTGTCTACTCCAGACAGGCGCTGAGCGATGTCGATCGGATATTCGGGTTCCTCGCTGCATCGGATGATGCAGCCGCGCGACGCGCAGTTCACTCGATCGTCTCGGGCGTGACCGCGCTCGCGGAGCATCCGTTGATCGGTCGGCCGGTGAGTGACGCGTTTCGCGCGCTGGTCGTATCGTTCGG
>LNFM01010335.1_pt1 | contig 19393 bp, 26 predicted proteins | sample 596031 | NCBI WGS metagenome assembly LNFM01 (sample SAMN04254537, study PRJNA301005) | activated carbon metagenome | isolation source: dual media filters at the Ann Arbor, Michigan drinking water treatment plant | place: USA: Ann Arbor | reverse complement strand
TGGCGCGTCGATGTCTACCGCGACGGCGTGCACATGGGCCATATCGACCCGCACACGGGCCGGCTGATCCCGCCCCCGCCACCCATCGCCATCGAAGACACCAACGCCATGCTGGACGCAGCTTTGAGGCGGAAAGGCGAGAAAGATGGCTGACAGCATGCGCATGACGCCGCGCGTGGCGAAGGATTCCAGGGAGCGCCGCGAGATCGTCGTCAGCTACGATGACGCAGCCCAGTTCGCGCGCGGCCCTGATGCCCTTGGCGATCGCTTCGTCGTTACGGAGCTTGGCACGGGCCAGCAATTCGAGATCGAAGTCGCGGAATGCTCGCAGCCTGGATGCGTCTGTGATGCAGTCATCGTCAAGAAGATCGGAGTGCACTGATGGCTGACAGCCCCTTCCAGACCCAGATGACGCCGGAAATTCTGGCCATGCTGCTGCGCAGTCAGCAGCTGCAGCCGCCCGTCGATCCCATGGGCGCCCCGATCGAGCCGGGCATGGCGCTGCCAGATGCCGGTCTGGGGCCAGTAACGGATGCCACCCGCGCCGGCCAGCCCAATCCCATGGCCAGCCCCTTTGAGCCCACAGGTGGCCAGAATGCCGGCATGATGGCACGGCAGGGCCTGTCGGACATGGGCATGCCGGGGCTGGGCGAGCGCATGGGGCCATTCGTCGAGGCCGGTCTGGACTACGGCAGCGCGCCCGCCAAGGCCTATGCCGGGCAGTTCGGCAAGGCGACGGATGCCGTTGCTGGCGCCATGGCAGATCCCAGCTTGGCCAACATCGGCAATGCGGGCGTGCAGTCGGGTGCTGCGCTGGGCAACCTGCCCCTGATGGGCGGCGGGGCCGCGCTGGGCTTTGGCGGGGCGCTGGCGGACGATCTGGGCTTCGGTGCTACGTCACCAGCGGAGGCGCAGAGCGGCCGTAAGAAGCCCGCCCAGGGCGGCGCTGTGCCGCCATTGCCGGGACTGCCGCCGGAGCACGAGCCCGGCTATCGCGATGCCATGGGCCGGCTGATGCGCAGCGACTTCCGCAACGGGGCCGAGCGCCGGGCGCTGGAAGGCCAAGTGCAGATGTACCGCGATATGGTCGGCAAGGCCCAAGAGGGTCAGCGCGCATCGCGGCAGGGTGAATACGATCGCCGCGTCGAGGGCGCAGAGGCAGCCCGCGATCGTGAGCTGTCCAGGGATCGCCGCTTCAGCGATACGTCGGTCGGCAAGTTCTACAACCAGATGGGCGGGCTGGCGCCCTTCGCAGCCGCGGGCGCAGCGGGGGCCGCTGGACGGCTTGCCCATGGCGTGCCGAAGGGCATGGCCGGTAAGTTCGCGCTGCCGTTCGTCGAGGGCGCTGGCGCTGCTTATGGCATGACTAATCTGCCGGATATCTATAACGCCTTCGCAACCGAGCCCGACAACCCGGCCCGCCGCGCCCAGGAAGAGTATGGCCGCGAGCTGCCCGAAGGCCACCCGCGCAAGCAGGAGGCGCTGACCGCAGCAGCCGGCATGGAAAAGACCAATCCCGTGCGCGATGCCGCAACGGACAACCTGACCAATCCGAAGGTCATGGGCGCGCGCGGCATTGCGGCGGGCATCGAGGGCCTGACGGCGCCGATCGCATCCGGGCTGGTCGGCGCGCCGACGCGAATCACGCGCGAGATGAAGACGGCTAAGGCATCGAACCATCGCGGCGTCGCGCCCAGTGCCCAGACGCCGGCACAGCGGGCCAGTGCGGCGGCAGCGGCGCGCGAAACCCGGTCGGCCATGCGCGAGGATATGACCAAGCGCGCCAGCGATCCGGCGACGGCGAAGTGGCTGCAGGATAATCCGGGTGAGCTGTCGGGACCGGGATCTGTGGCGCGCACGCGGGCTTTCAACGAAGCGCACGGCACGAACTACACGCGCCAGCATCTGGCGGTGCTGCAGCGTCAGGTCGAGCAGAAAGGCCAGTCTGCCGCCCGTGAGCAGGCCACAGAGCAGCTGCGTGCGCATATTCGTCAGCAGGCGGCGGGCGCTGATGCTGCTGCCATGCGGCAGGCGCTGGCGGGCGCCAACGGCACCAGGGCCATGGCCAAGGCGCGCGAGCAGTACGTGCAGCAGTTTCCTGGGTTGGAGGGCATGAGCGCCAAGAGCATCAACCAGATCATTCGCGAGGAGCTGCGCTAGTCGGTGTTGTCCCAGCCTATGCCCACGCGGTTGATGTCCGGTTCAGGGTTTTCCATCCTCTGAATGGAGGACTCATCGGCGAGGCCATTGCCGACCGCGCGCAGCGTGCGATTGCCGAATGAGCACTCCGCTATCTTGCGAACGACGACGTTGCCAGTTTCCGCATCGCGATACATGACGAACGGGAATGGCGGCAGGAACGCTTCCAACTCCGCGAATCCATCGGAGCTTTTGGCTACGGCAACCCCGATCGGGGCGTCAGCATCGCTGATTTCAGCATAGTGTCGACCCAGCTCTTCCTTAACGGTCATCGGTCATCTCCTTTGTTCTGACGTTAACTTCGGCCTAGTCCTGATGCGCCTGATGACATCGGCCAGCGTGCGCTCAAAGCGATCTTCCGGCGACAGCTCAGGCTGCCGCACCTCGATGATTTGCAATGCCATGAATCACTTCGCCCCAAACAGCGACAGCAGCACGATGCCGCCGATGATCACGCCCATCACCATCAGCGGATAACCGTATTCGTCCAGCCAATCCGCGCGCTTCTTGCGGCGTTCGTCCTGGGCATCCTTCAGCCAGTCGGCCAGCTCGCCATGGATCTCGGCCAGCTGGCGGGCGGTCTGGGCATGGCGCGCATCATGCAGATACAGCGCGCAGCTCTGCCCGGTCAGCCGCTCTATGCGCTCGGCCAGCATCAGAATATCGGATATCAACACCTTACAGAACGGATCGGTTGTTTGGATGATGTCCATGAAGCGCCTCCTGCCATGTCGCATCATATGGCGTGCATTGACAGTTTGTCAAGAAGAAGGGCTCCCGAAGGAGCCCTGTGGATTACTTCGCTTCGGTCAGGGCGGATAGCGCCGCTTCCCAGCTTCGATAGCGCTTGTTATCGCGATAGTAGCCGTCCTCGCGATTAACATAAAACACGTCAGGAAATACCTGCCTGATGTAGCCCAGGCGACGGCTGCCCTCGGCGGTAATATCTTGCACTGGAAAGGTGTCGCACCCGCCCGTGCCAATGAACTTCGGACCCACATTGATTGCCATCTGCCTTCTCCCTTGCTGCCTTTCTACTGCCGCTGGCTCCCTTACCCTTTCGGGTGGGAGCCTTTGGCTTTAGGCGATGGTCAGGTCTTTTAATTTCAGCATCTTGCTTGACTGGTATTTGCGGCCTTCTGGGTACTTGTCGTTGATCTGCCATTGCGTGCAGGCGACGACGGTCTTGTCGGTCATTGCGCTACGCTCTTCAATCGTCTCACCAACCCTTGCGTAACCCCAGCGAACTACGTTGCCTTTCCAGTTGAAGCTGTCGATCTTGTAGAGCTTGCCGCCTTTGTGCAGAACCAGCAGGCCGGGCTTCACTTGATCCTCTGTGATTGCCATCTGATCTCTCCTTGCTGCCTACCCCTTATATATGGGGGCACCTTGACAAACTGTCAAGGTCGGTCGCAAAAGATTTTTCTTGGGCCACTGGACGGACGCCACCAATCACCGCATACCTGACCTCGCCCACGAGAGCCAGCCGCACATTCCCCTGACCGCAGTCAGGGAAGATCAGGAATGCTGCTGGACTATCACAATGAAGTTAAGGCCGGCCTGACAGAACTACGTCAGGAAAAGGTCAACGATCTGATCGGCGCGGATGCCGCCGATCATGATCTTCACAAAGGGCACATCTACGCCTTCGACCAGTCCCTTGTCGTTCTCGACGAAGTGCTGAAGCGCTTTGAGGGCGACAAGCCGATCGAGAAGACGGCCGTCCCACAGCGCGACCGCACCTATGGCCTGCGCGCCACGGGCTACTACCGCGGGGGCCGCGCATGAGCAGCCTGTCAGCGCCCCGCCAGATCCGCCTGGATCATGACGCCCTTGTTCAGAAGATGCTGAAGAAGGTCGACGGAAAAGACGAGCCCAAGCAGGGCGAATTCGTTCGCGATATCGATTTCCAGATCCCCGATGACATCGTGGAGATGTGCCTGTGGCGCATCATCGCGACACCAGTCCGCCAGCGCGTTGCAACAGCCAGCGGCATCATCATGCCGGAGGAGATCAAGCGCGCTCAGGCATGGACGCATCAGATGTACAAGATCGCCTATGTCGGCCCCTTCGTCTGGTCCGGCAAAGCGTATGAGGCCTATGACCAGGAGCTGCTGGCCAAGATGCGCCCGAAGGTCGGCGAGATCTGGCTTTGCTACCCCAAACACCCAGAACGATTGGAATACGATGGCGTCGAATACGTCATGCTGACGGATGACGCCCTGCGCGGCAAGCCGCGCCCAGGCACCGAGCACCGCTACAAATTCGACGGATTATCCACATGAGCGGACACACGCAGCGCGCCAACGGGCGCACGGAACAATTCCACCGCCCCAAGGTCGTGCTGATCCCGATCGAGGACATGCCGCATGTCGGTGCCATCAAGTGGTACGAGGACGGCAAGCGCTTCGGCTTCGTGACGTCCGAAGACGGCCAGGACGCCTTTCTGCACGGCAGTGTCGTGCGCCTGTACGGGCTGCGCCCGGAATGGCTGATGAAAGGCGTGCGCGTGTCCTACTGCATTGAAACGCCGGTTGGGCGCGGGCCGGAAGTGACAGCCATTGCGCTGCGCTAAGGGGGAAGATGTATGATCGATAAGAATATCGGCGGCGATTCAGACGATCTGAAGATCGAGCTGGAAGACGTTATCGATGATCCGTTGCTGCCGGATCAGAACGAAGAGATCGAGGACTTCAAGTCCGAGCTGAAGCCCGCATCAACCATCCCCGAGGAATTCGAGGATGAGGACATCGAAGACGACGACGCCGCGCCGCCACAGCGCAGCCGTCAGGTCGCAGCCGACGATGATGACGATGGCGCCCCGTCAGCCGATGCACGTGCTGCAGCTGCTGAGATGCGTGCCCGCGAGATCGAGGCCCGCGCCCTGCTTCGCGAAGGCGAGCAGGAAGCCAAGATGCTGCGCTGGCAGAAATCTCAGGCCGAAATCAGCCTGGGTATGGTCAATGACAAGATCTCAGAATTCCAGCGCGCGCTGATCATCGCCGAAGACAATGGCGACACGACCGCCAAGTATGAGCTGCAGGAAAAGCTGGACAGCGCCAAGTCCATTCGCGCCCAGATCGAGCAGGCCCGCGCCACTTACGGCGACCCGGACCAGCTTTATCGCCAGTATCAGGAACGCGCCCGCGGCATCATGGACGCGCCGCCCCCCGGCACACCCGTTGGCGCCGGCATCACGTCCAGCAATCCGCTGGCCATCCAGTGGTCCAAGGTCAATCCTTGGATGCAATCGAATAAGGATGCCGCGAAGTTTGTCATCGCTCAGTCCAAGGCCATGGCGGCAGAAGGCTGGCAGCCCGACAAGCCCGGTTTCTATGCCCAGCTGACCAAGCGCGTGCGCGAGCAGTTCCCTGATCTTGGCGCCAAGGCCCTGCAGGCACCCAAGGGCAAGGCACAGGCCAATGGACGCCGCGCACCGGTTGCGCCCACGCGGCCGTCATCTGCCGATGGCCGTGCACCGCAGAACCGCAACCCGAAGACCTTCACCCTGACCGCTGAAGAGCAGCGCAAGATGCGGTCCATGAAGTTGGACCCGAAGAACAAAGAGCATCAGCGCGAATGGGCGCTGGCGCGCATCGAAGAACAGCGGAACAGGATGGTCTGAGCATGGGACGCATTTACAGCCGCGGCGGTGCCGCAGTCGCCGAACGTGATGACAGCTTTGAAAGCATGCACGAGCGCGATCGTGGCTACGTCGAGCGCACGCCGGAGCGCGAATCCCGCGAAGCCGAAGTGGCGCGCGAAGACTTCCGCGTCGAGCAGGTCGGCGTGGTCGGTATCAATCAGCCGGCCCTGACCGCGCCGCCGCCGCGTCCCGGCATGCATCAGCGCTGGATTGTCGATGGCAGCAGCGATCCCGGCGGCGGCATGTCGCCGGACTGGATGCGCCGCATGCGTGAGGGCTGGGCGCCGCGCGATCCTGAAACGGTGCCGAAGCAGCTGCAGCACATCTATCAGAGCTACAAGCTGGCCGGCGGCCAGGGCGTCATCAAAGTCGGCGGGCTGGTTCTGTGTGAACAGCCCAAACACATTGGCGAACAGCGCAAGCTGGCCGTCAGAGACCGCATCGAACGGCAGCGTAAGACAATGCTGCAGTCCACTGCGGACTTGCAGAAGAGGGGAAGGGCGCCCGGCGGCGTCAAGTTGGATGTCGTCGAGGATAGCGAACAGGCTTTCACGGGTCGCCGCGCGGCGACGATGCTAGAATAACAGGAGCACGAGATGGCTAACGTCCTCGCCCCGTTCGGCTTCCGCCGTATTCGTCACGTCGGACAGAACCAGGCCCGCTACAATGAATATGCAATCGCTTCCGACTACGCTTCGCAGATCCACATCGGTGATCCCGTCAAGTCGGTCGGCACCGCTGGCCGCATTCAGCTGGCCGCCCGCGGCGATACCATCCTTGGCATCTTCATGGGCTGCTATGTGACCACGCAGACGCTGGGTGCTGCGAACTACGGCGGCGCCATCAGCGGCACCGTGCCGAACTACAAGAGCTTCATTCCCGGCATGACTGTGCCGTCGGGACTGACCATCAAGGCCCTGGTTGATGACGATCCCTATGCGACCTGGGAAGCGCAGTGCATCGGCAGCGTCACGACTGACGACATCGGCGCCTTCGTCAACCTTGAGCCGCGCGCAGGCAATGCGCTGTTCGGGCGCAGTGGCTATGCTACCAGCCCTGTGTCGCCGGAAGGCGGCGCGCTGACGTCGGTCACGGTCGGCGGATCGGGCTCGTCCTACGTTCAGGGCGCGGCGATCACCGTCACCCGTCATGCTTCCGACCCTTACGTGGGCGCGGAATCGGCAGCCGGCACCATCAACGTCACGACCGGCAACGTCACGTCGGTCACGCTCACCGCAGGCGGGTTCTATTCCGCTTCGCATCTGCCGACCGTCACGGCGCCTGCCGGCACCGGCAACACCTTCCTGGCTGTCATCACCAACACGACGCGCGACCAGTTCCGCATCGAGCGGATTCTGGAAAAGCCCATGCGTCAGGCAGACAGCGCCAACAATACGACGGGCTACGGACTTTCGACCACGGGCAACTACTCGCTGGTCGAGCTGAAGTGCGTCAACCACGAGCGTGCAGGCAGCGCCTACGGCGTCGCTGTCTAAGGGAAGCGGACAAGCATCGGCGATTTAGAAAGGACACGACACCATGGCTATGACTCGCCAGCAGTTTGCCCGCGACCTACAAGCGGGCATCAATGCGCACTTCGGCCTGAGCTATAAGAAGCACAAGGAAGAGTGGTCGCAGATCTACGAGAAGAAGACCTCCAAGAAGGCCTACGAAGAGCAGGTGCTCCGCGTTGGCCTGGGTGAGGCACACGAGAAGGCCGAAGGCGCGGCGATCATCTTTGACGCCGGCCAAGAGGGCTGGGTCGCCCGCACGACGCACTACACGTATGGCCTTGCCTGCGCCTTCACGAAGGAAAGCATCCGCGACAACCTCTATGACAATCTTGCTGAAGAGTTCGGCACCGAGCTTGGCCGCGCCTTGCAGCATGCCAAAGAGGTTCGCGCGGCATCGATCCTGAACAACGCCTTCGACAGCAACTATGTCGGCGGCGATGGCGTGTCGCTCTGCAACGCAGCGCATCCGCTGTATGCCGGCGGCGCCTTCAGCAACGTGCTGTCGACGGCTACGGATCTGTCCGAAGAGGCTATCGAGGACGCCTACATCGCCGTTGACGGGTTCGTCAACGATCGTGGCCGGCCAGAGAAGTTCAGCATCAAAAAGCTGATCATCCCGCGCCAGCTGCGCTTCCGCGCTGAGCGACTGCGCAAGTCGACCGGCCGCGTCGGCACGGCGAACAACGACATCAACACCATCAAGGAAATGGGGATCATCGACGATATCGCGATCAACCATTACCTGATGGACCCCGACGCATGGTGGCTGCAGACGGATTGCGATCTGGGCCTGCAGTATTGGCAGCGCGATCCCGTCGAGCGTGCCATGGAAACCGACTTCGACACCGGCAACATGAAATACAAGGCCAGCGAGCGCTACAGCTTCAACTGGGCCAATCCACGCTGCATCATCGGCAGCGCCGGCTAAGCATTCACCGGGGGCGAAAGGGAGTGGCTTCGGCCTCTCCCCACTAGGGGGAGGATGGCGATGCAACAGGGTGAACTGATCGATGAGGCGGTGGAACGCGCCGGCATTGATCCGTCGACCATGGGGCATCGCCATCTTAACTCCATCAATCGATCTCTGGAGATGGTCTTCATCGAGATCGAAAAGGAAGTTGATGCCGAATACCGCATGGTCGAGGTGACCATCGACGCGCCGCTGAATGCCAAGGCCGTCACCCTGCCGTCGGACGCCATCGACGTCGCCGACATCATGATTGTGAAGTCGGATGGCAGTGAGATCGGCTGCCGGCGCATCAGCCGCCAGGACTACATGAACGTCAATCGCGGCCCGACGCCCAATCCGCCAACCGGCATTCCATCGGGCTGGTGGGTGTCGAAGTCCATTCCGGGCGAAGTCGCGCGCCTGCCGCAGCCGGCAACGGCCAGCGATGACATGCTGCTGGTGCTGTGGCCTGCCATCGGTGAAAGCGGCATGTCCATCCGCGTCAGCTACATCCGCGAACACATTGCGCCGGGCTTCCTGGGCAATACGATCGATGCCCGCCGGCAATGGTGGGAGGTCATCGTGCAGGGGCTCGCGTCCAAGATCGCGCAGAAATACAACCGCGCTGTCTATGGTGAGCTGCGCGGCGAGTACAAGGAAACGCTGTCGACCATGAGTGAAAACCGCCATCCCGTCGTCGTCGGATTCCGCGGCTTCGGATGGGGTCGGACCAGGAGGCACTGATGGCAAGCCTCGCCGGACCGTGGCGGACTGGATTTAAAGTGATAGAATTCACCCCGAATCACATGGGGGAATTCATCATGACTGCGAGAATGTCGGACGAAAAGATAGCGCTTGCCAAAAAACTGGAATCTGAGGGCCGGCTGAGAAGCGAAATTGGCAAGGCTGTCGGCGTAAGCCAGACCACGCTGATCAAGCATCTTGGCGTCATGTCGCGGGGCACGCCGTGGCACGCTTGCGCGTGCGGCGATCATGTGTTTGCGAAAGTTGGTCCGAAGGATGTTTGCCTAGTCGACCCGGATGTCCCGGAAACTCTGTTGGCGGGCAAGGGCCTATTCGTGATGCAGGGCCGACCGCGAAAGAAGATCTGCCATCGCTACGCCGTAATATCTGATTGGCCGCATCATCATCGTCGCGTCCATCGCGTGATTATGGGCGCGACGCCAGAGCAGATTGTTGACCACATCAGTCGCGACACGATGGATAATCGACGCCGTAATTTGCGCATCGCCACCAACAGCCATAACGGCGCCAACAGCATTCAGAAGGGCGGATCGTCTAAATACAAAGGAGTGCATTGGAGCAGATCCAAAGGCGGATGGGTCGCCACGATATCAAGAGATCGTAAGCTCAAATGGCTCGGCGTCTTCAGCGATGAGATGGACGCCGCAAGGAGATATGACGCGGCTGCGATCGAGTTATTTGGTGAATTCGCACGCACAAACTTCGGAGCCGCCGAATGAGCCGTCGAGGAGTAAGGGACAACGACGGAGTTTCATACGACTCCCGCACAGGCAAGCAAGTTCCCGGCCGCAAGTTGCGTCAGGACGGCGAAATCGGCATCTGGACGACCAAGCCTGATCAGCGCCACCCGCAGCGCTATGTGCGCGTGCCCGGTCCTGATGGGCTTGGATGGCGGCCTGGACAGCGTGCCAATGAATCCATCGGCGATGTCTGGCCCCTGTACGCCAGCACATGGACGCCGATCACCATGACCTTCTTCAATCATCCGCACATGCGGGCATCTGTCGGCGGCGGCTTCAGCGAGAGTTGATGGATGGCATACACCACATCATACGACACGCTGGTTGCTGATCTGCAGGATATCGTGGACAGCAACAACGCGGAGTTCATTGCCCAGATCCCCAGCATCATTGCGCGCGCCCAGGACAATGTGCAGCGCGATCTGGGGCTGGAGATGTGGCGCAGTCTGGTGCCGGCATCGACTACTTCGCTATCCGCCACCATGACGCGCAATGCCGGCTGGCTGGAAGTGCGGTCGATGTTCATCCCGTCGCTGGGCCGCTATCTGGAAAAGCGCAAGCTGGACTATGTGCGCATGTACGGCACCACGCAGTCTTCGCCCAAATACTGGGCCGAAGAGACCGAAACCCAATTCCGCTTGGCGCCGATCCCCGACGGCATTTACGCGATGGATGTCGAGGTGCTGCTGCGCCTGCCTGATCTGGGGCCAAGCAACCAGACGAACTGGCTGACCACACATGCCGGCGATCTGCTGCTACTGGCCTGCCTGATCGGGGCCGAGCTTTACCTGCTGTCATCCGAGCGCGTGGCCGAGTTCACAGCGCTGTACGATCGCTTGCTGAGCGCCGCCGTGCGCGAGCTGCGCGACCAGGAACGCAGTGGCTACATCCCGACGCGCGCAGCATCCTTCCCGACCACAACTGCCGGAGCGACTGCCTGATGGCCATCGTCACTGCCATCTGCGATTCCTTCCTGCTGGAGCTGGCGCAGGCCATCCATGATTTCACGTCAGATGAGATCAAGGTGGCCTTGTACGTCGACACGGCGGACCTGGGCGCATCGACGACGGTCTATTCATCCGATGATGAAGCCAGTGGCAGCGGCTACACGGCCGGCGGCGTCGTGGCGACTGTGCGCGAAGGCTATCCGCAGGTCGTCGGTCATGCGCTGGAAATCCGCTTCGATCTGATCGAGTGGGAAAGCGCGACGCTGACCTATCGCGGGGCGCTGGTCTACAACGCCACGAAGGACAATCGCGCCATTGCCGTGCTGGATCGCGGCATGAGCAAGACGGTCACGAACGGCACCATAACGATATCGGATTTCGCGCCGCTGATGCCGCTGGTGCGCATCGCAGCTTACTGAGGATGATGCATGCCAACAGCCAGTGACATCCTACGCCTGCAGATCATGGAGCTGGCGACGACGGATTGGCACACCAAGACCGAAGCCAATCTGAACCGCCTGGAAGAGTCCATAGCGAGCGAGGTCAACGTCAGCACGACGGGCGGCACAACCACGCTGTCATCCAGTGACTACATCGCCGATCAATCGCGCCGTCCGGTCATCCGCGTCACCGGCACGCTGGCATCCAATGCCATTATCCAGGTGCCGACACCGGACAGCGCCAAGCTGTATGCGGTCTACAACGGCACGTCCGGCAGCTTCACGGTCACTATCCGCAACGGCGCCAGCGGCGGCACGGTCGAGATACCGCAAGGCACGTCCATGCTGGTCGTGGCCATTGCCACGGGCACGCTGATGCTGCGGCTGTCGCCGCCCATGACATCCACGGGCCAGATCTGGGCTGTCAACGGCTTCACGGCCGATCATGTACTGAATCGCGGGCAAGTCGATAGTCGCGTGCTGCCACTGAAGAGCAAGACGGAAGCAACGCCGCCGGTCAGCCCGACGCTGGATGATGCCTATTACGTGCCATCCGGCGCGACGGGCGCGTGGTCCGGTCAGACAGGCAAGATCGCGCGCTACAACGGCAGTGGCTGGACCTTCAGCGATTTGCCGGCAGAGGGCATGCTGGCGGCTATCGCCGATGAAGGCACCGTCTTCGTCGCCCACAGCAGCGCGCTGACGGACTTCGTTGGCAGTGGCAACGTCGCCGATGGCGCGATCACGGAAGCGAAGCTGGCGACGAATTCTGTCGTCACGGCTAAGATAGCTGACCTGAATGTGACGGAAGGCAAGCTGGCCGCCAATGCTGTGGCGCTGGCTAAGCTGAAGTCCGATGTCTACGCATCCGAGAATGAGGCCAAGACCGGCACCAGCACGACGAAGCTGTTATCGGTTGCCATGGGCAAGCATGCAGCCTTCGGCGCTGGCGTGCGCGCGGTCTTTCAGCAGACGGCGGCGCCGACCGGATGGACGAAAGACACAGGCACGTCTGGGCTGAATAACTCAGCGTTGCGCTTTGTCACCGGCACGGCGAGCAGTGGCGGCACATCAGATTTCACGACGGCATTCGCTTCACGCACACCAGCCGGTACGGTCGGCAACACAACGCTGACCCTGAATCAGATTCCTGGGCATCAGCACTATTCTTTCACGACCGAGGACGTTGGCAGTGGTGGCCCGCAAGTTGGGGCCTCCGACTATCCTGCAGTTATCGGCGGCGGCGGATCATCCAACGATAGATATCTCATACGCGGCACTGCAACGCCGGCCAATGCTGGATTAAGCAGCCCGTCTGGTGGCGGTCAGTCGCATACGCACACCTTCACCGGCACGGCCATGGATTTCGCCGTGAAATACACCGACACTATTGTTGCCGTGAAAGATAGCCCAACATGATGCCGCCAAAAGATCGCATGTGCCACCTTACCGGCTTCACCAAGTCATGCCGAGAACTTGTGACATCAGAGGCCTGCGGGCGATGGGCCAATATCCTTGGCCAAGACCCACAGCGAACGAACGTGACCGTCGATAAGTGGGCCTGCATCGATGATCATGTGCCATTCCTTCTGTTGGAGATTGGCAAGCTGACCCTGCAGGCTGGCGCGGCGACGGAATCTTTCCGCAATGAAGTCATGGGCCGCGCCGCAGAAGCGCCGCAGCTCGCATCACCGGAGGCGCCAAAGCAATTGAATGGCTGATTTCGAGCCCATCACCGTCACCCTGCCGCCCGGCATCATCAAGGGCCAATCGAACACGATTGCGCGCGGCCGCTACGTCGACGCCAACCTTGTGCGCTTCTGGCAGGGCCTGCCGCAGAGCCCGCGGCTATGCCGCATGGGTTGCGCTAGACGGCACGCCCTGCATGGCCTGGGGCACGGCCGCGAAGCTGTGGCTGTGGCGTGCCGGCACGGTCCACGACATCACGCCGACCGATATGGAATACACCGTCGGCTTCGTCGACACACAGACGGGATCGGGCTGGGGCGAAGATGGCTGGGGCGAAGGCGGCTGGGGTGGCGGCTATGCCGTCGATGCCGACAACGGCGGCCGTGCGCGCACATGGATGCTGGCGCCCTGGGGCGAAGATCTGCTGGCTAATCCGCGCGGCGGCGGCATCTATCACTGGGCCTTCACGACGGGCGCGCCGGGCGTGGCCGAGCTGATCACCGGAGCGCCGCCGATCTGCCTGGGCATCTTCGTCACTGATGACCGACACCTGATCGCTCTTGGCGCCAGTGTCGGATCGACACTATCGCCGCTGCGCATTGCATGGCCCAACCGCGAAACGCTGAACGAATGGACGCCGGACCCTAATAATACGGCCGGCGACATCCTGCTGGAAGCTGGTAACGAGATCATCGGCTGGAGCAAGGTCCGTGACGGCTATATCGTCCTGACCAATACGTCGCTGCATACGCTGAAGCTGGTTGGCGGCACGGACGTCTTCGGCATCAATCGCAAGGGCAGTAATGCCGGCTTGATCGCGCCGCACGCCATTGTCGAATCCAACGGCCGCGCGATGTGGATGGGGCCGGACGGGTTCTATTCTTACGACGGCGTGATCACGACCGTGCCGTGCGAAGTGCATGATCATGTCTTTCTGAACATGAACCGCTTCCAGGCCTTCAAGATCTGCGCCGGCACTAACACGGCTTTCGGCGAGATCCTGTGGTTCTATCCGTCATCGGACTCTGTCGAGAATGACGTCTACGTGACCGTCAATGGCAAGGGCGACTGGACGAACGGCACGCTGGCGCGCACGTTCTGGATGGATGAGAATGTGATCGTCACGACACCGCTTGCCGGCGATCCCAGCGGCACTGTCTATCGGCATGATGTTGGCACGACGGATGATGGCGACCCGCTGCCATACCGACTTGCGACGGGCGATGTGGCACTGAAGCTGACTGCGACCAAGGCCGCGTCAGAGAACTTCACGCGCCTGCGCAGCGCCGTGCCGGACTATGAGCGCCTGACCGGCGAGCACGAGCTGACGATCGAAGCGCGCGAGCGGCCCATGGCCGTCACTGTCGCGACCAAGGGGCCATACGAATTCACGCCGACGACCGATGAGATTGATGTGAAGGTGCGCGGCGCCGCCTTCCGCTTCATCTGGGAAGGCACGGGCGACTTTCGGATGGGCGCCTGGGTCGTCTATGGCCGCCCTGATGGGGGGCGCTGATGGTATCCCGCAGCTCGTTGCAGTCCCTGCCGCGCGCTGACCCCGCTTATGAGCGCGGCAATGAGCAGGAAACCCGCGACATCATCACGGACTCGCTGGACAGCAACCGGCGCGCCATTGATGCGGCCGTCGGCGACATCACCACGCTGCAGACGGATCTAGATGCGGCTGAAGCCGCCATCGATGCGCTGGAGAGCGGAGCAGTCCTGAAAGCCGACTATGACGCCAATACGATCCTGGCGGCGAACGCCGATAATACACCGCTTCCACTCGCGGTCGCGGAGCAGAGGATAGTCGGCCGCATTACTGGCCAGAACATCGACGATCTGACCGATGCGCAGGTCAAGACGATGCTCGGGCTGTCATCATCCGATAGTCCATCTTTCGCAGGATTGAACGGAGGCCCCATCGCCGGTTTCCGCAACCAGCTGATCAACGGGTGCATGAGGGTCAACCAGCGCGCACCAGCAACCAACGCCGATGACACTTATGCCCACGATCGCTGGAATATCTTGACGCAAACCAACACTGTTGCTGTCACCACGGAGGCGTTGATCGAATCTGGCTGGGCCAGCGCCATGCGGATCACGCAGTCGCAAGCCTCGGCACAGCGTTTTGGCGTCGAGCAGATCATAGAGGCCCAGAACGGCCAATGGATGCGCGGCAGCGCGGTTACTCTATCAGCGCGCGTGCGTATGTCGGCTTCGACTACGCTTCGATATGCCATCCTGGAATGGACTGGCACCGCCGACAGCGTGACGTCGGATGTGGTCAACGACTGGACTTCCGGCACGTTCACGGCCGGCAATTTCTTCCTTGGCAGCAACTTGACAGTGACGGCGGCCGGCAGTCAGGCGCTAACTGCGAACACTGCGGCAACCGTATCACTGTCGGCAACCCTCGGAACATCGCTGAATAACTTGATCGTGCTGTTCTGGACGGATAGCACGCAGGCGCAGAATGTCACTCTCGACATCGGAAAGGCTCAGCTAGAACCGGGCTCGGTCGCAACCGCATTTGAGCGGCGATCCATCTCGGCTGAATTGGCGTTGTGCCAGCGCTACTACGTGACGATGGGCGGCGACGTCAACGATGACATCGCTTCAGGAGGCTACAACCTTGCCGGGGGCGGATCGTATTTCGCGTTCGCGTATCCAGTGAAGATGCGAATAAATCCTACGACAACGACAGTTGTTGGCACTTGGAACACTATCAACTGCGGTCAGCCAACCATACTCGCCGCAGGGCAGACGACATTCACTCTGACAACGACCGTCACGGCATCAGGCGCCTTTCTACTCAGGTCAGTATCAGGCACTGCCTACCTTACATTCGGGGCGGAGCTATGATGCCGGCGTCGTCTAAAGAGCTTTACTACGAAATGGATATGATGGGCTTGGCTTCCCTGTTCGGCAAAGATGCGCCGGGCATGGGCTTTCTGCAGATGCTGCAGCAGTCGATGAATCCGACCATGCAAGGCAGCGCTGGCCCGAACAGCGTCGCCGAAACGGGCGGCCAGCTGCAGCCACTGTCGCTGCCGCCCGATCCCGCGCAGTCGCAGCTTGGCAAGCAGATCGGCAGCGGCCTGGGTGGCGCCATGAAGGGCATGGGCGGGCAGATGATGCAGTCCGGCGCCCAGCAGATGGCCCCGCCGAAAGCACCCGCACCGACCGGCGGCGGCATGGCGCCCTTCCAGCCCATGGCCAGCCAGTATCAGGCACCCGGATCACACATGCGCCGGCCGCAGATGCCGATGCAGTCGCCATTCATGCCTATGGGTGGCCAATGAGCGTCACGATCCGCCCCGGCCATCTTGGCGATATCTATCACGTCGAGGCGCTAGGCCGTCACGCGCTGGAGGAAGCCGGTCATCTGGCCGATGGCTACGATCCGGCGGCCGTGCTGTCGCAGGCCATCGAAAGTCTGCAGAAGGGGCTGGTCTACTTCGCCGAAGATGACGAGCAGATCATCGGCGCCATCATCGTCGGTCTGACGGCGTGGCCGCATGCGCCGAAAGAGACCATGCTGACGAACGAGCATCTGTACGTGATGCCGGAGCACCGCGCCAAGCACACGGCCGACGGCATGACGGCGGGTCGCGCACTGCTGGAAGTCATGAAGGCCATGGCCGACCACGCCAAGGTCAAGGCCCTGTTTCGCGCGTCCTACGGCGAGAATCCCGATGCCATAGAAGCATTGGTCAAACGCGCCGGCTTCAAGCCGCTGGGCGTGTTCGCGCTCTATGAGCCTTCTGCTGCTGCCACCAATGAGAAAGCCGCGTAATGGAGCCGCGACATGGGCAGCCAGAAAAGCACGACGAAGGTCGAGAATAAGCAGCTTGAAGGCGTTCTGAGCGACTTCCGCAGCCACTATGCGCCGGGTGGCCAGTGGGCATCCGGCCCGCAGGTCGATCCGTCATCGCCAGCCAGCCAGACGCGCGCCAACCAGCTGATCGCGCCGCAGAGCCAGGACACCGTTGGTCCTGATGGGGCCTACGCTAAGGTCCGCGAAGGCATTGGTAAGTGGCAATCGGGCATGGATACGGCACGATCGGCCATCACATCGGGCATGGCGCCAACCGGCCAGAAGATCGATTTCCAGGGTGGCGGCTGGTCGACGGGCGCTGATGGCAAGGCCGTCTTCAATACCGGCGATGCCTACGGCAGTGCCTACAACCAGCACACGGGTCAGGTGTTGGATCATACGCTGTCGCGGCTGGGGGACCAGTACGGCCAGCAGAAGCTGTCCAGCACGGATGCGGCGCTGAAGGCCGGCAGCTTCGGCGGTAGCCGGCAGGCCGTGCGCGATTCACTGGATCAGGACAACTATCTGCGCAATGTCAGCGAGACATCCGCCAATGCCTACAGCAAGGCCCATGAAAGCGCGCTGGCGCAGATCGCGCAGCTCTATGGCATGGGCAGCGGTGCTGTCGGCGCCAACAACCAGCTAGACGCGGCCAATGCTGATCGTTCGATGGCGGGCGGCAAGGCGCTTTCCGATCTTGAGACGACCATGGGCCAGATGCGGGCGGGCGATGCCAACGCGCTTGCGGGCATCGGTCAGCATCAGCAGGACTACGAGCAGGCGCGGCGCGATGCCGTCATGGATGAGCAGTGGAAGCTGTTCCAAACGCCGGCCGACTTGATGGGCCGCGCTATGAACGGCGCATCCAGCCTGAACACGACGACGCAGGGCCAATCCGGCGGCACGGGCAGCATGCTGCTGGGTGCGGGCCTGCAGGGTCTGGGCATGTTCTTCTCTGACGAGAAGGCCAAGAAAGACAAGAAGGCCGTCGATCCGAACGACGCGCTTGAAGAGCTTCGCCAGCTGACGCCGCAGTCCTACAGCTACACAGACGATGCGCAGGGATATGGCGCGCCGGCTGGCGAACGAACTGGCTTCATGGCCCAGGATCTTGAAGCTGCGACTGGCGAGCCATCGCCTGAAATGCCCGGCGGCTACAAGGGCGTCGATATTGCTGAGATGATCGGCAAGCTGACGCATGCAGTTCTGGCCCTCGACGCCAAGGTCGGCGGCAAGAAGGGAGGCGGCGGCACTTCTGGGGCAGCTGTGGCGGCCTGATGTTTGGCTGGCAGGGTGAATCGCCCTTCCAAGAAGATCCGATGCTGCTGACGCCGCAGCAGCCGCCTGTCGCGTCGAATATGCCGCTGTACGATCCGCCACCCGGCAGCATTCAGCCATCCAACATGCCGCTGCTGGGGCCGAAGCCGCCCGCAGAAGTGCCGCGCTACGGCAAGCCGATCGGGCCGGAGAATCCGACCTGGGGCACATCGCAGCCCAATGGCACTATGCCATATCAGGATAAGAGCCCGCCGAAGTCGCCGCAGGGCCGCATTGGTCCCTGGCATACGGAGATCCAGTCTGCCGGCAAGCGTTATGGCGTCGACCCGAATATGCTGGGCGGCTTCATGATGATCGAAAGCGGCGGTAATCCGAACTTGCGCAACAAGTACGGCTACAGCGGCCTGTTCCAATTCCAACCCGGCGACTACGCCAAGCGCGGCGGCCAGGGGAGCGTCTTCGATCCCGCCGGCAACATCGACGTTGGTGCGCGCAAGTTCGGCGAAATGCAGCAGCGCTTTCAGAAGCAGCACGGCCGCGCACCGACGCCCGGCGAGCTGTATCTGATGCACCAGCAGGGCGAAGGTGGCGCCGCAGCGCATTTCGCGGCCCCTGAGCGTCCTGCATGGCAGTCCATGCTGTCGACGGGCGAGGGCCGGCAGAAGGGTGCCGACTGGGCGCGTCGCGCGATCTGGGACAACGTGCCGAATGACGTGAAGGCGCGCTTCGGCAGCGTCGATAACATCACGTCCGGCGACTTCGTGAAACTGTGGTCCGATAAGGTCGGTCGCTTCGTCGGTCCACATCGACAGCCGCCCCCGGACCTGCGCCACAGCGAGGCCGCGGCATGCTTGATGGCATCATGAAGGCGATCAATAGCTGGGGGCATCCCCAGGCCGCGCCGCAGCCAGCGGCGGGCGCCGACGCCATCATCGCCAATCTGGATCGCATGGGCATCCCACCCGGCGATCCCATGCGCGGCGCTTTCGAGACCTACGCCCGCGCCCTGGCCGGCGGTCCCGCCCCGCCAGAGCAATGGAGCCCGGCCCGCAAGGGCATCGGCACGTTCCTGGATGTGCTAGGGGCCGGTCTGGGCCGTCGCGGCGGCAACACGGCGGCGGCGCCGATCCTGCAGGACGTCATTGCCGGCGAGGATAAGAACCGCCGCGCCGCTGAGGAGCGCGCCTATCAGGCGCAGCTACAACTGCTTGGCACGGCGCTGCCCTATGTTCAGGGCGAGGCCAAGCGCACTCGCGACCAAGGCCTGATGCAGTCGATCCTGGCCCCTGGCAGTGGGGGCGGAATCACCAATAGTGCACCAATAGCCCCTGGAGGCGCCGCAGGCGTCCAAATGCCTTCGTCCGCACCGAAGGTAGCTGGCAACCCGCCGCCGGCCTCTGGCGCCG
>LNFM01019560.1_pt1 | contig 19395 bp, 20 predicted proteins | sample 596031 | NCBI WGS metagenome assembly LNFM01 (sample SAMN04254537, study PRJNA301005) | activated carbon metagenome | isolation source: dual media filters at the Ann Arbor, Michigan drinking water treatment plant | place: USA: Ann Arbor | reverse complement strand
ATCCAACACCATGGGGGTTTCCTTGTTCAAACTGACCAGCCTCAACCTCAACGGCATCCGCTCCGCCACCACCAAAGGCCTGGAGACATGGCTCACCGCGCACCAGCCGGATTGTATTTGTGTGCAGGAGGTCAAGGCGCAGGAGCTGGACGTGGCCGGCCGTTTCGAGCACCTCGCCGGTCTGCGCGGCCACTTCCACTTTGCCCAGAAAAAAGGCTACTCGGGCGTGGGCGTGTACACCCGCCACGAACCCAGCGATGTGGTCACCGGCTTCCGCTGCGAGGAGTTCGACGCCGAAGGCCGCTACACCGAACTGCGCTTTGACACCCCGGGCCGCAAGCTCTCGTTGATCAGCGCCTACTTCCCCAGCGGTTCATCGGGCCCCGAGCGCCAGGAGGCCAAGTACCGTTTTCTGGCGGCGTTCCACCCGCACCTGATGGCGCTCAAAGGAGAGCGCGAGTTCATTTTGTGCGGCGACGTGAACATCGCTCACCAGCAGGCCGACCTGAAGAACTGGCGCAGCAACCAGAAGAACAGCGGCTTCCTGCCCGAAGAGCGCGCCTGGATGACCACGCTGCTCACCGACGGCGGCCTGGTCGATGTGTACCGCCGCCTGCAGCCCGACACGACCGACACCTGCTACACATGGTGGAGCAACCGCGGCCAGGCCTACGCGAACAACGTGGGCTGGCGGCTGGATTACCACCTGGCCACACCGGCCCTGGCGGCGCTGGCGCGCACGGAGCACATCTACAAGGACGTGAAGTTCAGTGACCACGCGCCGATCACGATCGGGTACGACCTGACTTTGTAAACCTCAGACCGCGCAGACCGGTGCCGTGAACGCTTCGCGCCCGGGCTGATCGACCCGGGCCTTGCCCGCCGCCACCGGCACCACGGCGGCTGCCCCCACACCGTTTTTCGCCGCCACCACCTCCGCCATGATCGAGAGCGCGATCTCGGCCGGGGTCTTGCTGCCGATGTAGAGGCCGGCCGGTCCGTGCAGCGCAGCCAGCGTCTGATGCGAGAGGTCGAAGTGTTCGTGCAGGCGTGTCTTGCGCAGCTCGCTGTGGCGTCGTGAGCCGATCGCGCCCACGTAGTCGTCGAGTTTGGGGTCGTGCGTCACGGCCACCACGGCGGTGCGGGCGTCGGGTTTCAGGCGCAGGATCAGGTCGTCCGGCATCTCGTGGCTGAGCACCACGCCGTCGAGCTGCCAGCTCGCGCGGCTCTCCTCGCGGGGGTCGCACACGATCACCTCGAAGCCCAGGCCCAGTGCCATCTGGCACAGAAAACGCGAGAGGTCGCCGGCGCCGATGACGATCAGCCGCGCCTGCGGTCCCAGGTGGGTGGTGAGCTGCTGGTCGTTCAGATGCGGCAGGCCGTCGCGGTGGCCAGCGCGCAGGTCCACCTCGCCCGTGGTCAGGGTCAGCACGCGTTCGGTGCTGCGGCGCTGCAGGCAGGCCTGCAGCAGTTCAGGCAACCGGCTGCGTACCGAGACCGGCTCCAGCACCAGCTCCACCGTGCCGCCACACGGCAAACCGAAGCGGTGCGCCTCGTCGGCCGAGATGCCGTAGCGCAGCACGGCGGGGGTGTCGGTGGCGCAGGCCGCCTGCACGCCGCCTTCGCGGATGCGGTGGATCAGGTCGTCTTCGATGCAGCCGCCCGAGACCGAGCCGACGGTTTCGCCCCGGCCGTTGATGGCCATGAGCGAGCCCGGCGGCCGGGGCGAAGAGCCCCAGGTGCGCGCCACCGTCACCAGCACCACCGGCAGACCGGCCGCGTGCCAGCCCACCGCGGTGCGTAGCACGCGGGTGTCGAGGTCTTCCACGGTGACCTCAGGCCAGCTTGAACGGCAGCTCGCGCAGCGGCTTGCCGGTGAGCTGCGCGAGCGCGTTGGCGAACGCCGGCGCCAGCGGCGGCAGGCCGGGTTCACCGATGCCGGTGGGCGGCTCGGCGCTGGGCACCACGTGCACGTTGATCTCGGGCATGTCGGTGATGCGCGCCACGGTGAAGTCGCCGAAGTTGCTTTGCTCGACCACGCCGTCTTTCAGCGTGATGGCCGAACCCGGCAGGCACATCGACAGGCCCATGACGGCGGCGCCCTGCACCTGTGTTTCCACGCTCTTGGGGTTGATGGCCAGGTTGCAGTGCACGCCGGCGGTGGCGCGGTGCAGCACCGGGCTGCCGTCCTTGACCGAGGCTTCCACCACGTAGGCCACGACCGAGCTGAACGACTCGTGCACCGCCACGCCCCAGGCGCGGCCGGCGGGCAGCTGCTTCTTGCCGTAGCCGCTCTGGTCCACGGCGAGCTGCAGCGCGGCGCGGTGGCGCGGATGCTTGTCGCCAAACAGGCGCATGCGGTAGGCCACCGGGTCCTGCTTCGTGGCGCGCGCGATGTCGTCGAGCAGCGTCTCCATGACGAAGGCGGTGTGGGTCGAGCCCACGCTGCGCCACCACAGCACCGGCACATTCACCTTGGGGTGGTGCACGGTCAGGCGCATGGGCAGGCCATACGGTTCGCGCATGCCTTCCACGGCGGTGGCGTCGATGCCGTTCTTCACCATGCCGCCTTCAAAGAAGGTGCCCGAGACGATCGACTGGCCCACGAGCACGTGGTCCCAGGCCAGCACGTTGCCGCGTTCGTCGAAGCCGATGCGCGCGGTGTGCAGGTGCATGGGTCGGTAGTAGCCGCCCTTGATGTCGTCCTCCCGGCTCCAGACCATGCGCACCGGGGCGTTGATGCCGGCGGCGCGCGCGGCCTTGGCGATCTCGCAGGCCTCGACCACGTAGTCGCTGCTGGGCAGGCCACGCCGGCCGAAGCCGCCACCGGCCATCTGCACGTTCATCTTGACCTGCTCGGGCTTGAGGCCCAGCACGCGCGCGGCCGCTGCGGAATCCACGCCCGGGAACTGCGTGCCCACCCACAGCTCGGCGCGGCCTTCGGAGAGCTGCACCGTGCAGTTCAGCGGCTCCATGGGCGCATGCGCCAGGTAGGGGAAAACGAACTCGGCTTCGATCGTGCGCGGTGCATTGGCCAGCGGCGCCATGTCGGCGTCGAACGCGCGCGGGCCGGGCTGCTTGGCCAGTTCGCGGTACTGCACCAGCTGGCGTGCGCTGTCGACCTTCTCCACGGCCGAGTCGTCCCAGGTCAGCTTGAGCGCGTCGCGCCCTTGTTTGGCGGGCCAGTAGCCGTCGGCGATCACGACCACGCCTTCGGCGCCGCGGTCCAGCGGCACGCGCAGCACGGCCTTCACGCCCTTGACGGCGCGCGCCGCGCTGTCGTCCAGGGTCTTCACCTTCGAGCCGAACACCGGTGGGTGGGCCACCAGCGCGGTGAGCTGGCCGGGCCGGCGAACGTCGATGCCGAAGTCCTGCTGCCCGCTGCTCTTGGCGCGCGCATCCAGGCGTGTCGTTGCCTTGCCGATGATGCGGAAATCCTTCGGGTCCTTTAGCACGACCTTCTCGGGCACGGGCAGGGCCATCGCGGCCTGGGCCAGTTCACCGTAGCCGGCCTTGCGACCGCCGGGGCCGATCACGGTGCCGGCCTGCGTGCGCAGGGTGGACACGTCCACGTTCCAACGCGCGGCCGCCGCCGACAGCAGCATGCCGCGTGCGCGCGCGCCGAGTTCGCGGTACTGCGTGTAGCTGTGCTTGATCGCGGTGGAGCCGCCGGTGAGGTGGATGCCGTACAGCGGGTCCAGGTAGGCCGCATCGGCATTGCCGTGCTGGCTGCACACCTTGCTCCAGTCGGCGTCCAGCTCCTCGGCCAGGATCATGGGCAGGCCGGTCTGCACGCCCTGACCGAATTCAAGCCGGTTGATGGTGACCGTGACCCAGCCGTCGGGCGCGATCTGCACGAAGGCCAGCGGTTGTTCGGTGGGCTTGAGGCCGGTGGCCGCAGGGGCGGTTTGTGCGGAAGCCAGGTGCGGGAAGGCTCCGAGCGCAAAACCGCCAGCGCCCACCACTTTGAGGAAGCTGCGGCGCGGCAGCGTGGCAGGCTCGGTGGCTTGGTCGCGCTCCAGCATGTGTTGCAGGGCGCGCGGCAGTTCGGCCGGATGGATGCGTCGGTCACGGCGGCGCGGATGCGGGCGTAGGTGCCGCAGCGGCACACGTTGCCGGCCATGGCCGAGTCGATCTCGGCGGCGGTGGGTTGTTTGCCCTTGGGCAGCGATTTGAGGAAGGCGGTCGCACTCATGATCTGGCCGCTCTGGCAGTAACCGCACTGCGCCACGTCGTGCAGCACCCAGGCCTTGTGCACGGCCGCGCCCACGCGGTCGCTGCCGTTGGTGGCCGCTTCGATGGTGGTGATCTTCTTGCCTTCGGCCGCCGCAATCGGTGTGATGCAGGAGCGGATGGCCTGGCCATCCAGGTGCACGGTGCAGGCGCCGCAGAGCGCCGCGCCGCAGCCGAACTTGGTGCCGGTCATGCCCAGCGTGTCGCGCAGGGCCCAGAGGATGGGGGTGCCGGGGTCGACGTCGACCGTGTGGGTTTTGCCGTTGACGTTGAGGGTGCTCATGGATCGGTTCTCCGTGGGGTGGGCGGGGATCTGCAAGGGATCGGTGACCGGAAGTGTCGGGGCTAGGCATCGAAAGCGTTTGCCGTTTTTGACGCTTGTTTTGCCTTTTCCGATGTTTTTCCGGTTTCAGGGCTTGAGCCAGAATTCACCGGCTTTACAGTCGGGCATGTCCATTGAACGCCTCGCTCACGACATCGGCCGGATTGCCCGAATCGATGGCGACCACAGCACCGCCATCCCGCAGCTCTCGCTGCACCGGCGCAGCGGCAAGACCGATCCCATGCCCTGCATCTACGGCCTCGGCCTGGCCGTGGTGGCGCAGGGTGGCAAACAGGTCACCGTGGGTGAGCAGGTGCTGGACTACGGCATGGGCCAGTCGCTGCTGATCACCGCCGACCTGCCCGTGGTGGCACACGTCACGCGGGCCGACGCGGCCCGGCCGTTCATGTGCCTGTTCCTCGCGCTGGACGCGCGGGCCCTGATGCAGCAGGCCGCCGAGATGGACCTGCCGCCCGTGCCGCGCGACGAAGCGCCGCGCGCCATTTCGCTGACCACGCTCGATGCGTCGCTGCTCGACGCCGCGATCCGCCTCGTGCGGCTGCTGGACGAGCCCGCGCTGGTGGCGAGCCTCGCGCCGCTGATCCAGCAAGAGATCATGGTGCGGCTGCTGTCCGGCCCGCACGGGCCTTATCTGCGCCAGCTGGTGTCGGCCGGTTCGCCCAGCCACCAGATCGCACAGGCCATGGCCTGGCTCACGCAGAACTACGTGCACGACGTGCTGATGGACGAACTCGCCGCGCGCGTGCACATGAGCCCGTCCACTTTTCGGCTGCACTTTCGCCACTTCACCGGCATGAGCCCGCTGCAGTACCAGAAACATCTGCGGCTGCAGCAGGCGCGCCACCTCATGCTCCACCAGGCGTTGGACGCGGGCAGCACAGCCGCGCGCGTGGGCTACGAGAGCGCGTCGCAGTTCAGCCGCGACTACAGCCGCCTGTTTGGCGCGCCGCCGCAGCGCGACATCAAGCGCATGCGGCACCCTCCCGCCGAGAGCGCCGGCACCGCCGCGCACTGAAGGCGCTCCTTCGGGAGCGCCCTGGCGGTCATCGACCGGTTCTCCACACACGTCCAACAATATATTGACAGATAGATTGTTGTTCAATAGACTGTGTGGCATCGACGAACTGGAGAAACCCCGCGATGAAAAACGCCACGCTCGACCTTGAAGACATGCAGGCCGCTGCGGCCGATGCCTGTCGGCTCATGAAAGTGTTGTCCAACCCGGACCGCCTGCTCATCCTGTGCCAGCTCTCCCAGGGCGAACACCGCGTCGGCGAACTGGAGGAGCTGCTCGGCATCGTGCAGCCCACGCTGTCGCAACAGCTGACCGTGCTGCGCGAAGAGGCGCTGGTGAGCACACGCCGCGATGGCAAGAACATTTACTACCTGCTCGACAGCCCGCGCGCACTGGCCGTGATGCAGGTGCTGTACGCCCAGTTTTGCGGCGCACCGAGGAAAAAATCATGAGCATCGACTGGACCCACTTCACCCCCTGGGCCTCGTTGTCCGGCGGCATTCTGCTGGGCGTGGCCTCGGCGTTTTTCATCCTGGTCAACGGCCGGGTGCTGGGCATCAGCGGCATCCTGGGCGGCCTGCTCACGCCGAAGTCGGGCGACGCTGGCTGGCGCATCGACTTCCTGCTCGGCATGCTGGCCGCGCCGCTGGTTTACGGCTGGCTCGCACCGGCCGGTTTCATCAAGGCGCCCACCATCGACGCGGGTTTTGCCACCATCGTCGCCGCCGGCTTGCTGGTGGGTCTGGGCACGCGCTTTGGGTCGGGTTGCACCAGCGGGCACGGGGTGTGTGGTCTCTCGCGCCTGTCGCCGCGGTCCCTGGTGGCCACGCTGGCCTTCATGGGCGCGGGCTTTGCCATGGTCTTCGTGGTTCGCCACGTTCTTTGAGGAACACCCGCATGTACCGCATCACCGAATTTTTCGTCGGCCTGCTGTTTGGCCTGGGCCTGCTGCTCTCCGGCATGACCGACCCGGCCAAGGTGCTGGGCTTCCTGGACCTGTTCGGCACCTGGGACCCGTCGCTCGCGTTTGTCATGGGCGGCGCCATCGCCGTCGGCTTTTTCGCCTTTGCGCTGGCGCGCAAACGCACCACCAACTTCCTCGGTGGCGCCATGCAATTGCCCAAGTCCACGCAGATCGACAAGCGCCTCGTGCTCGGCGGCCTGACCTTTGGCGCTGGCTGGGGCCTGGCGGGTTTCTGCCCCGGTCCCGGCATCGTGTCCATGGCCTCGGGAGAGGTGAAGGCCGCGGTGTTCGTGGCCGCCATGGTGGTGGGCATGGTGCTGTACGAGGTGGCTGAGCGCACCCTGCGCCGCCCGCAAGCCGCGCATTGACAACACCCCCATGACTGCCGTCTTGCGCCAGTGGCTGCCTTCCCTGCCCGTGCTGCGGTGGGGCCGCCAGTACAAGCGCGACACGTTGATCGGCGATGGTGTGGCGGCGCTCATCGTCACCGTCATGCTGATCCCGCAGAGCCTGGCCTACGCCATGCTCGCCGGCCTGCCGCCCGAGGTGGGCCTGTACGCCAGCGTGGCGCCGCTGCTGCTCTACGCCGTGTTCGGCACCAGCCGCGTGCTCGTCGTGGGGCCGGTGGCGGTGGTCTCGCTCATGACGGCCGCGGCCATCGGCCAGCACGCCGCGGTCGGCACACCCGAATACTGGGCGGTGGCGATCACGTTGGCTTTTCTCTCGGGCGCCCTGCTGTTGCTCATGGGTGTGTTGCGGCTGGGTTTTCTCGCCAACTTTCTGAGCCACCCGGTCATTTCGGGCTTCATCTCGGCCTCGGGGTTGCTGATTGCCGCGAGCCAGCTCTAGACCCTGATGGGTGTGAAAGCCGAAGGGCACAACTTCCTCGATCTGGGCATGTCGTTGTGGTCGCAAGCCCGCCAGACACACGGCCTCACGCTGGCGATAGGTGTCCTCACCGTGGCCTTCCTCTTCTGGGTGCGCAGCGGTCTGAAGCCCTTGCTCGTGCACCTCGGGCTTCAAGCCCGCGCGGCCGACGTGATCGCCAAGACCGGGCCGGTGGCGGCCATCGTGGTCACGGCCGGGCTCACCTGGGCCCTGCAGTGGCAGAGCCAGGGCGTGAAGATCGTGGGCACGGTGCCGCAAGGGCTGCCACCGCTCACTTTGCCGTTGTTTGACCTGGCGCTGTGGCAGGCGCTGTTGGTCCCCGCGCTCCTCATCAGCGTGGTGGGGTTTGTGGAATCGGTGTCGGTCGGGCAGACGCTCGCGGCCAAGCGCCGCCAGCGCATCGAGCCCAATCAGGAACTGGTGGCGCTGGGTGCGAGCAACCTGGGCGCGGCCTTCACCGGCGGCTTTCCGGTCACCGGGGGCTTCGCGCGCTCGGTGGTGAATTTCGACGCCGGGGCACAGACGCCCGCCGCCGGCGTGTTCACCGCCATCGGCATCACGCTGGCCTCGCTGTTCCTCACGCCCGCGCTGTACCACCTGCCGCGGGCCACGCTGGCCGCCACCATCGTGGTCGCCGTGCTCTCGCTGGTGGACTTCACGATCTTCCGCAAGACCTGGGCCTATTCCAAGGCCGACTTTGCGGCCGTCTTGGTCACCTTGCTGGTCACGCTGCTGCAGGGCGTGGAGCTCGGTCTGGTGGTGGGGGTGGCGGTGTCGCTGGCGCTGTACCTGCACCGCACCAGCCGTCCGCACATCGCCGAAGTCGGGCGGGTGCCGGGCACCGAACACTTCCGCAACGTGCTGCGCCACGCGGTGGTGGTGAGCCCGCGGGTGCTCGGCCTGCGGGTGGACGAGAGTCTGTATTTCGCCAACTCGCGCGCGCTCGAAGACCGCGTCAACGATGCTGTGGCCTCCCGACCCGCGCTCCAACACGTGGTGCTGCAGTGCTCGGCCATCAACGACATCGACGCCAGTGCGCTGGAGAGCCTGGAGGCCATCAACCACCGGCTGCGCGATTCCGATGTGCGGCTGCACCTGAGCGAGGTCAAGGGCCCGGTGATGGACCGCCTGAAGGGCACCCACTTCCTGCACGAGCTTGGCGGCGAGGTGTTCCTGACGCACCACCAGGCGATGCGCCAGCTCGCGCCCGAGATGGTCTGACAGCCGCTACCCTTGGGCGTTGTTGCCCCAGCCCATTGAAAATTTCCATGCTGCGTTACCTCACCGTTCCCGTCACCGCGTTTGCCCAGAACTGTTCCATCGTCTGGTGCGATGAAACGAAAGACGCCGCCGTCATCGACCCCGGCGGCGACCTGGATCGCCTGTTGGCCGAAGTGCAGCGCCTGGGCGTGCAGCTCAAGGCGATCTGGCTCACGCACGCGCACATCGACCACGCGGGCGGCACGGCCGATCTGGCCGAGCAGCTGGGTCTGCCCATCATCGGCCCGCACCCGGGCGACCAGTTCTGGATCACTGGCTTGCCGCAGCAGGGCGCCATGTTCGGTTTTCCACCCGCGCGCGCCTTCACGCCCACCCGCTGGCTGGCCGATGGCGACACGGTGCAGATCGGCAACAGCGTGCTGCAGGTGCGCCACTGCCCGGGGCACACGCCCGGGCATGTGGTCTTTCACTCGGCCGAGGCGAAGCGTGCGTTTGTGGGCGACGTTCTGTTCGCCGGCAGCATCGGCCGCACTGACTTTCCGCAAGGCAACCACGCGCAATTGATCAGCAGCATCAAGCATCGTCTGTGGCCCATGGGCGATGACACGGTGTTCATTCCGGGGCACGGGCCCGAGAGCAGCTTTGGCGCCGAGCGCCGGCACAACCCGCACGTGCGGGACGCTTGACGTTCAGGCCTGGCCCAGGCGCTGGAACAGCCCGCCGGGCAGGCGGCCCACCGCGCCGTCAAGCTCCAGTTCGAGCAGGCGGGCCTGCAGGTGGGCGGTGTCCAGGCCGGTGCGGGCCTGCAGGGCGTCCAGGCTCACGGGCTCGAAGCCCATGGCCTTGAGCAGTGTGTCCGGCTCGTCGCCTTCGAAGCCTTCTTCCACCGGGGTGTCGGGCGCGCGCGGCGCCACGATGCGCAGGTCTTCCAGAATGTCTTGCGCGGACTCGACCAGCTTGGCGCCCTGGCGGATCAGTGCATGGCAGCCGCGCGATTGCGGCGCGTGGATCGATCCCGGAATCGCGAACACCTCGCGCCCCTGTTCGGCCGCCATCCGCGCCGTGATGAGCGAGCCCGACTGCAGCGTGGCCTCGACCACCAGCGTGCCTTGCGACAGGCCGGCGATCAGGCGGTTGCGTTGTGGAAAGTTGGCCTGCAGCGGCGGCGTGCCCAGCGGGTATTCGCTGACGATGGCGCCGTGCGCCGCGATGCGGTGCGCCAGCGAGAGGTGGCGCCGCGGGTAGACGCGGTCCAGCCCGGTGCCCACCACCGCGATGGTGGGCGCGCCGCCTTCCAGTGCGCCCGTGTGGGCCGCACCATCGACACCCAGCGCCAGCCCCGAGACCACGCACACGCCGGCCTGGCCCAGCGCCCGGGCGAACTGGTGGGCGTTGGCTTCGCCTTGCGGCGTGGGGTTGCGGCTGCCGACCATGGCCAGGCGGCGCGGGTGCGAGAGCACGTCCAGATCGCCCATCACGTACAGCAGCACCGGCGGGTCGGCCATCTGCAGCAGGTCGGGCGGAAAGCGCGGGTCGGCCAGCGTCAGCACGTGCCGTTGGGCGCCCTCGTCCAGCCAGGCGAGCACCTGTTCAACGCGGGCATCCAGATCGTCGGGGGCCTGCTGCAGGGCGAGTGCCGTTTTGGGCCCCACCACGGTTTGCAGCGCGGCCAGCGGCTGCGCAAAGATGGCTTCAGGCAGGCCGAACGCGGCCAGCAGCTTGCGGGCGGTTTCTTTGCCCACGCCGGGCGTGAGCAACAGCCGCACCCAGGCGGCCAGCTCCTGCCGCTGCATGGCGCCTTACGGATTGACGAAGCGGTCGCCGACCTTGACGCCGTCGGTGATCTGCAGCACCAGGGCGTAAGACACCTTGTCAAAGGTGCGGAAGACCATCATGAGACCGTTGCGCTCGCCGGGCAGGCGCAGCTGGGGCCGTGCGGTGTCGGTGCTGTCGGTCACGAGGTTGCTCTCGCGCTGCAGCGCCAGCACATGGCCGCGCTCGATGCCGTGTTCGGTGCCGCGGTTGATGGTGACCACCTGGTTCTGGCCGGCGAAGTTCACCGCATTGCCGTACACCGACACCACCTGACCGGTGTGGATGCCTTGCGGCGCACGCGGCACAAAGTTGGTGAGCTCGCGTGGTGGCTCGGGCAGCAGCCGGTCGCCGATGCGCATTTCTTCTTTCGCCGCCACGATGTCGATCGTTGCGGGCACCAGCTCGGTCACGGTCTGACCGTTGGGGCCGACACCGGCGCGGCTGGTTTCACCCGTGACCACGCTGGCCTTGCCGACGTACTGGGCCTCGTAGCCCAGGATCTGGGCGGTGGTGGGGTCGCGCAACGGTGTGGCGTTGCGGAACACGCGGTATTGCGTGGACTTGCCGTCGATCACCGACAGCGGCTCGCCCTGTGGGCCGTCGATGTACTGGGCGCGGGCGTAAGCGCGGTCACCGCGGCTGAGCATGACGCGGTTTTCTTGCGTGGCCACGATGCGCGGTGCGCGCGAGAAGGTGGCCTCGTCAACGATCAGCGGCTCGGTCAGGAACGACTCGATGGCTTGCAGGTTGACCGGTGGGATCGCCGAGTCGCCCAGGCTTTCGTAACGGGTGCGCGGCGAAACGCGCACGGTCTCGCTGTCACCGCTGCCGGGCGCGCAGCACCTGCCCCGGGTAGATGCGGTGCGGGTTCTTGATGTCGTCCAGGTTCATGCCCCAGAGCTCGGGCCAGCGCCACGGCGTCTTGAGGAAGATGCCGGAGATCGCCCACAAGGTGTCGCCGCGTTTGATGGTGTAGCTGTCGGGCGCGTTGGGCGCCAGTTCCGACAGCGGCACGCCCGTTTGTGCCACTTGCGTGGCGGTGGCGCGCTGGCCGGGGGTGATGGGGAAGTTTTGTGCCGAGACGGTGCCCGCCAAAGCGGCAGCGATCAGGGCGACCGCGCAAACCACCGGCCGAAGCGGGCTCGTGGGGCGCGTGAACTGGACGTCGGCAAGCAAGCGTTTTTTCAATGGCATGTGGTGGCCCCTGGGGCGGCGATGGCCGGTTGTCAGCGGGCACTTCCTGGAGACAATTCCGGGAAACGACAGCTGCCCCCCGGTGGCGCTCGTGTCTTGACAAATCGCTTTTGATTTTGCGCCCAAGCCTTTGATTAGGCAATGTTTATGGCAAGGGGCTTTTACGCGCCGTGGCAAAAGTGGCGAAAATGGCGACACTGCATTCCGCTCGTCTCCGGCACGCCGCCAGCCGTCGCCCGGGTACATTGGACAGTTCTTTCCCAGCCCCCCGTTTGCCCCTTTTTTCCATGAATCCGCCGCTCCTGCTGCCCATCCTTTGTTACCCCGATCCCCGCCTGCACACCGTGGCCCGCCCGGTCAAGGCGGTGGACGACCGCATCCGCGCGCTGAGCCAGCAGATGCTGGACACCATGTACGACGCCCATGGCATTGGCCTGGCCGCCACGCAGGTGGATGTGCACGAACGCCTGATCGTGATCGACGTGAGCGAGACGCGCGACCAGCCGATGGTTCTCATCAATCCGGTGATCGAATGGGCCAGCCCCGAGACTCGCAAGGGCGAAGAGGGCTGCCTCTCGGTGCCCGGCATCTACGACGGTGTGGAGCGTTCGCTGGCCGTGCGCGTGCGGGCGCAAGACCTGACCGGCGCCGAGCGCACCATCGAAGCCGACGGCATGCTGGCCGTGTGCATCCAGCACGAGATGGACCACCTGATGGGCAAGGTGTTTGTGGAATACCTTTCGCCGCTCAAGCGCACGCGCATCAAGTCCAAGATGGTCAAGGCCCAGCGGGAGGCGATGAAGGCTTGAGGCCTTTGTTCGGTCTCGACCTTCCCTCATGAAACTCATCTTTGCCGGCACGCCGGAATTCGCCAGCGTGGCGCTGGCCCGTTTGCTGGCCGCCGGTTTCCAGGTGCCGCTGGTGCTCACCCAGCCCGACCGCCCGGCCGGCCGCGGCATGAAGCTTCAGGCCTCGCCGGTGAAGCAGTTGGCGCTGCAGCACCACATCGCCGTGGCGCAACCGCGCAGCCTGCGGCTCGACGGCAAATACCCGGAAGAGGCCGCTGCGGCGCGCGAAGCGATTGAAGCCGCGCAGGCCGATGTGATGGTGGTCGCTGCTTATGGCTTGATCCTGCCGCAGTGGGTGCTGGACGTGCCGCGTCTGGGATGTCTGAACATTCACGCGTCCCTCCTGCCGCGCTGGCGCGGCGCCGCACCGATCCACCGCGCCATCGAAGCCGGGGACACCGAGACCGGCGTGACCATCATGCAGATGGACGCGGGCCTGGACACCGGCGACATGTTGCTCACCGAACGCCTGCCGATCCGTGCAGAGGACACCACCGGCAGCCTGCACGACCGCCTGGCCGTGCTCGGTGGTCGCCTCATCGTCGAGGCGCTGGAGATCGCTGCTTGCGGCGGCCTGACCGCGCAGAAGCAGCCCACCGAGGGCGTGACCTACGCGCACAAGATCGACAAGGCCGAGGCCGCGCTCGACTGGACCATGCCCGCCGAGCTGCTGGCGCGACGCGTGCGCGCGTTCAACCCGTTTCCGGGTGCGGCCACCGCGCTGGCCGGTGGGGCCGTCAAGGTCTGGGCAGCCCACGCCGAAGACGCCGCGGGCGGTGCGCCCGGTGAGGTGTTGGCGGTGGGCGCCGACGGCATTCGGGTGGCCACGGGCGCCGGCGTGCTGGTGCTCACCGAGCTGCAGCGTGCGGGCGGCAAGCGCCTGCCGGTGGCGGATTTTTTGCGGGGCTTTCCCTTGGTGCCCGGGCAGGTGCTGGAGCACCCGCCAAAGGCGGGTGCCTGATGTTTTACCGCCGCAAGTACCGCGAGCGTCCCGAGTTCTGGGAAGGCGTGCGCGACCAGGTGTCGGTGGCCATGGGCATCGGGGCCTGGGGCCTGATGACCGGCGTGGCCATGGTGCAGTCGGGCCTGTCGCCGATGGAAGCCGTGCTCATGACGCTGATCGTGTTCGCCGGCAGCGCCCAGCTGGCCGCCGTGCCCATGATCGCCGCCAGTGCGCCGCTGTGGGTGATCCTGGCCCGCGCACCTGCGGCCCTACCTGATGCACCTGCCGCGCTGGGAACGACTGGTCAAGGGTTACATCACCGGTGATCTGAGCTACGTGTTTTTCGCTCGGCGCTATCCGCACCCCGGCACCAACCCCGAAGAGATCGCGCAGCAGCAGGCCTACCTGATGGGCAACTGCGGGGTGAACTACGTGGCCTGGATGAGCGCGAGCCTGGCCGGGATTGCCTTGACCAATGTCATCCCGCTCGCCTGGGGCCTGGGCTTTGCCGGCATCCTCGCGCTGCTGGGTGTGTTGTGTTCGCTCGCTTCGTCGAAGCTGCGCATGGTCTCGGCCGGCGTGGCCGGCGCCGCGGCGGTGGCGGCCTGGGCGCTGCCGCTCAAGCTCAACATCCTGGTGGCGATCGCCAGCGCCGTGGCCATCTGCCTGGTGCTGGAAAAACTCAGGCCGGATGCGCCGGGACAGGGAGCGCACCGTGTTTGACGTTGATCCCTGGACGCTGCTCACCATCGTGCTGCTGGGTTGCATCACCATGATCACGCGCGGCTTTTTCTTCATCTCCAGCAAACCCTGGAGCCTGCCGCACTGGGCGCAGCGCGGTCTGCAATACGCGCCCATCGCGGCGCTGGCTGCGGTGGTCGTGCCCGAGATCGTGATGAGCCAGGGCGCGCTCATCACCACCTGGCAAGACGCACGCCTGTACGCCGCTGCCGCCGGCATGGCCTGGTTTTTCTGGAAGCGCGGTGTGCTGGGCACCATCGTGTGCGGCATGGCGGTTTACCTGCCGCTGCGCCTTGGCCTGGGCTGGTGAAAAAGTTGCCCCCACGCTCCGCCGCTGCGCGGGTCGCTGCCCCCCGAGGGGGCTGATCCGCCTTGGGGCGGCCCGGCGGCGGATCGTTTCCGCCGCATACCAACCGACCAACGACACGCCGCCGCAGATCAGGAGGGTCCACAGCGTGTGGCTCGGAAAATGCGCGCCGCGCACGGTCTGCACCGCGCCCGCGAGCAAGCCGATGAACAGGGCGGCGGCGAGCCAGCGCCGGCCGACTTCACGCTGGCGAGCCATCGCACCCGCAGGCGCCAGCAGCCACGGCAGACTCAGCGCCACAAACGCAAAACCGCTGGACGCGTGACCGCCCGGAAAACACCGCCCCGGACCACCGTCGGCCAGGCCCCAGGCCCAGTGAGACACGTGCTCGGCGGTGCCGCCGAACGTGCGCAGGTCCCAGGGGCAGCTGGTGAGGCTGGCGTTCTTGACCAGGTTGACCGCCAGCAGCGACAGGCCCACCAGCGCCACCACCCACCAACGCTCGCGCCTCGGCAGGCGCAGCCCGGGCCACAGGGCCCAGACGATGAGCAGCAACCAGGCACCCGTCATCGCGTGGCGCAGGCCGTCGTGCAGCACCGCCGAGAGCAGCCAGGTGTCGCGCAACGCAAAACCCTGCGGTGTGCCTATCAAGTGCATCACGGGCAGGTCCAGGCCCGAGGCGTCCCAGAGCAGGGTGCATGGCGCCACTGTGAGCGGCCCCCGTTAAGTGCGGCTTAAGCGGCATCCCCAATAATGAAACGCTCCCTCAACCAGCGGACCCGGCGTCCGACCCAACAATGCGCGCACTCGTGGTGGAAGACGACCCCGGCATCGCCAGCGGCCTGCAGGCCTCGCTCAAGCAGGCCGGCTATGCGGTGGACGTGTGCGGCACGCTGGAGGCGGCGTGGCATGTGTTGTCGGTGGAGCCGGTTGACGTGTTGATCCTTGACCTCGGTCTGCCCGATGGCGACGGACTCGATTTGCTGGCCCGCCTGCGGCGCCAGGCCGCACCGGTGGCCGGGCGCAACGCCTTGCCGCGCAACGACCTGCCGGTGCTGATCATGACCGCGCGCGATGGCGTGAGCGACCGCGTGAGTGGCCTGGACAGCGGCGCCGACGACTACATCGTCAAACCCTTCGACGCAACCGAACTGCTGGCCCGCCTGCGCGCCATGCTGCGCCGCGCGGTGGGGCGCAGCAGCCCGGTGATCGCACACGGTGACCTGGTGGTGGACCCCGCCTCGCACACCGTGCTGCGCGCGGGTGAACTGGTGCCGCTGGGCGGCAAGGAATTTGCGCTGCTGATGGCCTTGCTGCAGGCGCGGCCCCAGGTGCTGTCCAAGGCGCGCCTGGAATCGTCGCTGTACGGTTTTGGCGAGGCGCTGGAGAGCAATGCGATCGAGGTGCACATCCACCACCTGCGGCGCAAGCTGGGCGAGTCGCTCATCAAGACGGTGCGTGGCGTGGGTTACTTTGTGCCGCAACAAGACCCACCCGCATGACGGCGCAACCCCGGCGTGCCCGCCTGCCCAGCCTGTGGCGCTACCTCTGGAGCTGGGTGGTCGGCGCCTTGCTGGTGGTGTGGACCACGCTGCTGCTGGTGGCCTGGTACACCGGCCACCACGAAGCCGAAGAAATCACCGACGGTCAGCTGGAGTCGGTGGCGCGCCTGTGGCTCTCGGTCGAGCCGAACAAGACCTTGTCCATCCCCGAACCCATTGCTTCCCACCGGGCGCGGGCCTACGTGCAGGACGTGGCTGTGCTGCACTGGGTCGATGGCCAGCTGTTCACCGACACGCACAGCCTGGCCGGCAGCCTCGGCCTCACCGAGCCGCCCGCGCGCGGTTTCACCAACCGCGTCCAGGCCACCAGCAGCGGTGAAGTGCGCTGGCGCGTGTATGCCGAGGCGGGGCAAGACGAACACGCGGCCGACTTTGTGGCCGTGTTGATGGACATGGACCACCGGGTCGACCTCGGACGCGACATGGCGCTCAAGCTCGCGCGGCCGGCCTTGCTGGTGCTGCCGCTGGTGGCCGTGCTGCTGTGGTGGGCGCTGCGGCGTGGCCTGAGTCCGCTGGTGCGGCTCTCGCACGACGTGGCCGCGCTCGACGGCCTGGGGGGGCAGCGGCTGGACACGGCGCACCGCTTCCACGAGTTTTCCAGCACCGTGCACGCCATCAACACCCTGGTGGATTCCTTGCAGACGCAGGCGCGGCGCGAGCGCGAGTTTGCGTCGGACGTGGCGCACGAGTTGCGCACGCCCCTGGCCGCGCTCTCGCTGCAGGCCAGTGCCGCGCAGCACGCCCCCACGCCCGAGCGGCTGGCGCAGCTGGAGGCCACCGCCCTGCGGGCCGGGCACATCCTGTCGCAGCTGCTCGAACTCGCTCGCGCGCAGCGCGACGGCACCGGCCGTGTGGCCTGGAAGGACGTGTCGCTGGGCGATGTTGCGGCCGGCTTGATCGCGTCGCATGCGCAAGAAGGGTTCGAGAGCCGCCACGAGCTGTCGCTGGAGCAGCCCGAGGAACCCGTGGTCTTGCACGTGCAGCCGATGCTGCTGGAACTGGCATTGCGCAACCTGATTGAAAACGCCTTGCGCCACACCCCGGCGGGCACGCAGGTGCTGGTGGCGGTCTGGCAGACCGAACGGGAGGTCGGTGTGTCGGTCAGCGACGATGGGCAGCGGGCCGATGCACCAGCGCCTGCTCAGACACACAGTTCATCGGGTCTGGGCCTGGGCTTGCGCCTGGTGGAACGCATCGCCGAACAGCTGGGCGCCGCGCTGCAGCGCGACACCGGCGAAGCACCGATGACGACCCGCTTCACGCTGCACTGGCCGCGCCCGGCGCCATAAGGATCACTTAACGCGCGAACGCGAAGCTGGGTGGGTCGGCATGTGCCGGCTTCACCGCTTTGCCCATGCCTTCACATCCTGTCCCGGGGTCTCCCGTTGATTCGCTCGCGGCGCGCCCGACCTGGTGCCCCGTTCACGCCGTGTGGCTGCTGTCGCTGTGGCTGGCCGTGGCTGGCAACCTGCCGCTGTGGTTGCGTGTGAACGAGCTGGCCGGCACGCCGGTGCAGCGTGTCGCCCTGCTCGGTGGCTTCGGCCTGGTGGTGCTCGGCATCACCGCTGCGCTGCTCTCGCTGCTGGCCTGGCCGCGCGTGTTCCGCGTGGTGGCCTCGGTGCTGGTGCTCGTGAGCGCGTTCAACACCCACTTCATGCTGCAGTACGGCGCGGTGATCGATCCCACCATGCTGGCCAACGTGGTGCAGACCGACGTGCGCGAGGTGCGCGATTTGATGTCGTGGACCTTGCCGCTCACCGTGTTGCTGGTGGCGGGTCTGCCGCTGTGGGTGATCTGGCGCCGCCCGCTGGCCCTGCGCCGCTGGTTGCCGCAGACCGGGCGCAATGCGCTGGGCGCGCTCATCGGCAGCGCCGTCGTGGTCGCTGCCACGCTGACCACAAGGAGCTGCGCTACATGGTCAACCCGGTCAACACCGTGTACGCCGCCAGCCGCCTCGCGGTGGACCAGCTGCCCCGCCAGGTGCAGGCACTGAAGCCGGTGGGCGAAGACGCGCAGCTCGGCGCGAGCTACGCCGCCCAAGCCAGGCCGCCGCTGTTGATGCTGGTGGTGGGCGAGACCGCCCGCGCGCAGAACTTCGGCCTCAACGGCTACACCCGCAACACCACGCCCGCGCTCGCGCGCTGGCAGGCCGACGAAGGCCTGGTCAATTTCAGCCAGGTGCAGTCCTGCGGCACCAACACCAAGGTGTCGGTGCCCTGCCTGTTCTCGCCGCTCACACGCACCCAGGGCGGCGACAAAACGCCCGAGCACGAGAACCTGCTCGACGTGTTGCAGCGTGCCGGTCTGGCCGTGCTGTGGATCGACAACCAGGCGGGCTGCAAGGGTGTGTGCGCCCGCGTGCCCAACGCCAGCACGCTGGACCTGAAACTGCCCGGCCTGTGCGACAGCGGCGAGTGCCTGGACCCCGCCATGCTGGTGGGCCTGGACGAACGCATTGCCGCGCTCGACCCGGTGCGCCGCGCGCGCGGTGTGGTGCTGGTGATGCACCAGATGGGCAGCCACGGGCCGGCCTACTTCAAACGCTCGGCCCCCGACCGCAAACCCTTCCTGCCCGAGTGCACCAGCAACACACTCTCGGACTGCCCGCCCGAACAGCTGGTGAACGCCTACGACAACTCGATCGCGACCACCGACCATTTCCTGGACCTGTCGTTGCAGTGGTTGAAGGCGAAAGAGAAGGCCGGTGCGTTCCAGACCGGTCTCATCTACCTCTCGGACCACGGCGAATCGCTGGGCGAAAACGGCCTGTACCTGCACGGTGTGCCGTACGCGCTGGCACCGCAGCAGCAGACCCATGTGCCCATGGTGGCCTGGCTCTCGCCCAGCCTGCAGCAGCGCAGCGGCGTGGGTGGCGCGTGCCTGCGGGCCCAGGCCGACAAGCCGATCTCGCACGACCACCTGTTCCACTCGGTGCTGGGCCTGATGGACGTGCAGACCCAGGCGCACGAACTGTCGCTGGACATCCTGGCGCCGTGCGTGGCGTCCTACGCGCACACCGACGAGGAAACCCCCCGCCCCGCCAGCTGAGGCGATCGCTGTCCGAGGGTTTGTGGCAGGGCCTCGCGGGCGGCGGCTTTCTACAATGCGTGGGTTTGTTCCTCACCCACCTGCACAGCACCATGTCCTTCATCCGCTTCTCCGATCTCTGCTCCAGTGGCCGCGTCCAAGGCCAGCGCGTGTTCATCCGGGCCGACCTCAACGTGCCGCAGGACGACACCGGACGCATCACCGAAGACACCCGCATCCGCGCGAGCATCCCGGCGATCCAGATGGCGCTGGACGCGGGCGCGGCCGTCATGG
>LNFM01006403.1_pt1 | contig 19395 bp, 14 predicted proteins | sample 596031 | NCBI WGS metagenome assembly LNFM01 (sample SAMN04254537, study PRJNA301005) | activated carbon metagenome | isolation source: dual media filters at the Ann Arbor, Michigan drinking water treatment plant | place: USA: Ann Arbor | reverse complement strand
TTCATGCGCTCGGGCAGGCCGCCGACATTGTGGTGCGACTTGATGGTGACGCTGGGGCCACCGCCGAACGAGACGCTCTCGATCACGTCGGGATAGAGCGTGCCCTGGGCGAGGAACTTGGCGCCGCCGATCTTCTTCGCCTCGGCTTCGAACACGTCGATGAAGGTGGCGCCGATGATCTTGCGCTTCTGCTCCGGGTCGCTGACGCCCTCCAGCTTGCCGAGGAACAGGTCGGCGGCGTCCACATGCACCAGGGAAATGTTGTAGTGTCCGCGGAACAGGCTCACCACCTGCTCGGCCTCGTCGGCGCGCAGCAGGCCGTGGTCGACGAACACGCAGGTCAGCTGGTCGCCGATGGCCTCGTGCAGCAGCACGGCGACGACGGAGGAATCCACGCCGCCCGACAGGCCGCAGATCACCCTGCCGCTGCCGACCTGGGCGCGCACCTCGGCGATCTTGCTCTCGAGGAACGCGGCCATGGACCAGTCGGCGACGCAGCCGGCGATGTTCAGCACGAAGTTCCGCAGCAGCTTGCCGCCGTCGGGCGTGTGCATCACCTCGGGGTGGAACTGCACGGCATAGATGCGCCGCGCCTCGTCGGCGATGGCGGCGAACGGCGCGCCGTCGCTGACGCCGACGACCTTGAAGCCGTCGGGAATGGCGTTCACCCGGTCGCCGTGGCTCATCCACACCTGGTGGCGCTCGCCCGGCGCCCAGACTCCGTCGAACAAGGCGCAGCGTTCGGTGACGGTGAGGAACGCGCGGCCGAACTCGCGGTGGTCGGAATTCTCCACCGAGCCGCCGAGCTGGGCGCACAGCGCCTGCTCGCCATAGCAGATGCCGAAGATCGGCACGCCCCGGTCCAGCACCTTTTGCGGTATCCGCGGCGCGTCGTCCGCGTTCGCGCTGGCCGGGCTGCCGGAGAGGATGATTCCCCTGGGGTCGAACGCGTCGATCATGCCGTCGACCTTGTTGAACGGCACGATCTCGCAATAGACGCCCGCCTCGCGCACGCGGCGGGCGATCAGCTGGGTCACCTGGGAGCCGAAATCGACGATGAGGACGTGTTCAGTCATGGCGTTGGACCCTATGGCGAGCGGTTCATCACGGCAACGAAAAAGCCGTCGGTCTGATGCGTGGCGGGTGTGAGAACCAGGTAGTCAGGCTGGTGCGACAAGGTCGCGGGCGGAGGGCCTTGCGTGGCCGGCCAGTTCTCCTTCCACGGGACGCGGGCGAAGGCCGGATTGCGGGCGAGGAAGGCGTCGGCGCGCGCCTCGCACTCCTCGGGCAGCAGCGAGCAGGTCATGTAGACGAGCTGGCCGCCGGGCTTGACCGATGCCGCGCCCCGGTCGAGCAGCTCGTCCTGTAGCTGGGTGAGCGCGGCGAGCAGCTCCGGCGTCAGCCGCCAGCGCAGTTCCGGGTTGCGCCGCCAGGTGCCGGTGCCGCTGCATGGCACGTCGAGCACGACGCGGTCGACGCCGGCCGGGAGTTTCGACGGGCTGTCCACGTACTGGATGTTGCGCGCGTCGGCCCGCTTGGCGCGCGGGCGCAGCTTCTCCAGCCGCCGTCGGTCGGCATCGTAGGCGTAGATCTGGCCTGAATTGCCCATCTGCGCCGCCATCGCCAGCGTCTTGCCGCCGCCGCCCGCGCACAGGTCCAGCACCTGCATGCCCTTGCCCGCGCCGGTCAGCAACGCGGCGATCTGCGAGGCTTCATCCTGAACCTCGACGAGGCCGCCCATATAGCTGATATGATGGGTGATATCGGTAGCAGGCGGTAGCCTCAGGCTGGTCGAGAGCATGCCGCCGCGCGAGGCCTCCGGCAGCAGCGTCATGGCGTCCTCGGGCGTGCCGCGCAGCAGGTTGACCCGCAGGTCGAGCGGCGCCCTGCCCTCCAACGCGGCCATTTCCGCCTCCAGCCGCTCGCCGAAGCGGCGCGCTAGCTGGTCCTCCAGCCAGGCCGGGAAGTTCAGCCGCGCCCAGACAGGCGCGGTCGAGAAGTCGGCTGCAAGCGCCTGTCGAAGCAGGGACATTTCCGGTTCGGCGATGGGCGCCGGCGCATGCGGATCGCCCTCGAACCGGCCGTTCATCGCCGACAGGTCGGCGCCGGACAGCGCCACCTGGGCCAGCACCGCGAGCCGCGCGCCTCCGTTCTCGTCTCCCAACCGCCAGTTCAGCTCGCCGCGACGGCGCAGCACCGCGTAGAGCAGGTCGCCGACGGCGCGGCGGTCCTTCGAGCCGGCATAGCGCCGCTGCCTGAAATAATCACGCAGGATGGTGTCGGTGGCCGCGCCACCGTCGCGGGTGGAGCCGTCGACCGCCGCAACCAGGTCGATCGCGGCCTGGATGCGGGCGCCTTCCCTCATGATCGGTCAGGAGCCCGGATAGTTGGGGGATTCGCGGGTGATCACCACGTCGTGGACGTGGCTCTCGCGCAGGCCCGCATTGGTGATGCGCACGAACTGCGCCCGCTCCTGCAGATCGGGCACGGTGGCCGCGCCCGTGTAGCCCATGGCGGCGCGGAGACCGCCCACGAGCTGGTGCACCACGCTGCCCGCCGCGCCCTTGAAAGGCACTTGTCCTTCAACGCCTTCCGGGACGAGCTTCATAGTATCCTTCACTTCTTCCTGGAAGTAGCGGTCGGCCGAGCCGCGGGCCATGGCGCCTACCGAACCCATGCCGCGATAGGCCTTGTAGGAGCGGCCCTGATAGAGGAACACCTCGCCCGGCGCTTCTTCGGTGCCGGCCAGCAGCGAGCCGACCATGACGCAGTTGGCGCCGGCGGCGATGGCTTTGGCCACGTCGCCCGAGGTCTTGATGCCGCCGTCAGCGATCACCGGGATGCCGGCCGGGCGGGCCACGCCGACCACGTCCATCACCGCGGTGAGCTGCGGCACGCCGATGCCGGCGACGATGCGGGTGGTGCAGATCGAGCCCGGGCCGATGCCGACCTTGACCGCGTCGGCGCCCGCGTCCATCAGCGCCCTGGCGGCGTCGGCGGTGGCGATGTTGCCGGCGATCACCTCGACATTGCCGTTCTTCTTCAGCCGCTCGACGATGTCGATCACCCGGCTGGAATGGCCGTGGGCGGTGTCGACCACGATCACGTCGACCTCGGCGTCGACCAGCGCCGCCGCGCGGTCCAGGCCCTCGTTGCCGACGGTGACCGCCGCGCCGACGCGCAGGCGGCCCTTGGCGTCCTTCGACGCATTGGGGTGAAGCTGGGCCTTCTCGATGTCCTTGACCGTGATCAGGCCGATGCAGCGATAGGCGTCGTCAACCACCAGCAGCTTCTCGATGCGGTGCTGGTGCAGCAGCTTCTGGGCGTCGTGGGTATCGACGTTGTCTTTTACGGTGATGACCTTCTGGGTCATCAGGTCGCTGACCGGCTGCGCCTGATTGGTGGCGAAGCGCACATCGCGATTTGTGAGAATGCCGACCAGCTTGCCGCCCTTCTCGACGACCGGAATGCCGGAGATGCGGTGGCGTTTCATCAGCTCCAGGGCGTGGGACAGCGGCTGGTGCGGCTCGATGGTGACCGGGTTCACCACCATGCCGGATTCGAACTTCTTCACCTGCCGGACCTCCTCGGCCTGCTGGGCCGGGGTCATGTTGCGGTGGAGGATGCCCATGCCGCCGGCCTGGGCCATGGCGATGGCAAGCCGGCTCTCGGTGACGGTGTCCATGGCCGCCGACAGCAGCGGGATGCCGAGTTCGATGGATTGGGTGAGCCGGGTCCGGGTGTCGACCTGGCCGGGCATGACGCTCGATTCGCGGGGCACAAGGAGGACGTCGTCGAAAGTCAGTGCCTCGCGAATGTCCATCGGGCCTCCTGGGTCGCCTGCGCCGAAGTGGCGCGGAATATGACACCGAGAACGCCCGGGTACAAGACCTAGTCTCCGGTCTCCGACAGCCCCTTGAAACCGGTCGCGACCACATAGGCTTCGGCGGAATCCTGCCGGCTGGCCTTGGGCTTTGCGTGGCGCACGGACCTGAAATGCCGCTGCATCATGGCGAGCAGCTCGTTCTCGGTGCCGCCCTTCAGCACCTTGGCGACGAAGCTGCCGCCGGGGGCAAGCACGTTCACCGCGAACTCGATCGCCGCCTCGCACAGCGCCATGATCTTGAGGTGGTCGGTGGGCCGGTGGCCGGAGGCGGGCGCCGCCATGTCGCTTAACACCAGGTCGACAGGGCCGCCGGCCATGGCGATCAGCCGGTCGGGCGCGTCGGCCTCGAGGAAATCCATCTGGGCGATCTCGACGCCGGGGATGGGATCGAACACGTTGATGTCGATGGCGATGATCCGGCCGGACGGACCGGCCTTCTTCGCCGCCACCTGGCTCCAGCCGCCTGGCGCGGCGCCCAGGTCGATGATCCGGGCGCCCTTCTTCAGCAGATGGTACTTCTCGTCCATCTCGAGCAGCTTGAACGCGGCGCGCGAACGGTAGCCCTCGCGCCTGGCGGCGGCCACGTAGGGATCGTTGAGCTGGCGCTGCAACCACAGGGTCGATGAGAGTGTGCGGCCCGAGGCGGTCTTGACCCGCACGCTCAGTTCCCGCTCTCCGGGTCCCTTGGTCACGGCTTTTCCCGGGGCGCTCGGGCGCGAGCCCCTAGGCGGACGCGGCGCCATTCCCGTTCCGGCGCTGTTCGGTGTCGGCGTCGATCATCAGGTCGAGCAGCAGGCCTTCGCGCAGGCCGCGGTCGGCGACGCGCAGCTGGTCGCAGGGCCACATGTTGGCGATGGCCTCGTAGATGGCGCAGCCGGCGATGACCAGATCGGCACGGTCCTTGCCCACGCAGGGTTCGGCCATGCGTTCCTCATAGCTCATGCCGGTCAACCGGCGGGAGATGTCGTGGATGTGCTCGCGGCCGATCCACATGCCGTCGACCCGGCTGCGGTCGTAGCGCCTCAGACCCAGATGGATGCCGGCGATGGTGGTCACGGTGCCCGACGTGCCGATCATCTGCACCTGGTGCGCCTTCACCCGCTCGCGCAGCCGGTATTGCCGTTCGAACGGCTGCAGCAGGTCTTCCACATGGCGGACCATGCTGCGGTACATTTCGGCCGTTACCTCGCGGCCGCCGAAGGCTTCGGCGAGGGTCACGACGCCACACGGAAGCGAGGTCCAGGCGCGGATGTCGCAGGCCTTGTCGGGCGTCGCGGCCGCCCAGATCAGCTCGGTGCTGCCGCCGCCGATGTCGAACACGAAGGCATAGTCCGACCCGTCGTCGAACAGCGAGATGCAGCCCGAGACGGCGAGCCGCGCCTCTTCCTCGGGCGTGATCACGTGCAGATTCAGGCCGGTCTCGCTGCGCACCTTGTCGAGGAATTCCTCGTGGTTGCTGGCGGCGCGGCAGGCGGCGGTCGCCACGTGGCGCTGGCGGGTGACGCCGCGGCGTTCGATCTTGTCGGCGCAAACCTTCAGCGCCTCGACGGTGCGGTCCATCGCCTCGGCCGACAGGGCGCCCTTGTTGGCGACGCCCTCGCCCAGCCGGACGATGCGGGAAAACGAGTCGATGACGCGAAAGCCCGCGCCCGTGGGCTTGGCGATCAGCAGCCGGCAGTTGTTGGTGCCCAGGTCCACGGCGGCATAGGTATGCCCCCAGCGGCCGGCGCCCTGCCCGTTTCCGGGCCGCGCTTCGATATGGTCGGCCGCGTGACTCACCTGACTTTTGGGCTCCGGTTCAAAGACTTGGGAATTCACCCCAATGTAACGCGCTTTGCCGGTGGTGCAAGGCGTTGACAGGATGCGGCCCGCTCCCTATGTTGCGCCCGCCTTCGTTGGGGGATCGTCTAACGGTAGGACAGCGGACTCTGACTCCGCCAGTCTAGGTTCGAATCCTAGTCCCCCAGCCAACCTCTCTCCGGCTTCGCCATACAAATCCCGCAGCGCCTCGACGCTTTGCCTGGAGTAGTAGGCGGCGCTCCAGCGATGGGCCTGCCGTGCGCCGCGGTCGCGCAGGCCGGCGCTCAGGTGCCGCACGCTGCCGGCGCCTACCATGAGGGCGCACAGCGTATCGAGCATGCCCAGCGTCAGGCTCTGGTTGAACTTGCGCAGGCTCGCATAGGTGCGCTCCGCGGGGACGCGGTCTTCGTGGACGAGGAATATCTCGCCCGAATCCACCCGCCGTTCCATCCGGTGCAGCGTCGCGCCGACCGTCGGATGATTCTCGATCAGCGGGATGAGGTCATATCCCATGCCTCTGAGCCGCGGCAGCGCGGGATGGATGTTCAGGGGGAGCTCGATGGCCTCCAGCGCCTGCTGGGTCAGGACCAGGTCGCTGTAGCACGATATGGCCAGGTCCCATGTCCCCGCGGCGATGCGGTCCAGAACCCCGGCCCGGGCCGCCGGCTCGTTCACGCTCCACGATGCCCAGGTCAGGTCGGCGCAGATGGCGGACACCCTGGCATGGGCGGCGGCGCCAAGGTTGGTGTCGGTGATCAGCAGGGTCCTGGGAGGCCACATGCGGCGCTAGCCCAAGCGGTTGAGCAGCGCGTTGACCGTGTCCATGGCCGAGGTAAGCGATTTCATTGCGATCTCCTGGCCGATGCGGGCGGATACGGGAATATCCATGCAGGGCGTGTCCCACGGGCATGCCGGGGCGATCTCGCCGAACTCAATAGCACGACTTTCTTGTCCGGCATCCCGCATATGCATGCGTGCCAATCGCTCGACGGCCCGGATAACATCTCGGGACGTGAGCATGGCGTCGGCCGTACCGCCATTGTCATGCGCCCCCATGCCCGCCAGATGCTCGAGGAATCGCGCCCGGGGCAGCGCGCGTGGCCGCCAGCACCTGAGTATGGCGACGATGCCGGTGGCATCGGTGACGTCGATCCTCTCGACGATCGGCCTGATCCCGCCGAGACCATCCTGGTAGGGCGCGACGATCCCGTGGACCAGCCGGGTGATCGCGTCCTGATCGAGGACATCCGTGACCACCCGCTTCGAGCACCGTACCATGGTGTCGGACAATTTGGTGCCGGCGGCGAATGTCACATCGCACCGCCCCAGCGGAAAGCCGCGCGCTTCGATCGCCGTCACCGGCGATGACACCACCACGGCCTCGACCCTGGGATCCAGCAGCAGCGCCTCGACCTCGGGCGAACGGACCGAATTGAACGGGTCGCCCGCTGGCGCCCTCGGGTTGCCCCGCAGGTAGGTGCCGTGTCCGACGATCAGCTTTCGGCGCGATAGAGCGTCGATCACGGCCCGCTGGACTGACCGCTGGTAGTCGTCCTCGCCGATCACGACAAAGCTGGGAACCATCCCGGACAGGCGAAACGGCAGCATCGTTCTCAGGACCAGGCTGGCATCGCCGTGGCCGGATATGCCCGGGTTCGAGTTCACCTCGATGATCGCCGACGGAACCTCCTTCCACGACCGGGAAATGTCCGGGGTCACAAAGTCGATGCCAAGCGCGCTCATGCGGAACAGCTGCGCGACGCGAACCGCCATATCGCGGTTGTCGGGATGGAGTTGCTCCGTCACGTCCTCGAGCAAGCCGCCGCGCGCCAGATTGGCCTCGCCGGAGAGGTCGATTTGCCGGCCCCCGCCGGGGACCGACTCCAGCGTCAGCCCATAATTCTCGGCGATGAACCGTTGCAGGGAAGGATCAGCCACGACTTCCTTCAGGTAGGTGTCACGCGACTGGGCCTTGCGCGCATCGGCGCGCCGCTGGTTCTCGCTGGCGATCAGCTCGCGGATCGTCGCTCGTCCGTCGCCGACCACGACGGGCGGCGTGCGCCGGTAGACCCACAGCAGCTTGCCATCGACGACCGTCATCCGGTGGTCCAGGCCGGCGACGTGGTTCTCGAGGACGAGCGGGTAGTCGCTGACACCGGCGGCGTGTTCCACGGCTTCGGCCAGGTGCCGTTCGGATAGGATGCGCGCGGTGACGCCGAGACCCTTGCCGCGATTCCTCGGCTTCACCACGCAGGGAAAGCCGATACGCCTGGCAGCGTCGAGGGCATCATCGGCCCGCCAGAGCGACACCGCCCTGGTCGTCGGCAGCCCGGCGCGCTGGAGAAACTCCACCGTCGACAGCTTGTCCCGGGAAAGGATCTGGCCGGTCAGGCTGTCCTGGCTGTTGGCCAGTTCGAAGAAGTGCCGGCCGCGCGCCCCGCTCCCGATCTGGAACACCGATCCCCCAGGGCTCGCGGACACCACGCCCAGTCCGAGTCCCCCGGCCGCCTGCATCAGCAGCCCGCCGATCTCGCCTGCAGGCCGCCATGTACGGGCGTGGCGCCCCAGCATGCGGGCCGCTTCCGGCACATCTTCGCTGACGATCGCGCCGTGGCAGTGGAGCAATGCGGTCGCGGCGATGCTCGGCGGGAAGTGGGACATGCAGATCCAGCCGGTGGCCCCCGATGCGCCCGCGCTCCATCGCGGCGGCGCGGGATGCTCCAGCAGGGCGGATGCCAGCGCGCCGATCGCCTCCGGCAGGGCAAGCTCGCCGCGGGACGCTTTTATGTCCAGGTCATACCCCGACTGTTCCAGTGCACGGGCGAGATGCTGGAGAGAAAAGCGCCTGTCCGGCAGCGAAAACGACATCTCGATGCAGGCTTCCGGATGACGCCCGCTGGCACCGAAATACTGCTTCAGGACTGGTTTCTCGCCGCGCGCCGTATCCGACATCCGTTCAGCCCACCGCCAGCCAGGCGAAGCGCGCCGCGAATAGCGCGGCCAGCAGGATCATCAGCCAGTCGCCGCGGCCTGCCTGCCCCGTCGCCAGCTTCAGCGCTACATAGGCGATGACGCCGAAGGCGATGCCGTTGGCGATCGAAAACGTCAGCGGGATGCCCACGAGAACGAGGAACGCCGGGATCGCCGTCGCCGGATCGTGCCAGTCGACCCTGGCGAGCGGCGCCATCATCATGGCGCCGACCAGGATCAGCGCCGGTGCGGTTGCCGCGGCAGGAATCGCCTGGGCATAGGGCGCGGCGAACATCGCGGCGAGGAACAGCAGGCCGACGACCACCGCCGTCAGGCCGGTGCGTCCGCCGGCGGATACGCCCGAGGCGCTCTCGATGTAGTTCACCACCGGGCTGGTGCCGGCGACCGCGCCGGCCATGCTCGCCGCGGAGTCGGCAAACAGCATGCGCTTGAGGCGCGGGATGTGCCCCTCGGGCGTCATCAGTCCGGCGCGCTGGGTAACGGCGACGAGCGTTCCCACATTGTCGAACAGGTCGACGAACAGGAAGATGAAGACGATCTCGACGAGGGCGATGCCGGTGCCGTGGCCACCAAGTCCCAGCGCCCCGGGGATGTCGAGGCGGAAAGCAGTCGATGTCAGCGCGGCGACGCTGTAGTCCACCGGCTGCATGGTGACCTGGCCCAGCACCCATGCCAGCGCCGTGGTCGCCAGAATGCCGGTCAGAATGGCGGCGCGTACCCGCCACGCCAGCAGCGCCGCCGTGAGCGCCAGGCCGAACACGGTCAGCCCGGCCGCCGGCGTCGTCAAATCGCCCAGCGCCACGGCGGTCGCCGGGTGGGCGACGACGATGCCCGCGCCGTGCAGGCCGATGAAGGCGATGAACAGGCCGATGCCGGCGGCGATGGCGGCATAGAGCGACTGCGGAATGGCGGCGATGATCAGTTGCCGCAGGCCCGCCACGGTCAGCAGCAGCATGGCGAGGCCAGACAGGAACACGCAGCCCAGCGCCGTCTCCCACGGCAGGCCCATGCCCTTCACCACCGTATAGGTGAAATAGGCGTTGAGCCCCATGCCGGGCGCCAGTGCGATGGGCGAGTTGGCCGCGAGGCCGATCAGGATCGAGCCCATGGCCGCGCCCAGGCAGGTGGCGGCGGCAGCGCCGGCAAAAGGCATCCCCGCGTCGGCCAGGATCGTCGGATTGACGACGATGATGTAGGCCATGGTGAGGAAGCTGGTCAGTCCGGCCAGCACCTCGGTGCGGACGGTCGTGCCGTTTTCAGTGAGGTGGAAGACCCTGTCGAGCAAGGCGACGTTCCCGCTCAATCGCCGGCCGATGCGGTCGCGAGGCGGACGATGACGCCGCGCGTGATGATCGCGCCCGCAGACAGTTCGACGATCATCCGCTATCCTCCGTGCTGGCCTCTTTGCGATTGTCCGGGTTTTTCCGGCGGTTGCCAAGCGGCCACATCCCCCGAATCCTGACAGAGCTTTGCCCGGCAATGCCGCCGGGCGCGGAGTTTGCGCCATGCAACTCGAAGACACCTATCGGCCATTGCTGGTCGAGACCAGTGCCGACCTGCTGGTCGTCATCTCCGGCTGCTCGGGAGGAGGAAAATCCACCTTGCTCGCCGAACTCGCGCGCCGGGGCCATGCCGTCTATGAGGAAGCTGGCCGGCAGGTCGTGAAGGAACAGCTCCATATCGGCGGCAATGGCCTGGCGTGGAGCGACGCCGGCAAGTTCGACGAACTCACCATCTCGCGCACCATGCACAACATGATCTCGGCGGCGCGGACGGGCCGCGTCGCCTTCTTCGACCGGGGCATCGTCGACCAGGTGGCGGGCTGCGACGAGGCCGGCCTGGCGCTACCGGACTATCTGCGGGCGGCCGCCGGACTGTTCCGCTGCCACCGTCTGGTTTTCCTTGCGCCGCCCTGGCCGGAGATATTCCGGAACGACGAAGAGCGCCGTCACAGCTTCGAGGATGCAGCGGCGAGCTATGCGCCGTTGCGGGCGGCATACGAGGCGCTTGGGTACGAAACAGTGGAACTGCCGAAGGTATCGCCTCGCGAACGCGCGGCGTTCGTGCTGGAGCGGCTGGGCCAGGGTTGACGCACACCGCCTTGTCCAGTCATTGCGGCTGTGGAATGCTGGCGATGTCGGTTTCCTGCCCGAGCGTTGGAGGAACGCGGTGCCCAAGGCGCTATTCCGGTCGTTGATCGCCGTCGGCGCGCTGCTTCTCGCCGCGCCGGCCTTCGCCAAGGTCGATCCCGGCATGGTCGGGTCGTGGTTCGTCATGACCTCGAACAGCCAGGGCGCCGTGTTCATGACCCTCGATATCCAGGCCAACGGAAACTATTCGATCCGAGGCGAAGGGCCGGGCGCGCCAGCGGCGCGCGGCGGCCGGATCGAGGCCTCGGGCGGCAGGTTCACCATGACCGGCACGGGGGCCGATTCCGGTACCTATCTCATGCCCTATCCCTCCATGCTGCAGCTTACCGGCAGGAACGGCATGGTGTGGTGGAACCGCAAGGACCCGAACGCGGCGGGACCGCAAATGGGGCCGTCGCAGCCCGACGTGCCGCCGGTTGCCCTCGCCCAGGTCGCGGGCCAGAGCGTGCCGGCCAAGCTCCCCGATTATCTGGTGACCATCGCCAAGCGGGTGACGAGCTGGCAGAAGGATGCGCGGCTGGTGGCGCTGGAGATCCGTATTTCCGGCGCCGAGCCCTCGACCCGGTTCTATTTCTGGTCGCCCACGGCACGCCAAGCGCTGTCGGTGATGCCGGACGCGGCCATCGGCTACCAGGTCACTCCGGTGGACGACTGGAACTATGCCACGACGCCGTTGCCGCCGCGCTTCATCGACCTGGCGCAGGCCGCGAGGGTCGCGCGCCAGCACGGCATGAAGGCCATGAACGCCGCCGACTTGCGCGTCTTCGCGCCGGACGGGCGCCCACCGGTGCTTGCCTGGCAGCTCCGGGATTCGTCCGGGCCGTGGTACGTGGACGGCCTGTCGGGCGCCATGCTGCTGGGCGACGTCAGCGGCGACCGGGCCTATCTGGAGGCCGAATGGCAGCGCGCCGCCGCCGGCATGCGCTCGTTCATGGATAGCCTCAACCCGAAGAAGGCGCAGCCGCGGGGCCAGGGTGGCGGCGGCCGGCAATGCGGCTTCTCCTATCCGAGCGCGGGCACCGACTACCAATGCACCGGCCAGGGCGGCAACTGGTCGTGCACCGAATATTACGGCGGCTCCTGCACCTGCTCCGTCTACACGGCCTGCTGATGCGCTGGAGCGCCCTCGCCGTGCTGCTGCTGGCGCTCGCGGGCGCCGCGCTCGCCGAGCCCTACCGCGACGAGATCAACACCGGTGGCCAGTGGCGGCCGGGCGACCCGCTCTATGAGGGCGGCGGCACCGAGCGGGACCATTTCGGCACCCAGGGCCGGAGTACCGAGGGCGAGACATGCGTCGGCAACGTCATCCCGGTCGACAGGATCGGCGGCGGCAAGAGCTGGAACCCGGGCTGCTACGCCATCAGGGGCGACAGGCGCCACGCCTGCTGCGGCTGCATCTCGTCGCCCGACGATCCCTACAGCGTGCAGGAGTTCGAGGCCGAGGGCCTGCCGGTGTGCGGCGCCCAGGACCAATCAGGCAGGAGACCGCCGGACGGCGGCAAGAATATCTACCGGGAATCGAACGACCCCCGCGATCGGGGCCGGCCGGGCCATCCGGACATCGAGCGTCTGGCGGAGGCCATCGACGACTGCCTGCGCAAGAGCGTCGAGCCCGGCTGGGGCCTCTACGATACGCCGAGCCTGGTCGAGTACTCGGAAGGCGTCGCGTATTACGAGGGTGGCAGCGTCCATTACAATCCGGCCACGCTGGGCCGCATGCCGCCGGAGCGGCAGGTCTATGCGCTGGCGCGGGCCTATGCCGGCCATGCGATCTACCTGCGCGACCGCTACCTTCGACATGGCGAGCCCGGCAAGTACGAGGCGGCGCAGCCGTCATCTCTCGACACCGACCGCATCGTCGGTTTCGCGACCCGTTGCCTGATGAGCAAGGACATGCTCGAGATGCCCATCAACAAATCGCCGGATGACCCGCGCGTCACTTATGGCATGTCGGTCGGCGGCAATGCGCCGCGCCTCGACGCCTTCGACAAGGGTTTCCAAGGCTGGCCGCTGTCGCCGCTCTACCGGCCCAAGCTGGACCCGGCCCACCGTTAGGCGGCCGTGTAGCCGCCATCCATGACCAGCTCGGACCCGTGCATGTTGCTGGACTCGTCGCTGGCGAGGAAGCGGATGCCGGCGGCGATCTCCTCGGGCTTGCCCATGCGGCCGATGGGATGGGCGGCCACCGAGGCGTCATAGGCCGCCTGCGCGGACGGCGCCATACCCAGCTCGTGGAATCGCTGGAAGATCGAGTCCAGCATGCCGGTGTCGATGCCGCCCGGATGGACCGAATTGACCCGGATCTTGTAGCGCAGCGCGCTGAATTCCAGGGCGAGCGCCTTGGTCATCAGCCGGACCGCGCCCTTGCTGGCGCAGTAGGCGACGTTGAACGGCGCGCCGATCAGGCCCGCGTTCGACGACAGGTTCACGATCGAGGCGCCGCCCCTGCGCCGTTCGCCGGCGCTGCGCAGCAGGGGCAGGCAACTCCTGACGCCGAGATAGACGCCGTCCACGTTGATCGCCATCACCTTGCGCCAGGATTCGAGCGTACTGCCCTCGATTGGCTCGACCACCGAGATGCCGGCGTTGTTGACGAGGATGTCGAGGTGACCGTGCGTGCGCTCGACGGCGGCGACCGCCGAAGCCCAGGCGTCCTCGTCGGTCACGTCGAGGTCGAGCCACTCGGCGCCGTGCGGGCGCCGGCCCGCTGGCGTCGATGCCAGGTCGGTGGCGACAACCTGCGCACCTGCCTCCAGCAGCGCCGCGCAGGTGGCGCCGCCTATGCCGCCGCCCGCGCCGGTGACGAGCGCGACGGTGCCTTCAAGCGATGTGGTCATGGTGCTCCCCCTTGATGCAGGCGGAACCTAGCATCCCGAACGGCAGGGAGCCACGGCCGCTCAGTGGGCGGTGGTTCCCCGGCGGCCCAGCAGCTCGTCGTGGACGCCGTCGATCAGCATCTGGCGGGTGCGCTCGACGATGTCGTTGAGGTTGGGTGTGTGGGCGAACATGGCTGCGGCCTTGTCGCGCAGTTCGGCCATGCTGGGCATGGCCGGCACGTGGATGGCGTGGAACAGCTCGTCGAGGTCGTGGCGAAGGTGCTCGACCTTTTCGTCGAGCTGGCGGTGCCAACGGTCGACCAGTTCCGCAAGCTCGTGCTGGACGTGGCCGCGCTTTTCGGCGAGACGGGCGCGCAGGTCGGCGGCGATGCTCTCGACCTGGAAGCTGGCGGCGAGCTGGCCGGCGGCCTTCTCGACCACGGCGGGCGTCAGTTTCTGGTCGTACTGGATGGCACGCTCGGACGGCACGCGCAGGTCCCAGACCAGCCCGACCGCCGCCATGGCGCGCAGCACGTAATAGCTGATGTCGATCTCGTACCAGCGGAAGCCCTGGCGGACCGAGCCCTGGTAATGATGATGGTTGTTGTGCCAGCCCTCGCCCAGGGTCAGTAGCGCCAGCCACCAGTTGTTGCGCGACTGGTCGCCGGTCACATAGCGCCGGCTGCCATGGACATGGGCCAGCGAGTTGATGGCGAAGGTGGCGTGCCAGCACAGCACGGTCGACCACAGGAAGCCTACCACCAGCCCGGACCAGCCGGCCAGCAGCCACACCACGAATCCGGTCATAACCGCCGGCAGGTACGGATGACGCTCCAGCCACAGCAGTTCGGGGTATTTGGCAAGGTCGGGCACCAGGCTCAGATCCGTGGTGTCGTAGCGGTCGCTGAAGATCCAGCCCACATGGGAATAGACGAAGCTGCGCCGCACCGGCGAATGCACGTCCTCGGGGCCGTCGGAGAAGCGGTGATGGTGGCGGTGGGTGCCCGCCCACCACAGGATGCCGCGCTGGGCCGAACTCTGCGCCAGGAAGCCGAGGATGAAAGCCATCACCCGGCTGGTCTTGTACGTCCTGTGCGAGAAGTAGCGGTGATAGCCGCCGGTGACGCCGAACATGCGCGCCGCGTAAAGGCCGGCGCAAAGCGCCAGGTCCGCCACGGAAACGCCGGTCCAGAGGGCGGCGAGGCACGCCACATGGGCGAGGATGAAGGGAATGGTGGTGCCTAGCAGGTAGCGTTCTTGGCTTTGGTCGCGGCTCATCCGGAAGCAGGTCTTTCAGCGGAGAATGTGGCCTGGTCCCGGGAACGCGCCCTCTCGCTGGCAGCAGGTCTCCTGGAGGATCGATGATCCGGCCCCTTATATAGGATCGAAACCCGATCTCTCAAAACGTTATTGCGGTAGCCCCTGCTCACGACGGCTGCGGAGCCAGTGGACACCCAGCCCGCCGCCCAGCAGCAGCAAACCGAGCAGGTCGCTATACAGACCCGACGCGAGCAGCATGAGGCCGCCGACCGCGCACAGAACCCGTTCCACGGCGCTTGCCCGCGCCAGCGCGTAGCCCGTCAGCCCCACGGCAAGGCCCAGCAAGGCCACGCCTGACTTGACGAACGTCAGCAGGATGCCGCTCCAGTCCGCCCAGCCAGCCGGATCGAGGCCCTCGGGGGTCAGGGACAGTAATTGAAGCCCGGACGGCGTGAGGCAGAACATCACCGGAATGACGAAGGCAGGCAGCGTGTATTTCCACGTCTGCATCATGGTACGGAACGGCTGCCCGCCGGTGATCGCCGACGCGGCGAACGGCGCGAGCGCCGTCGGCGGCGACACCTCGCCCAGCACGGCGTAGTAGAACATGAACATGTGCGCGGCCGGCTCGGGAATGCCTACATGGGTCAGCGCGGGCACCAGCATCACGGCCGCGATGATATAGCTCGCGGTCACCGGCAGGGCCGCGCCGATCACCCACATGGCCACCGCCGCGAGCAGGATCACCAGCAGCCGGTCGCCGCCACCGGCGCTGACGATCATCGAGGAGATCGTCAGCCCCAGTCCCGTCAGGTTGACCACCGAGACGATGAGGCCGGCGCAGGCGCAGGTGGCGATAATGCCGAGGGTCGACACCGCGCCGTCATGCAGGGCGCCGACCATGCCGAGGGCGCCGGGTTCTGGCTGCGCGTCCCGCCGCAGCGCCAGTAAGGCCTGCAGCGCCGACACCATGATCGCCGTCATCATCATCCAGAACAGGGAGACCGACACACGACCGTCGAACAGCTCGCCCAGGCCATGGCCGGCGGCCGTTCCGGTGACGCCATATAGGTGCACCGCGAGCCCCGCCGCCACACCGATGGCCAGGGCGGATGGCGTCACCAGCCGGTCCTCCCGACGCAGCATGGACAGGAGAAGCGCCAGGATGATCGACCAGAAGACGGCCATGAAGGCCGAGAATCCCATGGTCAACAGCAGGGCGATCGTCAGCAGCGACAGAAAGTGATAGCCGTGGCCTTTCGTCAGGCTCCACAGCGACAGGTCCGACATGCGCACCGGCGCCACGCCTAGCCGCCTTGCATCGGCTTCCGTGGTCAGCCAGCACGAGAAATAGTACAGCACCGCGGGGATCGCCGCGTAGCTGATCACCTGCAGGTAGGGCACCTGCAGGTATTCGGCGATGATGAACGCCACGGCGCCCAAGGTCGGTGGCGCGACAAGCGCGCCGATGCCTGCCGCCGACAGCATGCCGCCGGCGACGTTCGGCGGGTAGCCGCTGCGCTTCAGCATGGGCCAGGACAACGAGGCAAGGGTCACCGTGGTCGCCACGCCCGAACCCGAGACGGTTCCCAGCAGGAATCCCGACGCCACGACGGCCCGTCCCGGCGCGGCCGGCGACGGCTTCCTGCCGAACAGCGCGAACGCCCAGTCGATGAAGAACTTTCCCGCGCCGCCGCGCGCCAGCACGCTGCCGAACAGGGAAAACACGATGATGAAGGTGGCGGCGACGTCCATGGGGGTCGAAAACACCCCCTCGAACGTCAGGTAGTTCTGCGCGATCATCCGCGTCGCCGAGAAGCCCCGGTGGTCGAAGGGGATCGGCACATAGGGACCGAGATAGCAATACGCCAGGAACACCAGCGTGATGGCGGGCAGGATCCAGCCGATGGCGCGCCGCGTCGCCTCGAGGATAAGGACGATCAGCACCAGTCCGAGCGCGATCTCTTCCGGCGTTGGCCGCGTGGCGCGGTTCTTGTAGAGGTCGATCTGGGTGGCGAGATACAGCGCGCTCCATATCGCGAGACCAGCCAGGACCCAGTCGGCGATCCGCAGCCGTGCCACGAAGGGTACGGAGACCGCCAGCGGATACAGCAGGAACGGCAGCGCCAGCGTTGCCAGGATCATGCAGGATTTGGGATCGCCGGCCAGCATGCCGGTCTCGGACAGCGTGACCGCGATCATGCCCAGAGCGACGAGCGCCGTCAGCCACTCTTCCAGCGTCGCGCGGCGCACGACAGACGGCGGCGCAAGCGGTCGGCGCAGGAACACCAGCACCAAAGCCGCGGCCAGGAAACTGGCCCGGTACCAGGTCGTGTTGATGGCGAACTGGGTCCAGTACAGGGCATAGCACGCCAACAGGAAGGCGCCGACGCCGGTTGCCCACTTCAGCCAGCCCTGGACGTGTTCCGGTTCGCCGTCCTCCGACAAGGCGGCGACGGCGAGCGGCGCTTCGGTGGACTTCTCCAGAGTACTCATGCCAGCACGCCGCGGGACCGGTAGAAGCGCTCGGCCGCCGGGTGGAACGGCACAGCCGTGCGCCGCGCGGCACCCGCGAGGGTCAGCTTGCGCGCTTCCGGGTGGATCTTGTGCAGCTGGTCCAGATGGCCGAAGAAGGTTTCCAGCAATCGGGTCACGAACTCTCCGTCGATCGCCGACGGCACCAGCAGCAGGTTCGCGACGCCCAGGCCCGGCACCGCCTTGTCCTGGGTGCGATAGGTTCCCGCCGGAAGCTCGAACGGCGAATAGATGCCCGGCCAGGCCGCCTCCAGCGCCGGCAGCTCGCCGCCCGTCGGGATGAAGCGCAGCGCCGGCTGTCCCGAGATGGAGAGATCGTTGATCGCCGAGGTCGGAATACCGCCGACCCAGAACAGGCCGGCGATCTTGCCGTCCTTGAGCGCCGAGACCGATTCCGCGACGCTCAGATTGTCGCGCGTCACGTCCTTGAGCGGATCGAGGCCGGCCGCCTGCAGCACGCGGTCGGCGAAGGCCTCGGTGGACGACCCGGCCGAGCCGATCGAGACACGCATCCCCTTGAGGTCCGCAGTACGGTGGATCGGCCTGGAGGCATCGACCACAAGGTGCAGGAAGCTGTCGTAAAGCACCGCGAGCGTGCTGACCTTCTGGCGGCCGACGCTATCATATGGCGCCCTGCCCTTGATCGCCTCGAAGGCCGAATCCACCGTCGAAAAGCCCAGCTCGGCCTGGCCGGCGTCGAGCAGCATGATGTTGTCGACCGACCCTCCGGTGACCTGGGCGGTCGCCTGGATGTTGTCGCCATGCTCGGTCAGCAGCTTGGCCAGTCCGCCGCCATAGGGATAGAAGACGCCTCCCGTGCCGCCTGTAACGATGGCCATTCTCAGGCGGCGGGCATGGGCGGCTGTCGGCAGCACGAGGCACGATGCGGCCAGCGCCGCGCCCAGCCCCAGGATGCGCCTGCGGGAGACGCGCGGGCTATGTCGGCTTGTCGTGAGACGCAAGGAAGGTTCCGTCTGGTTGGCGACCGGGCTCATCAAAGCACAGCCGAACCGCCGAGTCAGGTCAACATTAGCGTGGCGTTGCAGTGCCCGCGGCCCTATATGTGCGCCCGACCCAAACGGCATTGCGAGACCGATGACGGATTCCAGCATGGCCGCCGCGGTGCGGGAGCGCAACGGCTCCGCCCCCTATGCCTCGCGGCGGACCTTCGCGATCATTTCCCACCCGGACGCGGGCAAGACCACGCTGACCGAAAAGCTGCTGCTGTTCGGTGGTGCGATCCGGCTTGCCGGCAATGTGCGCGCCCGCGGCGAGCGGCGGCGCACCCAGTCGGACTGGATGGAGATCGAGCGCGCCCGCGGCATCTCGATCACCAGCTCGGTGATGACCTTCGAGCGCGGCGGCATCACCTTCAACCTGCTCGACACGCCAGGCCACCAGGACTTCTCCGAGGACACCTACCGCACCCTGACCGCGGTGGATTCGGCGATCATGGTGATCGACGCCGCCAAGGGCATTGAGGCCCAGACCAGGAAGCTGTTCGAGGTGTGCCGACTCAGGGACATCCCGATCATCACCTTCATCAACAAGGTGGACCGCGAGGCGCGCGACCCGTTCGAGCTGCTCGACGAGATCGAGAGCACGCTGGCGCTCAATGTCTGCCCCATGACCCTGCCGATCGGCTCCGGCTCGGCGTTCCATGGGCTCTACGACCTGCGGGCCGGCAAGCACCTGACCTCGTCGATGGGCCGCGACGGCAAGTACGACCTGGCGGTCGACGCGCCCTCGCCCACCGGACCGGAACTGGCGGCGCGCGTGCCGGCCGACGTGCTGGAGCCGTTCCGCGAGATGGCCGAATTGGCGCAGGTCGCCTATTCGGACTTCGACGTCGAGGCCTACCGCGAAGGCCATCTGACGCCGGTCTATTTCGGCAGCGCGCTGAAGGATTACGGCGTCGACCGGCTGCTCGACGCGCTGGAGGCGTTCGCGCCGCCGC
>LNFM01006402.1_pt1 | contig 19395 bp, 19 predicted proteins | sample 596031 | NCBI WGS metagenome assembly LNFM01 (sample SAMN04254537, study PRJNA301005) | activated carbon metagenome | isolation source: dual media filters at the Ann Arbor, Michigan drinking water treatment plant | place: USA: Ann Arbor | reverse complement strand
TGAACAAGGGCAAGGGACGACCCTACTTTAACTCCGCGTTTCTATGTTCAAAGAATAAAATAGTTCAGACTTTTCACAAAGAGCTTCTGCCAACCGGAGATGTGTTTGATGAAGGGCGTTTTGTTGAAAAAGGTTCTATTAAGAATAACTATTTCGAAATTTTAGGACATAAATTTTTCCTCACAATTTGCGAAGACATCTGGGCATGGGATAATCCAGACTACCAGGAAAATCCAATTGATCATGTTAAGAAAAAGAAAATTGATCTTGTAATTAACATGAGTGCCTCGCCGTTCCACATCGGAAAAATGAAATTAAGAGAACATGTCACGCGCAAAACGGCAGAAGCTTTTAAATCTCCAATTCTTTATTGCAATTTAGTCGGAGCGCAAGATGAAGTCATTTACGATGGCGCCTCTTTCTTGATGAGCTCTAAAGGAAAAAAATTATTTCAGTGTTTGTCTTTTGAAGAAGATAGCAATGTTTTTGATCTGAAAACAATGGACACTTGGAGCAGTCGTATCCACCAAGAGCCTGAGATTGAGCTTCTGAGAAAGTCACTGGTCCTTGGCATTAAAGACTTTGTAAAGAAAACGGGTTTTGAACGAGTTCACTTGGGTCTGTCAGGTGGAATTGATTCGGCCGTTGTTGCTGCACTTGCCGTGGATGCGTTAGGGCCGCAAAATGTTAAAGTTTTTGCTTTGCCAACCAAGTTCAATTTGTCTGAGAGCTTTACTGCCGCAAACAACCTGGCCAAAAACTTACATCTCGATCTAAAGACTCAATCAATTCAAATGCTTTTTGAAAGTTTTAAAAAGGAAATTGATTCGCAATTTGGAATCACAGAATTTTCTTTAGTCCATGAAAATTTGCAATCCAGAATTCGTGGAACTTTTCTAATGGCGTATTCAAATTTTGCTAATAGCATGTTGCTGTCCACCGGCAATAAGTCTGAGTTCGCGACGGGCTATGCAACACTTTACGGAGACATGTGCGGCGGACTTGCACCGATCGGGGACTTGACGAAGAAGCAGGTCTATAATTTGGCAAAGCTTTATAACAACGACACAGAAATTATTCCAAATTTCATTATTGACCGTCCACCGTCAGCAGAGCTGCGGCCCAATCAAAAAGATCAGGACTCTCTTCCGCCTTATGATGAACTCGATGCGGCAGTCGTAAAGATTGTGGAACAGCGAAGAGAAGCCAAATCTGTAAATGATAAATGGTTACTAGAAAAGATCATGAAATCTGAATTCAAACGCTGGCAAGCAGCGCCGATTCTTAAAGTTTCGAGTCATTCTTTTGGTCGCGGTCGCCGTTATCCTATTGCCCATAGGGCAAAAATATAGCGATTCGATTTCGAAAGTGTCTCTGTTAAAGCATGAATCCCATTTGTCGGGGTTGTCTAACAATCTGTGGGAATTTATATTCTGGTTTTCCAGTTAAAGAAATCAACTGACTCAGTTCTGGCGGTTTACCGCCAACCGAAATTCGCTTAATCAATTCAAGAAACAACTTTCCAGCGTAAATAGAATCGGCTTCAGCTCGATGAAATTCTCCGCTTGGAATTTTTAAATGTTGCACAAGTGTGCCAAGTTTATAATTCGGCATTCCAGGAAGAACTTTTCGTGAAATAACTAAAGTATCGATCACGACACCTTTTGGTGCAGAGGTTTCATGCTTGGTCACGGCTGCATTCAAAAACTGCGCATCAAACGAAGCGTTATGGGCCACCATCGGTAAGGCTCCACAAAACTCCGCTAATGGATCCAATAATGTTTCAAGCAAGGGTTTACCAACGACCATGTCATTGGTAATTCCATTCACGGCGGAGGCGCCGGGTGGAATTAAGCGCTGCGGGTCAACCAAGGTCGAAAAAACTGCATCGACTTGGCCATTAATAAACTTAACCGCACCGATTTCCACAATCTGATCAACACCGGGTACAGTTCCTGTCGTTTCGAAGTCAAAAGCTATAAAATCCATAGATTCTTTGATACAAACTAAACATGCCGGATTCAACTAAAACAGTGGAATTAACTATTGAAACTGTGACTGAAATCAAAAAGCTAAGAGTCACTCGTTCGAGCAACCTTTTGGAAGTTTTAATTGCTAATGACATAAGCATTCCGCATTCTTGCGGTGGATATGGAATATGCACGACGTGTCGGATCATTTGCAAAGAAGGCGCAGAATTTTTAGGTCCAAGAACAGAGCCTGAATTGGAAAGAGCCGAAGAACGACACTTTTCTGAAGTTGAGCGACTTGCATGTCAGTGTGAGTTGAGTGGCAGCGTTCATATTCTGCTGCCTTCGGGGCTTTAAATTTAAAATTGCAACACTTAGAAAACGCCGTGGCACTACTTAACGTAATAATTATTCGTGTAGATCCAGCCAATCCATTTATTTGCATCTGGTAGCGGAAGACGGGCGCTTATTCGAACCTGAACTCGATAAACACCAGGTTCCTTAATCAAAAAATAGCCGGAAAATGTATTGAAATGATCGATGCGTTCTCCGTCTTTAAATAAAATGACTTCATAGAACATGTTTGGCTCTGGAAATGAAAAGTGTAACTTCAAGTTTGGTTTAAATGAGACTGTATCTCCCATTGTTGAAACTAAATCAGAATTATCGGCTTGTAAGTAAGCTTCAAAACCTTGGGGGCTTCCAAGAGCATCAAAAGCCAGGAAAAATCGCCCTGTTTTTAAGGAGTCTAGAATCTTCTGTGAATCTTCCTTTATTTCGCCGGTCAGCTCGGAGTTTAAAACAAGGTGTTGGGACGCAATTCCCAAAGTTCGCTCATATGATGGAAAACGGATCAGCCAATCTGCAAATGGTATGGCCCGGGCCGATGCTTCAGAACCTAGAAACATGGAAAAATTCTTAGTCATCGAAATTCGATCGAACAAAGCCATTTCCTCGGAGGGTTCATTAAAAAGACGAATGAGCGAAAGTTTCGGGTTAAAGGGATAAAACAATAAAGACCAAATGGTCGAAACCAAACTGCCTTTCCAAGAAGACTGAGTCATTTTCTTAAGATTGATGACTTCGATGCCATCAAGATTTTTCGATCTTAAAAAATTTTCGTCATATTTTGATTCAAGCGGATGCGCTTGAACAATCAGATTCTTTTGAGTTTTTCCTGCGAAGATTCCAACGAATTCTGAGTATAACTTTTGGGTTTGTTTTTCTTTTGGCGAATATTGAATAAATCGACCGAACTCGGTCATGTACTTTGTGGCAACGAGAACGCCGACTCGGTCCAAGTAACGGTCGTAATCTAAATCCAAGCGCTGATCTAGATCTGTTAACATGACGAAATCATTCTGAATCTTTTCAGCATCATCAGCGATTTCATTCATTGTGCCTGATCCCAACGACATGATGGAATGAATATTTTGGTTAAGTTGATATGTGTAAAATCGACTATCTTTTTGAATTGTTGGGTTCACATAACTAAGTTGGAATTGAGATAAGTAGAATCCGTACGTGAAAAATACGATAATGATGAAGGCAACTAAGCTAAATAGCTTATTCACTTCATCACCTCAAAGATCTGAAGCTCCATATAATCAAAAGACTTTTGTAAAACTTTTGAATGACCTCTAAAAGTTTCCGGCCACGGTGTTGATTCATGCTTCAGCACAAAAAATCGATCTTCCATTTTATGACCTTGGATCTCATGGAGGCGATCATAGAAGTCATATCGACTTAATCCTGGAAGTTTCTTAATCTCAATATCATAAACGTATTTTAGTAATGAAGAAATTTGGTAAGATGGTCCGTAAAGGGGCTTAAGATTCTTTACGTCATCGACAACTGATGCAATGCCCATAGACTGCGGAATACGATTCAATTTTTTCTGTCCCCATTCCGTAAACAGGACGACGACGAAAAGCACGTAAAGAGCTAAAAAATATCCAATATGAAATTTGAACCATTTTTGATGGTTCTGTACTGCTGCTGATGTTTGAACATGTGCCACGATCGGCCAATTCGCTTCGACTGGAGCTTTGAAAGAACTATAGAGAAAAAAAATCCAATTGAACCACGACAGTGATAATTCACGTCGAACGGAAGTTTGTCGAAGTGCAAAGAAAATGAGTACGGGCCCAGCTAAAAGTATTTGTCCTATGAAATACGTCATGCTCCAGTGCCATTCAAAACCCGAATGTCCAAGCCCATGATTGAGCTGAAATTTGAACGATTGCCAATCATTCAAATAATTCCACATAAGGACGGGAAAACTACCGACCAATCCGAATATGACAGTAAATGGAACCAACTTCCAAACAATCTGCAAGAACTTTTTAGAGACAAATAGATAAATCAGGGCTGCCGGTACGAAGAGAACTATGTGGTATTTCGAGGAAAAACCCAAGCCTAGAAAAAGTCCGAAAAGAGAATACCAGAAAACGTTTTTCTCTTTCAAAATTTTACAAAGCGCAAAAAAGCTAAGACTCCAGAAAAAAACCAATGGCACATCTGGCGTTGCGATGACTCCACCAATTCCTAACAGTGGATTGACGAGAAACAAAATAGCGATCATCCACGCAGAAACAAATTTTTGATCGGACCCTTCATTGGTAAATTCTGCCACCTTAATCCAAATCAAAACAGTCAAGCTGCTGATAATAATGAAAGGCAATCGAAGGGAAAGGGACTTCGGCAAAAATTGAAAAATAGTTTCAAAATGATAACTAAGCCAGGTTAGCCAAGACACAGCAGGTGGGTGATCAAAATAGCTGAGTTGTAAATTTTGTCCCCAGAGCCAGTAGTAGGTTTCGTCTCCGACAACGGGAATAATTAAAGCAGCTAGGACTTTGAAAGCAAAAGTAACCAGAAATATGGATAACAGTTCAGAACGTTTCACTTAAAAAGAAAGAACGGTTGGCGTCGATGAATTTGCAGCGCTTCCCTTAAGAACTCCATTTACGGTTAAATGAATTGCTGAGCCATCCTGGGTCCGTAAATGCAAACCACTTTGTGATCTAATAATTTGAAATGTCTGCGGGAGCATTCTCAAAGTTGTGAACTGAGTTGAGTTTCCCTTCGCGTATTCAATTGTGACCTCTTTTTTGGCTTCAATTAAAAGTTCAACTGGTTTACCAGGCGATGGAGGCGCCTGCGCAAAACTAGGAGCTACATTTTTTGGTGCGACCGGCTCTTGGGTTGGTACAGCTACAGCTTGAGCGGGTAGGCCAGTTGCAGACGGAGTCGTTGGTGTTGCCACAGCTTCGCTCGAAATAGGCGCTGTTTCCGCACTCGGTGATTGAATTGTAGATATCGCTGGTTCCGTTGATGGTGGCAAAGGCGGGGTCGTCGCTTGAAGGGCCTCGACGGTTTCATTTTTATAGTCATTAATTTTATTGTTCACGACTGCAATCATAACTAAAAGGCCAACGACTGTTACAACGGCAAGAAAGTGATTTTTGCTGAACTTGCTTTCAATCACGACTCGTTCAGGTGTCTTTTGCTCAATTTTTTGAGTTGTGACTTGATCCGTCGCCACTGGCGGTGGCCTTTTCGGAATTGGTCGCGTCGAGCCCATTTCTTCTTGGAATTGTCTTAAAACATTTTCAGAATTGATTTTCAAATAGTCTGCATAGCTTTTTACAAAGCCGCGAATAAAAGTTTTTGCAGGAAGCTGATCTAAATCTCCGCCTTCAATCGCAGTGATGGTCCGGCTATTGAGTTTTAAGGCATAGGCCACATCTTGAACCGAAAGATCACGCTTCAATCGTTCTGCTTTAAGCAATTCGCCTGTAATTTTCATAATAAAAACCTACTTCGTTTCCTTTTGAATAAGCTGAATCATTTCTCGAGCGTTTTCTCGATTCTGGCCGTTTTCAAAAAACTTGATGACATCATTAAAGCGATTTAAGGACTGATCTGTGCGGCCTAGCCGGTAATAGGCAATCGCTGCGAAATAGTGAGCTTCATCGACTTGAGATTGCTTACAAAAATAAGATGCTAAATCTAACCTGGCAGCTGCTTGTTTGTTTTGCTTCAATTCGAGTAAAGTTCGGCCCATGTAAAGCTGTGAAAAACAATCTTCGCGATAAGCTTCGATGGATTTACTAAAGAAAGAGAGCGCTTCATCATATTTCTTTAAATTGAATTTTGTAAGACCCATATTATTGTAAGATGAAACGAAGTTTCCAAAGGTCAAATCTTCGACCACGATCGCCAATAATTTTTCTGCTTTTTCGTACTGTTTTATTTCGATGTAAACTCGCGCCAGGTTGTTTCGTGATTCCGTATATTTTTCATCTATTTCAAGAGCGCGTGAAAAATGTTTAATGGATTGATCGTATCGTTTTCGAAGAAAGTACACGAGCCCAATGTTATTTTGAATCTGCAAATCTTTAGGATTTAATTCTTCGGCCTCTAAAAGATACTTTAATGATAAGGGTAAATTGTTTTTCTGCATCTCAGATATACCCATTTGCATTTTGATCGATGCAAGCTCTGACTGGCGCTTATCCAAAGTTCCGCAGCCAAAACCGCAAAACATCACTGCAAATAAACCTAAGTTCAAAATGATTCGAGACATAACTAGAGGCTATCACCTAAGCGCCCTCTGTCAATGTTGCAGAAAATGTGTTTATAGAGAGAGAATGCAGAGGGTTTCGAAGTGATCCGTCTGCGGAAACATGTCAAAGATTTGAAGAGTTTGAACTTTATAATTCGGCTGAATCTGCAAGATGCGCGCGACATCACGGGCGAGATTAACCGGGTGGCAGCTGACGTAAACTATTCTTTTCGGGGCGGCCCAAGCCACATGATTGATGACAGCTGGATTACAGCCCGATCTGGGGGGATCCAAAAGGATGAGGTCTTTGGATAAATTCTGAGATGCTACGTAAGCATCGCAGCTTGTCGTAAAAAATAAGACCTTTTTATGGGACTTTTTGGCCTTGGCCTGTTCCACTGCATTTTTTGTAAGTTCGGGATTGAGTTCAACCGCTCTTATTTCTGTTTGCGGCAAAAGTTTTGAAATTGGAAACGTAAAATTGCCGGCTCCGGCGTACAGTTCAGTAATTGAAGACGGATTGGAAGCCAGGCAAAAACTCGCGACAGTTTCAACAAGCAAATTGTTGATTTCACTGTTTACCTGCGCAAAGGCAAGCCCTTCGCCTTTGTCGCCGATTTTGTAAAATTCGACTTGATCAGCTTGAGTCCGTTTAATTTCCCACTTAGTCAGCTCAGAATTTTTTGCACTTGATTTCTTAATTTCTGCGATTTGATCTGAAACCGCTTTTTCAGCAATAGGGCATTGATCGATTTCGACAATGTCATGGGAGCCCTTTTTAAAATAACCGAATTGACTTCCTTTTTGTTTAATTTGAATTCGATTTCTGTAAGCAAATTGATTCTGACTGACTTTTGTCGGTAGTAAAGAGCACTCAATTCCTTTTAGAAATTTTTTAAAAAGATCTGACAGAATCAATTCTTTTTGTCGAACTTGCTCGTCGTAAGATACATGCTGCCAGGTGCATCCACCGCATTCGTTGGCAACGATGCATATAGGGACAATTCTTGAAGCACTCGGTTTTAGGATGGACTCTAGGTGGCCAAGAAGGAAAGTTTTCTCAACGGTGGTGATGGAAACTTCGCAAACATCACCTGGGGCGGTATTCGGTACAAAAATAACCAGATCGCGATCTAATTCAAGCTCAGAAAAACGATGGCGGGCAATTCCTGACCCGCCAACCGCTAATTTTTCAATTGTGACTTCAATTTTTTTCCCGACAAGGGATTTGATATCCGTCTTCAATTCAACTACATGTTCGCAAATTCGTGACGATCAAAGAAAATCGCAAGTTCGCGTTCAGCGGAAGCTGCTGAATCAGAACCGTGAACTGCATTTTCGCCCATAGAATCACCGTGCTTTGCGCGGATGGTTCCAGGAGCCGCTTTTTTTGGATCTGTTGCGCCCATGATTTCACGGTTCTTCAAGATCGCGTTTTCACCAGTCAAACACATCATCAAAACAGGACCAGAAGTCATGAATGAAACCAATTCGCCAAAAAATGGGCGAGCGCTGTGTTCAGCATAAAATAATTCAGTTTTTTCTTTAGACATCATCGTCAATTTTGCTGCAGCTACTTTTAAACCCTGTGATTCAAATGTGTGGATGATATCGCCAATTGCATTTTTCTTTACTGCGTTTGGTTTGATGATTGAAAATGTTCTCTCTTTTGCCATGTTATTTCCCTTTTGTTAAAATGATGATCTTACTATCCCAACATACTTTTTAAAGTCGTACCCATATCTGCCGGAGATCGAGAGATTTTGCAACCTGCAGCCTCTAAAGCTGCAAATTTAGCTTCTGCTGTTCCTTTTCCGCCGCTAATGATTGCACCTGCATGCCCCATTCGCTTTCCTGGAGGCGCAGAGGCACCTGCGATGAACACCGCAACAGGCTTTTTGAATTCCTTTTTGATGTATTCAGCCGCTTCTTCTTCTGCAGTTCCGCCGATTTCACCGATCATGATGACCGCGTGAGTTTCAGGATCCGCATTGTAAAGCTTCAACATGTCGATGAAATTAGTTCCGTTAACGGGGTCTCCGCCGATTCCCACGCATGTCGATTGGCCTAAACCTAAAGCCGTCAACTGACCAACAGCTTCGTAAGTTAAAGTTCCAGATCGTGAAAGGACGCCGATATTACCCTTTTTGTGGATGTGACCCGGCATGATTCCAATTTTGCATTCACCCGGAGTAATGACGCCGGGGCAGTTAGGTCCGATCAAACGAGTCCGACGTCCTTGCATAAATTTCTTTACGCGAACCATATCCAAAACTGGAATTCCTTCAGTAATACAAATAACTAAATCAAGATCTGCATCAACTGCTTCCATAATAGAGTCTGCTGCAAACGGTGGTGGAACAAAGATCATCGAAACGTTACAGCCGGTTTTTTCTTTTGCTTCTTTAACCGTGTTGAAGACGGGAATCCCCAAGTGAGTCGTTCCGCCTTTACCTGGCGTTACGCCGCCAACCATCTGTGTTCCGTAGGCTTTACATTGTTCAGAGTGAAACGAACCTTGCGAACCCGTTAGACCCTGACAAATTACTTTTGTATTTTTATTAATTAGAATAGCCATCGCCGCACCTTATTTCTTGATCGCAGCAGTGATTTTCTTAGCTGCATCAGTTAAATCGTTTGCTGGAATAATATTAAGACCGCTATCGGCCAACATTTTTTTGCCAAGTTCAACGTTGGTGCCTTCTAGTCGGCAGACCAATGGAACTTTTAATCCCACCTCTTTAGAAGCTGCGATAACACCTTCAGCAATCACGTCACACTTCATGATGCCACCAAAAATATTCACAAGGATCCCCTTAACATTTGGATCTTTTAGAATAATTTTGAACGCATTCGTGACTTTTTCTTTGTTGGCACCACCGCCGACATCAAGAAAGTTTGCAGGGCTTGCGCCGTGTAGCTTAATGATATCTAAAGTGGCCATCGCAAGACCAGCGCCGTTAACCAGACATCCAATATTTCCGTCAAGTTTGATGAACGCTAAGTCAAATTTAGAAGCTTCGATTTCAGTTGGTTCTTCTTCATTTAGATCGCGAAGTTCAAGAATTCCTGGTTGCCGATAAAGTGCATTCGAATCAAAATTCATTTTTGCATCTAGGCAAATGACATCATTTTCTTTTGTGACCACGAGCGGATTAATTTCAGCGATGGAACAATCACATTTAATGAAAGCTTCATAAAGCCCCATCATGAATTTAACAGCTTTGTTCACAACATCAGGAGCCATTCCGATTGCAAAAGCGAGTTCACGAGCTTGCCAAGCGCCAAGCCCAATCACAGGATCAATATCCACTTTTTTGATGGCGTTTGGATTGTGTTCTGCAACTTCTTCGATATCCATGCCGCCTTCAGAAGACGCCATCATGGTCACGTGACTTGTTGCTCGGTCGATTAAGCAAGCAACATAATATTCTTTGGCGATGTTACAACCTTGTTCGATAAAAACTTTTTGAACAACTTTGCCTTCAGGGCCTGTTTGTGGAGTGATCAAAGTCATCCCAAGAATTTTTTTCGTCAGGTCGCGAACTTCGTCTAAAGATTTTGCGACCTTAACGCCGCCACCTTTACCTCGACCACCGGCGTGAATTTGGGCCTTAACAACCCAAACGCTTCCACCGATATTTTTTGCCGCTGTAACGGCATCATCGGGCGAATTGACCAACTGGCCCTTTAGCGTTGCAACCCCAAATTTTCGCAAAACTTCTTTTGCTTGATACTCGTGAATATTCATTATGACTGATCCTAATCTTGATGAAGGTCGATTTAACTATTGAACGTTCTTAAGGGTTCCGACGAGCTGGCGAACGGCTTCAACCGATTTGTCGAATTCTGCCTTTTCATCCGCATTCATTTTGAAAGGAATGATTTTTTCCATTCCCGCACCGCCAAGTTGGCAAAGAACACCAACCATTAACTTATCCGTCACACCGAATTCGCCATTCAGCTCAACTGCGCAGGGAATAATTCGTTTTTGATCTTTTAAAATCGCTTCTGCCATTTCAATTGCTCCGCGAGAGGGAGCAAAGAATGCCGAACCCGTTTTCAAGTGACCACCGATTTCAGCCCCGGCTTGTTTTGTGCGAGCCACAATCGCATTAATTTTTTCCATGGATAGCATGTCGACTAGCGGAGTCGTTCCAACAGCAGCTGTTCTTACAACAGGCATCATGGCATCGCCATGATTTCCAAGCACAACGCCCGAAACATCTTTAATTGAAACATTCAATTCTTCCGCAATGAAAGCTCGGAATCGCGCTGAATCTAGTGATCCGCCCATTCCAATTACTCTTTCGCGTGGAAATCCTAATTGCTGCTTAGCATAAACAGCCATGACGTCCATTGGATTACAAACAACGATGACAACCGAATTTGGTGCGAATTGTTTTACTCCCGCGCAAACATCTTTGACAATTTTTGCGTTGATTCCAACGAGTTCATCACGGCTCATGCCAGGTTTGCGCGGCATTCCCGCAGTGATGATAACAACATCAGCATCTTTGATATCTTCGTACTTTGAAGTCCCTTTTATTTTCGTATCAAACTGTTCGATTGGTGCTGCTTGAGCTAAATCCAAAGATTTGCCAATAGCTGCACCTTCGTTCACATCTAAAAGCACCACATCACCAAGTTCTTTTTGTGCTGCCCAGTGTGCAGTTGTGGCTCCGACAAATCCTGCGCCGATAACGGCTAATTTTTTTCTCTTATGAACAGTAGATGACATTTTAGATCTCCTTAAGGTGACATGTTTTGCGTCTATATTAAATAGCGCCTCAGAACGGGGATATCAATAATTTTGGTTGAATCGCGGACTTTCTTTAGCGAAGATGCCACCATGAATAAAAAAGGTGGCAACATGAAATCTAAAATTAAAAATTCGAACTTGGTTTTAAACCTGTCTATTTTGATTATCTGTGGCTTATTTGCGCAATTGTTGACGGCGTCTTCAGCTGTCGCGATGGAAGAATCTGAAAGTCAGTCGGTCTTTACCCGCAATCAAAATTTTGACGAAGACGGGGTTGAGCTTTATGAAACAAATTGGCAGCTGAAATCTTTCAAAAAATTTGGTTTTGGATTGGCAATGGGCGGAATCACTGGAACTTTAGGACTTAATGTTGAAGCGAATGTTCAGCCTTCAGACGCTTTAGCGATCGGAATTGGTGGCGGAGCTGGCTACAACGCCATGTCAGCAGCTTGGAAACACAACTTTGAGTCTCAATATCTATCACTCTACACTAAGGTCGGGTATTCGAAATGGTTTAACACCCAGTCGACGGCTGCAGTGGCAAAGCAATCTGATGTTTTGAATCGAGTTTTGTCTCAAAGCGAGATTTCGCAAAATCGTTTCAATGTTGATTTCTTAGTTGGCGGAGCTGGTTTTGAATACAACCAACTTGAAGGCGAATTATCTGGAGTGAATTTATTTGCAGAACTGATGGCCTTAACTGAGCTAGATCGTCTTGAAGTGGTTCCAACTGGTTCAGTTGGAATTACTTATTTTTACTAACGTTTAAAAAAAACGTAAAACCTCGCAAACCCAAGCCCACAAAAGAAAAAAGGCCGGTGTTACCACCAGCCTTTTCACTTTATAGGCTAAAATTAGCCCACAAAGACTTCTACTATTTCTTCTTTTTTGTAGATTTCTTTGCAGATTTCTTTGTAGCTTTTTTTGCTTTTTTAGCTGCTTTTTTCTTTGCCATTGTGTGCTCCTCTTGGTGACTTCGTTTCCGAAATCACAGTTGTTGTTTTGGAGAAAAATATTTCCCCATATAAAAATGGTAACAAAATGATCTGGGTCGTCAACACTTTTTTTTCTTGCACCAATCTTGCGATGAACTTTTCAAGGAAATCGGAGATTCAAATGACGAACTTACTACTTTCATTAATCGGATTGTTGCTCGCGGATCGGATGTTGTATCGATTAGAGATGTTTTCACATTTGTCTTCGAGAAATCGCATGATCTTCATGTTCACGATTGTCGGAATTTATCTTTTCGTTTCGATTATCAAAGACCTTTGGATGCTGAACTATGTTTTATTCGGCATATTTTTCCTATTCTTGATGTTTTTCTATCTCTTTCACGAAAAAAAACTCAAAAACCTTTTCGAAGGCCGTCAAAAATCGGTCGTTGATGAACTTATTCTGCATATTAAATCCGGAAAATCACCAATGTTGGCATATGAATTGATTTTGAATTCAATGTCGACGACGGAAAAAAGAATCTTTGGTTGTCTAAATTCACTTAAAAGCAACGACAGACGAACACCAAGTGCGATTTTAGGTGCATCCTACTTCTTTGAATTGAATCGCATCTTATCTCAACGAGCAAAAGTGACGGAACAACTTGAAATGTTTCGTACAAGTTTGAATATACAAATCAAAATGAGACGTAAGTCCGGAACTGTTTCTAAATCTATCCATGCACAGGCGCTTGTTGCACTTGGTATTTACGTTCTTTTCGTTATGACTTCGTGGAATCAATTTGGTTTATCGCAATTTCCGAATGTTCTCGTCATTTCTATTGTTGTTTTCTGTTTCGGTGAATTCCTTGTGTTCACTTTGGGAAGGTCAATTAAATGGACAGCGTAGCATTGCCATCAGTTCTTATTCTTATTTGGGATATCAAAAGATCAATCGAGGCCCAAAGTGCGCCTAATCGAGGACTGGAAGCATTCACGATGCGTAATCTTCAAGATTCGTTCGCCATTTATGTGGCCGATTGGTTTGCTCGGCAGCAAAAAACAGGTCTTACAGGCAATCAAGTGTTCAGCGAACCAACTCCTGGCAAACGCCTATCTTGGGCGATCACTTCGGAAGTGAAAAAATTGTCCATTTACCAAGAACAAGCGGTGCAACTTCTAAACAAAAGTCTGACAGGAATCAGCATTTACCAAAGCTTATGCGACTTAGAAAAGGAAGTTATTGCGATTTGTGATGACGACATTGAAAAGCATATTCAAACTTTACCACTTTTACTGCAGATTCCGCTTTTGGGTCTGATATTTCCTGCAATCATGATGATACTCGTAGTGCCAATTTTAAATATGCTAACATTTTGAACCAAGCTTTGTCATAATCATCGAAAATAAGACATTAGCAAAGGTTAGGTTATGGCAAACATTTCCGGTCAAAGTGCACAGCACACTCGTTCTAAGAAGCAAACCCAAATCAAAGCAGAAAACACGAAGCCATCATTCATCAATAATGCCGTTCAGGCGAACCAACTTAATGAGCTCGCAGCAGAGCTTTGCAGTCAAACGCCAGATAAATTGAAACTAAAAAAATTGTGCTCAAATTGTCAAATTGCCTACTCAAACGATTTAGTGGAGCTCATGAGCACCGTTTTGTTTGAGTTGTCCGAATCAACTTCAAAACCATTTCAAAAAGCTTAATACAGCAAGTTAAAGGAATAAAATGCATCAGCATTCTTACAATTCAATTATTGGCACGATCGGATCCACGCCCTTAGTTCGGCTCAACAAGATCGCTCAAAAAAATAAAAAGCTCATGAACCACCAATTTTTTGCAAAAATTGAATATTTCAATCCTGGTGGGTCGATTAAGGATCGAATTGCTTTGGCCATCATCGAAGGGGCTGAAAAGCGAGGCGAACTTCGGCCAGGTGGTTATCTGGTCGAAGCGACTTCTGGAAATACAGGCTTAGGGCTGGCGATGGTCGCCGCAGTTAAAGGTTACAAGTGCATTTTTGTGTTACCAGAAAAAATTAGTACAGAAAAACGAGCGATGTTGCGAGCCTACGGCGCGCGTGTCGTGGTCACACCAACAGGATTAGAGCCTGACGATCCATTAAGTCACTATTCTGTGGCGAAGCGGATCGCACAATACTACAAAGACAAGACCAATAATTGTTTTTATACAAATCAATATCATAATCCGGATAATTTTGACCTTCACAACAAAGTGACAGGGCCTGAAATTTGGAATCAGACGAACGGAGAAATCGATGTCTTCTGTGCCGGGGTTGGTACCGGAGGAACACTTTCGGGAGTTGCAAAGTATCTTAAAGAAAAAAATCCCCGAATTAAAATTGTCTGTGCCGATCCTATCGGAAGTATTTTAGCGGATTTGTTTTATCATGGAAAAGTTGTTGAGCCTGCCGCATCTTACAAAGTTGAAGGCGTCGGAGAAGATATGCTTCCAGATAACTGTAAACTTGATCTTTACGATGACTTTATCAAAGTGAATGATAAGGATTCCTTTTTGTTAACCAGAGAGCTCGTTGAAGATGAAGGCCTTTGCGTGGGGCCATCAAGCGGTCTTATTTTACTTGGCGCGATGAGGTATGCAGAAAAACTCGAAAAACCGTCCAAGATCGTCGTGGTTTTTCCAGATTCAGGAAAAGCTTATTTAAGTAAAGCATTCAACGATGAGTGGATGGTTGAAAATGGGTTTTTAACTCCCGAAGTTTTAACCCAAGCGTTCAACACGGAAATCAAGGCCGCCGCGGAATTGGCCAAATTGGTCTAAATCCGGGCCGCGTGGCCGTTTTTAATTAAATTAAAGAAAATGAGGTTTTCAAATGGGTGAATCCAAAGAGTCTACAAAAAGTAAAATGAAGTTCGAAACCCGCGCCATCCACGCTGGGCAATCCCCTGATCCAACGACGGGCGCGATTATGACACCCGTTTATTTGACTTCAACTTACGTTCAGGAATCTCCGGGTGTCCACAAGGGTTGGGAGTATTCTCGGACTCACAACCCAACTCGTAAAGCTTATGAAGATTGCATTGCAAACTTGGAAAGTGGCAAATTTGGATTTGCTTTTGCTTCTGGCTGCGCGGCTTCAACAACGATCATGCACATGCTGAACGCTGGTGATCATGTCGTGGCAATGGACGATATGTACGGGGGCACTTTTCGACTTTTTGACAAGGTCTTTAAGCTTCAAGGCTTAGATTACTCTTTTGTTGATTTAACGAAGAATGAAACCGTCATAAGCGCTATCAAGCCAAATACAAAAATGATTTGGCTCGAAACTCCTACAAATCCAACTTTAAAATTGGCCGACATTAAAGCCATCTCGGAAATCGCAAAAGCTAAAAATATCCTGGTCGTTGTAGACAACACGTTCATGTCACCATACTTTCAGCGTCCGCTCGAGCTTGGTGCAGATATCGTTGTGCATTCAGCGACAAAGTACATCGGTGGCCATAGTGATATGGTTGGCGGCGCGGTCGTCACGAATAACCCTCAGATCGCCGAAAAACTTGCATTTCTAAGTAATGCAATTGGCGCCGTTCAAGGAGCATTCGATTCATTTTTAGCTTTAAGAAGCCTAAAAACGCTTTCAATTCGTATGCGCGCACATCAAGAAAATGCGATGAAAATTGCAGAATTTTTATCAACTCACGCCAAAGTCGAAAAAATTCTATATCCAGGTTTGAAGTCTCACCCCCAACATCAGCTGGCTAAACAGCAAATGCACGGGTTTGGGGGAATGATAACGTTCTTCATCAAGGGCGGGCTTCCAGCGGCACGAAAATTCTTGGAGTCTGTACAAGTCTTTGCACTTGCTGAATCTCTTGGCGGTGTTGAATCACTCATTGAGCACCCAGCGATCATGACTCACGCATCAGTACCTGCTGAACAAAGAAAATTGCTTGGCATTGATGATTCTTTAATCAGACTTTCGGTCGGAATCGAAGATTGCGGTGATCTTTTAAACGACTTGAAGCAAGCTTTTGATAAGGTTTAAACGACTTAATTTTCAGGTACTCAACTTGTTAGATTGATTGACTTAAGTCCCTTGGGTCGTTAGTTTGCTTGTTCACAGTTGCATCCTAGAATGGCCAGGTAGCTCAGTCGGTAGAGCAGAGGACTGAAAATCCTTGTGTCGGCGGTTCAATTCCGTCTCTGGCCACCATTTAAAAATCGCGCATTAAAAATGTATGTCACTAAGAAAAACTCTTCCCTTAGTTTCGATCCGGTCATTATTTTGTTTGAAGCGTTGCTCCATCCGAGTCCAAATGTCAAATTTCCCTTCCCTCTACCTGTGAGGGCAGTTGATGATTTGAGAAGGAGAATTTATGAAAATTATTATTGCCCTTATTTTATCAGCTAGTTTTTTTTCCTCTTTTGCAAACGCTCAACAAAAGGGAAAATACACATGCGAAACAATTTTCGACAGCACGACTAAGCTTGCAGAAAAGATGAACGCAGTTTGCGATATGTCGCGTGATGCGACTATGTCTACGTTCATTCGTCCTACGGGTAGCGTCGGTATGACATTTTGCTGTATCGGAAAATAGTCCACTTCGCATTTAAAAAAAATTAAGTTATTTTCTCCGAAGTACCTGAAAAGGTAGGTTTCTATTTCTGAATATAAAACTCAAATTGAGGAGACAAAAGAACGCTTGAAGAGTGTCTCTCCAAGCTTTTGTCTTGCGAAATGGTTGCAAGTTACAATTCATTTGCAAAATGGTCTAACCCATTCTTGCCACCACCCCAACACTCACAAAGTTCCGTTGAGTGAAATCAAAAAAGACCCTTCGGCCCTTCACAATACGAAGGAAAAAAAGACTTATAGAAAAATGATGCTTGAAGGAGAGCGACCTAAAGAGTGTCAATATTGCTGGAACATAGAAGATACAGATAGTTCAAATATTAGCGATCGCTACATTAAGTCGAATGATGACTGGGCAAAGCCTTATTTCGATGAAGTGGCGAGTTCTCCGTGGAATAGAAATATCGATCCCAAGTATTTGGAAGTCAGCTTTGATAGTGTTTGTAATTTTAAATGTGCCTATTGTGCGCCTCACATTTCGACAAGTTGGATGCAAGAGGTTCGAAAGTACGGCGGTTATAATACATTTCCTTTATTTAATGATTTAAAAACATTAGAGGCATCTGGGCAAATGCCACTAGGACCGGTAGAACGTCAGAAATATGTCGATGCATTTTGGGCGTGGTGGCCGAAGTTATACCAGAATTTACGAGTTTTTAGAGTAACGGGTGGTGAGCCCCTACTGTCTGCAGATACATTTAAGTTGCTCGACTATGTCGACAAGGAGCCAAATCCAAACTTGAGCTTGGCTATCAATTCGAATTTAGGTGTTCCAGATAAGATTATAGAAAAATTTATTAAAGTTATTCGGCCGATAATAGACGAAAGAAAAGTAAAAGATTTCACATTATTTACGAGTATAGATACATATGGACCTCAAGCTGAATACATTCGTAATGGACTCAATTATAATAGCTTTCGAGCTAACCTTGAGCTTTTATTGCAACAATTCGAATCCATTCAAATTGTTGCAATGTGTACCTACAATTCCTTAAGCGTCGTAGGCTTCACAAAGCTTCTTACCGACCTGATCGAAATTAGAAGAAAATATAAAAGATCAACCGGAGCGGCGGTTGTGTTGGATATTTCATACCTAAGAAATCCAGAGTTTTTGTCTGTAAAAGGATTAACGAAAGACTTCCATGAAATCCAAGATCACAATCTGAGAGTGATGAATTCACTTTCCGAAAAAAATACGGGAGAAGTTGGCGTCGGTTTTAAGGAATATGAAATTGATAAGCTCAAAAGACTCACCGATTGGATGAAATCTGAAGACCATGAAGACTGGTGGAAACCTTTGCAGCAGGCAAATTTCTATAAGTTTTTCTCAGAGCATGACCGGCGAAGAAAAACTAACTTCTTAGAAACTTTCCCAGAAATGAAGACATACTGGGAAGTCTGTCAGAGTTTAAGTCAAAAGAAGTAAAGGCCAAGATCTATTTTTTTGTCTTTTTCTGAGGTGCTGAAACCTGCTGTACCGCAGTTTTTGCCCAGTCTGCAAACCATGAAGGCCACGGGAGCTTAATGTTGGCATCAGACCGAAAGGCTTTCGACATCAATAATTGAAATTTTTCGTACTCGCCACACGACTTCTGCCAAGCTTTTCCGATCGACTCAATTTTTGGCTCAAATTCAACTGAAATTCCATGATGAGGAGAAAAGGCGACGAATTCCGAGGTTTCCGATTGTGGAGCCTCTGACTGGCCGTAAATCGAAGCCCCTTTCGCCAACAATCTATGGGTCAATCCACTATCGGAGATAAGAAAGTTAGTACCAACATTTATGACTTCAAAACCAGTAGTAGACTCGATCTGAACTAATTGCCGGTAATTCAGAGCTTCAAAATTTTCTCCGACAGCATCGAAAAATCTTTTTGCAAAAACGAGATGATAGAAATGATCGTTTTCAGACTGAAAGTGCCATTGCCGCATTGGCAAAAAGACCGTCTTTTCCAACGACTTTATTTTTTCTAGAGAGTCCGTGGCAAAAGTTTTTTCAAACCACGTTGGCAACTCATTTAGTGGCATAAAAAATTCTGACAGACATCCGACAAACAAAAGCTTTCGATTAACGTTGCTTTTTGTGGTCGACTTAACCAGGTAAGAGCCTACAAATGGCGTCCAAGGATCTGGAATGAATGGCAAAAGATTTTCGGGGATCAGTAGCTTTGACGACAAATTTATGGGCTTCGGAAAACGTCGAAAAAACCATAAGAGCGGAAGAAGGCCGTCGCGAACCATCCATACTGGCTTTGAGTTTAGTAACTCAAGAGACAAAACTTGAATCAAGAAGACTCCTGGTACTGGAGCATAATAGCTTTCGGCTAATGGCCACAAAAAATCCATATAGGACTTAATTTCGGGGCTGTTAGGAAGAACAGGGCTTTCGATTTGCGACTGCTGTGGATGTCCTGCAAACCAATCTGTCATGAGATGACCGATTCCAATTTCATCTTGTTTCGAAAAATCCTTTTGGCTGCGCTTCATATTGATTGCTCCTCTGAACAATAGTTTTTGTAAATCTCCCAATAAAA